>Ga0105251_10000037_pt1 | contig 117409 bp, 117 predicted proteins | sample KBSS64metaG_FD_80424 | JGI IMG/M metagenome (GOLD analysis project Ga0105251, IMG submission 80424) | Switchgrass rhizosphere microbial communities from Kellogg Biological Station, Michigan, USA - KBS S6-4 metaG | ecosystem: Host-associated > Plants > Roots > Rhizosphere > Soil | place...
CCGAGATCGACGTTGAAAAGCCTTCGTGTTCAGTGGTCATTGATGAACGCCTATGAGCGATTCGAGCAGATCATCGTGCTGGCGCTTGGCGTAATGATCTCTTGCGTCATCGTCATTGCTTTGATCCAGCTCTATAGACGAGTGCTGCCGCTGGTGGTAGGCGGCGCGATTGATCCCTTGGATCACGGCGATTTCCAATTACTGTTCGGTTCGGTCTTCACTGTATTGATCGCCTTGGAGTTCAAGCACTCCATCATTCGTCCGGCGTTCAGGCACGGCAGCATCGTGCAGCTGCGAACAGTGATTCTTATCTCGCTCCTGGCCCTGAGTCGCAAATTCGTGATTCTTGATTCCGCTTCAACGCCCGCCGCCACTATCGCTGCATTGGGGTTTGCAACGCTGGTCTTGGGGATCATCTATTGGTTGTTCACAAAACGGGGTAGATGGCCGGAGGAATAGACGGCCCAGCCCTATTTCGTTGGGGATTACCACCATCCCCCGCCAAAAGACGCCGTCGGGGTTTGACGAGTTTGAATCGTTTAGACGTGGTTGCAATTAAACACCCTGACTGTCGATGACCTCGATGAAGTTTCTGATCAGGGGGGATTGCTGGTTCTTTCTCCAGACGAAATAGATATCGCTTGAATCCAGACTGGGCACCTGGTCAGCCTGAAACGTGTGCGCCTGACTGGCAAAACGATCCACGTAACTCTCTGGTATGCAGGCGAAACCTATCCCCTGCGCGATACAGGCGAAGATACTCGGATACGATTCGATTTCCAGAATAGCCCGAGGCTGGATACCGCTGCTTTCCAACCAGTTATCGACCTGTTGTCTGTAGTGACACGTGCGACCGAATACATATAGTTCGAGCCCCGACAAGTCTTGGGGAGTGGGCGAGGAAAGAGCTTTGGGCACTACTCTGATCAAGCGCTCACGAAACGCTAGTCGGCTATCCAGCAAAGGATGCTGGATCGGGCCGTCAGTAAGAATCAAATCAAGCTCGCCATCCATCAAAAGTCGCTCAAGGAATAGCGAGTGCTCCGGGCGAATGTGAAGTTCTACCCCCGGCGCCTCAAGGCGATAGCGTACGAGGCGCTCCGGTAGATGATTGGCCAGTGCTACATCTAGCGCTCCGACGCGAAGCACTCCCTGCATGGAATCGTTTGAGAACAACGAACGCGTTTCAGCTGCCAGGTCAATGAGCTGTTTGGCTTTTCGGTATACCAACCTGCCTTCGGGAGTGACCAGCAATCGGTTATTTTCGCGGTTGAACAAAACGACGCCCAGTTGAATTTCGAGCTCTCGCAGTCTGGCCGTGATGTTCGACGGCACACAATGCAGCGATGCGGCTGCTGCGGCTATCGTGCCGTGGTCGACGACAGCGCAAAAAAAACCGAGCTGCGAAAGTTTCAAGCGAATCTCCTTTTGTGATGGTCTGGCTCACTTTTGATCACTTTTAGTGATTGATTTGGCAGCTTAACATTGTCCCGTCAAACGCATCCAGCCTTAAACAGACTGGCTTTTGGCTGAGCACCAGAGCTGTAATCGGGCTTACGATGAAAGACTTTTTAGAGATGTTGGCTATGCAATGGGCCGACGCTGCCGCGGAGAAGTAGATGCGCATACTGCATACCATGTTGCGTGTAGTGAACCTGGACAAATCCATTCACTTCTACACGAGGCTGCTTGGGATGAGCCTCTTGAGACGCAAAGACTACCCAGAGGGTAAGTTCACACTGGCTTTCCTTGGTTATGGTCCGGAGACCGAGACGGTTGCCCTGGAGCTGACGCATAACTGGGAACAAAGCAGCTATGAGCTTGGTGATGCTTACGGGCATGTCGCCATTGAGGTTGAGGATGCAAACGCATTATGCATCCGTGCTGCGATCATGGGATATCGCGTTCCGCGACCAGCAGGTGTTATGAAACATGGGCGTGCGGTCATCGCGTTCATTGAGGACCCCAATGGATATAAGGTTGAACTGATTCAAAAAGGTACGCAATTCGACTGAGCGAGCGCTGCGCGCGCGACTGGCAATTGCATGTCCTTGAATAGCTTTGGTTGCGCGATTTCGGCTGGGTGTATTCATCGCTATCTCGATGATCCGTACGCCGATCGAGGACGTGGCGAGAGCACTGTGTCCAACGGGAGGAACCACGTTTGCGCATGTCAAACAATGGCGTTGCAGCGTAATGAGCGACCATGGCCCTGTGCGAAAGAGGTGCCATCGAGGTTGGGTGTTTTTTTGCTAGCGATGAGTGCTAGGCATATACCGACGAGCGTAATCAGAGCAGTGAGGGCGAGGGTCCATCTGGTCTGCTTACTCCATCCAGCAGGATTTATCGTGGCGGCACTGTCGCTTTCTTTAAACGGGGTGGGCCGCGACCCACTCTTTGAGATGAGCAACAAAGCTCAGCACAGTCGGAGCAATGTTTTCTCTTGAAGGGTAGACCGCATACATCCCCACCGGCGGCTCAATGGCCCAATCGGACAATGCCTCCACCAGCGCGCCAGAATCAAGATCATCTCGTACATGCCAGTCCATGAGCAGCGCTACTCCATGTCCATCTATCGCCATCTGGCGAACCACTTCCCCCAGACTGGATGAAAACCGTTTGCGTATTTTGCAGGTTTTTTTGACGCCTCCCCGGGACATAACCCAGCTGGAATCCTTACCAACGATGAGCCCGTCTAGCATGGCCAGTTCTTTTGGAGAGATAGGCATGCCCTGTTTTTCCCAATACTGGGGGGCGGCGCATATCAGACGTCGAGAGGCAGCAATTCTTTGCGCGATCAGGGACGAATCGGCCATCACGCCGTGCCGAATCGCAAGATCGGTTCCATGGGCGGCCAGATCAACGAGTTGATCCGTTGGATGGATATCGACGATGACGCCAGGGTAGCGTTTGAGATAACTGCTTACGACGCTCGATAAATAACCTTGGGCAAATGTCGCGGAAGCGGTTATGCGCAGATGACCGGTAATCTCGGTCTTCTGGAAAAATCCTCCCTCGGCCTTCTCGACGCTTTCGAGGATGCTCAGGGCATGCTGATAAAGCTTCTCACCGTCAGAGGTGGGGCTGAGTTTGCGGGTGGTTCGGTTAAAAAGTCTCCGGCCCACGCTGTCTTCAAGGGCCAGAAGACGTTTACTGCCGCCCGCAGCTGTCATCCCCAGTCGTTCAGAAGCCGCACGGATGGATCCCTCCTCAAAAACGGCAACAAACAAACGCAATTCATCGATGGAATCCAGCACTTATTACCAACCAACAGGACCGAAAGATTCAACAACTCTAACGTACTTATCCAATTTTATTGATGATAATTTTGTGGCCTATAGTTTCTCGGAGTTAAACCTTTGAAAGCCATTGTGATAAATCAGCATGGTAGCTCAGACCTTTTTGTCGAAATTCAGACGGACAATCCCCGCGCGCGCGCAGGTCATGTGATTGTTGATGTGCGGGCGACAAGCGTGAATCCAGTGGACACGAAAATTCGTCGTGGCAGCGAAGGGACGGCCGGTCTGACTTTCCCGGCCACTCTCCACATTGATGTTTCAGGGGTAGTCAGCTCCGTCGGTACTGGTGTGACGCGCTTCAACCCAGGCGATGAAGTCTATGGCTGTTTCGGCGGCATCGTGGGGATTCCCGGTGCGCTGGCAGATCAGATGGAGGTCGATGCCCAGATGCTGGCGCTAAAACTCAAGTCGCTCTCTTTTGGCGAAGCAGCAAGCTTGCCGCTCGTGGCGATTACTGCATGGGAGGCGCTGATCGACCGTGCATCGATCAAACCCAATGACAATGTCCTTGTACATGGTGGCACCGGCGGTGTCGGGCATATAGGCATTCAATTGGCCAAGGTGCTGGGAGCCAGGGTATCGACGACGGTTTCCACACCGGAAAAAGCGGAAATTGCCCGTCGGTTGGGCGCCGATGAAATTATTTTTTATAACAGCGAGACGCCTGAGGAATACAGTCAGCGAATCACTGAAGGAAAGGGATTCGATACGGTGTTCGATACCTTGGGCGGCGAGGTCTTACAGAACTCGCTGAAAGCCGCGAAGCTCAAGGGCCACGTCGTCTCGATCATCGGTTACGACACCTACGATCTGACCGAAATGCACTTCAAGGCATTGAGACTCGACCTGGTATTCATGGCTGTTTCGATCATTCATAACCAAGACCGCAAGCACCATGGCGAGATCCTGCAAAGACTGGCTGCCCTGGTTGATCGCGGCTTGGTCAAGCCACTGATCGATGAGCGCCATGATTTCACTGCTGCGGGTGTCAGTGCGGCACATGATCGCCTAGAGTCAGGTCGTGCCATTGGCAAAGTCGTCATTGAGCGAAAGGCTTAGTCACGCCGACACAGGACCGTGTGCACCGGGCCCGGAAGACAGTGACTCAGTCTTCCCCTTCGACGAGTTCATGTGTGTCGTGCCGATATCCTGGATCTCGACCAGGCCGCCATCTCGCAGTACCGCAGATTCGAATTGTTGGCCGCACGGCCGACGCCATGGATATCTTCGATACACCCGTGCCAGCCAATGCGCTCTCTCTTTATTTAACGCTTACAAGCAGGAGGTTTGATGACCACCCCTCTGACACTGATTGCCACTTTGATCGCCCAGGCCGGGTTTGAAGCCGAACTCGAGGAGACGCTGCAGCGCCTGCAAGGCCCGAGCCGAGCCGAAGCGGATTGCATCCAGTACGACTTCCATCGTGATGCCGAGCAGGCTCGCACTTTCCACATGATCGAACAGTGGCGCACTGAAGCGGCGCTGACTGCTCACGAAGCGACACCGCATTTTCAGGCCGCGCTCCCTTTCATCGAGCGTGCTGCTGAAAAGCTCACCATCACGAAAATGTATCGCATCTCCTGAGGTTCTTCGAATGAAAGCCATTGCACACTTCAAATGCCTGCCTATCGAACATCCCGACGCCTTGGTGGAGATCGATATACCCGAGCCAGTGCCGAAGCCGCGCGACCTGCTCGTAGAGGTAAAGGCCGTATCGGTCAATCCTGTCGATACCAAGGTGCGACAGGGCTACGTACCGCACGAAGACGAAAGCCAGCCCCGTATCCTCGGATGGGACGCTACCGGCGTGGTCAAGTCGGTCGGCAGCGACGTGACGCTGTTCAAGCCTGGTGACAGGGTCTGGTACGCCGGATCGTTGATCCGCCCGGGAAGCAACAGTGAGCTGCAACTGGTGGACGAGCGTATCGTCGGTTCAATGCCCCAATCGCTGGATTTCAGCCAGGCTGCGGCATTGCCACTGACTTCCCTGACCGCCTGGGAGTTACTCTTCGATCGCCTCGGTGTTGCACGTGATACCACCGACCGGGGCGAAACGCTGCTCATCGTCGGCGCTGCGGGCGGGGTGGGTTCGATCCTGACTCAGTTGGCGCGTCAACTGACCGGACTAACAATCATCGGCACGGCTTCGCGCCCGGAAACCCAGGCCTGGGTCACCGAGCTGGGTGCGCATCACGTCATCGACCATACCAAGCCACTCAGCGAAGAGCTCAAGCGCATTGGCATTGCACAAGTCAGCTATGTCGCAAGCCTGACCCAGACTGATCGGCACTACGAGCAAATCATCGAATCACTCAAGCCTCAGGGCAGGCTGGGCCTGATCGATGATCCGGCCACGCTTGACGCTGTGCCGCTGAAGCGTAAGAGCCTGTCGTTGCACTGGGAGCTGATGTATACCCGCTCGCTTTACGAAACCGAGGACATGCAGGAGCAGCACAACATCCTCAACGAAATTGCGCGGCACGTCGATTCGGGTCTTTTGCGCACCACTCTTGGCGATAACTACGGACGCCTCAGCGCAGAAAATCTTCGTCGTGCCCATGCTCTACTGGAAAGCGGCAAGGCGAAAGGCAAGATCGTTCTGGAGGGCTTCTAAGAGGTACCACAGAAACGACTGGGTAATCTCCAGCTCCAGGTACCCATCACGCAAACCGTGTTGCTTCAGGCGCTTGGACACGCGCGGAAACCACCGAAGCCCGAAACTGCCGGGCCGCGATCGGCCTCAAGCAACGCGATAAAAGACCAAACACACCAGAGCCATAGGCTCCTCCTCACGGACAGCTTTCGACCCAAAGCGGTCACTCAATGCAGGTAACGAAGCGGGTGTCAGTTTCAGGACATGCAGGGGGAGGGGTGTTGACCAGCATTTTCCTATAGCAGTCAGGAGCGGCTTCTTTGCTCGTCACCCTTCAGCGCCCATTTAGGCAAGCTAATCTGGGCATGTTCTCCCGCAATTTATCCTCACGTTCAGAGCACGCTCAAGTTTGAACCTGGCGCCCCCAACGTTGCGCCGCGATGCGCAGGCCAACAAAAAAGCCCGCCGAAGCGGGCTTGACTGTGGAGGCCGACTAACGATTGACGCGTGATTGGGGATTCAGAACGCTGTGGCGCTCGACGCATGTTGCCAGCGGCAGCATTCCTCCATGCCAATCAGCCGTTATGACTCGCTGAGCAGAAACGCCATGATTGATCTCTGATCTAAACGGGTTTGGCCGCCAAAGCTTTTTGCCGACGATATAGAACGGTCGTCGCCGTGAAACCACATACTGCCGCGAACATCAACCAGTAGGCAGGCGAGGCCTTATCCCCAGTGGATTGGACGAGTAAGGTCGAGATCGCAGGGGTAAAACCGCCAAAAACTGCGGTTGCCAGACTGAATGCAAGGGAGAACCCTACCACCCGAACGTTCTGTGGCATCACCTCTGTCAGCGCTGCAACCATGGCGCCGTTGTACATGCCGAAGAAGAACGAGAAATACAGCAGAACCGCAAGGAGTCGTTCGAAACTCGCTGCTTCCGCCAGCCAGTGCATGGCTGGATAGGCTGTAAGAATGCATAGCAAGGAAATGGCGAGCAACATCGGGCGCCGACCGATTCGATCAGACAGCGCTCCGCCGATGGGCAGCCAGATAAAGTTGCTGATGCCAACCAAGAGCGTGACGATGAGGCTGTCAGTGGTGCTCAATTGCAGAACAGTTCTGCCGAATGTCGGTGTGTAGACCGTGATCAGATAGAAAGTGGTGGTTGTCATGGACGCGAGCAGACCGCCTGCCAGCACAGTGCGCCAGTTGTCACGCATCGAGCGAAACACTTCTCGGGTGGTCGGTCGATGGCTACGAGCTGTGAACGCGGCAGTTTCTTCCAGTGAACGACGGATCACAAAAATGAACGGGATGATCACACAGCCAATGAAGAACGGAATGCGCCAGCCCCATGCGGCGATTTCAGCCGTTTGCATAGTGGCGTTGATCGTATAGCCCAGCGCTGCTGCGACGACGATTGCTACTTGTTGGCTGGCAGACTGCCAACTTGTGTAAAAACCGGTACGACCGGGGGTGGAAATTTCCGCCAGGTACACGGAAACGCCTCCGAGTTCAGCGCCAGCAGAGAAGCCTTGAAGCAGCCTTCCCAGCAACACTAATGTAGGTGCGGCCAAGCCAATACTGGCGTAGCCCGGTACTAATGCAATCAATAACGTGCCTGCGGCCATGATAGAAAGAGTCACAATCAGGCCCTTCCGGCGACCCACCTTGTCAATGTATGCCCCCAGCACAATGGCACCCAGCGGACGCATCAGGAATCCTGAACCGAATACCGCGAAGGTCATCATCAGCGAGGCAAACTCGCTGGTGGCCGGGAAGAATGTCTGGGAAATGTACGTCGCATAGAACCCGAAAAGAAAGAAATCAAACTGTTCGAGAAAGTTGCCGCTCGTGACCCGGAGAATGGCACCTAGCTTACCCTTAGGGCGCGGTGCTGCTGTTGTATTTGTCATGGTAGTTCCCGCTTATGTTCTCTATTGTTTTTGGAATGTGTGTTTCAACTATCAGTCGTTGCCAGCATTGATCGGGTTGGGCTGGCGTTTTTCTATCGAATGCTTGAGCAGGGCCGCGCTACGGAAAATTCCGTGAGCGAACTTGCTGTAGGGCATGGTCAGGAAAAACGCCATCACCAGACCGAGATGGATGGCCAGCGCCAGGCCAAGGGCACTGGTTTCACGTAATGCCAGCAACGCAAGTCCGCTTGCACTCACCAGAAACAACAAGGCAATAAAGCCTCGATCCATAGGCTTCTGATTGGCATCGCCATGTGCAGGGTTTCGCTTCAAGTTCAGCCAAAGGAGGCCGGCTGGGCCAATCAGCAGGCCGATCCCTCCCGCGATACCCAACATCACGGGCAGGCTGAAGACTGGGTAGGGTGCTGACCAATGCAGCAAATAGTGGAAAAGTGTGGCGACGCCAGTGGCGGCGAAGCACAGCATGAAGCCGTAGAAGGTGAGGTGGTGAAAACGACGGCGCCATAACGTGAATTTATCGTCGGCGTTGTTGCAGCCCTCTCCATGGCCGCCGTCCAGATAAGTGAGTGTCGCGACGTTTCCGGTCGCCTCCAGCGCCGCGGAGGCTTTCAATGGCAGCGGCGCAGACACAGGTGACACGTTGCGCCAAAAGCGCCGCACCCCCATAGTCAAAGCTAGGACTGCGAAAGCGAATACTGAGCCGAACATCAATGCCAGGGTGTTATGCGGGAAAATCTTGTAGAAGTTGCCCTCGGGTACAATTGTGAACAGGTTACCCATGACCAACAGAGTCATGCAGAGAAACAGGACAAAGCCTGCGCTTGACGCCAATGCCAAGGTCAATCCGTTGCGCTGGTAAAGCTTGCCCAGTGCCTGTGGCCATGCGTATTCAGCGTATGTATCCAGGCGCACCTTGGCCATGGCCTTCGGTATGTTGACGTCGAACTCATGAGGGGCGGCATACTGGCAAGCGTGCAGGCATGCGCCGCAGTTGTGGCATAGGTTTGCCAAATAATGGATATCCGCCTGACCGAATTCTAGTCGCCTGGTCATTGCAGGAAATACCGCGCAAAAGCCTTCGCAGTAACGGCAGGCGTTGCAGATGGTCATCTGCCGTTGAACTTCACTCTCATCAAGATTCAGCACCGGGATCAACCCGCTTGCAGCATTAGGATCAAACAGTTGCATGGCGAAACTCCGAATTCGCAGATGACACGCCAAAGCCCACCGCGGCGGCGGCCTGCACCCCGGCGATACGTCCGAACGCAGTACCAATCGCCATGCCGATACCGGCGGTGTAGCCTTTGCCCAGCACGTTGCCTGCCATCATCTCTCCAGCGACGAACAGATTAGGGCTCGCCTTGCCGTTGAAGTGCACGGCGGCGGTGTCGTCGGTCGCCAGACCGAGGTAGGTGAATGTCACTCCGGGTCTAAGCGGATAAGCGTAGAAAGGCGGTTTGACGAGTGGTCGTGCCCAGTGTGTTTTGGGTGGCGTCAGCCCTTGGGTGTGGCAGTCGTCGAGGGCCGTATGATCGAAACTGCCGACGTTGCAGGCGTTGTTGTAGTCCTCAACCGTCTTGACGAACTGCTCAGGAGGCAGCTTCAGCTTGAGGGCCAGGTCGTGCAGCGTGTTCGCGGTAGTGCCTGGAAAAACCGGAGGCATGAAGCGGCCAATGGCTTGCTGGTCGATGATCGAATAGGCCTGCTGACCGGGTTGTCCAGCCACCAACCGCCCCCAAATCGCATAGCGTTTTGGCCAGAAATCCTCGCCTTCGTCATAGAAACGTTCGCCATCACGATTGACTACCACACCCAGCGAAACGCAGTCGATTCGGGTGCAAATGCCACCGTCATATAGAGGCGCGCGCGCATCAATCGCGACCATGTGTGCTTGCGTCGGGTCGCCGACCACATCTGCGCCAAGGTCAAGCATCCGCCGTAGCAAAACACCCGTATTGAACCGGGTGCCACGGATCAGAAAGTTGTCGGATGGCCACTCGCCGCGTTCATTCTGGCCCCAGGCTTCGCGCAGCCATTCACGGTTGGACTCGAAGCCTCCGGCTGCCAAGACGCACGCTCGGGCTTCAATGCGCTGAGCAGCAATCAACTGACCATCGAGTTCATGCTCGCCAATGTGGGCAGCAACAAATGTTCCTTCGTTCAACTCGATGTCAGTGACTTGGGCGTTGTAGCGAATCTCTATACCCAAACGCTCAGCACTGCGGAAGTATGCGTTGACCAGCGCTTTACCACCGCCCATGAAAAATGCGTTGGTACGCGCTACGTGCAGTGCACCTGACAGCGGGGGTTGAAAATGGACGCCGTGTGAGCGCATCCACTCACGGCAGGTCGACGAGGCGCGAATGGCGATGCGGGCAAGCTTTTCATTCGTCAGCCCACCCGTCACCTTCAGCAGATCCTGCCAGTATTCTTCTTCCGGATAAGCGTCAACCAGTACGTCCTGCGGCGCGTCGTGCATGCAGCGCAGGTTTCGAGTGTGCTGAGAGTTACCCCCGCGCCAGATTTTAGGAGAACCCTCCAGCAACAGGACGCTGGCACCGGCTTCTCGCGCCATGAGCGCGGCGCACAGGGCTGCGTTACCACCCCCGATGACTAACACATCAATCATTTTCGTTCCTCAATTGGCAAGGAGGCGGGAACCAAAGGCTCCTTGCGAGTTGAGGCAACGATAGTGCGACCAATATTTAGCCGAAAGAGCGCATTAAACGTGGGGTGTTTAGTTTTTCTAAAGACTTACTAGCTAAAAGTCGTGAAATTTTCCGGGTGACTGCTAATACGTGTTTGCCTCCTCAATCCACGTCGCGCCGGGCCATTGCTTCTCAATGACCAATTGCCGTGCCACGTCGATCATGACCAGCCGGGTTGCCAGCGCTGCGGGAGAGAGTTCATCGTCGGCCAACGTTACTAGCAGGTTACGTCGGCCTGCGTGAGAATCAGCAATTCTAATCATTGAAAGTCTTGACCCGTCTTTCACGGCGGCGGCGGCCCCTGGTTGTATCGTCGCGGCATGACCCGCTCGTACGGCATTCATCAATACCGCCAGGCCGTCCACCTCCATGAGGATGTTGGGGGTGAGCCCGGCCCGCTCGAATGCGTTCGTCAAGGTTGAGCGCAGTCCATGTTGTGCACTGGGCATTATCAGAGGGAGGCCGTCCAGTTCGGCTAACTGAACGCTCTGTCCTGTGGGCACTCCGGGAAGGCCGGGTACGGCAATCACAAATAGCTTTTCATCCAGCAAAGGCGTCACGCTCAAGCGTTTACCGCCTTCAAGTTGGAACAGAATGGCCAAGTCGATCTGACGTGCGTTGAGCTGCGCGGCCAAATGTCCGGACAGCATCTCCACCAAATGCAGCTGTATGTCCGGATAACGGTGACGCATGGCGTTTATCAATGGCAGCGCAAGCACCGTCGCCGTGGTCGGTGGCAAACCGACGCTGACGTAGCCACTCATGCGCCCCCGATGAGCCGCCATGACGGCGTTTCCTGCTTGGCGTAACGCGAGTTGGGCATGATGCAGGAAAGCCAACCCGGCGCTCGTGGGGGTCACGCCGGTTGAGGTTCGATTAAGCAGTCGGGTGCACAACTCGCTTTCTAGCTTTGAAATTTGCTGACTGAGGGCAGATACGCCGACGTCTAGCTCAAGGGCTGCCCGCCCGAGACTGCCATGCTCAATGATCTTTACAAAATAGCGCAGTTGCCTTAATTCCAATGTGGCCGCTCCTCTATGCCATCCATCCAAACCTGTCCGATTACTCCGGAAAAACCACTGCAAACCATACAGCCCTTTGACCCCGGATTCACAATGGTACTTGCTCGATACCGGCTTAGAGGGTACGTGTTGCGCCTGTAGAGTTTAGCCCGCTGGAGCCAGCGTTCGATCAGTGTCGAGTCGGTAGCGCTTTATTCGACATCAGGCGAATCAGGCGGATCTTTCAGGCTGAGTGCTGCCGCTCGCCAGAGGCCGCTTTTGGCCGATAGCTGCCACCTACACGGTGGTGCTACCCTTTCGTTGGACTTGCATCGACGCGTAGGGAGCGAAAATGTTGGAGGATGCGTACCGTTATAAGGTGTGGGCTGATGAGCGCTCCTTGGCCGCCTTGGCAGACTTTGAGCGCAAGGACAACGCCTCGCCGGCGTTCGCATTCATGCGCCAACAGCTCAACCATATGGTCATCGTCGAGGAGCTGTTCAAAGCCCGCCTGCTGGGCGAGCAAGCGCCACATCCCGCAACCAATACCGAGGTCGTTCCTGATCTGCACGTGCTTACGCAGCGCCTGACTGCGTGCAACGCGTGGGCCACCGATTACCTGGCGCGCATTGCCCCGACGGCGCTTTGCAGCGCTGTAAGCTTTGTGTTTGCGGACGGGCAGCATGGGACGATGACCCGCCAGGAAATCCTCTTCCACCTGATCAATCACGGCACCTACCACCGGGGCGCGATTGGCCATGCCCTGGACCTGGGCGGCGGCAAACGTCCGGCCGATACCTACAGCGTGTTTATTCACGGCGCCGAGCCGCAGCGTCGCCAGCGGGCGCGTGGGTAGACGCGCCATCACGTGTCTCCCAGTCTTATGCGCATTTGCTGATGGGCGCTTTAACCCGGCATATTGGGGCTCGACAAAAGGACATGGTACATGACTGACACCACCCTGCATCTCTTGTGCGGCAAAATCGCGTCTGGCAAATCGACGCTGGCCAAATCACTCGCCGCCCGGCACTCGGCAATGCTGCTGAGCGAAGACAACTGGCTATCGAAGCTTTACCCCGAGCAGATAAAAACCGTGGGCGACTACGTACGCTTCGCGCATCAGATCCGGGGAATCGTCGGCCCGATCGTCACCGATCTACTAAACGTACGTGTCAGTGTGGTACTGGATTTTCCTGCCAACACACTTGCCAACCGCCAGTGGCTGCGCGGTTTGGTTGGAGCAAGTGGCGCGGCTATCGTCATCCACCATCTGCTGGTAGACGATGATGTATGCCGTGCCAGACTGCACCAGCGCAACGTCAGAGGGGAGCATGACTTCGCTGCAACCGACGCCGAGTTCGATCTGATCACCTCTTACTTCCAGCCGCCCAGCGAGGAAGAAGGCCTCGAGGTCGAAGTACACCGGACCTGACCGCTCTGGCACTGGCACTGGCGACAATGTCCGCAATCCTGAGTATCTTTACCTGATTGATGGCATTTCCTGGCCCTCGAACGCCCGCTCAAGGCGGTTCGCCATCGGCAAATACCTGAGTGATGTATTCCGCGAATGCATAGACGATCACGGGGAGCTGTCTGCCTCGCAGGCTGGCAAGCACGAGTTTGCCTTTCGGAAATCCGGCGTCTTCTATTTCACGGCTGACCAGTTGGCCTCCATCCGTCATGACGCCAATCGCAATCTGAAACGACAAAGCTTGTTCGTAGTAGAGATAACCACGCAGGAAGTCGAAGCTGTTGCTCTCGATGGCCGGGCGCAGCTTCAGCGAGCGGCGTACGAGATAGTCGTTAAGCAACTGACGTCCTGCCATTTCACCCGATGGGAGCACCAAAGGATAGTCCGCGCAATCGCGCAATCGTATCTTGCCCGGTTTGAGGGCTAGCGGGTGGTCCTTATGCATCATTACGCATAACTGCTGCTCGTGCTCGGACAACGCCTGGATATCATTTTCAGGAGCCAGATTGAAGACCAGCGCCAGCTCCGTTTCGAACGTACGCAGCGCGTTCAATGCTTGCCGGTGCCCGCCCACCTGAACCTGAAATTCGACCATCGGATGGAGTGAGCGAAAGTGGGCAATGTGCTTGGGCAGAAAAACCGACGCCACGGCTTGGCTCACGACGATCTTTACGGTGCCTCGGCGTAGTCCCTGGAGATCTTCGATCTTTGATCGGACCTGAGCGAGGTCTGCTGCGCGAGTGCGGATGTAGCTGACAAAAAGCTCACCCGCGGCAGTCAGGCGCATACCTCGGGGAAGCCGCTCGAATATTGGCGTGCCGAGTTCATCTTCCAGGTCCTGTATCCGTCGATTCACGGCTGAGGGCGCGACGTGGAGCCGTTCGGCGGCCTGGCGTATCGACCCCACTCGGGCCACTTCATCCAGATAATGCAAAAAGCGCAGATGGTTCAAGTCAGAGCCCACGGGATGGCGGTTGATTGGCGAGCCTGTCACAGCTTTTTAACCCCAGTCAACTTGCCTGCATGGTTCAGAAATACAGGTCGGAAAAGGCGTCGTTGCGCGCTATTTCTGCCCACGATTGCACCATCCCGGCGCAAGGCCTTGGTGTTATGCGGCCATACCACACGCGTTTCTGATAACGGTTCTTGAGCCGAGCGGATAAATCTGCCGATATGCAGACAGCATGGGCGTTTGCGTGATGTTCGTCCGAGCCCCGTGTTCGCTTGCACGCGCTGACACTGTTGCCGTTACGGCAACGGGGCTGCCGTGAAAAGGCAGCTATTCGAAGCGTTGGCTGGCATGTGCAGTGCTTTGTATCTGGCATGAATATCAAATCGATCGACCTCATCCCAACCCCTGTCGACAGCGCTGCTGGCGATGCGAAGTTCGGCCCTAACGAACACAACGCCTGGTCTGTGACTGACGACGCGGTGAGCCTCGTTCGTCAGCCATTGCTCCCTAGAACATTGAAGTTTGCGAGCACTCCACGGGATCTGGAAATTGATCTGGCACGCAGCGCCGTCGTTGTCGTGGACATGCAAAACGACTTTTGCCACAAGCAGGGCTGGTTTGCGCAGAAAGGCGTAAGCCTGCGTGCCACACGTAAGCCAATCCCGATGTTGAAAAGATTGCTGCCAGCGTGGCGAGAGGCGGGCGGGCAGGTGCTGTGGTTGAACTGGGGCATCCGTGCCGACCGCATGAACCTGAGCCCGACCATTCATTTCAAGGGCAAGCGCACTTCGGCTGGCGTCGGCTATGCCGAGCGCTCGCCGATTGATCGGGGCTTGTCGGTGGTCACGGGCGAGTGGGGCGCTCAGGTAATAGATGAACTCAAGGTCGAGCCCTCAGACATCGCTGTAAACAAGCACCGGCTCAGCGGTTTCTGGGACAACGAACTGGATTCTATCCTGCGCATGCGCGGCATCACGACCTTGCTCTTCGTCGGCATCAACACGGATCGCTGTGTGTTTTCTACGCTGCAGGACGCAGCGTTCCTCGGCTATGACTGCATTCTGCTCAAGGACGCTTGCAGTACGCCGTCGCCTGCCTACGTCACCCGCTCCATCCTGTTCATCGTCGAGCAGTTACACGGATTCGTCGCCACGGCGCAATCACTTATCACCGCACTCGGATCACCTCGTTAGGAGTCATCTCATGGCAAATTTCTTTTCCGAGCCTCAGGCTCGGCGGGTTCTCTCGGCCCGAATTCGTGCGATAGGCACCGTCGTCGGACTGGCCGCGGCGTTGTTCATGGCATCTGGACCGGTGCTGGCTGATACGCCGATCAAGCTGGTCATGTCCTGGAAGTACGAAGGGCCGCAGGCGTTTTACTACGTCGCTCAGGACAAGGGTTACTTCAACGCCGAGGGCCTGGACGTCAGCATCGACCAGGGCGAAGGCTCTTCTGCGTCGATACCCAAGGTCGCGGCTGGCGCCTATGACGCCGGCGTGGGTGACACCAGTGCCTTGATCCAACTGGCAGCCAAAGAACCTGCGCAGGCACCCAAAGCCGTTTTCATGATGTACAACACGCCGCCGTTCGTGATTGCCGTCAAGGCCGACAGCCCAATCAAGACGCCCAAGGATCTTGAAGGCAAAACGGTCGGGGCGCCGGCTGGGGATGGCGCCCTGAAGTTGTTTCCCGCGCTGGCGAAACAGACCGGTATCGATCTTTCCAAAGTCACTGTGACCAACATGGCGCCCAATCTGCGTGAGCAATTGCTGATGCGTGGACAGGTCGATGCAGTGTTCGGCTATCTGACCACCATTACCTTCAGCGCCAGGTCCATGGGTATCGACCCTGCGACCCAATTGCGCTTCATCCGCTACGGCGATTACGGGCTGGATCTGTACTCCAACACCATCTTCTTCTCCCAGCCTTTCATCAATGCGCACCCTGAAGCGGTTCGCGGATTCCTGGCTGCATTGGACAAGGCCATCAAAGACGTCGTTGCCAACCCCGAAGCGGGAGTGGACGCCGTCATGAAGCGCGAGCCGTTGCTCAAGCGTGAGGTCGAGTTGGCCAAGCTCAAGAGCGCAATCGCCGTGGACATGAGCCACCCGGAAATCGCCCGGATCGGCTTGGGGGACGTGGATGAAGACCGCCTCAAGAAAAACATCGCCGTGGTCGTACAGACCAATGCATTAACTGCCACGCCTTCACCTGAAGCGGTCTTTGACCGCCGCTTCCTGCCTGCGCGCGACACGCGTTTGTCGTCGCTTTAACACCTTTTCGGGAGAACCGACATGAATCTGCAATTGAGTGGAAAAGTGGTTGTGATCACAGGGCCTGCCAAAGGCATGGGGCGCGCTGTCAGCCTGGCCTTTGCAACCGAGGGCGCCCACTTGGTACTGGCAGGGCGCGATACCGCAGCGATTGAACCGGTGGCTGAGGAAGTCCGTGCGCTGGGCGCCAAAGCATTGGTCGTGAAATGCGACATGACTCAGGCGTCCCAGGCCCAGGCGTTGGCTGAGGTGGCGCTGGCCGAGTTCGGTCAGGTTGATGTGTTGGTCAACGTGGCCGGTGGCTCAGGGCCAATTGGCAAGACCGGTTGGGAGACGACTCAGGAAGAGTTCGACGAGATCGTTCAGCTCAACATGACCGGCTCCTTCAATACCATGCGTGCTGTCGTGCCGGGGATGATCGAGCGCCGCAGCGGCAAGATCGTCAACGTTGGCGGCACCTTCGGCATGCGTGGCCGTGCCGGGCGCATGGCTTATTCCGCGTCGAAATGGGGTCTGCGCGGTATCACCAAAAGCTTTGCACTGGAGGTCGGCGAGTTCGGCATCAACGTCAACTGCGTGGCACCCGGCATGGTGGATGGCCCGCGTTTTCGCGACAAGGTCTGCGCCAACATGGCCAAAAAACTGGGGATCAGCCCTGAAGAGGCAGCGACCCGCCACGCCGCCGATTACGCCCTCAAACGCGTATCGCTGGACAGCGATATCGCCAACGCCTGCCTGTTTCTGGCCAGCGACGTTTCCCGCCAAATCACAGGTGTCGATCTGCCGGTGGACGGCGGCTGGGCACTGCTTTAAGGAGAATTGAAATGCAAACAGTTGACCTGGTTATTCGTGGTGCAAAAGTGGTGTCGGCCGATCAGATCATCGAGGCGTGTGTGGCTATCGATGGCGAGCTGATCGTGGCGGTCGGGCGTGAGAACCAGATGCCTTCAGCCAGAGAAGTGCTCGACGCTGACGGCATGTACCTGCTGCCTGGCGCCATCGACAGCCATGTGCATTTTCGTGACCCCGGTTACCCGAACAAGGAAACCTGGAAAACCGGCTCTGCGGCAGCGGCGTGCGGTGGCGTGACTACCGTGTTTGAAATGCCCAATACCAATCCGCCAACCGCGACCCTGGAGGCGCTGCGGCTAAAGCAGAAGGCGGCCGAGTCCTCCTACGTGGACTTCGGCATTCATGGCTTGCTGGGCGACGACACCGTAGGCCATCTCGAAGAGTTACTGGATGCAGGCGTTACCAGTTTCAAGGCATTCGTCGGCAACACGTTCGGCAACCTGCCGTCACCCACTGACGGTGCGCTGCTCGAAGGCTTCGAAAAGCTCGCTCCCCTGGGAATCCGCACCGTAGTCCACGCTGAGAACTCGTCAATTCTGGCCCGTCGGCAGAAACGCATGCAGGCCGAAGGACGCATTGATGCCCATGCCCATCTGGCGGCACGCCCGGTCGTGGCCGAGATCGAAGCCATTGGCCGAGTACTGACGCTGGCGCAGTGGACCGGTGCTCGTGTTCACATCGCTCACCACAGCGCGGCGGATTCGTTGTTCGTGATTCGTGACGCCAAACGTCGTGGCGTCGACGTCACGGTGGAAACCTGCCCTCAATACGTGCTGCTCAATACCGACCTGACCGACCACCTGGGTGGCATCCTGCGCCTCAACCCGCCAATCCGCGAAGCACGACACAACCAGCCCCTGTGGGATGCCTTGCTCGACGGCACCATCGACATGATCGCTACCGACCATGCGCCCCACGCGCCTGACGAGAAAACCCGTCCGAATATCTGGGAGTGCGACTGCGGCTTCCCGGGCGTTGAGACACAAATGGCGCTGATGCTCACCGAGGTCAATCGCGAGCGCGCCAGCCTGATGGATTACGTTCGTTGGAGTTCGGTGGCACCGGCCAAAGCCTGGGGTATTTACGGTCCCAAAGGTGTCATCGCGGTCGGTGCTCATGCCGACATCGCCATCGTCGACATGAACAAGACCGGAATCCTGTCGCAGAACCAGCTGCAAAGCATCAGCAAGATTTCTCCCTGGCATGGCCGATCGGTGAAGGGTTATCCGATTCACACCCTGCTGCGTGGTCGTTTCGTCATGCGCGACGGCAAGCTGGTAACCGAGGCCGCGGGCTGGGGGCGTTCGGTGAAGTCGGTTCAGGCGATGCCCAAGGCCAAGCCACAGAACACCGAGCATTACATCAGCGCCATCCTCAAGACGCCCGAGGGCGTGCGCCCGACCGCAGAGCCCCTGCGCGAGGATTGAGAGCCTGTCAGCGATATCGCGCTCTTGCCTGTTAAGGCAAGGGTGCGCGATCAGACTTTTTTGCGGGGCACAGATATGAACCAGGAAACAAATGCTTTTGCGCCACGACCGCTGATAGAGCTTTCTGCCGTCAGCGTGCGGTACGGCGGCGGCACCATTGCGCTGGACAGGACAGACTTGCAGATCGAGCAGGGCGAATTCGTTGCCCTCGTGGGGCCAAGCGGATGTGGTAAGTCGACCATTCTCAAACTGGTCGCCGGGTTATTGGGGCCGACGACTGGAGGGGTGATCGTGGGTGGCCGGGAAGTGGGGGCTGTAGGCATTCAGCAGCGCAAGATCGGCCTGGCTTTCCAGAACCCGACCATGCTGCCGTGGCTGAGCATCCGCGATAACGTGATGATGCCTCTGAAAATCGTCGAGCCTTATCGTCAGCAGTATCGAAGCAAGCGAAAAACTGAGTTTCGTGAACGTGCCGATGCTTTGCTCGAACAGGTGGGACTGCGCGGCTTTGGAGACAAGCGCCCCTGGCAGTTATCGGGCGGCATGTTGCAGCGCGCATCGTTGTGCCGAGCGCTGATTCACGAGCCGGACATCCTGTTGCTGGATGAGCCCTTCGGTGCGCTGGATCAGTTCACTCGGGAAGAACTGTGGGACACGATGCAGGCGCTGTGGATTGCCAAACGCCCCACGGTCCTGTTGGTCACTCACGACCTGCGTGAGTCGGCATACCTTGCCAGCCGGATTTGCGTCATGAGTTCCCGGCCGGGTCGCATCATCCAGGACACTCAGGTGGAATTCGCCAGGCCGAGGACGCTGGAGTCCAGCTACGCCTCCGAATTTGGCGCACTGGTTCAACAGTTGCGTATGCGCATTGCCGAGGCGCGCTCGGGGGGCGACACAAAGGCTCAGAGTTGCGTCGGCAGTGCTGTTTCGGCCGCTGGAGGGGTGACGTCATGAGCCATTCACTCTCGCGGTTTCGCCGCAACGTCCTGTCATTCATTGCGCTGGTCAGTTTCTTTCTGATCTGGGAGTTCGCCTGTAGAGCGCTCCACGTTTCAGATCTGGTCTTGCCCAAACCCAGTCAAATCGTAGTTGTGCTGATCGAAAAAATGCCAATCCTTTGGCCGCACACCGTACAAACCCTGATGACCACCTTGGTCGGGTTTTTCTTCGGCGTCGTTGCCGGCCTGTTGATAGGCATGCTGATTGGTTCGTCGCGGTTGGCCTACGACATTGCTTACCCGCTGCTCGTGGGTTTCTCCAGCATTCCTAAAGTGGCGGTGGTGCCGATTTTCGTCGTGTGGTTCGGCTCGGGAACGGTACCGGCCATTCTGACCTCGATGGTGATCAGCATCTTCCCGGTGGTGGTGAACGTGGCGACCGGACTGGCCTCCACGGAACCTGAACTTGAGGATGTGTTGCGGGTACTCGGCGCGAGAAAACGCGACATTCTCTGGAACGTCGGGTTGCCTAGAACGCTGCCGTATCTGTTCGCCTCTTTGAAAATCGCCATCACACTGGCCTTCGTCGGAACGGTGTTGTCCGAGACTGTCGCGTCCAATAAAGGCATCGGCAACGTGATGATGATTGCGAGCGGCAACTTCGATGTCGCTCTGGTATTCGCAGGGTTGTTTATTCTTGCTGTTCTGGGAGTGGCTCTGTACGCGGTGTCGTCACTGCTTGAGAGCCGCATGACGGGCTGGACACAGCGCAAAATCGATTCGGACATAACCTGATGACAACTTACGAAAACATCCGCAGCGTCGCGGTATTTTCCGGCTCCAACTTTGGCGGTTCACCAGAATACGCCGACGCGGCCCGTGCCTTGGGCAGCGAAATCGCCCGCCGGGGGCTGACCCTGGTCTACGGCGGAACAGCCAAGGGCTTGATGGGCGTTGTAGCCGATGCTGCGCTAGCTGGAGGCGGGGAGGTGGTCGGCATCATCAACCAACGGTTGTTTGACCGTGGCCACTTACATACGAGTTTGACTCGACATGAGGTGGCGTCCGACATGCGCAGTCGCAAGGCACGCATGGGCGAGCTTGCCGACGCCTTCATCGCCCTTCCTGGGGGATTGGGCACCCTTGAGGAGTTGTTTGAGGCAGCCACCCTCACTCAATTGGGCGACCACCTCAAGGCCGTAGGCTGCCTGAATGTACGAGGGTTTTTCGAACCGGTGTATCAGTTGCTCGATCACGCGGTTCAGGAAGGTTTCATGAAGGCTGAGCATCGCGACATGCTGGTGCTCAATCCGGCCCCTGGCGCTCTGCTCGATCAACTGCAGCACTGGACCGCCCCCACCGTCACGAAGTGGATCGGCCAACCTGGCTCCTGAACTTTGACCATTGGAGAATACGCATGACCACCCTCAAGATTTCGGCTGGCGGATACCAATTCCTCGCCGAGACTCACCCCGATGCTCCGCAGACAGTCGCGGCTTTTCTCGATCTGTTGCCTTACACGCAAAAGCTGATTCACGTGCGCTGGAGCGGCGAAGGCTGCTGGGTGCCGTTGGGCGAGTATCGGCTCTTGCTCAATGACGAGCCCATCGGTTTCGAGAACCACACCAGTCATACTTCGATCGGCGACGTTTTGTTCTACCCCGGCCCCTATAGCGAGACAGAAATCATAATGGCCTACGGCGCGTGCAGCTTCTCCAGCAAATTGGGGCAACTGGCCGGCAACCACTTTTTGACCATTACCCAGGGCAAGGAAAATCTACGATCCCTGGGCGTGAAAACTCTCTGGGAAGGGGCGCAAGACGTGCGCTTCGAACTGGCGTGAAATGCTCTGCTGGCTGACTCGCTTCTGACGTCAGGCCAGTAATCCCGGTCGCTACCGTCCGCTGTAGCGGCTGACGCCCTCACTCATTTTCAACTCCCTGCATCTCGCGGGGTGGATAAACTCGTCCTGGAAAAAGCTCGATGATCACGACCAAGAGGTTCCAAACACTGTCGGCCCTGACGTTGCTCACTGCTTGCGGAGCCAGTGCCTACAGCGCTATGGCCAGCGCAGGCGACGCAGCGCAAGTCGACTCACTCACGCAGATGTTCACTCAAGGTAAAGTCTCCGGTTACCTGCGTTCGCTGTACTTTTCCAGCAACAACGCGTTTTACGTGCCCGGCAAGGACCAGGACACCTTGAGTTACGGTGGTGAGTTGGGATTCAAGTCTGCAACGTATGAAGGGTTTTCGTTCGGTCTGAGTGCATTGGCCCAGCGTGGAATAGGTCACGACGACAACCCCGATAAAGTCGATTCTTACCTCGGACCCAATGTCACCTCCATCGGGGAGGCCTATTTGCAATGGCAGCGCGAACAACTGCGGATCACCGTCGGCAACCAGCGCTTCAATGCGCCGTTCACGGGCACTTACGACTTCCGCATGCTGCCGCAGATGTACCAGGGGATCTCGGCGTACTACGGTGATTCGGCGAACTTCCTGAGCGCTTTTCGCATGTATCGATTCAAATCAGTGATAGACGATCACTACAGCCGCCATACCAGCTACAACCCGCCGATTGACACCTCTGCAACTGGCGCGGGCGATGAAGACACCGATGGCTTCTGGGGGCTTGGCGGTGGTCATACCTGGGCAATGAAACCGGTGAGTGTCGAGGCTCAAGCGTGGTACTTCAAGTACATCGATTATGCCGACATGACTTACCTGCAAGCGCGTGCGATTCGCTCCGATGGATTACTAAAGCCGTTTGTGGCAGTCCAGTACATTCATCAGGAGGACGATGGCAAGGCAGTCTTGGGCAATGTGGACAGCAAGGTTTATGGCGTGCAGTTGGGGTTGAAGGTCAACTCGCTGACTGCGAGCCTGGGATACGACTACATCAAGCCCAATGGCAGCTCCTATCTCAACGGAGCGCCGGTGATGCCCTATGGGCACAAGCTCTCCTCTGGTGAATTCTTTGCCCAGCCACTATTGACCAGTACCATGGACCTGGGCGCCGGTAATGCCTACGCCATCAACGTCAATGGATCGCCTGCTCAAGGCGTGATGTTAGGTGCCCGCTACAGCTTCATGGACCTCAAAAACTCGCCGACCGCAGAGAGTCTGAATCAGTCTGAATACCTGGTTTACGGCAGCTATGTCTTTGGCGGAGCGCTGAAAGGCGTGAAAATTACTGACTTCCTGGGCGTGCAGAAATCGCCGATCAAGGACGCGACGTTTCTCCAGAATCGACTAGCGATCGAATATGCGTTCTGACAGCCACATCGCCTGAAAAACTGACCAGTCGTAGCCGTAGATGATCAGAACTGCTCTGCGGTTACACTGAACAGAAAACAGCGTGTCCGGTTCTGGCCAATAGCTGCCGGTATAGCTCGAGTTCAGACTCAGCATATGAGCTAACCAACTTGAGAGCGCTGTGGACTACGATGGCAATTCAGACACCAGACAACCCCCGTGACCAAGAGTGCGATGGCTGCCATTTCATAGGTATCGGGTAACCGCTGTTCCCATAGAAAACCAAACACCAGCGCTGCCAGCGTCTCGATCACCAGCACTTGCCCGCCGAGCGCCAGCGGCAGAAGTCGGCTCGCCTGATTCCAACACGCGCCACCCACGACCGAAGAGAGAAGGGCGACTCCACCTGCCACCAGGAAGAAGTGCAGCCATTCGCCGCTCTCATGGGTATCTGCCTGAAAAGCCAGGACAGGAACCGCCAACAGCAGCGACTGAGCGCCCGTCATGACACCCGTCAGCAGGGCCCAGTCATGGGAGGAGATGCTGGCGACCTGAACCAGCCGCCGGGCATTGCTTACGGCAAACCAACTCCACGTCACCAACGCACCTGTGGCGCATAGAATCCCGCCGATGTTTGTCCAGGTATCAGGCGTGTCGCCATCGATCAGTGCGTGCCAACTGATGAGCACGACTCCAGCCAATGCGCAGCACAGCGAGGGAAGCAGCTTGGGGATGGGGACCGCATTTGCGTCATGCCGACCTGCCAACGTTACCAACACCGGGATGAGCCCGACGATCAGAGACGTCGTCGCAACGCCCACTAGCTGCACGCCGGTGCCCACCAGCGCGTAGTAGATGATGTTTCCGATCAGGCTGAGCCAGAAGAGTGACTTCCAGTCGGCCCAGCCAATACTCGCGCAAACCCGCCGCCAGCGGGGCATAAGCAGCGCCGCCGAAATGGCGCCGTAGCAGAGAAATCTGAGCACCGCGAATTGCAGGCCGCTCAAGCCCGGGGTGAGCTGCGGTCCAAGAAAAATCACTCCCCAACACAGCCCCGCGCAAACCCCGTAAACAATGCCCTTCAACAGCGTCCGATCAACAAACATTTCACCCGCGCTCCCAAGATTGAGGCGTGAAGTCTGATGCGCGGGAGTTGGGGAGTATTGTCAGTAACTGTGGGGGTTTTTACCCAGACTGTTTTTGCGTCTTACGATAGGCAGCCGGGGTGGTGGCGCTGACACGTTGCATCGTCCGGGTCAGCGAAGCCTGGTCGCAAAAGCCTGCGCGCAAGGCGATCTCGGCTATCGGCAGGGAGGTGCCACGCAACCATCTTTGCGCTTCCTGGATGCGTAACTGCGTCAACCAGGCTTGAGGAGTCATCGCGAACATCTGCCTGAATCGCTGGTGTATCTGGCTCATGCTCATGTTCGCGGCCTGGGCCATGGCTTGGTTGCTCCAGTTCGCCCCAGGATTGGCCCGCAGGCGGGCGATCAACTGCTCCATGGGGGATGGAGGACTGAAGGTGTCAGAGACCAATGAGGAGAGCAGCAGAGTGCCTAATTGTGGAGCACCGAAGGCCAGTTGCTCATTCCCTATCAGCTCGGCGAACTCGATCAACCGCCGTGTCGCAGGGGAAATAGGCAGGTATGTCTTCTGAGCCACACCCCCCATCTGGAGCGTCTCCACCAGCATCGGTGCGCAGTCCAGCACCAGAAAACGGCTGCCTGCGTGACTGAGCTGGGAGTGCACCGAGCCCGGCGTGACAATCGCTGCCAGCGACTGATCAATGCACCCGCCGCGACCGTCCACGTCGATTTCCATCTGGCCACGAACCGGCAGGACCAACTGAGCATGGTCATGGGAGTGATGACGGTTTTCACCCTCATAGCTGCGGATTTCAAGGTCTAGAAGCATGGGTGCATGATTCGCGGCAGTCTGGACATGGGGGATTCTAACACTGGGTGGCGAGCTGTTTGCGCAAAGGGGTTCCGTCGAGCGCTATCGACCCAAAGCTGACCCTCACAGAAATGGAAAACGGCGGAATTTAGCCCACGTGGAGCTATCTTCCCCCGAGACTACCTCCGCCATCGACACTGATAACCTGGCCAGTCACAAAGGATGCGCCTTCACTTAGGAGGAATGTAATCAGCGAGGCTACCTCTGAAGGCTTACCCAATCTTTGCATCGGAATTGTGGAGAGAATTTTTAGCTCCTCAGCACTGCCTTTGGGTCTAGTTTCTCGAAACAGCTGGGTCTCGATTGGGCCAGGAGCGACGGCATTAACCGTGATCCCAGTAGGTGCCAATTCAAGCGCCCAAGTCCGAGTAATTCCCACCAGAGCACTCTTCGCTGCGGCGTATGCTGTTCTATCCCTTGCCCCATAAATAGCTCGGCTGCAAACATTCACTATGCGCCCCGCCGGAGATACCTTGAGCGAGGGCAGGCAAGCCTGTGTAACCTGTACCGAGGCCCTGACATTCAAGTCGATGACTCTATGGAGAGTGCTAAGGTCAAGGTTTTCCAGGCTTTGAGGTGCTGCAATTCCCGCATTATTGACGACCGCGTCAATAGAGTCTCGCTTCATTAACCCCCGAAGCATTTCATCCGTTTGTTGAGGGTCAGCTAAATCGCAGATCTCCAGCCGTCCAGGAAAATTGTCAATCGAGTGTCTTGCAACGCCAACCACATCCCATCCTGAGCGGGACAGTTGAGCGCTGAGCGCTAAGCCAATTCCCTTCGTAGCGCCGGTCACAAGCGCAGTTCTGCCGTTTGTCATTGTCGACTTCCTCATATCCGACCTTAAGGCTATTAGTAGCACAGCTCGCTCAAGACATCTGTGGCACGGAATCTGGAGCAGGCGCAAATGGCGAGAGACTAGCTCGTTTTTAGCGTCCCACCCAGTAGAACATTTGGGCTAAGCGTCCACTTCTGGCCGAAAGCTGACAGCGTCAGAGGTTTCTGAGCCGCACGATGTGCGTCGCCTGAGCGTCTTCAGTTAATGTGAAGCCGCAGCGCAGGTAAAACGCGCTTCCCTGCGCAGTGTCGGTGTTAAGACGCACAGTTTCAAAATGCAAAGCGGCGTGGGCAAGCAAGGCGCTGACCAGTCGTCTGCCAACCTGTTGCCTCCGTGCCACAGGAGTCACATAAAGACGCCGCAGCCTTCCTGTAGGAGCCTGCGTGAACGGATCAACAGACAGACCACCGATACCCACTAGTTGGCGGTCTAGATACGCGGCCATTAGGCATTCGCCTGGCGCGTCGAAGCGATTGGTCCCTGAATGCCATTCCGAGATCAGTCGGGTGATGAACCTAAATCCTTCTGCCACTGCCTCTTTCTCAAGGGCGGGAATCTGTGACGGCAGGCGCGTGACCTTTTGGATCTCCATTTGCGTTCAACCCTTCACTGATTGGGTAGGAAACCCTTTTGAGTTGCCAAGGGACCTTGATGTGCGGAATGTGGGCAAGCAAGGGGCAGCTATCGACCCATAGCGGCCATTCGACGAGTGGCGTCAGGAAGCGGTTAGCGTTGAGGCTGTGTTGTCCGGTTGATGACTGCGCTCATGATGCGTTGACCGTAGAGCCCTACACCCAGCCCCGACACGATAAGCATGACAGCGACGATTTTATTGAGTGACAGGTTCTCGTTGAAAATGATGACGGAACCGAGCAGGCCGAACACCGGCACTAGCAGCGATAACGGCGCGACGGTGGAGACCGGATAGCGTTTCAGCAGTGAGTTCCATACCCAGTAGCCGAACAGGGTGTTGGGGTAGACCTGAAACAGGATCGACAGCACGGCGCGATAGTCCACGTGAGTGGTCAACATCTGATACCCGGTTGTGCCGTTGACTGCATAATCGAGGGCGAACAGCGCAATGGGAGAAAATGCGCTGGACCACACCAGAAAGGCAAAGACCTGTGTGGTCCGGGCTTTCTTGTTAATCACGTTCGCCACGCTCCACGCCGCCGCACCCATCAGTACCAGCACCAGGCCGATCAACGTGACGGTCCCGTCGGCAATCGGAATGATGCTGAGCAACCCACAGAAGGCGATTACCATTCCGGCGATCTGATAACGCGATACCTTCTCGTTGAAGACTGTGGCCCCCAGCAGGATGGTAAAAAACGCACTGAACTGAAGCACCAGCGAAGCGATACCTGCCGACAGCCCCGATTTGATCCCCAGATTGACCACACCCCACAAGCCGACGCCGAAGACCAGGCCATACCCGACGATATAGCGCCAAGGCACATCAGGCTTGGGAATGAAAAAAATCGCGGGAAGCGCACAAAGTGTGAACCGGATGCCCGCCAGTATGAAAGGATCGACGGTGGTGAGCCCCAGTTTGATCACCGAGAAGTTCAAGCCCCAAATGGCGGTGATCGAAATGGCGAGCAGCAGGTGTCTGAGTTTCATAGCGGTCTTCCTTGACGGGAGGTTGGGCAACGGGAGGTCAAAAACCACAGGATCCAGGCGGTGGCGCTGACCGAGGCGCCCAGCAGGCTGACGGCAGGCCACCCCCAGCGCGCGTAGGTTTGCGTTGCTGCTGCCGCACCGAGTGCGCTGCCTGTGGAATAGAAAAACATGTAGGCGCCCACCATGCGGCTTTGGGCGTCTGGCCGAGCGGCAAAAATCAGACTCTGATTGGTGACGTGCACAGCCTGAACCGCGAAGTCGAGCAGAATGACCCCGCAGACAAGGGCGAACAATGAGGTTTGGGCGAAGCCGATGGGCAACCATGAGAGCGTCAACAGGCCCAAAGCGAATCCGCTGACCCGCTGGCCCAGGCCCCGGTCTGCCCAGCGACCGGCCCTCCTGGCGGCCAACGCACCGGCCACGCCTGCCAGGCTGAACAACCCAATCACTGTGTGATTTAAAGAGAGCGGCGGGGCGCTCAGAGGCAGCACCATCGCCGTCCACAACACGGAAAATGCAGCGAAGATAAGCAGTGCCAGCAGCCCCCGGATCTGCAACACTGGCTCTTTCAGCAGCAGGGCAAAGAGTGAGCGGATCAGCCCGGCATAACTGCCCCTGGACTGTCGCGACGGGATGTCGGGCACGTATTTGAACAGCACCGCAGCGAGGGCCATCATCAGCCCTGAGGAAACAAAATACACCGCGCGCCAACCCGCCAGATCAGCGATCAGGCCCGATGTGAAACGTGCCAGAAGAATCCCCAGCACAATCCCGCTGGTGACGGTTCCGACGGCCTGCCCACGTTGTGACGGCGTCGCCAGCGCAGCCGTATAGGCAACCAGTACCTGCACGACCACTGCCATCAGGCCGACGCCGACCATGGCCCCCAGCAAGACCAGCCATGTCGATGACGCGCCGACCGCTGCCAGCGCGATGGCGGATAGCACGATCTGAGTCAGTACCAGCCGCTTGCGGTTGATCAGATCGCCCAGAGGAACGAGCAGCAGCAGCCCCAGCGCGTAACCGACCTGAGTCATCGTGACCACGATGCCTGTCAGCCCCGCAGCGACGCCCAGACTTTCAGCCATAGAGTCGAGCAGGGGCTGAGCGAAGTAAACGTTGGCGACCGCCAATCCACAAGTCACCGAGAACAGCAGGGTGAGTGATCGTGAAAGGTCGGGAAGACCTTTATCGCCATAGTGATCCTCGCTCGACGGCATTCTCGCCGAGGGGGATTCCGATAAGCGCTCCGCCTGTGACTTGAACCTGGCTGTCATAACGTCTTCCATGGGAGTATTCTGGTTTCAAATTGAAACCGTACCGGATTGTCGTCTAATCCTGTTTCAAATCGCAACCAGATTTGTGCGAGAAGGCGACTGCCTCTACACACTTATTCTCAGAGGGTAAAAAATGACCGAAACACTATTTCACGACGGTCGTGAGTGCCCGGTCGCAAGATCGCTTGAAGTGATCGGTGATCGTTGGTCGTTGATGATTGTTCGCGACGCGTTCGACGATATCCGCCGCTTCAGCGAGTTCCAGAAGAGCCTGGGCGTTGCCAGGAATATTCTGGCCTCGAGGCTCAAAGCGCTGGTGGAAGTCGGCGTGTTCGAAATCTGCCCGGCATCGGACGGGAGTGCTTACAAGGAATATGTGTTGACGGACAAAGGCCGTGAGATATTTCCGATTGTGGTCAGCCTGCGGCAGTGGGGCGAGCGCTTCCAGTTCGAGCCCCACGAGACGCGCTCGATACTGCTGGACAACGCATCCGGCGAGCCGGTGATGACAATGGCTGTCCGTTCTGCGAGCGGCAAGCTGCTGGGGCCGTCTGATTGTCACCGAGTCCGGATCGTCGCTCATGATTCCTGAGTGGGTAGAGCGCGGGGCTGTGATGCAAAAGTGCAGGTCGAATGTGTGCAGGAAACTTGAGTGTTTGCTTGTGGCCGATAGCTGACGCTGCAGCTTTCTCAGGTTCGATTCCGGACTTCAGGCCAACTGTCGTGCGCCCAGCCCTAGAATCAGCCCACCGCACAGGCGATCAATAATTTTCCGCGCCCTCTGATACGCCGAGGAAATCCTGGACTGCGACAATGCCAGCGCAACTAGTCCATACCAGGTCAGCGAAACGACCACCACAACGGCCAGCATCGAAGCGAAGGTGATGACCGAGACGTGGGCAGGGGCGGCTGCTGAAAAGACGGCCGCGTAGAAAGCCATTGATTTCGGGTTGCCGATGTTGGTAACCACTCCCTGCAAGAAGGATTTGCGAACGCTGCCAGCCCCAGTTTCGTCAGCCTGTGAGGCGGGATGCTTGCCGGCGTTGACGATCAGGCGTACGCCAAACCACATCAGGTAGGCCGCACCCAGTATCTTCACGATCAACGCCGCCCATGGGAAGGTTGCAAATATAAGCCCCAGGCCTGCGATCGCACAGCCAGACCAAAATAGATTCACGGTCACGATACCCGCGACTAATGCCAGTGCCTCGGAACGTGTCGCGGCGACTGCCTTGTGAACAACGGCGACGAAGTTAGGCCCCGGAATTACCACGCCCGCCAGATACACCCAGAAAACAGTGAGTACCGCAGTCGTGTCGAGCATTTTGATCCCTGGTTGCGCTTACCGGCGTCGCCGTCTGGTGGAGAACTTCATCACGCGTGTTGTCGCGAGCGCAATGATGGTATCGAGTAAAGGCGCTGGCAGTCAGGCACAGATTCTCCCATAAACTCCCATACAGTCGCCTGACACCCACCGAGGCTGCTTGCTGCGGCCTGCCGGTTTGTGTAGCGCGGCAAGTTCAATCCAGATAGGCCCATGTTTTGGCACCATCAAAGATTCGCACAGGCATGGTCTGGATCAGGTGCTGATCAAAGTTGTTCATGTTCACAGCCACCTCGGTGAACCTAAAGCCTTCTTCCACTGCCTCTTTCTCAGGGGCGTGAATTTGTGGCGGCAGGTGCGAGACCTGATGAATCTCCATTTGCGGTCAATTCTCCCTGATGGAGTACGAAATAATTCTGAGGTGCCAAGGGAACTTGATGCGCAGAATGTGGCCACGCAAGTGTCAGCTTTCGACCCACTGCTGACGCTCTTTAACGCCCGCTGAGACAGAGGAGCCAAGCCTGGGCGATGGCGCCGTCAGTTATCCCGCGGGCTTGCAACAGATCGCGAACCAGCCAGGCTCATCCCTCTGGGCAGAAACGCTTCATCTGTCGTTGGAAATTTGCGATGCCCGATCCTGCCCATGAATGAACGCGACCACCTCATCCAGGACCGGCGCCAGCCCTCGCATAGGGCGGGAGAAGGCTGCGATCAATGTCCCGTGGCCGGGTTTGGAGAAATACAACTCGCGCACGGGCACACCCTGCTCCCGCAAACGTCGGGCCATGCCCCCAGTGTTGCGCTCGGGATTGACCAGCGTGTCGTCCTTGGCGGCTATCAAAAGCGCAGAGGGCGATGTCGCGCTCACATGGTTGATCGGTTGGGAGTCGGGTGGAGAATTCGGAAAGAAGAAAATCGGTTTTACCTCCGGGTTTTCCACGGGCAGAAAGTCGTAGGGCCCGGCCAGACCGATCCAGCCGCTGAGCATGGAGGGCTTCATGTCCACTGCTGCCAGCCATTTGGGGTCTAGCGCAACCATCGCCGCGTTGTAGCCGCCTGCGCTATGGCCCATCACATACAGCCGCGCTGGATCGCCCCCGTATTGGCGGATGTGTTCATGGGTCCAGCCCACCGCTTGCGCACTGTCTTCCAGAAAGCCCTGATAATGTACCTCTGGGTAAAGCCGGTAATCGGCTAGCACCGCTACGATACCTCGTGCGGCCAGCGCCTCGCCGACAAAGCTGTAGTCACTGCGTGAACCGCTGTTCCAGCTGCCTCCATAAAAGAACACCACCACGGGCACGTCCGCTGCGAGATTGACCGGCGTATAGACATCCAGCCGGTTGCGCGAGTTGTCACCGTATTTCAGGTCAGATGCCTTGTTGAAAGTGCCTCCCGGGGTGAGGAGGTTTAAAAGCTTCAGCGGTGAACAGCCCAGCAAAAGGCCCAACAGCCCGCCGACAACGAATACGCGTAAGGCTATCCTGATCATGGTTCGCTCTCTCAGGCGGTCTGCTTCTAAGACTGCGAGAGTGAGCAGGAATTCAGGACGCTTCGCCTCGTTCTCGAGTCAGGGATCCTCAATGAAGTATGGACGAAGTTTCACCATGGCAGGTCGTAGGCAGATAACTCCCGCTCAGCAATCCACGGATGAAATGATGGAACCGCTTACGCAAGCGCTCGCCTAACCATTAGCTTGTGGATATCCCCGCAGGCCACGTGCCAATGAGGCACATTCCAAGAGGTGTAACGTGGCTAAAGACGATAAGAAAAGCAAAGGTGATGCTTCGAAAGCCAGCAAGGATCTGAAGGATAAGAAGGCATCCCCTGCCAAGAAATCTGCTGCGGCTTCCGCGCTTTCAAAATCTTCCGACACGAAAGAAAAGAAACAAAAGAAAGCCAGTGAACCGAAAAAATCTGCAAAAAAAGCTGATAGCAAGCCAACCAAGGCCAAAAAATCCGAGAAATCAGATAAACCTGCAAAAAAGAGTAAGTGACGGCAGTGATCAGCTAGGGCTACATGCCCTAGCTTCTTCAAGCAGAGTCGACCGATCGATAGTAGTCACCCCCAGGCCGTCGTTGACAACACACGACCCTGTTCAACCCATAAACCGCCAATCCATATAGGCCACCAATGCTTTTTGTCGTGATGCTCGGAGGCAAGCACCCGAGAGCAAAGATCGAGGTTCATGACGTGGCGTTTGTGATCGCCGACCGATTGGAGGACACCTATCCGCAGCTTCGCCAGGATTGGTTCGGCAGCACCGCTGGTTTGCACATCGATTCGTGGATGGCTGTTGATGGCGTGGAGCGGTGGAAAGTCGAGCTCAGTCAGCTGGCACCGTCAGCAGGTTCCCCTCGGCTGTATTTCCTGAATCTTGGCGGGTACGAGTCGCAATCGTTCGGGGAGTCACACCATTATTGTCTGGTGGTAGCGCGCGATAAACGTGAGGCAGTGACGAAAGGTAAGCGGCAAATGTCGGCTCACTGGTCTCAGGCTCACATCGATGGCGTGATGGATGTCGATGACTGTCTGCCGATTGACGAGATCGCGGGGCGATACGTGCATCTGGTTGAGGGAACCCACTCTGGAGTCATTCATCGTAATGACTACATCGTCATCGGCAAGTGAACACGCTGGCTGCGCCAAGGAAGTCTGTACGGACAGTGCACATCCGCATCTGCAGAGGCATGTTTCAGGTGAAAGCGATCATCGCTGATGCATCAACGGATTCATCCCACTGCGTGCCACCCGACTATGCAGCTCGCGGCCCAGAATCTGTTCGCACAGCTGCGAGATAGCCATCATCTTCTCCAGGTCAATGCCGGTCGAAACACCCATCGACTCGAGTAGGCCGACCCAGTCTTCAGTGCTGACGTTGCCAGTGAAGCCTCCCCCATACTTGACCTTGGCCGGATGCCCGCCAACGCCGCCAAATGCACAGTCGAAGTAGCGCACGCCTGCTTCCAGCGCGGCGACATAGTTCACCAGACCTGTCGCGCGGGTGTCGTGAAAATGCGCGATGGGCGTCACCTCGGGCACTTCCTTCAAGACCCTTTCGAACAATGAACGTGTGGAACCGGGCGTTGCCACGCCGGTGGTATCGCCCAAGGTCACGTAGCGCACGCCCAGGCGAGCGAACTGCTGGACATCGGCCAGCACCTGTTGTGAATCGACCCGGCCTTCGAAAGGGCAGCCGAATGCGACGGAGAGGGTGCCGATCAGGCGGAAGCGGCCTTTGGCGGCGTCAGCCATGGCAGCGATATTGTCCCATTGATCCGCACGGCTGCGTTTGAGGTTCTTCTGCGAGTGCGATTCTGACGCCGATATGAGCAGGCTGATTTCGTTGGCACCGTATCCGGCGTCCAGATCCACCAGTGCTCGTTCCACGGCGCGAACGTTGGCACAGGTCGCTTTGTAGAAAACGCCGGGTTCACGGGGCAGACATGCCAGCAGTTCAGTAGCGTCAGCGAATTGAGGGATCACTGCGGGGTTGGAATAGGACGTGGCCTCGACTCGGCTGAATCCTGCGTCCGCGAACGATTCGACCAGATCACGCTTTTGCGAAGTCGGGATGATGGCCGCTTCGTGTTGAAGCCCGTCGCGGGCGAAGCATTCGCAGAGAACGACGTCAGACATGACGACTCCTTAGGGTATAGTTCTATTGACAACACCAACCATTGGAGAACCTTTTCCAAACGTGAGTCCCTGGCGAGGCGCTACGTTTGGAGGGGTGATGCAATGGCACCTAAGACATCATTCTGAATATAGTTGACATTGTCAATGGTATTCCTTGGCTTGTGAGGCATGCGCCAGTGGCACGTACTGCATCGGGAAACAGTGAACAAAAAGCGGCTCAGACGTCGGAACCTCAGGACCTGCGGGACCTTGTTTCCTTCCAGTTGCGCCAATTGAGCAACCTCTACACCAAGAGCACTGCCAGCGTTTATCAACGCAAGTTCGGCTTGACCATGAACGAGTGGCGCCTGATTGCGCTGATCGATGCGGCCGGGAACATTTCGCTTAACCGGCTGGCAAGTCAGGCGCAGTTCGATAAGGGGCTTACCAGTCGAATCGTGGTCAAGCTGATCGAGCGGGGAGTGATTTCCCGCCAGACCGATCCTGACGACGCGCGCGGCATCGCACTGTCGTTGACGGATCAGGGCCTGGCCCTGGTTGCTGAGGTGTTTCCGCAGGCGGTCGAGCTGAATACGCAATTGCAGTCCTGCCTCACCCGAACCGAGCGCGAAACGCTGGCAGTGGTGTTGCAGAAGCTGACCCATCAGGCTCGGGCGATGCTCGACCAAGAGCGCGAGAGCGCGGCAGAGGAGTGACTTTTCCCGTTCTGGCGCATACACCACACAGGCCTTTGGCCAGCCATAAGTGATCAGCCCAGCGCGAACTCCCTGATGGCGTGCTCGCGCAGACGGTTCTTCTGTACCTTGCTGGAGCCGGTCATGCCGATGCTTTCAAAGCCGTCGACGATGCTCAGGTAGCGTGGCACCTTGAAGTTGGCGCAGCGGTCCCTGCAAAACGCAATCAACGCCTGACTGTCCAGTGCCTGCCCGGTCCGGAGTGTGACGTACGCTGCTGGTACTTCGCCCAGACGAGGATCGGGAACGCCGACTACCTGAGCCAGTTCAACCGCAGGATGCTTGAGCAGCACCTGCTCAACCTCAAGCGGTGACACGTTTTCGCCGCCGACCCGGAACATGTCCTTGAGTCGGCCCACGAAGCGCAGGCGCCCGGCACTGTCCATCTCCCCGAGATCGCCAGTGTGCAACCAGCCGTCACGCAAGGCTTCGGCGGTTTTTTCCGCAAGCTTGTAGTAGCCCTTCATCAGGCTCCAGCCACTGGCGCAAATCTCGCCCACTTCACCAGCAGGCAGAGCAGCACCGGTTTCGGGATCCCGAATCTCGATCCGGATGCCTTCGTGGGGCAGCATGTAGCCATCGATGCGCTGCTCCAGGGGCTCGCTCGCTGCCGACACCACCAGATTCGGCGCCGCTTCTGACAAACCATAAGCGTTGCAGATGTCTACGGCGCCCATCAATTCGACCACGTCACGCAAGATATGCGGGCTGGCGGCTGCCCAGCCGCCACGCAGAAACAGGTCGGCCGTGGCAAAACCCGGGTCAGCGAGCATCATCAGGAACATGGTGTCGTTGCCGGAGGTCAGGGTGCAGCGCTCTTCGGACATGGCTTTGAGCGCCATGCCCGGATCGAAGGTCTCGGCAGTGACCAGGCAGGCGCCTTCCACCAGAGCAACCAGCAACGACATCGTGCTGCCGGATACGTGATAGAAGGGGCGCGGGCTGTAATAACGGTCGTCAGGGCGCACACCGATGCGACGGGCTACTGATTGGGCAACGCCGAGCATCGCGGCGTGGCTGAGCATCACGCCCTTTGGGTAGGACGTGGTACCGGAGGTCAACTGGATCAGCAATGTATCGTCCGCGTGGACCGCAAGGCGGGCCTGGGCGAGCTGCTCATCGCTGACAGCAGCACCCGCTTGCACAAATGCCTGATGGGAAAGGGCGGCGGCAGGGACATCCGCGGCCTCAACCACCAGACGCGTCAGCAAAGGCAACACGCTGCCGGGAAGGCGATCATCCACAGCCGGTTCGATTTCGCGCAGCATTGCGATGAAGTCGATCTTGCCCAGAAAGCGATCAATGCAAAACAGCGCGCGAATGTCCTCGTGGGCGAGTCCGTAACTCAGCTCTTCAACGCGGAAACGGGTGTTCATCGGGACGGTGACCAGGCCCAGTGAGGCGGCTGCGTACCAGAGCACGGCCCAGCTCACCGAGTTGCCGCGCAGCAGGGCGATATGGTCGCCACGTTTGAGGCCCATGGCGAGCATCGCCTTGGCGATCCGGTCGGCGTCTGCGACCAGTTGCGAGTAGCTAAGACGCTGATGCTCATCCACCAGCGCATCAGCATCGGGTCGCTGCCGTGCTGCATTCAGCAGGACTGACCACAGGGGCACGCGGACGGGGGATTGCGATTCACTCATGGGTTTTTCCTTTTTCGAAAGAGCTCATCCCCGATCTCCAGGTGCCGGCGTTGAGGTTTTCTTCAATGGCCAGAATTTCGAGCGCCAGTGCGCCGTGCCGGCTGTCGTCCAGGCCTCGATCGAGCGTGCGCTTGGCGCTGCGCATGGCATGGGGCGGGCCGTCGGCAATCTCTTGAGCCATTTGCTGGATGACGGCTGGCAACTCGTCTGCCGGTACGATGCGATTGAGCAGGCCAATGCGCAGCGCCTCATCCGCTTCGACTGCACGGCCGGTGAACATCAACTCTTTTGCCAGTCGGCGGCCGACGATACGTGGCAGTCGTTGTGTCGCACCGACTGTGCCCCAGCGTGCTTCAGGGTAGCGAAAACTGGCGCGGTCGCTGCCAATGATAAAGTCGCAGGCGCCTGCCATCTCACAACCTGACCCGACGGCGGGTCCATCGATCACGGCCACGATGGGTACGGGACATTGTTCGATGGCGTCGTACAGCGCAAACGCTCGAAGACGGCGTGCCCGAATCTGGTCATCGTCCATGCCTTTACGTTCTTTGAGATCTGCCCCGGCGCAGAACACCGGGCCATTGGCGTCGATCAGCACAACGTGGGCATCCGGGTTGTCGCGAATGTCGAGCAGCGCGCGGTGAAGTTCGCTGCACATCGCGTTGTTCAGTGCGTTGCGTGCATCCGGGCGATTGAGCGTCAGTCGCGCCACATGGGTGGAGGCATCAAATGTCATCAGCACAGTGGAAGAGGTATTCATTACAGCGTCCCCCGGGCACGCAAGCCTTCGATCTGATCAGGGGTGTAGCCCAATTGGGCAAGCACCTGCTGGTTGTTTTCACCCAGAAGGGGTGGTCGAGCGGTGGTGGGATCGTCGAATCCCTCGAACCGATAGGGCAGGCGGATCGCCGGGAATACGCCTGTTTCCGGATGCTCAAAGCTCTTGAACACGCCACGCGCCAGCAAATGGGGGTCGGTCATGACTTCGTCCAGCGTTTTTAACGGGCCTGCTGGCACACCAAAAGCGTCACAGGCCTCACAGAGCTGATCGCGGGTCATGCTGGCGCAGCCCTCAGCCAACGCGCGCATGACTTGCGCGCGATGAACCACGCGACCACTGTTTTCCCGTAGTCGCGGGTCTTCAGCCATGTGATCCAGGCCGAGCAATTTGCACAGTGGCTTCCAGTGCTGATCGGCGCCGGTGATGTGCACAAAACCTCCGTCTGCGCAGCGAAAACTGGCTGAGGGAACGCGCCCCGGATGCTCGGTCCCCATACGCTCGGGCACTTCGCCCAAGGTAAAGAAGCGTGCGGCGGCGAGCGACAGCAGAGGGATCTGCGCATCGAGCATCGAGAAGTCCAGGTAGGCGCCTTCTTCCCGTTTTCCGGCGCCATTGAGCATGGCCAGCACGCCCAGTGCGATCCACAACCCCGATGTCATGTCAGCCACTGGTACACCGGGTTTGACCGGTTCGCCTTCGCGTTCGCCGGTCATACTCATGAGCCCACTCATGGCCTGAAACACCGTGTCGTAGCCCTTGCGCCTGGCATAGGGACCGGTTTGTCCGAACCCGGTGCAGGAGACGTACACCAGACGTGGATTCACCGCTTTCAGGCTGGTCCAGTCCAGGCCGTAGCGGCTCAGGGTTCCGGTCGGAAAGTTCTCCAGCACTACATCAGCATTCTTCACCAGCTTGCGTACGATCTCCTGGCCTTCGGCATCGCGCAGATTGACGCTGATCGATTCCTTGCTGCGGTTGAAGGCGTAGTAGTAAGCGCTGCGCTCATGGCTGTGCTGGTGCTCTTGGTGCTTGTCGGTGGGGCTGGCGAAAGGCTCGTATCCGCGGGTCTCATCGCCACTGCCCGGTTGTTCGACCTTGATCACCCGCGCACCCAGTTCAGCGAGGATCATTCCCGCCAGGGGGCAGGCCAGAACGCGGGCCATTTCGACTACGGTAATGCCCTGCAAAGGCTTCATGCGGAGGTCTCCGTTTGTTGCCGAAAGGCGCGCATTCTGGCGTTCAATGCCTGGCCACGCTTCAAGCCTTCGCTGAACGGCAGCTCGGCGACCTCATGGAAGATCTGCTTGGTGGCGCGCATGGCGTTAACAGGATGAGCGGCCAGGGTTTCGGCAAGCCGATGCGCTTCATTCAGCAGATCTTCGGCGGGCACCACACAGTTGATGAGGCCCAGCGCACGAGCCTCGTCGGCCAACACAGTGCGCCCGGTCGCGACCAGCTCGAAGGCCGCCTTGCGCCCGACATGCTCCACGAGGCCTGCCATGACGATGGCCGCGACGATGCCATGTTTGACTTCGGGATAGCCGAATTTTGCGTCAGGGCTTGCCAGCGCCAGGTCGCAGGACAACGCCAGACCTGCTCCACCGCCCATGGCAAAACCGTTGACCGCTGCAATCACCGGCTTGCTTATGCGTCTGCCCAGGCCCTGCAACTCGGTGGTCAGCGCGGCGCGTTGCTCCACCAGATCCTGATTGTCCGGGGTCAGGGTGGCGAACTCGCGGGTGTCGGCTCCGGCACAAAAACCTCGGCCCGCGCCTGTCACCACGACAGCGCGGACGTCCGGGTTTTTGTCAGCGGCTTTGAGAGCGTCGACCAGGGCCTGGGTCAGTGCGAAATTCAGAGCGTTGAGTTTGTCAGGACGATTCAAGGTCAGGGTTTGCACGCCATGCCTGGTCTCGCAAAGAATCAGAGCGTGTTGAGTCATTGTTGTTCTCCTCCTGGTAACTGCATGTCGGATAGCCGTTTGATGGCGCGTTCGGTGTCTGCGATCAGTTCGGCCATGATCTGGGCGGCAGGCTGGATGCGGTCGATCAGTCCTGCGCATTGCCCGGCTTCGACTTTTCCGTTGGCTGCATCGCCATCGAAGCTGGCTTGCTTGAGGGTTGCCGAGGCAAGAAGCTGCTCGAACCCCTCAGGATCGGTGCCCGGCATACCGTCACGTTCGGCCGCAAGCACACGCTCGGTGAAATTGTTTCGTACGCTACGCACTGGCAGATGACCACGACCCACCAGCACCGTGTCGGTGATCCGGGCGTTCAGGACCATGCGTTTGTAATCCTCATGCAGACGGGCTTCCTCGCTGAGGATGAAGCGCGTGCCCAGTTGCACAGCGTCAGCGCCCAGGGCGAGCAGGGCAGCGATACCGAAACCGTCGGCTATACCGCCCCCGGCGACGACCGGGCAATCGATCTCTTGAAGCACTTTGCGTACGTTGACCAGAGTGCTGACTTCGCTGGCTGGAGGGTGGCCGCCCGCTTCACACCCGACCACTACCAGCCCGTCGACCCCGGCAGCGGCGGCCTTGTGTGCGTGTTCGATAAAGGCAACGACGTGCAGCCAGACAGCGCCATAGGCGTGAAAGCGTTGCAGATGAGGCTTGGGCGAGCCCTGGCTGGCGATGATGACAGGGACACGTTCCCGCTCCAGCAAGTCGAGGACGTCAGCAGCGCCCTTGCGATAAAGCGGCACGTTGACCGCGTAAGGGCGGTCAGTCAGTGTCTGGACTTCCTTGAGCGTCTGGCGCAAGTCGTCGATGCGCATGGGGCCTGCGGCGATCACACCCAGCCCGCCAGCATTGGAGACCGCCGCGGGAAGAGCCGCGCAGCTGGACGCCCAGCTCATGCCCGCCTGGATGATGGGGTAGTCGATCCTTAGCAAGCGGGTCAGTAACGTGTTCAGCGGCATGCGTGTGCCTCGTTATTGTAGTGGTCTTTATGTTGACATCGTCAATTATATGGTTGATCTTGTCAACTATCTGGAAGGCCTGTAAAGCGAGTGCTGAAATCTGCTCGAAGGTTTCTTTACTGCCACACGTCCTGAATGTGAACGCCATTGACAACAATAAAAGGAGGCTTCATGACTCTGGAATCATCTCCCTTCGACTCGTCACAGGTGTATCGACGGGTGACAAGGCGGATCATGCCGCTGCTGCTGTTGTGCTATGTGGTCAACTATATCGACCGGGTCAACATTGGTATCGCCAAGCTTCAGTTCAGCGCAGATCTGGGCTTCAGTGCGGCGGTTTTCGGTCTGGGCGCAGGGTTGTTCTTCATCGGGTTCCTGCTGTTCGAAGTTCCCAGCAATCTACTGCTGGCGCGAATTGGCGCACGCAAGACATTGCTCAGGATCATGGTGGTGTGGGGACTGGTGTCAGTGATGACGATGTTCGTGCAGACACCTTGGCAGTTCTACACCTTGAGGGTGCTGCTCGGGGTGGCCGAGGCAGGCTTTTTTCCGGGCATCATTCTGTACCTGTCATACTGGTATCCGGCCTCACGACGGGCACGAATCACTGCGCTGTTCTTCGTGGGGGTGCCGGTTGCCGGGTTGATCGGCTCGCCGTTGTCAGGCTGGATCATGAGCCATTTCGCCGGGTACATGGGGCTCAAGGGCTGGCAGTGGATGTTCCTGCTGGAAGGTTTGCCGGCGGTCTTCCTGGGCGTGGTTGCGTTTCTTTGGCTGGATGATCGACCTGCGCAAGCCCGGTGGTTGACTCAAGCCCAGATTGATCAGATCGAGCGTGATCTGGCGGCAGATCATGGGGCCAGTGAAGCACCCAAGCATTCCGGTTCCTTGCGTCTGGCGCTGGCGGAGCCAAAACTGCTGGTGCTGGGATTGATCTCGTTGTGCAGCTACGTGCTGGCCAACACCATCGCTTTCTATTCGCCCACCATTATCCACAACGCCGGTATCAGCGACATTTTGCATGTGGGCGGCCTTAGCGCATTACCGTCGCTGGTCGGGATCGTTGCGATGCTCTGGTGCGGGCGCCACTCTGATCGATCTGGCGAACGACGCTGGCACTATGCGCTGCCGTTATTCATGGCGGCAGCAAGCCTGGCACTCTTGCGTACAGCCGAAGGGAATCCGGGGTTCTCCATCTTCCTGTTGTGTGTGGCCTCGGCCGGACATTTCGCCAGCCTGTCGGTGTTCTGGGCTGTCCCCTCCGAAGTGTTGTCGCCCTGGGCGAAGGCCGCCGGCATTGCGATTGTCAGCAGCATCGGAGCGCTAGGTGGCGCTATCGGGCCAACCATGCTGGGTTATATCAGTGCCGAAACAGGCGACCTGGGTATGGCATTGCGCTTTGCGGCCATGATCGTGGCGATGGGCGGGGTGCTGATGGTATGGCTGTTGAGGAGAAAGGACGGGCCACAGAATGAACCCGTCCTGAAAACGCCCTGAAGCGCTGTTTTCAAACGACCGCTACTTCTGAAGCGCCAGCGCGATATCAACTGTCCTTGCATTCTCGATGAAGTGGAAATCCAGCCTGACTCAGTGTCTGGATAATGGTCCTGCCGCCCACAGCAAACGTTCGCGCTCAAGTCCGATCAGGCTGCCCAGTAGTGCCGCAAGCAACAACCGTATGCACATCTCCCAATCGGTGAGCATGTTTGACCCTCAGCGGTGAGCAGTTGTATCAGTGATCGAGCTCGTCTTTGGTAATCTTGCCGCTGTGAGGATCAACGTGGAATTCGTATTTCTTGCCGTCCTGCTTCAGGCCTTCGCCTTCCCAATGACCATCGTCCGCTTCAATTTTGGTGACCTGGGTATATCCCGCAGCCTTCAGTGTCTCCTGCGCCTGGGCCATGCTGATCCAGTCGGCACCGGGCTGATCAGCCCATGCAGCGGTCGAGGCCATGGCCGTGATAACTGCAACACCTGCGAAAACCTTCTTGATCGAATTCGAATTCATGACGACTTCCTTCACCTTGTTGGAGATGAAGTGATGGACTGTCTTTGTAACAAGATCGTTCAGCCGATTTGTTTGCAGGTGGTGTTTACAGCTGACATCAGGTACATCGAAGGTGCCTGACCCAATACCCGGCGAAACATGGTTGCGAACGCAGCGGGGCTTTCATATCCCATTTCTATCGCAACGGTGGTCACACTGTGCCCGGCGGCCAACCGTGAAAGTGCCAGGACGACGCATGCTCGTTGACGCCATTGGCCGAAGCTGAGGCCGGTTTGACCCCGAAAAAGGCGAGTGAATGTGCGTACACTGATGAATAACGAATCGGCCATTTGTTGGGGAGACAGGTTGATATCCGGCGTCATCAGGAAGGTCTTACAGCTTGCCAGCAACCGCTCATGGGTAGGCATAGGGATATGCAACGGGAGTTCGTTTGCGCGTTGTATTTCGTGCAACAGAAGACTGATCAGCACGCCATCTCGACCCTCTTCCTCGTACTCCCGAGGCAAATCCACGGCCTCCTGAAGCAGATGGCGCATTAATGCGCTCACCTCGATCACCTGGCAGTGCTGTTGATCGATCGGTGATGTGTCGGGCTCGATGTACAAACTGTGAGTTCTTACGCCGAGAAAGACCACCTCATGGGGTACTTGCGGCGGTATCCACACCGCGCGTTGTGGGGGCACCACCCAGGTGCCAAGGCTCGTGGTGACCTGCATGACGCCTCTCGATCCATAGAGCAATTGAGCGCGCCGATGGCTGTGCATCGCCAGGCGATGCCCATGCTCATAGTCTGTGCTGATAGCCACAACGTTACGTGGGGTGCAATCCAGAATAGCGATGGAAGCATTGTGCATCGTGATAATCCACTTGGCTTTGGCCGAAACGAAAACACGGTTGGCTGGTCCGCCAAGGTCGTCCAGGCGCCGCATCACTAAGATGCATGCTCAATAAACATTGAGCAATGGACGATACGGGATGAGCCTTTTGATTCTCGCAGCCTTTGGCTGTTTGACTGGAGTTACCACTGTGGTGTTCGGGTTCGGCGGTGGCTTTGTGGTCGTGCCACTGGTGTATCACGTGTTGATTGCCGGTCACACAGCGGGGGAGGCCGGTCATGATTCTGCAATGCAAATCGCGGTGGCTACTTCAACGGCTGTCATGGTGATCAGCGCATCGATGGCAACGTTCAAACAGCATCGTGCTGCAAAACTTGTTCGTGGCTACATCTGGCCGCTGGCAGGTTACATCGCACTGGGTTCGGTGGCTGGAGCACTGCTGGCCAGTACAATGAGCAGTAACGGTGTCCGTATAGCGTTCATGGTTTACCTGATGCTGACCATCGCGGACTGTCTTCTTCGCAAAGGTTTTCTACAGAGGGCAAGTCACACCACAACGCCTGTGGGTGCGATCCCTATCAAGGGCGTCACCATCGGAACAGTTGCTACTCTGTTGGGCGTAGGGGGCAGCGTCATGACTGTGCCGCTCATGCGCAGAGCCGGTTTGAGCATGGCTCAATCATCAGCACTGGCGAACCCCTTGAGCATGCCTGTCGCGCTAGTAGGGTCACTGATGTACGCAGTGACTGGACAACTCGAAACGGCGGGAATCACCAACGGTTTTCTGGGGTACATCTATCTCCCCGCATTTGCTTTATTGACGGTCGGTTCATTGATCGGCGTTCGCCTGACTCTGCCTCTTGCAGGGAGGATCCCGGACAAGGTGCATGCACACATTTACGTTGCGCTGCTCATACTTGTCTTGTTAGCGCTTGTCATCAATTAGCTAAGGTAGCCACTTTCGGGCCCCCGATCAGGATGAGAGGGCATGAGTAAGCATCCGCGCCTATACCTGAAAACAAGACTGCCTTCTACACGGGTTCCTGGATTCGCAGCGGCTTGGAGGGTGCCTGGTTTGCAGTACCGGAGCAGATCTGCCCCCTGCCGTTGTCTACGCCATTTTTCAGCGCAACGACCTGGCTCATTAACGACAAGGCAATTTCTGCGGGCGTGTGGCTTCCGATATGCAGGCCTATCGGGCCGTGTAAACGGCTGACTTCCTGAGGCGTGATACCCAGTTCAAGCAGGTATTCCCTGCGCCGGTTTGTGGTTTGCTTCGAGCCGAGCGCGCCCACGTAGAACGCCCGCGATTTGAGCGCGGTCATGAGCGCCATGTCGTCCAGGCGAGGGTCATGAGTCAAGGTCACAATGACGGTTCTCGCATCGGGTTTGATGGCTTCGACGGCGTCGTCGGGCATACCCGGAATGAACGTTACCCTCTGATCATCGAACTCGACCGCAAACTCGGGGCGTGGGTCGCACACCAAGACCTTGAAACCCAGCAACAGAGCCATCTGGGCGGCATAACGGGTGACCTGACCTGCGCCGATCATCATCAGCCGCCAGCTGGGACCATGGACGGCTTGCATCTGATGCTCGTCAAATTCAAAGCGATCTTGGGGCAGGGCGTCGGTTAATCGCACATGCCCACTCGCTAGGTTGAGGACTCGCTTACTCAACTGTTGGTGTTCGCACCGCGAGACCAGCTCCTCAACCCAGTCCCACTTGTCTATTTTTTCCTCAGCCAAGCGCAGGGTGCCGCCGCAGGGCAAGCCGAACCTGGCGGCTTCTTCACGGGACAGTCCATACACGATCAGCCGAACCTGCGATTGATTTCCCGCTTCACCGGCACTTGCCTGGCGGTGAATGAGGTCGTCTTCGATACACCCACCAGACACAGAGCCGATGACTGCCCCATCTTCACGTAGCGCAAGCATGGAACCTGGTTGGCGCGGTGCGCTTCCCCAGGTCTGGACCACGGTGTACAAGTGCACACCATATCCGGCCCGCCGCCAAGCCAGGACAGTGCGCAGTACGTCAAGGTCGACGTTTTCCATGTAATGTCCCTCCCGCTTAGCGTCGTTCGGTAATGGCTTGCGCAGCGACAGTGCTGTTGGTGGAGCCAAAACGCTGGAGGATGTAGGTGCTCACAGCCGCAAGTTCCTGGTCGTTATAGGCCTTGGCAAACCCAGGCATTCGTTGCTCCACCTTCGTAGCGGGATGGCCGTGCAGGATGACGCCTATGAGGTTATGGGCCTCTGGATCATTCACCGTTTTCAATCCCAGAAGCGTGGCTACGGGCGTCTGATTGCCGTGCCCATCTGGTCGATGACACGCCGCGCAGGCATCTGCGAACACCTTCTGACCCAGTGTTGCCTGGGATTTGGCGTTTACCAGCACAGTCGGTTCGGGCCTGGCCACGCCCTCAGTGCGAGCGGGTGATGATTTCAGGTATACCGCGATGGCTTTGAGGTCCTCTGTGCTCAGGTATTGCAGGCTGTTTTCAACCACCTCCGCCATGGGGCCGCTTGCTACCCCAAAGCCTGGGGCGACGCCAGTGCGCATAAAGCTCACCAGGGCCTGTTCGTCCCATGCGCCGATGCCGTGTTTGGGGTCGGAGCTGATGTTGTAAGCGTTCCAGCCTTCAATGACGTTACCCGCCAGACTGTGGCCATTGTCGAGTGCTTGCATCAGGTTACGCGGCGTATGGCATTCGCCGCAGTGACCGGGCCCTTCCACCAGGTAGGCGCCGCGGTTCCACTGCGGTGACTGTTTGGGGTTTTCGGCAAAGCGTTCGTTGTCATGGAATAGCACGTTCCAGAACACCATTCCCCAGCGCTGATTGAACGGGAATGACAGCGTGTCAGACTGGTTGGGTTGGTCAACGGCAGGCTGACTGAACAAATAGGCCTTGATCGCCAGTATTTCGTCCCGGGACATTTTTGTGTAGGCCGTGTACGGGAACGCCGGGTAGTAGTGCTTACCGTCCTTACCCACCCCTTTTTGCAGTGCGTCGACAAAGTCGTCGTCGGTCCAGTTTCCGATACCCGTTTGTTTATCGGGGGTGATATTGGGTGCATACAGCGAGCCAAAGGGCAGCTTGAATTCGAGGCCGCCGGCAAAAGGCTTGCCGCCCTGGACCGTGTGGCAGGCCACGCAATCGGCGGCGCGGGCGAGGTATTCGCCGCGCTGTATTTGAGTGTCGTCGGCCAGCGCGGGCAGGCTCGCACTGGCAAGCAATGCCAGACCCAGTTGTCTAATCAGCATGTTCATAAGCGCCTCCTCAAACCGTGTAATAGCCGAAGCGTGCAAGCGGTAACCGACGGATGCGGGTCCCGCTGGCAGCGTGCAGGGCGTTGACAAGGGCTGGCGCGATCAACGCAGTCCCTGCCTCTCCGACACCGCCAGGCGCCTCGACACTGGGGATGAGATGGACTTCAACCGGTGGCGCGTCGCTCATGCGCAGCACCCGGTATTGGTGGTAGTTGGTCTGTTGAACCTGACCGTTGTCGATGAGAATTTCGTTGAATAAGGCCGCAGACAGACCAAACAGTGTTCCGCCTTCAATCTGAGCGATCACCGAGGTCGGGTTATGAACGAACCCGCAGTCCACCACGCTCACGAGACGTTTGATCTTGACCCCCTTTTCGCCCTGCATTTGCAGTTCTACCAGTGTGCCGACGTAGCCGCCGAAGACATGGCTGACGGCGATTCCCCGACCGGTACCGGCGGGCAGGGGAGTTTTCCAGTCTGATTTTTCAGCCAGCACGCGCAAAAGATTCTGCGCCCTGGGGTGCTTGCTCATCAGCGCGAGCCGGTACTCAACCGGATCTGCCTTGGCGTTGCGCGCCAGTTCGTCGATAAAGCATTCGTGCACATAGGTGCCGCGAAGTTGCCCGACGCCTCGCCACCACGACACCGGGATGGCCTTGGGCTCTTCGCGCACGTAATGCACTTGCAAACTGGAAAGGTCGTAGATCGGTTCCACCGAGACATCGACCGCATCGAAATCTATCCCGTCTGGCGGCAATCCTCCCAGATAGCGTGCCACCACAGATGCCCCGGCGATCCGGTGCTGCCAGGCCACGGGCAGTTTGTTCGCATCCAGCGCCGCCTCGATTCGATCCACGTAATGCGGCCGGTACATGTCATGGGTCATGTCCTGCTCGCGGCTCCAGATCATCTTGATCGGGTAGGGCACTTGCTTGGCGATCTTCACGGCTTGTGTGATGAAGTCGAAATCCAGCCTGCGACCGAAGGCGCCACCGATCAATTGATTGTGTATCTGGATCTGTTCGGGTTTAAGACCCGTGACAGCCGCTGCCGTCATCTGTGCCAGCCCCGGGACCTGGGTGCCGACCCAGAGGTCGCAGTGGTCAGCCGTGACGTGAGCGGCACAGCTCATGGGCTCCAGGGGGGAGTGGGACAGGAACGGCTGTTCGTAAACGGCTTCGAAGCGACTCGCGGCGTTAGCCAGCGCGGCGCTGATGTCGCCCTCTTTCTTGGCGATCACACCCTGAGCGCTGCTGGCTTTTTGCAGGGCGGCATCCAGGTGTTCCGAACTGATACCGGCGTTTTCGCCAAAATCCCATTCGACACGCAATGCTTGCAGTGCCTGCTGGCAGACCCAGAAGTTTTCGGCGGTGACGGCAACGGCGTCGTCCAGGCGTACAATGTCGCGCACCCCCCAGACCTTACGCGCTGCACTGTCGTCCACGGATCGCAGTGTGCCACCAAGTACCGGGCACGTCAGGGTCGAGGCGATGAGCGCCCCGGGAATTTGCAGGTCGATGGTAAAGCGAGTCTTGCCGTTCACTTTGTCCGGCGTGTCTATCCGAGCCGTGGGTTTGCCCAGCAGTTTGAAAGCTTCGACAGGCTTGAGCGGAACATCGGTGGGCACGGGCAGCCTGGCGGCATCGTCGACCAGTTCCCCGTACCCGGCTGAGAGTCCGTTCGGGCCGATGATTCGACCCTGCTCTGCATGGCATTGCGAGGGCGCGACCGCCCAGCGTGTTGCCGCGGCTTGAATCAGCAGCACGCGCGCCGTCGCACCGGCGCGGCGCAAGGGTTCCCAAGTGTAGCGAGTCGAGGTCGAGCCTCCCGTCGCCTGGAAGGTCAGCAGCGGGTCTGTGTAGAGTGTGGCGTCGGGCGGGGCCTCTTCGAGATCTACCAGGTCCAGACCCACTTCCAGCTCCTCGGCAACCATCATCGCGATTCCGGTATGAATGCCTTGGCCCATCTCGATCTTCGGTGAAATGACAGTCACTCGACCGTCACCACCGACGCGCACGAACGCGCCAAATCCCTGGTTGATGTCACCCAGCCGTGGCGCGGTGATGGCCTTTGCTGCACCCTGGGCCTGCATCGAGGGGAGCCAGGTTGCCAAAACCAGGCCTCCAAGCGCGATACCACTGCTTTGCAACAGCCGCCGACGGGAAATACCTGACGGTGGCAGGCGAGTGTCAGACGTGCTCATAGGTTCACCGCTTTGATGGCGGCGCGCACGCGCGTGTACGTTGCGCAACGGCAGAGGTTGCCCGACATCGCCAAATCGATGGCCTGATCATCTGGTTTGGGCGTGTGTTGCAGCAAAGCACTGGCTGCCATTATCTGGCCGGACTGGCAGTAGCCGCACTGGACCACTTCATGGGCCAGCCATGCCTGTTGCACTGACCGCCCGACGGGCGTCTCACCAATGCCCTCGATCGTGGTAATCGCGTGTCCTGCGGCTGCGCTGACCGGCAGCACGCAGGACCGGACCGCCGTTCCGTCCAGGTGAACGGTACAGGCACCGCATTGAGCAATGCCACAGCCATATTTCGTTCCCGTCAAACCCAATACATCACGCAGGACCCAGAGCAAGGGCATCTGGTCCGGCACATCCAGTTGATGACTCTCGCCATTGATATTCACGGTCTGCATCACGGTTTTTCCCATATCGTCTAGCGCACTGATATTTTTTGAATGTGTTCGTGCGTGGTTGGGTTTGCCCATAAGGTTTCCGAGGTTCGGACTTAGGGATACTCGGATTCTATGCCTCCGGGGATCAGGCGCAATTGATACCGCGGTATAGTTGCAAGGCTTTAGCGATCGGCGTATGGCCGCATAGGGACACGAAGCAGGGAGCCCAGTGGGCCGCTCGCTGCCGTTTCCGGGCAGGGCAGGTGAGTGCACTGGATTAAGGGGGTTGCGGGGCGATCTGTGGCAGAAGGGGCTGGCGCTCAGCCCCTCTCAAGCCGTCGTAAGGTGTTGAGTACAGCGCGCATTATCATTGTCCGGGTTTACACCCGAACCTTGTTTTCACCCAGCCCGCAGGTATCTGTCTCAATCGCCCACAGCGAGCCCGCCAGCCGATCTCCGGGTTCGGTGTCGTAGGCGGCCGAGGTCACGAACAGGGTGCTCAAGTCCGGGCCGCCGAAGGTGCAGGTGGTCGGGTTGGCGGTGGGCAGTTCGATGAAACGGTCCAGTTGGCCGTTCGCCGCGTTCGATCTGCAGCGCCACCATGCTGTGCGGCATGCGCGCCACACCCTGGCCGCTGGCAACCATCGGCTTGAGCGCTTCGAAAACCGTTGCTTCAAACACCTGGCGCAATCGATAGGGTTGCGGATGGCGAGTGATCTGCAGGCGGGACATCTCGTGCAGCTGTGCGCTACGGGCGTAGGTCAACAGCGGAATGAAGCCTTCGGATGACGCACAGCGGTTCGCCAGTTCCGGTGTGGCCACCCAGTAAAGCTCATCGTTACCCAGTGACAGCACCTCGAAGTCTCCCTGCACGGGTGCGACGGCCTATAGCCTCAAGGGCAACCGGCCGATTTCCGTGGCGAAAAATACCGGATCGTTGTGGCTGGACTATAGCGTCCAGAGCGGTCTGTTCGATGGCGTGGGAGTGGGCGTCGGGCAGCGTTATGTCGGTTCGTCCTACAACGCCAAAAATACCGTCAACGTTCCTGGCTACAGTCTGACTGACGCCAGCCTGCGCTACGATCTGGGCAAGTTGAACGCCAGCCTTGCGGGGACCAGCGTCGATGTGAACGTCAACAACCTGTTCGACAAAACTTATTTCACCCCGGGTTTCTGCGAGAACAGCGTGTTCTACGGCACGCGCCGCACGGTGATCGGCAGCCTGACGTACAGGTGGTGAATGTTTGCCAGACTGGGTTATGGCGCCCAGTCTGGCGGGCAGGCGTCGAGAACGATCAGGCCTGACGCTCCCCATTCGCCGTTAGGGCCGCAACAGCGATGCTGATAGACTAGCGCCTGCTGAATGTGACCCCTACGAGATACTGCATGAACCACGATCTGACCGAAGAAGAAATGCGCCGGGCGCTGTTTGGTGCGGCTGAACCCGCTGCACCCGCTGTCGCCGCTGAAGTGCTCATGCCGCCTGAGCCTGTCCTGGAGGTCGTGTTCACGCCACCGAAGCCACCTGCGACCAAGAAGAAAGCTGCCAAGGCATTCACCCCTAGGCTGCGGGTCACGCTGCGCGTGGGCAACGAGTTTGAAGGTGAAACCCACGAGCTGATTCATGAGGCCGACACACTGAGTACGCTGCTGGCCGAGCAAGAAGCCACCAAAGCGGCTCGCAAGAAATTCCGTTATGTGGAAGTTGTTTCTGTGAAATCCATGTAGCTGACTCGCTTCGAGTTTCTCATGTGCCGCGCCTCCCTGTACTTGCGTCGGCTAGTGGGTGAGGGCAGTTTGACTGCGCGCGTGCATATTTCAAAACAAATGAAGATGTCGTAAGGACTGACCTATGGAGTCGGCACTGGAAACAGTCGCTCTTTTTTGCCACAAGCTGGCCTATGAGACTGAAGATCAAAGCCCTATCTTGCGTGACGATCTGATCATGGGCGACTACCAGCGCGATGTATTTGAGTTGTTGCTGAGAAGAGGGGATGTCGAAGCGATTCAGCAAAAGGTCAGTGAGTGTCTGCTCCTGGCGATTGAAGCAATGGGCGGCGCCGACAAGCCACTCGGCCGAGAGCTTGAGCAGCTGTCCAGCGGCTTCCACAGTGCGCAAACACTTGAGTCGCTGGATGCGCCGTTGGGATTGATAAAGGGCTATCTTCGAGAGGTCCTTTAACCGCAGAGCCTGGAGGCAGCAGAGGGTGGCCTTCACACCGCTGTATTCATCTCACCCGCCAACAGCGGACACACCTGTTCTGCTCGCTCGGCCAGCACACTTCGCAGTGCCTGCATTTGAGCTATGCGCTCGTCCAGCAATGCAATCTTCTGCGCGAACAGCTCCGCCAGAAGGGTGCTGGACGCTGCTTCGGAGTTCCACAGCAACGGCAGGTTTTCACCAATCTGCGCCAGGGAGAACCCCAACTGCTGGGCCAACTTGATGTACCCCACCAGTTGCAATGTTTCTTCGGGGTAAAGCCGGTAGCCATTGGCACTACGCTGGGGCTTTATCAGGCCTTTGTCCTCATAAAACCGCAAGGCGTCCACCGACACGCCGGTGTGCCTGGCGACATCGCCGATTCTCATTTTCATGGTTTCTCGCATTGACTCTGGACCTTGCTCCAGGCTTTAGCCTGAGTGTCCAAACTGTGAGGGATGAGCATGATAAACGTAAACCACAATCTGAAAATCGTGCGGGCCAGTGCCTGGTATGACCTGGCAGCCACCGCGGCCTTCATGACGCCGTGGTCGGCGTCGCTTTGCCTGGAAGGCTTCGCTGCATTGTCCGCAGCCTTGGGTCTGGACCGCCCGGTCCCTGCGCCGGGTGTCTCTGAAATGCTTTTTGCCAATTTGCTCGGCAGCGTGGTGATTGTCTGGTCTTTGTGGCGCCTGCGGCATCCGAACCGCCTCGTTGGACTCTATGACGTGCTGGCAAGGGGATTGTTCGCCGTGTGGCAGATCTACGCCGTAGCCAATGGGGCCAGTTTCCTGATCCTTGGATTCACATTCATGGAGGTGGCCTTTGCCATCGCCCAGAGCCTGCCGGTGACCGATGCCGAGCGAGGGAGGGGCGGCTCAGCGGGAATGACCCGGCGCAATGCCGGCAGGCTTGAAACTGCCAAGTAATCCTCTCTGACACCTGTCACCCCATCGAGGTGGCAGGTACGCGCTGGAGCGTCCGCTTTCAGCCATTCACTTACGCCATCAACGGCCTCTTCCATACGTCCCTGCGACCCTTCTGACCCGAATACGACAAAAGATTTCCGACCGTTGCGCATTTTTCGATAGTTAATTATTGTATTGAGACATTAACTATCGCATAGAGATAAACATGTCAGACATTCTGCTTGAGATCCAAGGTGCTGTCGCGGTTATCACACTGAACAGGCCGGCCGTGCTCAACGCATGGACCACGCCGATGCGTAACGAAATCATCACTGCCTTGAAGCAGTACGAGGCTGACGCTGCGATCAAGGCAATCATCATGACCGGGGCAGGGGACCGGGCGTTTTCCGCAGGCCAGGACCTGTCCGAAGCCCATGACTTCAACGGTGACCGCGCAGTGGAATGGGTCGGCGAGTGGGAGCACTACTACGCGACGCTGCGCGGGCTTTCCAAGCCGCTGGTGATTGCGCTCAACGGGACCGCCGCAGGTTCGGCGTTCCAGGTTGCCCTGCTCGGTGACATCCGTGTCGGCCATCCGGAGGTGCGCATGGGCCAGCCGGAAATCAACTCCGGGATCCCGAGCACCACCGGCCCCTGGATCATGAACAGCATGCTGGGCATGTCGCGCACCATCGAGCTGGTATTGACCGGCCGTTTGATGGACGCCGAGGAATGCCACCGAATCGGCCTGATTCATCATCTGGTGCCGGCTGCGCAGGTGTTCGAAAAGGCCATGCAGATTGCTCAGGAACTGGCGGCCAAGCCACCGGTTGCCATGCGCCTGGACAAGCAGCGCTTGCGCGAAATGAGCGAGGAAGGTTTCAAGAGCTGCATCGAAGCGGGCCGTCGTCTGCAGAAAGAAGCCTACGATTCCGGCGAGCCTGCACGCATGATGGAAGAGTTTTTCAGCAAGCGCGCCAAGAAGTGACAACTGCTTGACCGGCAGCCGGCCGCTGGGTCGGCGCCGGGCTTCACCGCACCATGGATGACAGGGGCAAAGTACCTCTCTAACCAACTGTTTGATCTTTGCCCTGCCCACGTCCATCTACAAAAACGAACAATTCGTGCCGTAGGAGTCAGTCATGAGCAGTCCAGTTACCCCAAATCGTCGTCAGGTTCTCAAAGCCGGTGCAACGCTTGCGTTGGCGCTGGGCCTTCCGAGTGTGGTTCGCGCGCAAGACAAACAGATCGTGGTGTCCGATCCCGGCGGTCCGTATACCATCGCCTACCGCAAGGCGTTCTACGATCCCTTCGAAAAAGCCACCGGCATCAAGGTTGTCAGCGTGGCCCGGGAGTCGCAGCCCGTCGCGCAGTTCGCGGCCATGGTCAAGACCCGCAACTACGTGTGGGACGCCACCATCCTGACCATCTCGGCCGACATCCCTTACCTTGAGGCCGAAGGTTTCCTTGAACCCATCGGGCTGGACGCCAAGGACTACCCGGACCTCATGCCCGAGGCCATCACCCCGAATTTTCTGGGGCTGGACGTGTATTCCACGGTATTGGCCTTTCGCACCGACACCCTCGACGAAGGCAAGCGCCCGCAGTCCTGGGCCGATTTCTGGAACGTCGAGAAATTCCCCGGACGCCGCTGCTTGCGCCGCAGCCCGCTGGACACCCTGGAGCAGGCGCTCATGGCCGACGGCGTAGGGCTGGACGAGTTGTATCCGCTGGACGTGGATCGTGCCTTCAAAAGCCTGGACAAGATCAAGCCACACATTGACCTGTGGTGGACTTCAGGTGCGCAGGCGATGCAGGCCATCCAGAGCGGGGAAGTGGACATGATCTCGACCTGGAACGGTCGCGCCCAGGCGGCGATTGAAAACGGCGCGCCGGTTCAGGTGGTGTGGAATCAGGGCCTGTACTCCATCGAAGGCTGGGCAATTCCCAAGGGCACGCCGCGGGCGGAGATGGCCAAGGAGTTCGTGCGCTTCTGTGCGGACGCCAAGCGCCAGGCCGACTTTACCGACACCCTGGCCTACGGCCCGACCAACCGCAAAGCCTTCGATTCGATCCCTCCCGAGCGCGCCGCATTCCTGCCGACCGCCGAGCAAAACCTGAAAAACATGCGCCTGCCCAGTCCGAGCTGGTGGGCAGCGAATCGCACCCAGGTGACTGAACGTTTCAACGCCTGGATCTTGTCGTAGGAGTGGCCGCATGACCGTCAAACTAGAGGCCCGCAGTCTGGGCAAAACATACGGCCAGTTCGTGGCGTTGCAACCTACCAATATCCAGGTCAAGGAAGGTGAGTTCCTGACCTTGCTGGGGCCTTCCGGCTCCGGCAAGACCACCTTGCTGCAGATGATTTCCGGGCTGGTGCTGCCCACCAGCGGTCAACTGTTGATCGACGGCAAGGACGCCACCCACACCGCACCGGGCAAGCGCGGGATGGGGCTGGTGTTCCAGAGTTATGCGCTGTTTCCGCACATGAGCGTGTGGGACAACGTCGCCTATGGCTTGCGCATGCGGCGCCTGGGCAAAGCCGAAACCAAGACCGCAGTGGACGATGCGCTGGCCATGGTGCGCATGCAGGATTTCGCCCATCGATACCCCAACGAGTTATCGGGCGGGCAACAGCAGCGCATCGCCCTGGCCCGCTGTTTTGCCTATCGGCCTTCGGTAATCCTGCTGGACGAGCCGCTGGGAGCGCTGGACAAAAACCTGCGCGAACACATGCAGCTCGAAATCCGCCACATGCACAAGGAATTGGGCGCGACCTTCATTTACGTCACCCACGATCAGGAAGAGGCGCTGACCCTTTCCGATCGCATCTGCCTGATGAACCGCGCGCGCATCGAACAACTGGCCACGCCCCAGGAGCTTTATGACCGCCCGGCAACTCGTTTTGCCGCCGAGTTCATCGGCCACTCCAACGTGCTGCAAGTGCGCCGCGAAAACAGCCAGCAGTTTGCTGTTGAAGGTCGGCTGGTCGATTTCAGTGGCTGCGTCGGCCAGGAAGTCGCACAAACGGTGGCCGAAGACGCCTTCGTCCTGGTCCGCCCTGAAGCTGCGCGCCTGACCGAACCGGCAAAGGGCTTGCTGGTGGGTTATGTGGATGAGTGCGTATTTCTGGGCAGTGACACGCGGGCGTTGATTCGCCTGCCGTCCGGTGCTCGCTTCAGCGTGCGTTGTGCGCGTCAGGTCAAGCCGCTGGTGGGCAATCAGGTGGGAATCACCTGGGACGCGGACCGCGCGACGCTGCTGGCCGCCGAGGCACGGCCATGAACCTGCGGCGCGGCCTGTGGCCGGCCATTCCAGCGCTGTTGTTCCTGTGTCTTTTCTTCCTGTTGCCGGTGGGCGAGATGCTCATGGGCAGCTTCCAGGACGCCAATGGTGATCTGAGCCTGGGCAATTTCCAGCGCATCGCGTCCACGCCGATTTATGGCCGGGTGTTGGGTATCACGTTCTGGATTTCTGCGCTGACGGCGCTGGTAGCGGTGTTGCTGGCCTATCCCATCGCCTACCTGCTGACGCGCCTCTCGCCCTATGGGCGCGAGCGGTGGATGCTGTGGATCATGCTGCCGTTCTGGACCAGCTATCTGGTCAAGACCTACGCCTGGATGCTGTTGTTGTCGCGCAAGGGCCTGGTCACCACGCTCGCCGCCTCGGTCATCGACAACCCATCGGGGCTGGTGCCTGCGCTGTCCGGGGTGTTGATCGGCATGGTGCATTCCATGCTGCCACTGGCGGTTATTACCCTGTTGCCGATCATGCGCAGCATCGATCAACGTCTGGCGCCTGCCGCGCAGACACTGGGCGCCAGCCGCGCCATGAGTTTTTTCAGCATCTTCCTGCCACTCTCAGCGCCCGGCATTGCCGCCGCTGCGTTGCTGGTGTTCATCACCAGCCTCGGCTTCTTCATCGTGCCGGCGTTGTTGGGCTCACCAAGGGAAATGATGGTCGCGCAACTGGTCATCTCCTCGGTGCTGGATCTCTTCGACATGCGTTTTGCGGGCGCGCTTTCCGTGGTGCTGCTGGCGTCGTCGCTGGTGGTGTTCCTGATCTACGACCGTGTTGCCGGGCTGTCCTCACTCGGTGGCGAGGCGCCAGAAGGCAAGCGTTCCGGACGCGGCCTGCAGGTGCTGATCTGGCTCGGCCATTTCACTGCGCGGTTCGGCAAGGAGCGTGCGCGAGGAGGGGACAGCAAACTGCTCACCGGCTACAGCATCGTGCTGGTCATGCTGCTGATTCTCCCGGTGCTGATCGTGGTGCCGCTGGCCTTCACCAGCAGCCCGTTCATTGCGTTCCCACCCAAAATGTACAGCTTCAAATGGTTTGAAGAGTTCTTCACCTCACCGGTCTGGCAGGCGGCGTTGATGCGTTCGTTCGGTGTCGGCATTGCGACGGCGCTGCTCGCCCTGGTGCTGGGTTTCGGGGCGACGATGGCGCTCACCCGCTTGTCTGCGGGGTGGCGCAAGGGGTTGTTTGTGCTGTTCATCGCGCCCCTGATCGTGCCGCGCATCGTCATCGCCCTCGGCTTGCTGTACCTGTTCTCGCGCATCGGCCTGGCCGGTAAGGACCTGGGGCTGGTGCTGGGGCATACGGTGCTGGCGCTGCCCTATGTGGTGGTGACCCTGTCCGCGGCATTCAAACAGTATGACTGGCGCCTGGACGATGCCGCACGGATGCTGGGCGCAAGCACCTTCACCCGCTTGCGCACCGTCACCTTGCCCTTGATGTCGGCCAGCCTGGTGTCGGCGTTCCTGCTGGCGTTCATCACCTCGTTCGACGACCTGACCGTGGCCATCTTCGTCAGCGGCGGTATCAACACCACGCTGCCCAAACAGATGTGGGACAGCATCCAGTTGGCCCTGACACCGACGCTGGCGGCGGCCTCGACGACCTTGCTGGTGTTCATCGTATTTTTCGCCGTGGTTGCCCAATGGGTATCGCGACGCTCCATCTCGAAACGCAAAGGGCTTTGAAGATGCATCCATATGCCGAGTTCTTCCCCCATCGAATTGCCGGTGATCAGCTCGATACCGCCCCTTTGATTCATGCAGGCCTGCTGGCGGACGACACGGGAGTGCGCCTGGCGTTCGAGGGGCGGTCCCTGACCACCGCCTCGTTGCGGCAACGGGTTGCCTCGCTGCAGGCGGTGTTGGCTGATATGGGCCTTGAGCCCGGCCAGCGGGTCGCGGTGATGCTGACCAACAGCGACGAGCAGATCGTGCTGATCTACGCGCTGATTTTGTCGGGGCTGGTGTGGATTCCGATCAACACTAAGCTGCGCGGGCCTGGCCTGGATTATCCCTTCGAACATGCCCGGCCGGACCTGGTGGTAGGGGACGCCGAGTTCGAACCGCTGTTGCGCAAGGGCGCGGCCGGCTCGCTGCGGTATCGCTCCATCGATGCCTTGCACGAAGCGGCGCAGGCCTGGCCGTCGGCAACCCTGATGCTGACCCCCAGCGCCACCGATGCGCCGCTGTGCCTGATCTACACCTCGGGCACCACCGGCGCGCCGAAAGGCGTTCTGTTCACCCACCGGATGATGCGCATCGCCAGCGAAGCGGTATTGAAGGTGGCCGATGTGCAAGACGGTGATCGCCTGTTGCTGTGGGAACCGTTGTGTCACATCGGCGGGGCGCAAATGCTGTTGCTGCCGTTTCTGGCGGACGTGCGGCTGAGCGTCGTGCAGCGCTTTTCCGCCAGCCGTTTCTGGGACCAGTGCAGCGAGGCACGGGCCACGCAATTGCATTACCTGGGGGGCATCCTCGACATTCTCATGCAGCAGGACGCCAGTCGCTGGCCGGCCACCCACAGCCTGCGGACGCTGTGGGGTGCGGGCGTCAGCAAAGGCAACTGGGCCGCCATCGCCGAGCGCTTCAAGTGCCCGCTGCGCGAGTGCTACGGCATGACCGAGTGCTCAAGCTTCGCCACGCTGAACGCCACCAACAAGCCCGGTTCGATCGGCAAGGCATTGCCGTGGTTGAGCGTCGAACTGCTGGATGCAGAGGGTCAGCCGGTGCCTGTCGGATCGTTGGGCGAGATGGTGCTGTCGAGCCCTGTTGAAGGGGTTTTTCTTCCCGGCTATCTGGATAACCCGCGAGCCACCAGCAGCGCGCTGCGCAGCGGCCGCCTGCACACCGGCGACATGGCCCGTTTCGATGCCGATGGCGACCTGTTTTTCGTCGGCCGTCAAACCGACAGCATGCGGGTGCGCGGAGAAAACGTCTCCGCCTGGGAGGTGGAGCGCGTGTTCAGCGCGCACCCGTCCGTCCGGGCCTGCGCCGCCGTCGGCGTGAACTCGGACGTCGGCGAACAGGAAATCCTGCTCTACGTGCAACTGGAGGAGGGCGCGCTGCCAGACATGGCCGGGCTTGCAGGCTGGGTGGACGAACGACTGGCCACCTACCAGCAACCGCGTTACTACAAAGCCATCGACCGCTTCGAGCTGACCCCCAGCGAGCGGATCAAGAAACATCTGCTCGACCGCAGCCTTGCAGGCGCCTGGGATCGGCGCGGCTAGTTCGCCGGTACGCCGGAGGAAGTGATCTCGCTGCGATCACTTCCTTAGGCCAAGGCAGGTATTCGTGAAATATTTAGTGAATAGCGATAGAACATGCGGCCCAGTATGCGGATAATCGGCTTTTCAAATTGATGCTGCGTATCTATGGCGAACCCAAAAGCTCCACGAAAATCTGCCGCGAGTGATCCCAAGGAGTCCTCGCTCTACGTTCAGTCGGTGGAGAAAGCCATGAAGGTGTTGATGGCCTTCAACGGCAGCCAGCGCCAGTTATCCCTGTCCGATATCGCCAGCCTTACCGGCATGGACCTGAGCGCCACCCAGCGCTTCACCCATACCCTGTCGACCCTGGGCTACCTCAACAAGGACCTCGGCAAGAAATACGAGCTGTCCCCCAAGTTGCTGGACTTCACCTTCCAGTACCTGGTCTCCAGCGACCTGGTCAACCGGGCCGCGCCGTACCTGCAACAGCTCAGCGGTGAAACCGAAGAGGCCACCAACCTTACGGTCATGAACGACACGGACATTGTCTTCGTGCTGCGTATCGTCAGCCGTCACGTGTTCAACGCCAACGTCATCGTCGGCACCCGCCTGCCTGCGTGGTGTACCGCGCCGGGCCTGGCCTTGCTGGCGACCTACCCGGACGACGAAGTGGACGACATCCTGCAGCGCAGCCAGTTTCAGCAGTACACACCGGCCACCATCACGGATGTCGGGCTGATCCGCGAGCACATCCAACAGGTCCGCGAAGAGCGCTTTGCCCACGTCGAAGACCAGTATTTCTACGGCGACATCTCCACCGCCGCCGCGGTCGTCGACAGCAATGGCCGCGGCATTGGTGCCGTCAACATTGCGGTTTCCCGGTCACGCTGGGACGAAAAGCGCGACATGCGCCGTTATGCGGATCTGGTGATTTCCACGGCCTCTTCGATTTCGGGGAAGCGGCATAACTGAGGGGGGGTTACGCCCAGTCACGGCGTGCCGTTTCTCCCGTACAGCCTGTATCCCGGGCGGCTGCCGAGCCGCTCGTAGTATCCAGCTACTGCTGGAAGATCCGGTTTCTCGTAAGGGGTTTCGAACCAGCGGTTCACGGAGAGGCCAATCGGGATGTCCGCCAACGAAAAGTCGGCGCCCGCGATATAGGCGCCAGTGGATTCCAACTGCTGGTTCAGGATCGCCATGTACCTGGACCACTCAGCGCACCCTTCAGCCAGCGCCTGCGGGTTCTGGTGGGCCGGCGAGTGCCTGACCAGGGACAGGAATGCGTAGCTCCAGGACCGGTTCAGGTCGGAGGCTTGCCAGTCAATCCATCGATCGATATTCGCCCTGTCCCTTGGACTGGCCGGGTAGAGGTCAGGCGTGCCATAGGCAGACGCAAGGTAGCGGATGATCGCGTTCGACTCCCATAACGTGAAGTCGCCATCCTGGATGACCGGCACCATCGCGTTGGGGTTGAGCGCCATAAATTCCGGGGCATGGGTCGACTTGAAGCCAGTTCCCCAATCCTCCCGTTCGAAATCCAGGCCAATTTCGGCGCAGGCCCAGAGCACTTTGCGCACATTGATTGACGTCGCCTTGCCCAGCACTCGTAACATTCCGTTGTCCTCTTGGGGTGTGCGACGAGTGTATGGGCAATGCACGGGTCTGTCTGCTGAAAGATCGGCAGCTATCAATCCGAAGCTGGCATTTGAGTAGATACCCGTGCATCCGTAGAATGTCGCCGCTCTAAAATCAAAGGACTGAGCTCATGATTACCTGCCACGTCAAATACGTCATCGACCCCTATCAGATCGCTGCTTTCGAACGCTATTCGCGCCAGTGGATCGGGATAGTGACTCGCCTGGGCGGCTATCATCACGGCTACTTCCTGCCGGCTGAAGGCGCCAATAACATAGCCTACTGCATGTTCAGCTTCGCAAGCCTGGCCGACTACGAACGCTACAGGCAGCAGTCCGCACAGGATCCTGAATGCGTTGGGCTGGTGGAGGAGGCCACCGAGTTGAAGTTCATCGTGAGCTACGAGAGAAGCTTCATGCGGCCTGTGCTTGAGTGACGGCTGATTGATCAGTGGCGCGCCTGCCGGCAATCACGCCGGCGCGCCCAGATCGGCCCGACGGGTCCGGGCCAGTTCGATGAATGCCCTGACGGCAGCGGAAGGGTTGCGGCGGTTCGGGTAATACAGGCACAGCCGGTCTCTGGGCGGTGTCCAGTCTTCGAGAATCCGCACGAACTCTCCGGTCGCCACTTCATCTTGAACGTCCTGTTCCATGAAAAAGCCAAGCCCAATGCCCTCGCGCACCACCGCCTTGACCACGCTGGACTCGTCCAGCGTCAACGGCCCGCTCACATCGAGGCGGGTCACTTCTGCATCCCGTTCGAAGTACCACGGGAAGATCGCTCCGTTCGGTAGCCGCACCCGGATGCATCGATGCTGGAGCAGGTCGGACGGCGTTCGCGGTGTGCCGTATTTTTCGAAGTAGCCTGGGGAGCCGACCACCGCGTAGCGTTGCGGCGGGCCGAGGGGGATGACGATCACGTCGCTGGGAACCAGGCTTTCCGAGCGCACGCCGAAATCGAAACCATCAGCGACGATGTCCACCAGCCGGCCTTCGGTGACCAGATCGATGTGCACCAGTGGATGCTGCGCCAGAAACTCCACCACCAATGGCAGCAGGGCCGAGCGGGCCGCGCTGGCGAAGGCGTTGATTCGCAACGTGCCCGAGGGCCCGGCATTGTGCGACCGCACGGCGTCCAGTGCCGAGCGCAAGTCCTGCAGGGCAGGGCCTACCTGCTCCAGAAATACCCTGCCTGCTTCGGTGATGGCCACGCTGCGGGTCGTGCGGTTGAACAGCCGCGATTCCAGACGCGCTTCCAGTTGGGCAATGGTGCTGCTCAATGCGGTGGTAGAGACGTTGAGATCGATGGCGGCCTGCCGGAACGAGCCACGGCGTGCGACTGCCATAACCGCGTCCAGCTCACTGAGTGCCAGGCGTGCAAGTGACATGGATTGTCCTGAAAAGCGGGATGGGTCATGAGGGTTTGTCCCAGTTGAACAAACTATCACCCGGGGAGCAAGATCACTTCGACTTAATCCATGCAGGAAACAGCGAAATGAACCTTGATTTGAACGGCAAGCGAGTCCTCGTCACCGGTGGCACCAAAGGCATCGGCAAGGCGGTGGTCGATCTGTTGGTGGCCGAAGGCGCGACGGTGATGACCGCTGCCCGGCAGGTGGACGTTCAATTGCCCGGAGCGCTGCTGGTGGCGGCGGATCTTGCCACCCGGCAAGGCTGCGACGCACTGGTGAGCGAGGTCGAACAGCGGCTGGGCGGCGTGGACATCCTGATCCATGTCCTGGGCGGTTCGTCGGCACCCGGCGGCGGTTTCGCAGCGCTGGACGAGGAACAGTGGCAAGGCGAACTCAACCTGAACCTGCTGCCGGCGGTGCGCCTGGATCGCGCCTTGCTCCCGGGGATGCTGGCGCGCGGGGCAGGGGTCGTCATCCATGTGACCTCCATCCAGAGCCAGCTTCCGCTGCCGGAATCGACCACCGCCTACGCCGCAGCCAAGGGCGCGCTCTCGACCTACAGCAAGAGCCTGTCCAAAGAGGTTTCGCCCAAAGGCATACGTGTGGTTCGGGTTTCACCCGGCTGGGTCGAAACCGAAGCGTCGGTCGCCCTCGCCGAGCGACTCGCCCAGCAAGCCGGAACTGATTATGAAGGTGGCAAGCAGATCGTCATGCAGGCATTGGGCGGCATTCCCCTGGGTCGTCCGGCCAAACCTGTAGAGGTCGCCGAGCTGATCGCGTTCCTGGCATCACCTCGGGCGGCATCTGTCACAGGCACCGAGTTCGTGATCGATGGCGGGACGGTGCCAACGGTCTAGCCCGGTCTTTTGCCGGGACCTTCAGCACAACCCCCACCGAGGATTACGAGCCAGGCGCAGTGCTCGAGCCAGATGCGCTCAAGCAAGGAGCAGGTCAAGTCACGACTTGCGCATCATGAGCACTGCGACAAGGATGGCCACTGCGGCAATTGCCGTGGCAATCCAGCCCAATGCCCCCAACCCGAACTGCCCAATCCCCAGGCCACCGAAAATGGCCCCCAGGCCGATCCCTGCGTTGGCTGCAGAAATGTTCATCGTCGCTGCAAGGGCTTGTGCCTTTGCGCCGGCATTCATTACCCGAACCTGACACACGGGGAACAGCGCGGTGTAGGCGATGCCCCACAGAATCAGTGCTCCGATCAGCAGCGTATGGTTACCGGCCAAGGGTACGGCGGCCATCATGCCGACTGCGAGAATGGCCAGGAACAACACCATCGCTGCGAGCGGGCTGCGATCAACCAGCGCGCCACCCCATTGATTGCCGATCATGCCGACCGCACCAAACCCCATGAGCCACCAACCGACTTGATGGGGCGGCACCGCTGCCAGCGTCTGAAGGATGTCTGCCAGGTAGGTGTATGCGGTGAACATCGCCGTGAAGGCCAATACCGAGAGCAGCACGTGGGCAAGGAAGCGCGGCTGTTTGAGGATGTCAGTCTGCTTTTCACCCTGCTCCTTGGCCGGCGAGGAGGGCAATGTGGGCATGCACAGCTGCATGAGCATCGCGATGACCAGCGAAATGGCTGCCAGCGCCCAGAAACTCCCTCGCCAGCCAAGGGTATCTGCCGCGACAGTGCCCAGCGGCACGCCGAACACCAGCGCCGCAGAGATACCGAGGTAGACACGCGACACGGCTTTGCCCGCGTTGCCTGGCCCGGCCAGTTGCCCGGCGGTCTCGCTGGCGGTACCCCAGAACACAGGAAGCCCCAATGCTGGAATGAAACGTGCCAGTGCCATTACCCAGATGTTGGTCGAGAGGGCAGCCAGCACGTTGGATACCGCGAAAACCAAAAGGATGACGGTGAACAGCTTCTTGCGTTCCACGCCTGCGAGTCTGGCCGTCAGGAAGGGGCCGAACAGCATCACGGTGAAGGCGAACAGTGTCACGACCTGGCCGGCCGCTGCCACGGACACACCAAGGTCGCGCGCCATCGCGGGGAGCAGCCCCACGATCAGGAACTCGGTGGTGACAATGATGAATGCCGCGATGGCCATGATAAGGATCTGAAGGCCCGATCGCGTGGAGGTGGCAGGGGCCAGCGTGGCGCCTGTCGTCGAGGGTTGCATGCAGGTAGTGCTCCAAAGGGTTTTGACATAGCCTATTGAAGATCCCTGTTCCCATCCGAGATATAAATGACTGGCTATAGCGAAATGAATTCAGTAATTGGGCTGAATGATGTACTCGTCTGAACGCCTAAAGGGCATTGACGTGTTTGTCACGGTGGCTGATTCCGGCAGCTTTGCGAGTGCTGCCTTAAGGTTGAATCTCACAGCCTCGGCGGTAAGCAAAGCCATCGCAAGGCTCGAGCAACGGCTGGGTCAGCGCCTTTTCGCCCGTACGACCCGGCGCCTTGCGCTGACCGAAGCCGGCGTGAAGTTCTACCGCACCTGCAGCGGCGTCCTGGCCGACCTTGAGGAGTCTGAGCTGGCGCTGGCGTCAGAACGACATGAGCCTCATGGTCGGGTACGCATCGATCTGCCAGCTTCGTACGGTCGCCTTCATGTGCTGCCCCTGATCCTGGGCTTCCTGAAGGAGTATCCGCTGCTGCAACCGCATATTTCCTTTTCGGATCGATTCATCGATCCCGTCCACGAGGGGATCGACATCGTCGTCCGGATCGGTGGCCCCGATGCCTGGCACCCAGGGCTCGGCCATCGATTCATCGGTGCCCAGCGCATGGTCTTCTGCGCCGCGCCGGGTTATCTGCACGAGCACGGCACGCCTGCAAGCGAAGCAGAGCTGGAGAATCATCATTGCATTGCCTACGGCTACACCGACGGTCAGGTGGGCGCGTGGTATTTCGGAGGCCGGCAGTCAGGGGACCAGGAGCGGCGAGTCATTCATCCAAGAATCGCGGTTGGGGACGGTGAGGGTGAGGTGGCTGCAACAGTGGCCGGACACGGTATTGCCCAGTTGCCGACCTGGCTGGTGCAGGCACACCTGGAACAAGGCCGATTGGTGGAGGTGTTACCGGAGCTTGCCACGGACGGATTGCCGATGAACCTGGTGTGGCTCAAAACCCGGGAAGCCCTCCCCAAGGTGAGCATCCTACTGAACTATCTGAGCGAACACCTGACGCCTTACGGCAGCGTCTAGATCGCCAGCGCCTGAGTGTTACCCGCACAGGCTGAGTTGCAGGATCGTACAAGAGCAGCGAGCTCAGGTTCGATAGGCTGATCACTCCAACCAGAGAGGATCTGCCATGTCCGCATTACATCAGCAACGCACATCTGCGCCTGTGAACCTGACGCAAAAGGCCTCGATGATCGAGCAGCAGTGGAGCCCAAGGGTCGTCGCGGAAATGAACGACTATCAGTTCAAGGTTGTGCGAATCGAAGGTGAGTTCATTTGGCACTCACACCCGGAAACCGACGAAGCGTTTCTCGTGCTCGAGGGCATCCTGCGCATCGATTTGCCACAGGGTTGCGTGTATGTGAACCCCGGTGAACTGTACGTGGTACCACGTGGTGTCGAGCACAGGACAGCGGCTGAGGGAGAGGCAAAACTGATGATGATCGAGCCACGAGGCGTTGTGAATACCGGGCACGAGGGTGGTGAGCGGACTGCGTTGAACGACGTCTGGATCTGAATCGTTGCGGCGTCAGTGGGGCGGGAGCAGCATTATCAATGCTATGTAGAGTCCGCGACTCATACCGCACGCTCCCCACGCACCGAACGCCGAGAACAGTACGGCATATCGGTTGATACCTTTACCCAATCAGGCCTGAGTCCTGCCTTGACCGTCAGCAAAGGTGTCATGACATCATTCCTGATGCCGTGACTGGCCCGGCAATTACAGCCTGAATGGGGCGGCGGCCTTGGCCGTGTTCAGTAGTTGAGTTGCACTGTCGCGCTGCAGTCTCACCCGCTCTCATCATGGCACTCATCTGCGTGTAGACTTTTGCGCCTCTATACGGGGAGGTATACGCTCCCTCCTTAATTTGTCATCTGTAAGGCGAGCACATGGATCTGCGTCAACTGGAAGCCTTTGCGGCGGTGATGTCGGCGGGCAGTGTCACGGCGGCAGGGAAAATGCTGGGCCGTTCTCAACCCTCGGTCACCCGGGTGATCCAGGAGCTGGAACAGGAGCTGGGATTTGCTCTGTTCGAACGCAGCGGCCCGAAGGTCACGCCGACCCACAAGGCCTTCATGATGTACGGTGAGGTCGAAAGCGCGTTGCTGGGGATTCGCAACATTCGCCAGCGGGCGCAGCACATTGCCCAGGACGAAAACCATCAGATCAAGCTCGTCGCTATCTCCGCCCTCGCGGCCGGGTTGCTGCCCAGTGCTTTGGCGCGCCTGCCTGAGCACCTTCGCCCGCAACAGATCCAGCTGCAGAGCATGTCTCCGGAAAACGTCGTGCAGGCGGTCCTGTCGAAAACCATGGATCTGGGCGCCGTGAGCCTGCCGCTGGAGCATCGCGGCCTGGACATCCACTGGATTGGCGAAGCCCCATGCGTCGCCGTACTGCCCGCCGATTCGCCGCTGGCGGCCCTCGATGTGCTGCCAATGGCGCTGCTGGCCGAGCAGACCCTGGTCACCATGGCCAACCCTTATCGCTTCCGCCGGCGTATCGACAAGGCCTTTGCCGACGCCGGTGGCAAGACCCCGCGCATGCTCGACACCAACACGTCCCTCATCGCGATGCAGATGGCCCGCGTGGGTCTGGGGGTGGCGCTGATCGATCCTTTCACCGCCATGGGCGTGCCGGTGGAAGGGGTGGTGGTGCGACCAATTGCCTGCAACATTCCGTTCTTCTTCGGCCTCATCTCGGCCTTCGCCAACCCGCTGTCCGATGTAGCGAGGGCCTTGATAGACGAGATTGCCACCTCGGCCAAACTTCTGCTCCCCGAGATGGTGATGCACGAAGCCAGTGCCCACGATGCGCTGCTGCAGAGCATCTACGCCGAATAGCGTAATGGCACTTTTGCTCTTCTAATTCTTTTCAGGAATATCAATATTCTTTTTTGCGCGTTGCGAGAATAAAAAGCGCCTTTTAGTATTCGTTTTCAGCATTCAAAGGCTTTATGAATTCATATTATGGAATTCTGGAACGCTTTTTGAAGTGATTTGAGTCAAGGATCGGGCACTTTTGCCCGGTCGCCATGCCGAGTACCGAACATGTCTGAATCGATTGCCCCCACTGGCCTCGCAGCGCTGGAGGCGCGCCTGCATCAGGATCTGGCCTGGCTCGATCTGCCTGCCAATCCGTGGGTCAAGCCGCGTCTCGATCAGGACGCGCCGGTGCTGGACGTGGCAATCATCGGTGGTGGCATGGCCGGTCTCGCCTTAGCGGCGGAGTTGCGTCATCTGGGCGTCGCAGCAGTGATCTTCGATCAGGCACCCGCAGGCTTCGAAGGGCCGTGGGCGACCACTGCGCGCATGGAAACCCTGCGTTCGCCCAAGCAACTCACCGGCCCTGCGCTGGGGCTGCCTGCGCTGACGTTTCGCGCCTGGTTCGAAGCGCAGTTCGGCGACGACGGCTGGGCGGCGCTGGACAAGATCCCGCGCCTGCAATGGGCGGAGTACCTGCGTTGGTATCGCAAGGTGCTGGCGCTGGATGTGCGTAACGAACACCGCGTGGCTCGCGTGGCGCCAAGGGCTGATGGCATCGTTGAACTCGATGTCGAAGCGACAGGGAAGACTCAGCGCCTGCTCGCCCGGCACGTGGTGCTCGCTACCGGGCGTGACGGATTGGGCGGGCCCTGGGTGCCGGATTTCGCCCATCAAGTGCCGCCTCAGCTGTGGGCGCACTCGGCCGACGGCCTGCAAAACGACTGGTTCGAAGGCAAGCGTGTCGCGGTCATCGGCGGTGGCGCCTCGGCGATGGACAGCGCCGCCACCGCGCTGGAAGCCGGTGCTGCGCGGGTGGATCTGCTGATCCGCCGCGCCGAGCTGCCGCGCATCAACAAGGGCAAAGGCGCAGGCAATCCGGGCATGACCCATGGCTACTGGCGCCTGCCCGACGCCTGGAAATGGCGCATCCGCAACTACCTCAATGCCCAGCAGGTGCCGCCACCGCGGGGCAGCACACTGCGCGTTTCCAATTCCGGCAAGGCGCGTTTTCTGCTGAGCAGCCCGGTGCTGTCGGTGCAGGAAAACCCTGCCGGTGGCCTGGTGCTGAACACTCCTGATGCGCAGATCGAGGCGGATTTCCTGGTGTTTGCCACCGGCTTTCGCACCGATTTTGCACTGCGTCCGGAGTTCGCCCCGTTCTCGGCACAGATTCGCGTCTGGCGCGATCGATTCCAGGCGCCGGCCGATGAAGCCGACGCGGAACTTGCCGAGCTGCCGGACCTGGGTACCTGCTTCGAATTTCAGGAAAAGACCCCCGGCGCCTGCCCGGGCCTGAACCACATCCATTGCTTCAGCTACCCGGCGGCCCTGAGTTACGGCGCAGTCTCCGGTGATATCCCGGCGATCAGCGAGGGTTCCAAACGCCTGGCCCATGCGCTGATCGGCCAGCTGTTCAACGAAGACATCGACCAGCATTTCGAATCCATGCGCACTTACGCCGATCCCGAACTGCTGGGTGACGAGTGGGTCGCCAGCCAGCCGAGCGCTGACGAGTTGCGTTCATGATCGGCTGGGCCATACGACGGCTGAGCCAGTCGCTGCTGGTTATCCTGCTGATGACGCTGATCGTGTTCATCGGCCTGAATGCCATCGGCAACCCGATGGACATTCTGGTGGGCGAGGACCTCAACCAGGCCGAACGCCTGCAGGCCATAGCCCATCTGGGCCTGGACAAACCCCTTTGGCAGCAATACCTGTTGTTCCTGCAGGGCGCGGTGCACGGCAATCTCGGGCAGAGTTTCGTTTATCACGAAGACGCGATGCGCCTGATCCTGCAACGCCTGCCCGCGACCTTCGAGCTGGCTTTCAGTGCGTTGTTCCTGGCCGTGGTGATTGGCGTGCCGCTGGGTATGTTTGCCGGGACCTACCCCGATCACCCGCTGTCACGCCTGATGATGGCCACGAGTATTGTAGGGTTTTCCCTGCCGGCGTTCTGGGTGGCGCTGATGATGATCATGCTGTTTTCGATCAAGCTCGGCTGGCTGCCCGCCAGCGGTCGCGGTGACACCCGCGAGGTGTTCGGGGTGCAGTGGTCATGGCTGACCCTCGACGGCTTGCAGCACCTGCTGCTGCCCGCACTGAACCTGGCGTTATTCAAGATTTCTCTGGTGCTGCGCCTGACCCGCGCCGGTGTGCGTGAAGTATTGCCCCAGGAGTTTGTCAAATTTGCCCGGGCCAAGGGCCTGTCGCCGATTCGGGTGATGTGCATGCACGTCATGCGCAACACCATGATTCCGGTGGTGACAGTACTGGCCATGGAGCTGGGTTCGACCATCGCCTATGCCGTGGTCACCGAGAGCATCTTTTCCTGGCCGGGGGCGGGCAAGTTGATTCTGGACAGCATCAACACTCTGGATCGCCCTGTGGTGGTCGCTTACCTGATGGTGGTTGTGGTGATTTTCGTGGTGCTGAACCTGGTCGTCGACGGCCTGTATTACCTGCTCGATCCCCGCGTACGTGTCGAGGCCTCCCGATGAATGCTGCCTCAAGACCCGTGCCCCGCGAAGTGCGTTTGCAGGCGCAGTCCCCATGGCGTCGCGTCGCCGTGGAGTTCATCAGTTCGCCCACGGCGGTGGTCGGCCTGATCGCGCTGCTGATCATCGTGCTGGTGGCTGTGCTTGCGCCATGGATCGTGGTGCAGAACCCCTACGACCTGATGCAACTCAACGTGCTGGACGCGCGCCTGGCCCCTGGCAGCGTCAACATGGACAGCGGCTACACCTATTGGCTTGGCACCGACGGGCAGGGCCGCGACCTGGTCTCGGCGATTATGTACGGCCTGCGCATCAGCCTGTGGGTGGGCATTGGTTCGGCGCTGATCGCCGCAGTCATCGGCACGCTGCTGGGGCTGGTCTCGGCCTATGTCGGCGGCTGGGTCGATGCCTTGCTGATGCGTCTGGTGGACCTGCTGCTGTCGTTCCCGGTGATTCTCATGGCGCTGATGATTCTGGCCTGGCTGGGCAAGGGCGTGGGCAATGTCATGCTCACCCTGGTGCTGCTGGAATGGGCCTATTACGCCCGCACCGCACGGGGCCAGGCCCTGACCGAAAGCCGTCGCGAATACGTCGATGCGGCGCGGGGGCAGGGCATCGGCCCGTGGCGCATCGTCGTCGGCCACATTCTGCCCAACTGCCTGCCGCCGCTGATCGTCATCGGCGCGCTGCAGATCGCCCGGGCCATCACCCTGGAAGCGACGCTGTCGTTCCTCGGCCTTGGCGTGCCGGTCACCGAACCTTCGCTGGGCCTGCTGATCGCCAACGGCTTTCAATACATGCTCAGCAACGAATACTGGATCAGCCTGTTTCCGGGGCTGGCGCTGCTGATCACCATCGTCGCGATCAACCTGGTCGGCGACCGGCTGCGTGACGTCCTGAACCCGAGGTTGCAGCGATGAGCCTGCCTGAATCGTCCGCCGTGGCGACCCCGACCCTCGATGTGCGCAACCTGTGCACCTCGTTCTACACCCGCGCTGGCGTATTGCCTGCGGTGCGTGACGTGTCGTTGCGCGTGCAGCCCGGCCGTGTGTTGGGGCTGGTGGGGGAGTCCGGGTCGGGCAAATCGGTGACCGGTTTCTCGATTCTGGGGCTGGTGGATGCGCCAGGCCGCATCAGTGGCGGTCAGGTGCTGTTCAAGGGCCGCGACCTCACCGGGCTGTCGCCTGCGCAACTGCGTGACCTGCAAGGCAATCGCATCGCGATGATCTTTCAGGACCCGATGATGACCCTCAACCCGGTGCTGCGAGTCGACACGCAAATGATCGAAGCCGTGCGCGCCCATCGTCCGCTGAGCAAACGCGACGCCCGCGAGCACGCCGCGCGCACCCTGGCGCTGATGGGCATTCCCAGCCCGGAAGAACGCCTGCGCGCCTACCCGCATCAATTGTCGGGCGGCATGCGTCAGCGAGTGGCGATCGCCATTGCCCTGCTGCATTCGCCCGACCTGATCATCGCCGATGAGCCGACCACCGCGCTGGACGTGACCATTCAGGCGCAGATTCTCAGCGAAGTGCAAAAGCTGGTCCGCGAGCACGGCACCTCGCTGATCTGGATCACCCACGACCTCTCCGTGGTCGCGGGCCTGGCCGATGATGTGGCGGTGATGTACGCCGGGCGCATCGTCGAGCAGGGCTCGGTGGATGATGTGCTCGACCGCCCGCAACACCCCTACACCCAGGGTCTGATCGACAGCCTGCCAAGCCGCAACCGTCGTGGTCAGCGCTTGCGGCAGATCCCCGGCATGGCGCCGGATCTGCTGTCGATGCCTGCCGGTTGCGCGTTCGCCGCCCGTTGCTCGCGGGCCTCGCACCTGTGCGCAGAAGACCCGCCGCTGCGCGATGTCGGCCCCGGCCAGACCGTTCGTTGTTTTCACCCGGGAGCCGCCGATGCGCAGTGAACAGATCCCGCTGATCGAGTTGAATCAGGTCAGCAAGACCTTTGGCAAGCCGACCCCCGACCATTCGGTCCAGCGCCTGCTGCAACGCCTGCAACTGAGCCGCGCCAAACCGGTGACCCACGCGGTCGACCGCGTCGACCTGCGCATTCATCGCGGCGAAGTGGTCGGGCTGGTGGGCGAGTCAGGCTGCGGCAAGTCGACCTTGGGCCGGATGGTCGCCGGGCTGCTGCCGGTGTCCTCGGGCACCGCGTCGGTGGACGGCAAATCCCTCGATTCGCTGACCGCCGAGGAGCGCCATGCGGTGCGCCTCAAAGTGCAGATGATCTTCCAGGACCCCTCGTCGAGCCTCAATCCGCGCTTGCGGGTTGACCGGATCGTAGGCGAGGGCGCGCTGTTGCATGGCCTGACCGACAAGGCAGGCTTCGACGATTACGTCAGCGCGCAGCTGCAACGGGCCGGGCTCAGCCAGCAGTTTCGCCAGCGTTATCCGCACCAGTTCAGTGGCGGCCAGCGTCAGCGCATCGGCATCGCCCGCGCTTTGGCTGTGCAGCCTGAGCTTTTGGTGTGCGACGAATCGGTAGCGGCGCTGGACGTGTCGATTCAGGCGCAGATTCTCAACCTGTTCATGGACCTGCGCGACGAGCTGAGCCTGACGTACCTGTTCATCAGTCACGACCTGGGCGTGGTCGAGCACCTGTGCGACCGCGTGGTGGTGATGTATCTGGGCCGTGTGGTGGAGAGTGCGTCGGTGGACGACCTGTTCGCCCGCGCCAACCACCCCTATACCCAGGCGCTGCTGGCGCAGATTCCGCGTTTCGATGTTCGCAGTACCCGATATGACGCGATCAAAGGGGAAATCCCCAGTCCGCTGAACCCGCCTGCCGGGTGTCATTTCCATCCTCGCTGCCCGCACGCCATGGCGCGCTGCCGCGAAGAAGTTCCAGTGCTCAGGGAGGTTTCGCCGAACCACCTGAGCGCGTGTCACCTCAACGAACAGTAATGCGCGAGCGCTCAGACGCTCGCCGTGCCCATTGCCATTGCGTACAAGGATTTCTTCATGCAACCACGTGTTCGTACACTGATCGCTTCGGCGCTGATTCTGGCGGCCGGCAGCGTTTCGGCGCAGCCCCTGCGCATCGGTTATGCCGATCCGGTGTCGTCCCTCGACCCGCAGCTCAACAACTATGCAGGCGACCGTTCGGTGGCGCTGCACGCCTTCGAATCGCTGGTCAATCGTCACGACGACAAGACCCTGCCGGGGCTGGCCAAAAGCTGGAAGGTGCTGGATGACACCACCTGGCAGTTCGACCTGCGCGACGACGTCAAATGGCAGGACGGCACGCCGCTGACCGCCGATGACTTCGTGTTTTCCTTCGAGCGCGCACGCAACGTGCCGGGCAGCGTAGCGTCCTACACCGGTGCCACGCGCACGGTGGAATCGGTGAAGGCCAAGGACGATCACACCCTGATTATCAAGACCAAGACGCCCAACGCCAACCTGCTGCCGGACGTGGATTCGATCTACATCGTCAGCCGTCACGCCGGTGCCAGCGCCAGCAGCGCCGACTACAACTCGGGCAAGGCGCTGATCGGCACCGGGCCGTATCGCTTCGTTTCCTATGTGCCGGGCGACCGCACGATCTTCGAGCGCAACGACAGCTACTGGGGCGCCAAGCCGACCTGGGACAAGGTCGATTTCCGCTTCATCGCCAACGCCGCCAACCGTACCGCCGCGCTGCTGGCAGGTGACGTTGACGTGATCGACAAGGTTTCGCCAACCGACGTCGAGCGCCTGCGCAAGACCCCAAGCGTCAACGTGTTCGCCTATCAAGGCCTGCGTGCGCTGATCATCCAGCCAAGCTTCCGCGAAGGCCCGAACGAATACATTCGTGACAACGCCGGCAAGCCACTGGCAGAAAACCCGCTGCGTGACCTGCGCGTGCGCAAGGCGCTGTCGCTGGCGATCAACCGTCAGGCCATCGATGAACGCATCATGCAAGGCACCGTAACCGAGGCCAACCAGTGGATGCCCGCCAACACCTTCGGCTACAACCCGGACGTGAAGAACATCCCGTACGACCCGAAACAGGCCAAGGAATTGCTGGCTCAGGCGGGCTTCCCCGAAGGTTTCCAGCTAACTGTGCACGTGCCGGGCGACCGCTACCCGCAAGCGCCCGAAGCGATGCAGGCGGTGGCGCAGTTCTGGTCGCGGATCGGGGTCAAGGTCCAGCTCGAAGTGTTGCCATGGGCGGTGTACGCCGGTAAGGCCAACAAGAACGAACTGGCAATCAGCGTGATCGCCTGGGGCAACGGCACAGGCGAGGCGGCCTACGCGCTGACCAACATCCTGACCACCGTCGACAGCAGCAAGGGGCAGGGCGCCTCCAACTGGGGCCACTACAGCAACCCGCTGGTGGACAAGGCGCTGATCGACTCCACCGCTGAATTCGACGAAGCCAAGCGCCGCAAGATCCTCCAGGACTCGGTGAAAGTCGTCAGCGATGACGTCGGCATCATCCCGCTGTTCCACTACCAGAACATCTGGGCCGCCCGCAAAGGGCTGAAGGTCGAGCCGCTGGTCAGCGACCGGACAGCCGCCCTCATGGTCACCGAACAACCGTAACCCGCTGCCATCCCGCACACCCATGAGCTGCTGCGGGATGGCTTTTATCGCTTACAGGAACTCTCATGTCCTCGACCACTGCGAACGCTGTTGCGCCTGATGTGCTCGACAGCCTGCTTGATATCCAACCGGGCACTGCGCTGCATGGCGTTCGCCATGCCCGTGAAAAAGTCGCGATGGCGACCCAAGGCAGCCACGATCTGTTCTTTGCCGACGATCTGGGCAATAACCTTTCGCTGACCGAGCGCACATGGGTGGCTTATTTCGCTGCCCGGCTGACGCCCCAAGAGACGCTTCGCGCGTATTACCTGGCGTCTCTGCAAAGCCAGGGCATCGCCCCCCATGACCTGGCGCTGATCGATGCAGGAAAACTGGATGAGCTGGACGATGCCCGCCTCGCGGCGATCCTGCGGTTCACGCGCACGCTGATCGAGTCCCCGGTCCATGGCGATCAAGCTGCGTTAGAGGCCTTGCAGCATCAAGGCCTGAGTACCGAGGAGATTGTGGTACTGGCGCAACTGATCGCCTTTCTTTCCTATCAGGTTCGTCTGGCCGCCGGCCTTTCAGCCTTGTCGGCCACGGGAGCAGTTTGATGAGCGAGACCATTCGCAGCAACGGATTCACCAACCAAGTGCTGGGCTGGAAAGCCTGGCTGCCGACCCTGGATCTGAACACCGCAAGCCCTGAGCAGATCGCGGTGCTGGAAGAGAGTCATCCGCAGGCCAAGACTTCGGATTACTACCTGACCCTGGGACACCACCCGGACATCCTGCGGCAGCGTTCCCTGGCGTTCAACGCCATCATGTACGCGCCCGGTGGGCTGTCCCGCGCCGAACGCGAACTGGCCAGTACCGTGGTGTCGCGGATCAATCAGTGCGTGTATTGCGCTTCGGTGCATGCCCAGCGCTTCGAGCAATTGGCCAAGCGCAACGATGTTATCCGCGAGATTTTTGCCGATCCGGCGACGGCCGGGACCAGCGAGCGGGAAAAGGCGATCGTGCAATTCTCCATCGACCTGACCTTGAACCCTGCCGAGATCGATGCCGGCCATATCCAGACGCTTCGCGAGCACGGGCTGGATGACGGGCAGATCCTCGATCTGATTCACGCGATTGCCATCTTCGCCTGGGCCAACCGTCTGATGCTCAACTTGGGCGAGCCCGTATTTCCCGGCGCGTGACGGGGCGCAGGCGTCCTGCAGTGCTGAGGGCTAGAGGGCGGCCGTGGGAGTCTGCCATTCAGCCAATGGCTGCGAGGTATCGCGCCGCTCGACCACATTGAGAAAGCGGCGCGTGCGCTCATTCACCGGATTCACCAGAATCTCCTGGGGTGTGCCGTCGGCGACGATCCGGCCACCTTCCATGAACAGCACCCGGTCAGCGATATCACGGGCGAAGCCCATTTCGTGGGTCACTAGCAGCATGGTGGTCTGTTGCTCGTGGGCGATGGTGCGAATCACCGCCAGGACCTCGGCCACCAGCTCAGGATCGAGGGCCGAGGTGACTTCGTCGAACAGCATCACTTGCGGGCGCATCGCCAGGGCCCGGGCGATGGCCACGCGCTGTTGCTGACCGCCGGACAGCTTGCCGGGCCAGGCATCGGCCTTGTGCCGCAGACCGACCATGTCCAGATAGGCCAGTGCTCTGGCCCGCGCTTCTTCCTCGCTGACCTTGAGCACGCGCAGGGGCGCTTCGGTGATGTTTTCCAGCACGCTGAGGTGGGGGAACAGGTTGAACTGCTGAAACACCATGCCGACACGGTGAACGGTCGCCGGCTTGCCCGCGCCCGGCCAATGCCAGCCCCGGCGCTTTTCCGGGACGCTGACGCCTGCCACCTCGATGCTGCCGTGCTGGTAGCTTTCCAGTCCCTTGATCAGCCGCAGAACCGTGGATTTGCCGGAGCCGCTGGGGCCGATCAGCGCGACCTTCTGCCGCTGGGGAATGCTCAGGTTCAGATGATCGATGATGCGGTTGCGGCCGAAATCCTTGACCACATCCCTGAGCACAATCTGCGCCGGTGCTGAATGAAAGGACTGTTCAGGCATGACGGCGGTGCTCCAGGTACTTGAAAAGCAGAGAGGTCGGAACGCTGATGGCCAGGAACATCAAGGCCATCAGCGTGTACGGTTCGTTGTAGCGGTAGGTCATGCCGGCGACCTGCTTGGCCGCCTGGAACAGCTCGGGAATGGTGATTACCGCCAGCAACGGCGTTTCCTTGAACATGCCGATCAGGTAGTTGCCCAACACCGGCAGCAGCGGCTTGACCGCCTGCGGCAGGATCAGCCGTCGCCAGGTGGTGGCGGGCTCAAAATCCAGCGCGCGAGCGGCTTCCCACTGTCCCGCGGGTACATCATCGATCGCGCCGCGAAAGGCCTCGGCAATGTAGGCGGCGTAATACAGCCCCAGACCGATCACCCCGGTGGCGAACGCCGGAAGGGTCAGCCCGGCCAGCGGCAGGGCAAAGAACAGCACATACAACTGCACCATCAGCGGCGTGCTGCGAAAGAAGCTCAGGTAACCCGCGCAGGCAGCGCGCACCAGCGGCAACGGCGAGCGTTGGGCGATGGCCAGCAGCAGGCCGGCCACCACCGCCAAGACAAAACCCAGCACCACCACTTGCACCGTGACCCACAGGCCACTCAGCAGTTCGGGGGTGATCGACCAGGCAAAGGCGATATCGAAATCCATGACTTACTCCTTGGCCTCGCGCCATGCGGTGAGATGGCGTTCATAACGGCGAACCAGGAGGGTCAGCGGCCAGGCCATGAGGAAGTAGCCGACCAGCACCAGGCACCAGATCAGCGTCTGCTGACCCAGCGTGGTGATCAGCTGCGCGCCGGAAAACGTCAGGTCGGTCAGGGTGATCAGCGACACCAGCGAGGTGGTCTTAAGCAGTTCCACCAGTTGATTGCCCAACGGCGGCAGCATCACCGGCAACGCCTGGGGCAGGATGATCCGCCGCAGTGCGGTGGCCGGTCCGAAGTCCAGCGCGCGCAGGGCGTCACGCTGGCCCTGACTGACATTGATCAGCGCCGAGCGGACGATTTCCGAACCGTAGGCCGAGAAGGTCAGGCCCAGGCCGATGACACCGGTGGTCATCGGCGACAGGCTGATTCCGAACAGCGGCAGGATGAAAAACAGATAGAACAGCAGCACCAGCGCCGAGATGCCGCGCAGCACTTCCACATACAGCGTGGCGATCCAGCGCAGTACGCGCCAGGGCGACAGGCGCATCAAGGCAATGACGAAGGACAGGACCAGCACCAGCAACTCGGCCAGCACGGTGATCTCAAGGGTCACGATGGCGCCCTTGAACAACTGGCTGGCGACGAACGATACGGTCTGCAGCGTCGGGATATCAGTAAACATACCTGTACTCGTGTCTCTCACGGCCGTTGGCGGCGCAGGTTCGAAAAGCCGTCATGGCTGACGGCTATCGGCAGGGTAGATCAGAGCGCGCAGCGCTGGTCGGCAGTGATGTCGGCCGGTGGCAGCTCGTTTTCGGTGTAGCCGTATTTCTGCAGGATTTTCAGCAGATCGCCCGAGGCGCGCAGCTTCGCCAGTTGGGCGTCGAAGGCCTGGGTGAACTCAGGATCGTTCTTCGGCAGGCCATAAGCGTGGTAATTCCACGTCGGCTTGCCTTGCCCATCGGCGATCTGCTGGAACGGCAGGGCGCGTTCGATGGACGGGCTGTTGGCTTTCTTCAGCAGGCCGATGATTTCCGCGTCGGGGAAATACACCACGTCGACCCGGTCGGCTTCCAGGGCCGCCAGCGCTTCGGTGTCCTTGTCGAACAGCACGACGTTGGCGCTGGCGATCCCGCTGTCCTTGGCTTCCTGGACCTGGTTACTGCCTGGCTGGGTGGCCAGACGCGCTTTGCCGTTCTGCGCGACATCCTTGAGGCTGTGCAGCTTGAGCGGGTTACCGGCCTTGACGATGAAGGCGCCACCGGAGCGCGTCACCGGGTTGGAGTAACCGATCACCTTGCAGCGTTGCGGGTTGATGAACAGACCGGCACCGATCAGATCGAAGCGCTTGGCCGCCAGACCCGGCACCAGCGAGCCGAAGTCAGTGATCGGGGTTTCGATTTTGCTGATGCCCAACGGTGCCAGCACCGCCTTGAGGATTTCGATATTGGCACCGGTGACCTGACCGTCGGTGCCGATGTAGGCGTAGGGCTGCTCATTGGCAATGCCAGCGGTGAGGCCGCTGGTGCGACCCTTTTCCAGCAGGCCGGCAGTTGCCGACGCCGACCACAGGCCAGACAGCAGACACAGGGATCCGACCAGGGCGGACAGCGACACAGTTGAAGTGCGTTTCATGACTTACGCTCGAAATCGTCGGGAGGATGGGAATCTGCGTGGGTATAACGGCGAGTAGCTGAAACAACTTGTTGCATTCGACGTTATCCCGACGAATTTAAAGGTATAAGACCGATATTTTAAATACCGTAATGGCATATGGATATGCCGACGTCGTCGATCTGCGGCCAAATAAAATCTTCAGCGCTAACGATAGAGCGCCCGGCATGCGCTGCTTTGGGCGCCTGGCAGAGGTGTCCGACGCCGCTAGCGAGCCACGGCACTGACATCGATTTTCTTCGGCAACAGGCGGTTGTCGTAGAACAGATCCGCCGTCGCCTGTTGTGCGGCAATGATGGCGGGGCTGATGGGCAGGATCGGTGAGGCAGGGCGGTTGTCCATGTAGCGGCTGATCACTGCGGTCGGCAGGCCCATGGAGCGGGTCAGGATGTCCAGGCTCGACTGGCGCTGGCTGCGGGTCAGGGCCTCGGCGGCCGTCAACTCAGCGAGCAGGGCAGGAATGAACTCGGCGTAGCGGGCCGCGTAATCGCGGCGTGCGGTGTAGATCGGGCCGGACAAGCCCAGCCCTTCGCCATTGGCCAGCAGGCGGGCACGTCCGCTGAGCTGCGCCAGCGCCGAAAACGGTTCCCAGATCGCCCAGGCATCGACGCTGCCTTGTTCGAAGGCGGCCCGGGCATCGGCCGGACTCAGGTACACCGGCTGGATGTCCGCGTAGCCCAGGCCTGCGTGGTTCAGCGATCGCAGGATCAGGTTGTGGGAGCTGGAGCCTTTCTGAAACGCCACCCGCTTGCCTTTCAGATCGGCCACGCTGTGCAGCGGGCTGTCGGCCGCGACCAGAATGGTTTCAGCCTGGGGCTTGGGCGGTTCGGCGCCGATATAAACCAGATCCGCACCGGCGGCCTGGGCGAACAGCGGCGGGATATCGCCGGTGGAGCCGATGTCCAGTGCGCCGATGTTGAGGGCTTCAAGCATTTGCGGTCCGGCCGGGAATTCGATCCATTGCACGCGGGTGGCGGGGAAGCGCTTTTCCAACAGCTGGTTTTCCTTGGCCAGGACCAGGGTGATCGAGCCTTTCTGAAAACCGATGCGCACAGTGTCCGGGGACGCGGCCAGCGCCGTTGCGGTCAGTCCCAAAGCCAGCAGGGCGGCCCACAACAGTTTGAGTGATTGCATGTCTTGCTCTCGCTTGATGACAGTGAGGTGATCGGATCAGGTGTGGGCGAAACGGTGGGCGGGTCGTTCCAGCCCCAGATGTTCACGCAGCGTGGTGCCGTGATAGTCGTGGCGAAACAGGCCGCGGCGCTGCAACTCCGGAATCACCTGCGTCGCGACGTCCTCCAGCCCGCCGGGCAGATGCGGCACCAGCACATTGAAGCCGTCGGCGGCGCCTTGCTCGAACCAGTCCTGCCATTGATCGGCGATCTGGCGCGGCGTGCCGATCACGCTGAAGTGGCCGCGTCCACCGGCAATGCGCCGGCCCAATTGCGCCAGGGTCAGGCCCTCGTGCTGCGCCAGTTCGGTCAGCAGTGCCTGGCGACTCTGCTGGCCGCTTTGCGTCAGCGGCAAGGCCGGCAGCGGCTCATCCAGCGGATAGCCGGACAAGTCGAAGTTGCCGAGCATGCGGCCGAGCAGCGCCACGCCAACCTGCGGTTCGACCAGTGCTTGAAAGGCCTCGTATTTTTCCTGCGCCTGGGCTTCGCTGTCGCCGATCACGACGAACATGCCGGGCATGATTTTCAAACTCTCCGGATCGCGCCCAAAGGCCGCCGCCCGCGCCTTGAGGTCGCGATAGAAGTCCTGCGCGGCACTTAGCGAAGGTTGTGCGGTGAACACCACTTCGGCCGTTCGCGCCGCCAGTTGCCGCCCTGCCTCGGACGAGCCCGCCTGAACCACCACCGGCTGGCCCTGGGGCGAACGGGCGACATTCAGCGGCCCCTTGACCTGAAAGTGTTCACCGCGGTGATCGAGCACATGCAGTCTGGCCGGGTCGTAGTACTCGCCCGTGGCTTTGTCGCGGACGAAGGCGTCATCCTGCCAGCTGTCCCACAGACCGGTCACCACCTGATGGAACTCGGCCGCCCGACTATAGCGGCGGGCATGCTCCAGGTGCTCGTCACGGCCGAAGTTCAGTGCTTCGGCCGCGGCATCGGACGTCACCAGATTCCAGCCAGCCCGGCCTGCGGACAGGTGATCCAGCGAGGCGAACTTGCGCGCGATGTGGTACGGCTCGTTGTAGGTGGTGGTGGCCGTGACCACCAGGCCGATGCGTTCGGTGACTGCACTCAAGGCCGAGACCAGGGTCAGCGGCTCGAAGTGATCCGAACGCGCCATGCGGCTGGCAATGTCACCGGTGGCGGCAGCCACGCTGTCGGCGATGAACAGCATGTCGAACTTCGCCGCTTCGGCCACGGCTGCCAGCTGCCGGTAGTGGGCGAAGCTCAAGCCGGCAGCGGAGGGCACATCCGGGTGGCGCCAGGCGGCCACGTGGTGCCCGGTGGCCATCAGGAATGCGCCGAGTTTCATCTGGCGGGGTGGTTGACTCATTACAGTTCCTCGTCGAGTGGGCCGGCGCGGCCGTCAGAAATCTTTGCGCAACTGCACGCCGAAATAGCGTTCGTCATCGCGCGGCACGGCGCGGTAGATGTACCCGGAGCCGCTCGCCAACAGCGGCGAGTAGGACTTGTCGGTGAGGTTCTTGGCCAGCAACGCCACGCGCCAGCCGTTGCTGTAGTCGGCCAGGGCCACGCTGGCGTTCCAGATGCCGTAGGCGCCTTGTTTGGTGTCGGGGTTCTGGCTGATGTCGTACTGCACTTCGCTCTGCCAGCTATAGTCGGTGCCTAGTTCGATATCCAGACCGTTGTCCAGCGGGATGCTGTAATCGGCGCGCACATAGCTTTTCCAGTCCGGCGAATAGGGCAGCGGCTTGCCGTTGACGTTGCAGGACGCGGCGGCGCCCGCCGGGCAACTGAACTCGTCGATCCGTGCCCGGGTGTAGGCCAGTGCGCCGGAGACCTTGAGCTGGCGGGTGACCTGCAAGGCGTAATCGGCTTCGACGCCTTCGGTGCTGACACTGCCGGCGTTGATCAGCCGAGTCACCACCTGACCGGCAACGGTGTCGAAGAAGTTGGCCTGGTAGTTGTCGTATTCGCTGTGGAAGACCGCGAGGTTGGTGGTCAGGCGGTTGTCCCAGGCGCTGGCCTTGAGCCCCAGTTCCCAGTTGTTCGAGGTTTCCGGTTTCAGGGCTCCGGTGTCCCGCGGCTGCATGTTGAAGAACACGTTGTACGCAGGCCCCTTGTACCCGCGCGAATAGGTCAGATACGCCATGACGCTGTCGCTGAGGTCGTACTGAACGCCCAGGCGCCCCGACCAGCCGTCTTCGTCCACCGAGCCAGAACTGCTGGTGCCCGGTTGAATGCCGCTGACGGTGGTGGCAGACGTTGACACCCTACGGTGATCGTATTCCAGGTCATCGTGGGTCCAGCGCAGGCCGGCGATGCCGCGAAACGAGGAGGTGAAGTTGAGCGTGGTCTCGCCGAATACCGAGTAGCTGTCGCTGGTGGTGCTGTAGTCCGCGACGCCTGTGGTGGTCGAGGCCGGTGTGACCAGGTTGCGACGGTAGGTTTCTTCGTCCTTGCCGTGCATGTAGAACAGCCCGCCGACGTATTGCAGAAACTGCCCCTTGGGTGAGGCCAGGCGTACTTCCTGACTGTACTGGTTGTAGTCCAGATCGCCCTTGTCTTCGGTGCCGGGGAACGCAGCGGTGATGTTCGCCAGGCGGTCGCCGTCCTGCCACTGGGTATTGTTCCAGCCGCGCCAGGCGGTGATGGATGTCAGCGTGTAATCGCCGAGGTTCCAGTCCAGCTGCGCGGAAAGTCCCTTGTTGATGTCTTCGACGTGACTGCGGTAATCGCTCACCAGATCTCGGTTGTCGCTGCGAGCGCGCACCGGCAGCAGGGCGTTGGCGAATCCAGGCGTCAGCGACTGGCTGATCACGCCGTTGGGCGTGTCGTCATGGGACTGCATGTAATCGCCGATCAGTGTCAGTTTGACGTCATCGTTGGGGGTGAACACAAGCTTGCCGCGCACGCCCCGGTGGTTATAACCGTTGACCTCCTGACCGTTGGCCTTGTTGTGCACGTTGCCGTCATAGGTGCCGAACAGGGTGGTCAGCGAGCCCTTCAGCGTGTCGGGAATCAGGCTGCCGCCGATGCCGAAACGGGTGCGGCTCTCGTTGCCGGTGTACCAGGACTGGTCGATGTAGCCATGGGTTTCGGCGCTCGGTTCGCGGGTGATGACGTTGAGTACGCCGGCCGAGGCGTTCTTGCCGAACAGCGTGCCCTGCGGGCCGCGCAGCACTTCGATGCGCTCCAGATCCAGCAGGTCCAGCGTCGCCTGGCCAGGGCGGCCATAGACCACGCCGTCAACCACGGTGGCGACGGTAGGCTCAACGCCTGGCGAAGTTGAAATGGTGCCGACACCGCGAACGAACAAGGAAGTGTCCTTGTTCGAAGCGCCAGTGCGAAAGTTAAGGGTCGGCACCTGCTGGGCGGTGGCGGCCACGCCGTTGCGATTGTCGCGCTCCAGTTGTTCGCCATCCATCACGGTGACAGCCACCGGGACTTTCTGCAGCGACTCTTCACGGCGCGTGGCGGTGACGGTGACCGCTTGCAGGGTCGACGCCTCGGTTGCCGACGGGGTCGTTTCGGCCCCGGCAGAAGGCTGCGCCGCCAGCACTGGAAATACGCCGAGTGCCAATGCGGCCCCCACCGCCTGGGCAAGGCGGCTCGGCACCTGGGGTGAGCCACGGTGCATTGTGAAAACAGCGGTGAAACGGTTCCCTGATGTCTGCTGCATAGCGATGCTCACTTGAAAGATGAATGCCTGGCGCTACGCCTTCTGTGGGCGCTGCGCGGGTGTTGCGACGGGTGTCCGGTGCGGGTGGCATTCGCTCAAGCGAGTAGCTGACAAGGCACTTGGTTAGCGCTAACATCGCCAGTATCGTCAGCGCTCAAATAGATCGTCAAATACTGAAAAATTAGGCTGTTATTCGATTTGGTTTTTAATAGGGGAGACGGAAGTGGCTGATGAAAAGGATCCCGCGCGCAGGCGCCGGGGCGCGGGACGCGTCACTCAGGCAGTAGTAGCCCGGCATGTCGGCGTTTCGATGATGACCATTTCGCGCTACTTCAATCAGCCGGAACTGGTGTCGGAAGAACATCGCCAGCGCATCGGGCAGGCCGTGGCCGAATTGGGGTACGTACCCAATCTGGTGGCCGGCGGTCTGGCGTCGGCGCGGGGCAAGATTGTCGGCATGGTGGTGCCGAACATCTCGGGGCCGATTTTTGCTGACACCATTCAAGGCTTCAGCGACACCTTGAGTCGACACGGTCACCAACTGTTGCTCGCATCCAGTTACTTCTCCATCGAGCAGGAAGAAAACGCCGTGCGTGCGTTTCTCGGCTGGTCGCCAGCCGCCCTGGTGGTCACCAGTCATTTTCACAGCGCCGGCACCGAGCGGATGCTGGCTGACGCCGATATTCTGGTGATCGAGACCTGGGACTATCAGCCCGACCGCGCGCCTGTGCAAATCGGCTTTTCTCACCACCAGGTGGGTGTCAGTGGCACACATTGTCTGCATGAGCGTGGCTACCGGCGCATCGCCTTTGTGCTCAATAGCGCGGTCGGAGACTTGAGTGCGGTCGAACGCTGCGACGGTTATCGCGAGACGATCACGGCTCTGGGGCTGGAGCCGCAGGTTTACACCCCGGCGGCGGAGCTGGCGCCATTCGAAGCCGGAAAACAGGCGATGACCGAGCTGATGGCGCAGACACTGCCGCCTGATGCGATCTTCTTCGCCAACGACAACCTGGCTGCCGGCGGCCAACTCGCCGCACAGCGGGCCGGGTTGAGCATTCCCGGGGACTGCGCCATTCTCGGATTCGGCGATTATCCGTTTGCGCAGATGCTGTTGCCGAGCCTGAGCACGATCAAGCCACCGGCGCTGGAAATCGGCGTGTTGGCGGCTGAACGGGTGTTGCAGAGCCTGGGCGTGATGGCCTGCGAAGGCGAGCCGCAGCGCCTGAATCTGCTGGTGTGCAAGCTGGTTGTCCGCGAGAGCATCTGACCCGGCAAGATGCCGCGCGATTAAGGTATCCGATCAAGTTCTGCCAAATAACCAGACGCCAGTTTACCCAGGTGAAGGTGCTTTTCTTAGTTGCGGTGGGTGGCGGTGGTCTCCGAGCGTTGTGCTTATAACATTTACCGATTAATGTAAAATGCATAACGTTATGCAAAAGCGCGTCCATAAGCATAGATAAAAACGATATACGCCAGTGAAGTCTCCGAGATTGACGCGTCGCGGGCTGATGATTACTGTCGCCTTCCTGTCGAATCATTAAACTTCGATGCAATTTGTATAATTTGGATTGTTATCGGGTCTGCCCGGAAGTGGCGGGTAATGTCAGCTCGGTTATAAGAGGCGCGTGTGGCAGTCAATCATTCTATCGATAACGATTCGATTCATCGGGAACACCGTTCTGCTCCTGCGCTGGATACTTTGCGTGGACGGATTGCGCCATTAGTCAAGGATATTGCCAGGGACGCGTCTCGACGTGATCTGGAACGAGAACTGCCGTTCGAGGCCTTTGCACGCATTCGCGAGGCCGGGCTTGGCGCACTGCGCATTCCCCGGGCGTTGGGCGGACCGGGCGGCAGTGTCAGCGACTACATTGAACTGATCGCGAGCCTTGCCAGCGCCGACCCCAACGTGGCTCATGCACTGCGTTCGCACTTCAATTTCAGTGAAGCCGTCGTACACAGTCCGGACAGTGCCGAAAAGCGCGATTACGTGGCAAAGATTCTCGACGGCAGGCTGTTCGCCGGTGCCCACACGGAAGTGGGTGCACCATTAGGCACGATACTGACGCGCCTGACTCGGGATGGCGATGGCTATCGCCTCAACGGCAGGAAGTGGTACGCCACAGGCTCTGCCTACGCGGATTTTCTGTCTTTCTCCGCCACCGACGATGACGGCAAGCTGATCAGTGTGCTGCTGCCGGCAGACCGTGAAGGCATTCATGTGCTGGACGACTGGGACGGCATGGGCCAGCGTCTGACCGCCAGCGGCGGCGTGCATCTGGACAGCGTCGAGGTCCGCGCCAGCGAGATCAAGACCCGCAGCCACAACGCGGAGGTCGGAAGGCACTGCTCGACCCTGCGCCAGTTGCATCTGGCGGCCTGCGCCGCAGGCGTGGTGCGCAACATTCGTGAGGACGCCGTGGACTACGTGCGCAAGCAGGCTCGCGCGGCCATGCACAGTCCCGCCGACGTTGCCCGTGACGATCAATTCGTGCAGCAGGTGGTCGGCGAAATTTCTGCGAATGCCTATGCCGTAGATGCCGTGATCGCCACCACTGCCGCCATTCTCGATCAGAGTTCTCAGGCACTGACTGTTGGCAGCGCAACAGTGGATCAGCAACTCATAACAGCGTCCATCAGTAACGCACAAATGCAAGTTGTGGTCGCCAGACTTGCGCTGCGCGCCGCTGAAATATTATTTGAAGTGGGCGGCGGTTCCGCGACGTCGCGCAAATACAACTTCGACCGGCACTGGCGAAACATTCGCACGGTGCTCAATCACAATCCGCTGTTGCACAAGGCCCGCGTGGTCGGTGACTTTTATTTGAATGAAAACACCACCCATCTTCGTGAGGGGCTGGTCTTCTGATGTTGGTAACTTCCCTCGTCGTGTTGTAGCACCTCGTTGTAACGTCGGGCTCGCCCGAGCCCAAAAACGCGTAAGACCCCACCAGGTACCGCATTTCTATAATCCTCGTTAGATGGCCAGGAACATCCACCACGCCAGCAATATATGATTTTGCAGGTAGTCGCATGAATGCTCGTTTGAATAGTCCACGCTCGCCGCTCGCCCGGATGGTTTCGATTGGGGTGATGACGTTGTGTGGCAGCACCGCAGTCTGGGCCGATGACGCTGGCACGCTCGGCAACACTGCATCGTCCGCAAAGGGCGAAGATGCGCTGGAAACCGTGGTCGTGACCGGCAACCGCGCCGAAAAACGCACCGTGGCGCAAAGCCTGGCACCGATCGATGTGATCAGCGCCGATGACCTGGCCCGCAGCGGCAAGCAGAACCTGCGCGACGCACTGGCGGCGCAGGTGCCTTCCTACACCAACGATGCAGGTTTCACCGGCGCCTCGGGGATTGCCGTCAAGTCGGCGACCCTGCGCGGCCTGGGTGGCAACTCGGTGCTGGTGCTGGTCAATGGCAAGCGCCGGCACAATACCGCGCAACTGTTCCATCAGTCTTCGGCCACCTCCAACGGCCAATCGCCGGTTGACCTCGATCTGATTCCTGTCAGCGCCGTCGACCATGTCGAGGTGCTGCGTGACGGCGCTGCGGCGCAGTACGGTTCCGACGCCATTGCCGGGGTGATCAACATCATCCTCAAGCGCAACAAGTCCGGCGGTCAGGCCACGGCGCTGTACGGCCAGTACGGCGAGCGGGAAGGGCACAAGGGGTTTTACGGCGCGACCGGTGAATCGCTGATCAATCAGGGCTTCGAACTGCCCAACGACGGTTTCTTCACCCTCAGCGGCGACATCAAGGTTCAGGAAACCAGCAACTCCGCCGGCGCAGTGCCGGACCGTACCAAGATCTACGCCGGCAACGACCCGCGCGAGTTCGGCGAGAGCCGATACCGGCAGACGATGGGCCAGCCGCGGGTGCAGACCTACAACTTTGCCTACAACGCCGAACTGCCGCTCAACGATGCGCTGGACTTCTACTCGTTCTCGACCTTCAGCCACCGCGATTCTACCGGCTTCGGCACCTTCCGCACGGCGGTGTCGGCGCAGAACGTACCTGAAATCTACCCCGACGGTTTCCAGCCGAAATTCCGCTCGGTGGAGGACGATCTCCAGAGCGTGTTCGGGCTCAAGGGCAAGGATGTGCTGGGCTGGGACTGGGACCTGTCGAGCAGTTGGGGCCGCAACGACGTCAACTACCACAACGATGACTCGCTCAACGCCTCGTTCGGTCCAGCCAGCAAGACCAACTTCGACAACGGTGAAGCGATCTTCAGTCAGTGGACCAACAACCTGGACATCACCCGTGCCTTCGATACCGGGCTGTTCAAGGATCCGTTGCATGTCGCTGCTGGCGTCGAATACCGGGTCGACAGTTACGAGATCCGCAAGGGCGAGTTCCAGTCCTATGCCGATGGCGGCTACATCTATCCGGCGGGCTCGCCTAACGCCGGGAAGCGCCCGAACTCCGGGTCCGCCGGCTGGGGCGGGTTCAGCCCGGCGGCTGCCGGGAGCTGGGATCGCAGCAATACTGCCGGTTACCTGGACCTGACCCAGAAATTCACCGATGCCTGGGAAGTCAGCACCGCCGGACGTTTCGAGCACTACAGCGACGTCGGCGACACCACCAGCGGCAAGCTTTCCACCCGCTATCAGTTCAACCCGACCTTCGCCGTGCGCGGCACGATCAACAACGGCTTCCGCGCACCGTCGTTGCAACAGCAGCATTTCTCGTCGAGCACCTCGGCCTGGGGTGTCAGCCCGATCACCGGCCAGTTGCAGCAACAGGTGACCAACTATGCGGTGCCAGGTTCGGCCGGGGCGGCTGCACTAGGTTCCAAGAAGCTCAAGCCGGAGAAGTCGCGCAACTACAGCGTCGGTTTCGTCGCCACGCCGAGCAAGGATCTGGACCTGTCGGTGGACTTCTACCAGATCGATATCAAGGACCGCATCCTGCAGACCAGCTCCCTGAGCGGCCTGAACGATCCGAACATCGCGCGCATTCTCGCCGCCGCCGGGCTGAGCACCAACCAGAGCATTGCCTATTACGGCAACCTGGCCGACACCCGCACCCGTGGCATCGACCTGGTCGGCGACTACCGCATCGACTACGGCCCGTGGGGGCGTGGCAAATGGACCCTGACCAGCACCCAGCAACTCCAGGAAATCCGCAGCATCAAGGAGCCCGACTCGTTGGCCGGCACCGGCGTACAGGTCCTGGGGCGCGACAAGCAGGGCAACATCGAAACCGCGTTCCCGAAAAACAAGACCGCGCTGCAGCACACCTGGTACATCGACGACTTCGAAGTCTCGCTCAAGGAAACCCGCTATTCGGCGGTCACCGGCAAGAACCTGTTCAACGACAACCGCGACGAGAAGATCAAGCCGGCCTTCATCACCGACCTGGACATCGGCTGGAATGTCAGCGATCAGTTCAAGGTTTCGGTGGGCGGGCTGAACATCTTCAACAAACGCCCCGAACAGCTCTCGCAGCAAGCCAAGCTGTTCTCGCTGTGGCCGGTCGACAGCCCGTCCTACAGCTGGTACTCGCCCTACGGCGTGGACGGTGGCTACTACTACGCACGCGTCGATTACTTCTGGTAACCGCAAGGGCAGCCGGGCGTGGTCGGCATGACCGTGCCGCCCGGCTGTCCGGCCTTTCACCCGCCTGACAAAAAAGGACATCGAAATGGCTCTGCCACAACCCGGTTTCACCTTCGAACGCTCGACCTTTCCAAGCCCCGCCGACCACCCTGACAGCCCGCTGAGCCAGGCCCTCAAGCAACCGCTGCTGCTGGGGGTGTTCCTCAACATGCAGGACATCCGCGTCACCAACCACCCGACGTCCAATACCTGGACCTTCGACTACAACGCGAAGATCGTGCAGCAGGCCGAAGCCCTGGGTTTCGAGCTGGCGTTCAGCCGTACGCAGTGGCTGCCCAAGGGCGGTTATGACGGCGAAGCGTCGCTGGATTCGTTCATCGCCCTGGGCGCCATGGCGGCGATCACCCACAAGATCCTGCTGGTCTCGACCATTCATGTGCTGTACGGCCCGTTGCACCCGCTGCACATCGCCAAGTACGGCGCCACCCTGGACCACATCGCCAAGGGGCGCTGGGGCATCAACATCGTCACCGGCCATCGCCCGGTGGAGCACGAAATGTTCGGCCGTCCGCAGATCGAGCATGACCAGCGCTACCAGTTGGCCGGCGAGCTGTTCGACGTGCTCAACACCTTGTGGAGCAGCACCGAAAACTTCACCTACGAAGGTGCCCACGGCTGGAAGATCAAGGACGGCTATATCACGCCCAAGCCGCTGTACGGACGCCCGCTGCTGGTGACTGCAACGGGGTCGGAGGCGGGGATCGATTTCGCTGCCAGCCAGTCGGACCTGGTGTTCATCACTAACTCGTCCGGCTCCGGCATTCGCGAAACCCTGGAAGACATTCCCGCACACGTGCAGAAGATCAAGGCCCGTGCGCGCCAGTTCGGCCGTGAGGTCAGAACTGTCATCAACCCGATCATCGTCAGCCGCGACACCGAAGCCGAAACCCGCGAGTACCTGGAAGCCATCGTCGGCAACAAGATTGCCGGCACCTTCGGCAACCACAAAGCCTACGCCAGCGACGCCCATGCCTGGCGTGGCCGGGCCGAGGGCTCGCGCAACAGCGGCCTGGGGCTGGGGGGCAACATCGAAATCATCGGCACCCCGGAGCAAGTGGTCGAGCAACTGAGCGCGCTCAAGGCCGCAGGCGTCGACGGCGTGCAACTGAACTTCCACGACTTCGCGGTGGACCTGGAGCACTTCGGCGAGCGCATTCTGCCGCTGCTCAAACAGGCCGGGCTGCGGCTGTGACCTATCACGTATTTGCTAGCAGGAGCAGGGCATGAGCCTGGAATTCATCGGCCACACCGGCAGCCGCAGCGGCGCGGAAGTTATCGAACCCAGCGGGCCGGTCATCGACAAGGCCTACATCAAGAGCATGGCGCGCACTGCCGAAGACAACGGCTTCGACCGCTTGCTGATCGGCAGCTTCGCCACCTGGCCGGACAATAATCAGATCGCTGCGTACGTGCTGCACAACACCGAACGCCTGGGCGTGATGCTGGCCCACCGTCCAGGCTTTGTGGCGCCGACGGTGGCGGCACGGCAACTGGCGACGCTGGATCAGCTCAGCGAAGGGCGGCTGGCTGTGCATGTGATCAGCGGCGGCACCGATGCCGATCAACAGCGCGACGGCGATTTTCTCGCCCACGATGAACGCTACGCCCGCACGGCCGAGTACCTGTCGGTGGTCAAGCAGGTCTGGCACAGCAGCGAGCCGTTCGATCATCAGGGCGACTACTACCGCGTCAAGGGCGCGCTGTCGACGGTCAAGCCGTGGCGTGCGTCCGGTGTGCCAATCTACTTTGGTGGCTCCTCGGCCGCTGCCTTCGACGTGGCTGGGCGGCATGCCGAGGTCTACGCATTGTGGGGCGAATCGCTGGCCCAGACCGAAGAGACCATCGCTAACGTGCGCCGAGCCGCCGCGCGTCATGGACGGGAAGGGCAGATCCGGTTCCTGTTGGCCTTCCGCCCGTTGGTGGCCGAGACCGAAGAGGCGGCGTGGGCGCGCAGCCGCGAGCTTTTGGCAGCGGCCCAGGCGAAATATCCGGCGGCGCCGGTGCTGCATCAGAACGTCGGCTCCCAGCGCCTGCGCGAAGCCGCTGCCCAAGGGGCGGTGCTCGATCAACGCCTGTGGACGGAGTTTGCCGCCGTCACCGGCGCTCACGGCAACTCCACGGCGTTGGTTGGCACGCCCCAGCAGGTCGCCGATGCGTTGCTTGAATACCACAGGCTGGGCATCGACAAATTCCTGATCCGGGGCTTCGACCCGTTGCCTGACACCCTGACGTTTGGCCGCGATGTGATTCCGCTCGTCCGTGACGCCGTGGCCCGCCATGGCTGAGCGGCGGTTGATCGAGCAGTTGTTCGGTGACGCTGGTCTGGGCCAGGACGGCGGGGGCTGGCCGTCGCAGGTGCGTGTGGCGCACGGCTCGCCCGAGCGCTTGCCGGCGCTGTTTCGTCAGCCATTGCTGGAGGACGTCGAGCGGTTGGCCGATCACTATCGCGGCCCTTTGTCCTTTGGTCGGGGCCTGCGCTCGCCGCAGACGTTCGACAGTCACGCCAACGCCGCCAACCTGCTAAAGCTGGGGCTGACGGTGTTCTTTCAGGACTTGAGTTCCAGCCTGCCGGGCACCGACGCTTTTCTGCGGCAACTGGAGCGTGAACTGGGGGTGACGTCGGGGTGCGCGCGCTTGAGTGCATTCGCCTCGGCAGCGGATGACGGCGTGTCGTGCCATTACGATGCCGAAGAAGTCATCTCGATTCAGCTGTCGGGGCGCAAGACCTTTCACGTCGCGCCGATGAGCGAAATCCCGCGGCCCTATGGCGCCCAGTTCGGGCCGGACATGGTGGCGGTGGAAAACCTGTATGAGCAGGCTCGCGACGGCTTTCCCGATGCGACGCACGCCTGTTTCGAGCGCCATGAAATGCGACCCGGTTCGGTGCTGTTTCTGCCCCGAGGCACCTGGCACCGGACGGAGGCCGAGGAGGCGTCGCTGTCGCTGAGCATCGTCATTCGCCCGCCGGTGCTGGCCGATGCCTTGTTGAACTGGCTGAAACCCTGGCTGATCGGCGATGCCCGCTGGCGGTTGCCGCTGTATGGCAAGGTCGAACACCACGAGGCGCATTTGCAGCCCTTGCTGGCCGAGCTGTCGCAGCGCTTGCTGAAGCAGGCCGAGGCACCGATCCTGAGCTGGAGCGCCAATCCCGCTATAGACAGCACTGACCTGCTGCGTGTCCCCGGCGCTCGTCTCGTGTGGCAGGCTATGAGTGCCACGGCAGGGACGCCGCAACGGGTACGTCTGCAGGCCTGGGCGCTGGATCAGCACTGGCGAGAGCGCATGACCCTCGACACTCAGATCCCCGCCATATTGGTTGCTGTGCTGGACTGGATCAAACAGCGCCAGCGCGCATTTCACCTGAGCGACCTGCGCCAGCAATGTCCCCGAATCCAACCGGAAGACCTGCGGCAACTGCTGGACCTGCTGGTTAAGGCCCATGCCGTGCGCCAGTTGGTGGTTCGGTAGGCGTTTTTGGCGGTGGCCTCAAACCTGCCTGATGCACGCAATCCCCGTAGCAGTCCGGCTTGCCGGCGTCATCGTTCTTTCGGACGTCACCGCCGGCAAGCCGAACTGCTACGGCGGCTTCACCCATCCTGGGAAAGATCAGTTCAACCGATCCTCACATCCGCCAGATTCCCAATGAAGCCGCCGCCGGTGCTGTCGGTCAGGTTTTGCACGTTGTTGCGGGTCAGCAGGGCGTCTTCGGTTGAGATCACCGGGATACGCGGCAGGTCTTCCAGTACGCGGGTCTGCACCTGGTGATACAGCGCCCAACGCCGCTTGGGGTCGCCTTCGACCTGGGCCTGTTCGAACAGCGCATCGACCTCCGGGTTCGAATAGTGCGTGGCGTTGGAGTAGGCGACGCCCGACTGAAGATTCTTCGACCAGTAAAAGCGCTGCAGACCGATGGCCGGATCCGGCGCAGTAGCTGCCGCGGACAGGTTGACGTCGAAATCGTAGCGTCCATAAATACGGTCGATCCACTGGGCGAAATCCTGATTGCGGATTTCCAGCTTGATGCCGAGTTTGGCCCAGGTGCTGCGCAGGAAGTTCGCCGTCTGCTGGTAGATGGGCGAGGGCGTCGGGTCGATTCTGATCCGCAGCCGTACGCCGTCCTTGTCCCTGGTCAGGCCCGCCGCTTCCAGCAGGGCCTCGGCGCGCGCCAGGTCGAATGGATATTGCGGCACCTCACTGCTGTAGAACTGCGGGAAGTTTTTCGGGATCGGCGAGTCAGCAGTGGTGCCCTGGCCGAGCAGGATATTGTTGAGGATGAAGCTTTTGTCGATGGCATGGGCGAACGCCTGACGCACCCGCAGATCCTGGAATTCCGGCCGCTGCAGATTGAATTCCAGCGCCATGATGCCGGTGCCGCCCCAAGTGTTGAGGCGATCGTGGACGGTCAGCGCCGGATTGCCTTTCAGGCGTTTGATCTCGCTGTTCGACAGGGTATCGGCGTAGGCGACCTGCACCGCGCCGGTTTCCAGAGCGGCCGACACGGCAGACGGTTCGGCGATGAACCGGTAGATCACCTGGCCGAGCAGCGGTTTGCCCGGCTGCCAGTAGTCGGGATTGCGTTCCAGCACCAGGTAATTGCCGCGCACCCACTCCTTGAAGCGGAACGGCCCTGTCCCGATCGGCGCAGTGTTGGCCGGGTTGTTGAGAATGTCAGTGCCTTCATACAGATGGCGTGGCAGCACCTGCGAGTCGCGGGCGTTCAGGGCACTGAGCAGGAAAGGTGTGGGTTTCGACAGGTTCCATACCGCCGTCAGCGGATCGGGCGTGTCGACGCTGAGCACGTTGGGGAACGCAGCACGTCCCCTTGAGCTGTATTTCTTCCATACTTGCATGACCGAAAACGCCACGTCCGCCGAGGTGAACGGCTTGCCGTCATGCCAGCGCACGCCGGGGCGCAGCTTGAAGGTGACGGTCAAACCGTCCGGGCTGAAGCTCCAGCTCTGCGCCAGTTGTGGTTGCGGTCCGTTGTCGGGGCTCAGATACAACAGCCCGTCGAACAGCTTCGGTGACACCAGTTGCGTGGGCGTGGCCGTGGTCACGCCGGTGGTGAGGATGGTCGGTTCGGGGTATTGCGCGATGACCAGCGTGCCCCCGGTGACGTCGGCAAAGGCCAGACGCTGGCCGAGAAAGCCGTAGGCGGCAGTGGCCGCCAGTGAGTACCCCATGAAGGTGCGGCGTGTGATCATGCGTCATGCTTCCTTGTCGATTCCGGATAATCAGGCTTTACCAGACAGGTGATAGTGACCGATCAGGTTGAATTTCCACGCCACCGGGTCGTGAACGGTGTGGGTACGTGCGTTGCGCCAGTGGCGGTCGTAGCCGTAGCGCAGGCTGGTGGAGCTGGCGCCGCCCAGCTGGAACAGTTTGTTGCTGGCCAGCAGGGCGGCTTCGGTGGTGAGGATCTTGGCCGTCGCCAGCGCCGAGGCGATCTGGTCCGACGGGCCCGCTCCCTGTTCGCGGGTGACCCGGTCGAACAATGCAGCAGCGTTTTCCAGTACCGCTTCGCCAGCGTGGATGCGGGTGTGCAGGTCGCCGATGATCGCCAGCACATAGGGGTCGTCTGCTACGGCGGTGACGCCGGTAGGGGCGTAGGGGCGGGCGTGTTGACGCACGTAATCAAGCGTGTCGCGAAACGCCGCACGGGCGATGCCCAGGTCCAGGGCGCTGTGAAACAGGTCGGGGATGCCGAAGGTGTTGGCCCGGTGCCTGCTCTGCTCGGTGTCCAGCACGTGGCTGGCTGGCACATGCACGTTATCCAGCAGCAAGGTGCCGCTGGCGGTGGTGCGCTGGCCGAAGCCATCCCAGTCATCGATGATGGTCAGCCCCGGCGCATAGCGATCCAGCACCGCGGTTTTGGCGTGGCCGTTTTCGTCGATGCAGCCGATGGAAATCAGCGGCGAAAACAGAGCCCCGGTGGAGTAGGCCTTGGCGCCGTTGACCCGGTAGTGATCGCCTTCGCGGGTGATCAGGGTGCGGGTGGTGCCGGCCGGCAGATTGCCGCCTTCGGCATGACCATTGCCCCAGCGATAGCCCTGCAGGATCTTGCCGAAAAAAAGTGCCTGCTGCTCGCTGTCGTCGAGGGCTTCCAGGACGCTGCACGCCATGAGAATGCTCAACATCAACTGGCCGATCGAGGCGTCGGCCTCGCCGATCAGCGCCACCACCCGGGTCAGGGTCACATACGACACCCCGGCACCGCCCCATTCCTTGGGCACGCGCAGCGCCAGCAGGCCGCTGTCGGCGAATTCGTCCAGCTCCTGCCAGGGCAGTTCGCGTTCGACGTCGCGACGCTGGGCGTGCTCCTTGAAACGTGCGGCCAGCCGCTCGGCGACTTCGATGGCCTCGGCATCGCTCTTGATGATGTGAGCAGGCCGGGCAGGCGGGGTGACCCGCTGTGCATCGCCGGCGAGTTCCCGCAGATGGTGGCGGGCGTGCAGGGTGTCAGTCATGGGGACGTCCTTTTGTCATGTCCTGTAAACGTGCGGCGTGCGCCTTAAACCTGATAGCGGGCGTCGGCGAAGTTGCCGTACAGCGCTTCCGGGGAATTGAAGAAGTCCTTGAGCTGTTTCTGCGTGACCACCACCACGGACGGCGAGACCAGCGGGATTTTCGGCAGGTCGGTGCCGACGATGTGCTGGAACTCGGCGTACAGGGCCTTGCGTTTGACCGGGTCGACTTCGCGCTGGCCCTGGTCCAGCAGTTCATCCACCCGCGGGTTGGCGTAGCGGGCGCCGTTGGAAAAGGCGATGCCGGGCTTGAAGTTCGACGAGTGATAGAAGCGCTGTGTGCCGATCACTGGGTCGGAGCCTGCGTTGGCGCTGATGATCGTGGTGTCGAAATCACGGCGGGTGTAGACGCGGTTGACGTACTCGGGGAAGTCCTGGGAGCGGATCACCAGCTTGACGCCGATCTTTGCCAGGTTGCTGCGCAGATAGTGCGCGATCTGCTGGATTTCGCCATTGGGGTTGGGGTCGTTGAAGACCGTCAGGCGAATGCCGTCCGCGCCTTTTTTCAGGCCGGCTTCTTCCAACAGTGCTTCAGCTTTGGCCAGGTCGAAGGGGTAGCGCGGCACGCTGTCATCATAGAAGTCGCTCATGCTCGCAGGGATAGTGCTGAAGGCCGGTTGGGCGAAGCCGAAGAAAATATTGCGGGCAATGAAATCGCGATCCACGGCGTGGGCGAACGCCTGACGCACCCGCACATCCTGGAACACCGGTTTCTCCAGATTGAACTCGAAGCCGATCAGGCCGGGCGAGTAGGGCGCGGTGACTTCGCTGACCTGCAACTGCGGTATGCCACGCAGGCGCTTGACGTTGCTCAAGGCGACCAGCGCCAGTTGCACGGCGTCGGTTTCCAGCGCCGCCGACGCGGCGGTCAGGTCGGGGATGATGCGAAACACCAGGGCGTCCAGGTGCGGTTTGCCCTTGTCCCAATATTGATCGTTCTTGATCAGGGTGATCGCCGTACCGCGCTCCCAGCGCTCGAATTTGAACGGGCCGGTGCCGACCGGCTTGATGTTGTAGGGGTTGGTCAGCGGGTTGCCGTCGGCGTACAAGTGCTTGGGCAGGACCTGGGAGTCGATCGACGACAGCGCGCTGAGCAGGTAGGGCGCCGGGGTCGACAGCTTCAGCACTACCTGCAACGGCGTGGGCGTTTGCACCGTGCTGACCGGTGCGAAGGTGCTGATGCCCCGCGAGTTGTATTTGCGCCAGATGTTCTCCAGGGAGAAGGCAACGTCTTGCGCACCGAACGGTTGGCCGTCGTGCCAGGTCACGCCGGGGCGCAGGTTGAAGGTCCAGGTCAGTCCGTCGGCACTGACCTGCCAGTCGGTGGCCAGACGCGGTATCGGCTGACGCTTCTCGTCGTAGGACAGCAAGCCGTCGAACACTTTGCTGGTGACGGTGTAGATCGTGCCGTCGGTGGTCAGCGCATTGGTGAGCACGGTCGGTTCGGGAAATTGCGAGATCACCAGCGTCTGGCGGCCATCGACGGCGGCGAATACACCGGACATCTGACTGGCCAGCCCGGCACCGGCGGCCAGAATCACGGAGTTCTTTAGCAGCGTCCTGCGGGATAACGACATGCGGCACCTGTACAAAACAAGGAAACAACAATCGAAGGCTCACGGCTTCGCAACGCCAATGGCCATGATTAAAAAAGAAGAGGGGAAGTTCTGTTGGGAATCAGAACAGAACGGCGAGACTATCGGAAACTTTCCGGTCGATTCAAGTAAAGTCTTATAACGTTAAGTTCAGCGTCCATGCCGTGTCGATGTATAAGTTTATAACTTTTTTCTCGGTGTCTCTTTGGACGGATTACGGTATTAGTGTTCGCCGCTGTAATGACTTCCGCACTTGTTGATTGTTATCGAGAGCCCGATGCCGGACCGAATTTCTCCTCCCCGTATAACTCGACGCCTGGGTTCGCTGTTTCAAAGTTCCTTGTTTCGCGCCATTCCTACTGCAGCGGGCGTCATCCTGTTGAATTTCGCGCTGTTGCAAATGGTGCCCGGCGATGCCGTCGATGCGCTGGTGGCCGAAGCCGGCTCGGCGAGCGCCGAAACCACCGCCTTGTTGCGGCAACAATACGGACTGGATAAATCATCCTGGCTGCAGTTTGGCGACTACCTCAACCAACTGGCGCATCTGAGCCTTGGCGATTCGCCGCGCTACGGCCTGCCGGTTCTGGATGTCATCCTGCAACGGCTGCCCAATACCTTGCTGCTGATGGGGCTGGCATTGACCCTTTCGCTGGTAGCGGGCGTGGTGATCGGCGTGGTCATGGCGCTGTGGAAGGGTAAATGGCCGGACCGGGTGCTGTCGTCGCTGGCCTTCGTGCTGTATTCGACGCCCGGTTTCTGGGTCGGCCTGATGGCCATCGTATTATTCGCGGTCAAGCTCGACTGGCTGCCCAGCGGCGGTGACGGTACGGTGGGCGCGGGGCTGACCGGGATCGACAAGTTCGTCGACAAGCTGCATTACGCCATTTTGCCGGCATTGACCCTGTCCAGTTTCTTCATCGCCATCTATGCCCGCCTGACCCGCGCATCCGTGCTGGAGGTGTTGACCCACGATTACGTGCGCACGGCTCAGGCCAAGGGCCTGTCGAGCTGGCAGATCACAGTACGCCATGTGTTGCGCAATGCGCTGTTGCCCCTGACCACGGTGGCCGGCACGCATCTGGCCGGCTTGCTGGGGGGTGCGGCAGTGGCCGAGACCGTATTCGGCTGGCCGGGCATCGGCCGCCTCACGCTGGAGGCGGTGCAGGCCCGGGAATACAAGGTGTTGTTGGGGATCCTGCTGCTGTCGTCGTTGCTGGTGATCGCCGCCAACCTGCTCATCGACTGGCTGCATGGCAGGCTCGATCCGCGCATTGCTGACCGTTCAAGGGGCATTGAGCCATGAGCCACTCTTCGCCAACGCCGACGCTGGAACGACCGCGCCCGGCATCTGCCAGGCCTGCGACGCAGCCCGTCAACCACTGGCGGCAGCAACTGGGCAGCACTCTGCTTGGGCGCTTCGCTGCCAAAGGCCGGTTGCCGGCGGATGACTCCGGGCATTTCCCGCTCAGCGAACCCCGTCACCGCTGGCCGGTGCTGCGTTCGCTGTCGCGTTCGCCAGCTGCGCTGATCGGCTTTAGCGTCCTGCTGCTGATCGTCATCGTCGCCCTGAGCGCCAGCTACCTGTATCCAGGCGATCCGCTGGACATGGCCGGCGCGCCGCTGCTGACGCCCGGTGAAGACTGGCAATTCCCGCTGGGCACCGATGCGCTGGGCCGCGACCTGGCCGCCGGTCTGGCCCACGGTGCGCGAGTGTCGCTGATGGTCGGGGTGACCGCTGCGCTGGTCAGTGTGCTGATCGGCACGCTGGTCGGCGCACTGGCCGGGTATTTCGGCGGTCGTGTCGACCGGGTGCTGGGCTGGCTGATCGAGCTGTTCCAGACCACACCGTCCTTTCTGCTGGTGGTGGTCGTGGTGTCGATCACCCAGTCCACCATCGGCATCATCGCCGTGGTCATCGGCCTGACTTCCTGGGACACCGTTGCACGCCTGGTGCGGGCGGAATTTCGCGCACTGCTCAATGCCGATTTCGTGCTGGCGGCGCGCACCGTCGGCTACAGCACGCGCTGGATCATTTTTCGCGAAGTGCTGCCCAACGCGCTGCCACCCATCATCATCACTGCGTCGGTGATCGTGGCCTCGGCGATCCTCACCGAATCGTCGCTGTCGTTCCTGGGCGTGGGCGATCCGAACAAGATCAGTTGGGGCAGCATGATCGGCACCGGCCGCGACATGCTGCGCAGCGCGCTGTACCTGACCGCCATCCCCGGCATTGCACTGGTGACCACCGTTTTCTGCCTGAATCTGGTGGGTGACGCCCTGATCAGTGCGCTGAATCCACGACTTCGAGGGAGAGCCTCATGAATGCTGCAGCTCCGTTCAATCAGCCTGGCCAGGCGCTGCTCAGGGTCCGGGGTCTGAAAGTCAGCTACGGCGACTTCGAGGCAGTCAAGGGCGTGAGTTTCGACGTCGCCCCTGGTGAAACACTGGCCTTGGTCGGCGAGTCAGGCTGCGGCAAATCAACCACGGCCATGGCGATCATGCGCCTGCTGGGCGGGCGCGCACTGATCAGCGGCGAGGTCGGCTTCGATGGCAGGAATCTCGCGCAGATTTCCGATCAAGACATGCGCGACCTGCGCGGCAACGACATTTCGATGGTCTTCCAGGACCCGATGACCTCGCTCAATCCGGTGCTCGCCATTGGCGAGCAGATCAGTGAGGTGTTGCGGCGTCACCGTGGCCTGTCGCGCATCGAGGCGCGGGCCGAGGCGCTGAAACTGCTGAAAAGGGTGCGCATTCCCAACGCCGAGGCACGGCTGGATGACTTCCCGCACAACCTGTCCGGCGGTCAGCGGCAGCGGGTGATGATCGCTATTGCCGTGGCCTGCAATCCGCGCCTGTTGATTGCCGACGAGCCCACCACCGCGCTGGATGTCACGGTGCAGGCGCACATTCTGCAGTTGCTCAAGGAGTTGAGTCAGGAATACGCCATGGGCCTGTTGCTGATCACCCACGATCTGGGGGTGGTCGGGCAGTGGGCTGACCGGGTGGCGGTGATGTATGACGGACGGATCGTCGAAGAGGGCAGCACCGAGGATATCTTTACCGCCGCGCAGCATCCGTACACTCAAGGGCTGCTGGGCGCGTCGCTGCGCCTGGACAGCGATTCGCACTACGCCCGTGTGTCGCTGCCGGAAATCAATGTCCAGCGCGGCGCCAACGGGCAGATCCGCTTCGATCTGGACAGTCATGCCCGGACCGTGACGGCGCGTGACGCCGATGCGTCCGCACAGCCGATTCTCGAACTGCGCCACCTGTCGACCGCGTATAAAACCCGCCAGGGCACGGTCACGGCGGTCAGGGATGTGTCATTGCGCATTGCCACTGGCGAGACGCTGGGCCTGGTCGGCGAGTCCGGGTGCGGCAAGTCGACCCTGAGCAAGACCATCCTCGGGCTGGTCAAGGCCAGCGCCGGGCAGGTGCTGCTCAACGGCGTCGACATTGCCGGACTCGATGAGCGTCGCCTGCGCAGCCATCGGCCGTTCGTGCAGATGGTGTTTCAGGACCCCTACGGCTCGTTGAACCCCAAGCACAGCGTCTATCGCATTCTCGACGGGGTGCTCAAGACCCATGGCGAGAAAAGCGCCCAGGCCCGCAGCGAGCGGATCTTCGACATCATCCACCGGGTCGGCCTGCCGCCTTCGGCCGTCTGGAAGTACCCCCACGAATTCTCAGGCGGCCAGCGCCAGCGCGTCGGTGTGGCGCGGGCCCTGATCCTGCGGCCTTCGCTGGTGATTCTAGACGAGGCGGTGTCCTCGCTGGACGTCTCGGTGCGGGCGCAGATCCTCAACCTCCTGGCGGATCTCAAGCAGGAGTTCGGCCTGTCGTACCTGTTCATTTCCCACGACTTATCGGTGGTCAAGTACATGGCTGACCGGGTGCTGGTGATGCACGACGGTCAGATCGTCGAGGAGGGCGGCCACGATCTTTGGCAGAACGCCCGCCACGACTACACCCGCAAACTGATCGGTTCGGTGCCCGTGCCGCGCTATGCGCCGGCCGACGAGGAATCCGTGCCCTACGCAAACCCGGCCTGGCAAACGGTGCCACTGGCCGTACTGCTGTCGCGTATCGCGATCTGACAACTATTTGTTTCAAACATGTCGCAAGACCATAAGGGAGTAAGCATGAGCGTTATCCAATACCGCAATCTGGGCCGCAACGGCATCAAAGTATCGCCCATTACTTTGGGCACCATGATGTTCGGCGGCCAGACCGAAGACTCCGTGGCCAAGCGCATCGTCGACAAGGCCTATGAGCAGGGCATCAACTTCATCGACACGGCCAACGGCTACAACGGCGGCGCGTCCGAGGAAGTGGTGGGGCGTCTGATCGCCGAGCGGCGCACGCAATGGGTGCTGTCGACCAAGTTCGTCAATCCCAACCCCGGCGCGCTGGGCCCGAACGATCGCGGCGCTTCGCGCAACAATGTGATTCAGTCGGTGGACGCCAGCCTCAAGCGCCTGAACACCGACTACATCGACCTGTTCTACCTGCACCGCGAAGACCACGACACGCCGGTCGAGGAAACCCTGCGGGCGCTGTCCGATCTGATTCGCGCGGGCAAGATTCGCTCCTACGGCCTGTCCAACCACCGCGGCTGGAAACTCGCTGAGTTCAGCCGCACCGCCGACCTGCTGGGCATTGAGCGTCCCGCTGCGAGCCAACCGCTGTATAACCTGGCCAACCGGCAGATCGAAAACGAGCATTTGCCGGCCGCCGAGTATTACGGGATTGGGGTCGTGTCCTACAGCCCGCTGGCCCGTGGCGTACTGACCGCGAAGTACGATCCGACCCAGCCTCCGTCCGAAGGTAGCCGTGCCGGGCGCAACGACAAGCGTCTGGCGCAGACCGAATGGCGCCCGGAGTCGCTGAATCTGGCCCAGCGGGTCAAGGACCATGCGGCGGCCCGCGGCATCACGCCGGGCCAGTTCGCCCTGGCATGGGTGCTGAACAACAAGCTGATCACCTCGGCGATCGCAGGTCCCCGTACCGAAGAGCAGTGGAACGACTACGTACCGGCGCTCAACTACGCGTTCACCGCCGAAGACGAAGCCTTCATCGACGATCTGGTGGTGACCGGGCATTCCTCGACACCAGGGTACAACGACCCAAGCCACCCGTTCGCCGGACGTAAATCCCGCGTGTAAAGGCCTGGTTTGCCGGCGGTGGCGTATCCACAATCGCTATCGCCGGCAAGCGGAGCGCCGCCCGGCCGGACTGCTATGGGAAGGCGCGATTCATGCTGTATTTGCGGGCGTGCGCGGTCTCCGTGAACAGCCCTTCAACGTTTTGCCAGGTCCCAGCCGCGCCATTGCGGTTGCGCCAAAAGCAGGCTGGCAATCGTGACCGCCACCATGGCCCATAAGGCGATGGCGGTGGTCACACCCAGCCGGTCCGCCAGAAAGCCGCCGATCAACGTCGCTATCGGCTGCAGGCCGAAGCCGATGATGCTGAAGATGCCCATCAGGCGCCCGCGCATGCTCGGCGGGGCAAGTATCTGCACCATGCTGGTACAGGTCACCATTGCCTGGGAAGTCGCCAGCCCGAACATGAACAGCGCGATCAATTGCAGCGTCAGCCAGCCTGTCAGCGCACTGACCAACAGCCAGCTGCCCATCCAGATCAGCGTCAGGGACAACGTCATGCCCATGCGCCGTATATGGTTGATCACCGGCGACAGCAAGAATGCATACACCAGCGATCCCGCTGCGGCAGCGGCCAGCAGCAACCCGGTGCGCTGCGGATCACCCTGGGCGACCGCCGGAAGCAGGGCCAACGTGCCCAGCCCGAACATGGTCAGCGTCGCACAACACAGATACAGGTTACGCAGGATGAGGGTGTCGCGGATGTGGCCCATTACCCTGCGCAGCGGTACCGGTTCATGGCCCTGCGGGCGGCTCTGTGCGACGCCGCGCAACGCCAGCAGGGAGGCGATGACCACCCAGTAGGAAAGACCGTTGGCCCAGAACGCCGCCGACATCCCCACCTGTGCTACCAGATACCCGGCCAGGGTCGGCCCCAGGGTGCGGCAGACGTTGAGGATCATGGAATTGATGCTGATCAGCTTACGGATGTTGTCCATGCCGGCCAGATCGAACAGAAAGGCCTGCTGGGTGGGGAAGTACACCGAATTGACGCAGCCCATGAGGAAGGCAAAGACGAAGATATGCGCCAGCTGCACCTGCTCCGTCTGGATCAGGGCAGCAAGGGTGAACGTCAGAACGATCTCCAGCAGGTGGCAGACAATCAGCAGTTTGCGCCGGTCATGGCGGTCGGCCAGCCCGCCGGTGAACAGGCTGAAAAGCAGCACCGGCACACTGGAACACAGGGCGCTGACGCCCAGGGCGAAGGCCTGTCCGCCAGAAAGCCTGTAGACCAGCAAGGCCATGGCCGTCTGCTGCAGCCAGATCCCGATCATCGACACGGCCTGTCCCGAGAGATACGTGCGAGTCGGGACGGAGCGTAACGGAGTGAAGTTATTCAGCCACAACGAAAAGGCAGTCATGAAGTAAGTAATGTCCGCAGCGAATCGATAATGAAAGTTGCATCGCAATGTTGCACGCTGTTGTCCAGCACGCACAACTGTTGCGCAGGCAACAGTGAACAAACAGTTGTTCTTGTTTGGGGCGCGGCACAGGCTGCGTATTCAACTTGTTAGTGTCAATCGATGTGCTGTCATAAACTCAGAACGTAACGGTCTATGCGACTAAAAAGAGTTTCCATTACACTCGCTGCACCTCGCACGGGGCGCTTTGAATAAGCAGTCTTCAGGTGTCTACTGAATGTCGTGCGACCACGTCCGCCATGAATAAACTTTCCTCCTGTTGCACTTAGAAGTTGACTGCTGGATACGCGGTCAACACTCACCGCCCGATTCATTGATGGCTTCTACCATGTCCGATCTTGATCTGTGGTACTCCCGTTGCCCAACGCAGACCTGCGTTGGCCTGACCGTTGAATTCAGCGTCGAGGGCTGGCTGCATGTCTGACGCTGCCTGGGATGTGCTGGTGTTGGGTGCTGGGGCGGCGGGTCTGGTGGCTGCGTTTCATGCCCGCCAGGCTGGCGCTTCGGTGTTGGTGATCAACAAAGGTTTGGTGGGCCGCAGCGGCGCGACCATCACCTCCGGTGGCGGCGTTTCGATTGCCGGCCAAAGCCTGCGCGCATTGGGGATCGAGGCCGATGGGAGCGACACCGAAGAGCGCTTCCTGCAGGACACGCTCAGCGCAGGCTCCTGGCTCAACGACCAACGTCTGGTAGAGAGCATGGTCACCGGCGTCGGTGCAGAAGTGGGACGGCTGATCGACTGGGGCATCAAGTTCACCGTCAATCGTCGGGCACCGGGGCATAGCAGCGGTCGCGGCATACACATCAGCGGCGTGGACATGCAGCGTGCGTTGACGCGGATTGCCGTGCAGGCCGGTGTCAGCTTTCGTGAGGATTTTCAGTCGACCCGCCTGCTCAAGCGCGATGGCGCGGTGGTCGGTGTGCTGGGCCTGGACCGGCGCACTGGCGAGGTCTGCAGCATCTATGGCCACAGCACGGTGATCGCCACCGGGGGCGCGACTTCCAACTGGAGTCTGCGCACCGCCCCGGAAGAATTGTCCGGCGAAGGCCAGCGCATGGCGGTGGAGGCGGGCGCCACGCTGATCGACATGGAAATGACCCAGTTCCTGCCGTGCTGCCTGGCCGCCCCGGCGATCTGGCGCGGCCTGCAATTCCCGTGGATCCTCGGCCCGCAAAGCGGTGTGCATGCCTGGCTGATGAATCGCTACGGCGAACGTTTCATGGCGCGCTGGGACCCGGTGCGCATGGAGCTGGCGACCCGCGACATGGTGTCCGCCGCCTGTGCCACCGAGGTCTATGAAGGTCGTGGTAGTCCCAACGGCGGTGTTTATCTGTCGTGGAAGCATCTGCCAAACGACATCATCGATCACTTTCCGTCCTTGTCGCGCTCGGTCAGCGCCGACTGGCAATGGGAAGGTTTCGACATGACGCCGCTGGTGGAACGGATCAAGCAGGGCTACGCCATCGAGGTGGCGCCGGCCGCGCATTTCTCGCTGGGCGGGGTGCGGATCGACACCGGCGCCAGCACCGGCGTGACCGGACTGTACGCCTGCGGTGAAGCTACCGGGGCGTTGCATGGCGCCAATCGCCTGTCCGGCAACGCCGGGGCGCAGGTGCTGGTGCAGGGGCGTATTGCCGGTGTAGCGGCAGCCCAGGATGCGCAACAGCGCAGGGCACGCGACCGCGTCAGCGACAACCATCAGCAGGCGCTCGCCGAGACCGACGAACCTTTCCAGCGCAGCAGCGGCGTGGTGCCGTTCGAACTCAAGGAAAGCCTGGCGCGACTCGCCGAAAGCGCGCTCGGGCCGGTGCGCACGGCGCAGTCGCTGGAGCAGGCGCTGGACACCCTCAGGCAATTGAAGGACAGCAGCCTCGGGCAACTGGCCTGTCGTACCCGCGAGCGCCTGTGGAACCGCGACTGGAGCGATGCGCTGGAGTGCCAGGCGGCGTTCACCGTAATCGAGTCAGCGCTGCTCGGGGCCATCGCTCGTCGCCATTCCATCGGCGCCCATCAGCGCCACGATCACAAGGGTACCTATACCGGCGAACTGACCCACACGCTGATCCGCCAGAGCGCAGGCGTTTTGTCCCATCACACCGCGCCGGTGGCGTTTGCGTTGCAGGCGCGGCCATGAGCAATGGTTTTGCAAGGAGGCTGACATGCTGATGCACCTGACCCTGTGGCGCGACGGCGCGTTGCGTCAGTTGGAAGTGCGCCTGCCGCCACCGGCCGGGCTCGAATTGGGCATCGACAACTGGGAAGGCGCGTCCGTCAGCACCGCATTGCAATACGCGCAGCGGGTGTTCGAGCCCAACCTGGGTTATGCGCTGTCCTGTCGACGCGGCCTGTGCAAGCTGTGTGCGATGCGTATCGACGGCGAGGTGAGGCTGGCCTGCACGGTGCCGATGCACGATGGCATCCGCATCGAGCCGGCCAAGCCACGCTTGGCGCTGCACGACACGGTGATCGAGCTGAGCCTGGTACGGGAGAAGGGCGTCAGGGCCCGATCGGTGAGTGATGTGCGCCCTGAACGGAAAGAGTGAAACCACCGTGACACGTTTACCAACAACCACCTGACTGCAGTCGGGCATGCACATTCCAATCGCCTCAATGACCTTTAAGGAGACTGACATGTCCCATGCAGCGCTTGAACAGCGTCCGACCGGTGCCCCGACTGCAATCTGGTACACCCGTTGCCCGGTGCCGACCACCTCGGGCATCGCTCAACACAAGCAGTGGCTACAGAAAGAATTCGCCCGCCATGGCATTACCCTCGACTCGATTCGCGCCTCGCAGGATCGCGCCATTCGCGAGTCGCATTTTCGCCACAGCCTGGCCGGGAGCTTCCGCGAAGGCGGCAACGTGCCGCCGATCTGGGCCCGTGCGCAGGGCCAGGACACGGTGGTCGTGGGGATCACCTGGGTCGACGAAGAACAACTGGTTTTCGTGCGTGGCGACAGCGACATCCACAGCGTGGCCGACCTGCGCGGACGCAAGCTGGGCGTGGTGCGCAAGACCGCCAGCGATCTGGTCGACGTCGGCCGCGCCGAAGGCTTGCGGGGCCTGTTGACGGCGCTGCAACTGGGCGGTGTACCGCGTGACAGTGTCGAGTTCGTCGACATCGCAGCGCCCGAGTGGGACCTCAAGGAGGTGTCGAAAACCCGTGAAGATCATCACGCGATTCCGACCCTTGCGTTGCTCAACGGGACGGTGGACGCGATCTTCATCAAGGGCGCCGGGAGCGCCCGCGCTTTGGCCCAGGGCCTGCGGCCGATCATCAATATTAACGATCAGGAAGATCCGTTGTTGCGTCTGAGTGCAGGCTCGCCGCGACCTATCACAGTCGACCGGCAGACGCTGATCGACTCGCCGGAAATCGTCACCCGTTACCTGGCCGTGCTGCTCAAGACCTACGAGTGGGCCAAGGACCATCCACAAGAAGTGGTGACGACGATTGCCGCCGAAACCGCGACAGACGAGGACAGTGTGCTGCTGGCATTCGGCAGCCGCGTGCACCTGTCGTTCGAGCCGAAGCTGTCGCCCATTTACCTTGAAGGCTTGCGCCGCCAGAAGGATTTTCTGTTGGCAGAGGGCTTCATCGAACAGGACTTCGACTTCGATGCCTGGATCGATCCGCTGCCGTTGCAACAGGCCTGGGCGATCAAGGACGAGATCGTCCTGGGGTGATTTACCGGCCCTGAGCAGTTATAAAAAATTCGAATAACATCGAACGAAAACATTCCTTTAAGCGCTAACAGAAGTAGTGGAGTATCGCCCCTGATGTCGGCCGGATCGACGCGTCAAACGCTCTGTTCCGGCCTTCTTCACTGACCGTACTCACAGGAGTTCATGTATGGGCAATGCCCCGAATGCTGCAAGCGCCTTGAAGGTGTTCTTGCCGCCTGCGCCCGGCGAGTTGCTCGATCTGGGTCGGGTCTATCGAGGCCCTCTGTCGTTATCCCGGCTGCACACCACCCCCAAGCGGATTCTCGGACGTCGCGAGGCAGCGCTGTTGGGTGTCTTCGCGCTGGTCCTGCACGGCGCGGTGATGTATTGGGTCAACAGCTCGCCAACGCCGGCGTTGCCGGTGGTGCCGCCGGAAATCCCGCCGATGACCATCGAGTTTTCCCAGCCGGCCCAGCCGGTGGTGAAAACCCCGCCGCCACCGCCCGAGCCGGTCCAGCAGCCGGTGGTGGAGCCGCCACCGCCGGTCGAAGACGAGCTGGCGGTCAAGCCACCGCCACCCAAACCAGTGCCAAACCCAAACCGGTGGTCAAACCGCTGCCCAAACCGGTGGCCAAGCCAGCGGGGCAAGCGCCTGTGCCTGCTCCGGTGCCACAGCCTGTGGCGGCACCGGCACCGGCACCGCCCGCGCCACCTGCGCCGGCTCCGATCACACCGGCTTCGGCCAACGCCGGCTACCTGCACAATCCGGCGCCCGAATACCCGCCGCTGGCCATGCGTCGTAACTGGGAAGGTACCGTACTGCTGCGCGTCCATGTGCTGGCCAGCGGCAAACCCGGTGAGATCCAGATCCAGAAAAGCAGTGGCCGCGAGCAGCTCGACGACGCGGCACTGGCGGCGGTCAAACGCTGGAGTTTCGTGCCGGCCAAACAGGGTAATGACCCCACTGATGGCTGGGTCAGTGTCCCGATCGATTTCAAGTTGAAGTAACCGCTGCACCTGATTCGCAACACCGCGGGCCACCTGACAAAAGGCGCATCGCTACAACGATTTCCATGCCTTGTTGGAGTGCCTCACATGAACCTTATCGCCTCGCCTTTTGAATCCATCGAACACGCAGTCATCTGGCTGCTGATCGTTTTCTCCGTTGTCACCTGGGGCCTTGCCCTGCTCAAGGGTTTGCAATTCGCCCGCCTCAAGGGGCAGGACAAGAAATTCCACAAGCAATTCTGGGCCGCCTCGAGCCTGGACTCAGCCGCTGAGCTGGCGCAGACCCAACCGGGCGCTGCGGCTCGCGTAGCGTTGGCCGGTTATGCCGCGATTCAAGTGCCGGAAGGGGGGCAGGCCGCTGATCTGGCGCACTCGATCAACCATCAGGACCGTCTCGAGCGCGCGTTGCGTCAGCAGATTGTCCGTGAGCGCCGTTCGCTGGAAACCGGGCTCGCCATTCTTGCCAGTATCGGAAGCACCTCACCCTTTATCGGCCTGTTCGGTACGGTCTGGGGCATCATGTCGGCGCTCAAGGGTATCAGCGCAGCGGGCTCGGCGAGCCTGGAAACCGTGGCCGGTCCCATCGGTGCGGCATTGGTGGCCACTGGAGTAGGCATCGCGGTCGCGGTCCCTGCGGTGCTGGTTTACAACTATTACCTGCGCCGCCTGAAGCTGACCGCTGCTGACCTGGATGACTTCGCCCACGACTTCTACAGCCTGGCGCAGAAAAGCGCCTTCCGCGTGCTGCTGCACCCGGTGCTCAAGGCCGGCGCGACCGCAGCCGGCCAGAAAGTGAAGGAGGCGTCCTGAGATGGCCTTTTCCACACAAGACAGTGATGAAGTGCTGAGCGAGATCAACGTCACCCCGCTGGTGGACGTGATGCTGGTGCTGCTGGTGGTGTTCATCGTCACCGCGCCGCTGCTGACCAATTCCATTCCGATCAACCTGCCCAAGACCGAGTCGGTCGCCCCGGTGGAGCAGAAAGACCCGCTGGTGGTGAGCATCGACGACAAGGGCCAACTGTTCATCAACAAGGATCAGATCCAGGCCGATTTGCTGGAAAGCAACCTCAAGGCCGCCAGGGACAAGAACGCCGACGTGCGTGTGCAGCTGCAGGCGGACAACGGCGTGAACTACGGCGAAGTGGCCCGGGCCATGGCTTCGATCGAGAGGGCGGGGATTACCAAACTCTCGGTGATTACTGCGAAGTAGTCCGAAGCTTCCAGCCATTGGTGAGCGCATCTGGTCAACGGAGTTTTCGTCTGGCCAGATGCCCCAGGAACGCTGGTCGCAGTTGTCATACGGTAGGCCGCGTGAGTGTTTACAATCCTATGAATATTTGTGTGTTGGCAATGTCGGGCGCGCTGAGTACTGCAGCAATTTTATGCATCGAGCGTCCGCACCTGTCTGGACGCTTGCCAATACACGTATGAATTGGCAACACATCGTGCACCCGGCTGTGTCGTGATATGAAGCAGGCGGGCCAAAGCCTCATCGGGCGAAACGATTGTTTGTCGTTCCTTTGGCCTTGTCGATGAACCAAAACCACTGCTCATCTGCTTTCACGATGTTGCACTCTTCGCCGTAGGCCGAATACGTCACACAGATAACATCCCCAGTAATCTTCCAGTTTCCGGTCGCTTCAGGGTTGCCTGATATCTGGATCCTGGCTTTTCCGTCGGCAGTCAAAACTTCTGTAAATGCTTGCCCGCCAGAAGTGACACTCTGGTGTGATCGCCCTATGAATTGAGATGAGATTTCGCTACCGCTGATTTGTTTGGCGCTGGGAGGCGGCGCTGAGTGTGCGTCCTTGGCCGGGCTGCTTCCGCCACCAGCACAGGCACTCAGCAGAGCCACGAGCGCTGCCATGTAAATCGCTTTCATGAGTCATTCCTCCATTCGAAAAAATATGAGTCATTTTCGGCGGAAACACTCTATCAACGGCTCACTACTGACATTCCGGAGAGATTTGCGTGGGGTTCAGGCGTTTGAAAGATGAATCAGGATTAATATAGCAGCATGCGGCAAGGTCGCTTGCGGTTGCGAATGCCCCCGGTCAGACAGCGTTATTGCACTATCCATTCGCGTAGATTCGTGCAGTACGCCCGATATCAATGTGCAAGGTGTTTTGTAACCCTCTGAAAGCAAATAACAAATTCATATCCCCCAGATGGCACGGCCGCTGCAACTTGATTGTTGTTACCAGTAGGACAGGCATCCAGACCCGTTCGCTCGCCGTGATACCAGAGGAAATAATATGAACGCCATCGACCTTCTCCAAGCCGACCATGAACGCGTCAAGGCCATCCTGACCCAGTTGAGTGAATCCACGGAGCGGGGTGTGAAAAAACGCACCGACCTGCTCGCCAAGCTGGAGATGGAGATCACCATCCACACCAAACTGGAAGAGGAGATCCTGTACCCTGCGTTCAAGGAGGCCGGTTCGAAAGAGCAGGACATCATGTATTACGAGGCCAAGGAAGAGCACCGCACGGTCGACTCGCTGGTCCTGCCAGACCTTAAAAACACGGACCCTGCGACGCCAGAGTTTTCAGGTCGTGTGAAAGTGGTGAAAGAGTTGTTGGAGCACCATATCGAAGAAGAGGAATCCGAGATGTTTCCACAGGCGAAGAAGCTCTTGGGCAAGGCCAAACTGGATGAGCTGGGTGCGCAGATGGAAGCCATGAAAGCTGATTACAAGAAAGCATCGATGTCTGGATTGGCTGCATAAGTCGACACGCCAGTGCGCCCAGCTCAGTGCTGGGCGTTCTTGCGTGTCTCCCTTGCCGAAAAACAGACCCCATCAAAGCGTCCAGGAGGCTGGTTATGTCTCGCTCAATTCACTATCGAATCGACTATCTGCTTCACGGGTCATTCAAATCATTCCGCATATGTGCGCAGAACATGGACAGTGCCGAGGCTTGGCACTGGGCGACTGTAGACGCAGGCTTTGGCCAAATCCCCAAGTACCGACTTGATCCTGCTCCAAAGCTCAGCAAGCCCCAGGCAGAAAAGAGAGGAGTTTCGAACGTGGAGTGGACGAGCGCGTAAGCGGGCAAGCCTATGAATGTTCCCATACCCGCCCTATGGAGAGCATCGTGGTTTGCGGCGGGACCACTGCTAACTATGAGCAGATCTGCGCTTGGTAAGCCAGACTGTAGTAATGCCGTTTACCTCACGCTGGCTGCGCGGGTCACGGCGCAGTTGTTCACCCGGCCCGCTCGATTTACCTGTACAACAGTGTAATTCCCGGCAGCCTTGATGGAGGACCTGACTATGTGTCCTATGCGGCGGCAGGGAGTATTTTGGCAGTGGGCCGATTGCATGCTTCGCAACCAAGGCCTGATTGTGCAAACAGCAGAAGGGCTTCAGCTGGACATTCAAGTCCGAACCTCTCGTCAGGCTCAAGTGCAGCTTTTCATCGGTATTTATTCGAAGACCGGTGTGATGATGGTTGAGGAGTATTACCCAGATCGCCAGGGGCAGAGCCTGGCTATCGCGCTTGATTGGGGAGAGGACAGGGCTCGTCGAATGGCAGTTGTGGGGCCGGCCTTCCGATAGTGACGAGCTGAGCCTATCCTTCGTTGACCGCTGTGGCGAAGGTAGCGGTAAATGTCGTGCCACCGATAGCATCTGAGCGCACGGTCACATCGCCCCCGTGAGCCTTGGCGATTTCCCTGACAATAAACAGGCCCAAGCCCACGCTCCTGACATCGTCATCTCGGTCGCTATGGCGGGTCATCGGCTCAAACAGGCTGGCAATCGCCGCTTCGTGGATGACAGTTCCCCAATTCTGCACAACCACGGTCGCGACCCCGTCCTCCTGCGTCGACACAACAGTAATCGCCTGATGAGGATCGCCATACGCAACACTGTTGGCCACCAGATTGCCGACGAGTTGCTGGATGCGGTCAGCGTCCAGCTCCACGCCTCCCTCGCCAGAGGCCTGATGGCGCAATCTCGCGTCAGGAAATGCCAGTTGGAGTTCGTTCAGGCATTGGCCGACCACCTTATGCAGCTCGACCGCAGATCGTGTGATACCGATCCCGTTGCCCGCTCTGACCAGCGCCAGGTCCAGCAGATCGGCGATCATGCGCTGGGCTCTGTCTGAAGACTTCCCGATGTGTTCCAGCAGCTTGGTCTCTTTGGCCGTACGTTCGCCGCGAACCAGCATGTCGGTGGCCATGCGAATGGCCGTCAGCGGGTTTTTCAGGTCATGGCTGGCAATCGCGACCATCTGTTCTGCAAACAAGGCTCTGCGCTGAGACTTTTCGTAGGCGATGCTCAAATCGACTTTTGCCTGTCGCAGTGCCGATTCGGCGGCTGTCTTTTCTTTGAGCAGCTCTTCGGCGTGCTTGCGGGCGCTGAGCAGTTCACGTTCATACCTGTCGCGATCTGTTGTGCCGAACAAGGCCAGTTCATAAAACGCACCTTTGACGTGATCGCGCCGCACGCCATTGAGCAGCATGGTGACGGTATGTCCATCACGATGAAGCAGGTCCAGCTTCACCTCCGCCACAGAGCCCTGCATCTGCATCAGCGGCGCCCAGTGGGTCTGGTGGAAAATACGCCCACCCATGGTAAGCAGCGTCTGAAAGCGGCGGCCTTGCAGCTCAGCTTGCTCGACGCCGATCCACTCACAGAAGATCCTGTTGGTGCGCAGGATCGTCCCGTCTTCAGTGGTGACGATCAAGCCACAGGGCGCGCCTTCGAACAGGGCCTCAAAGTCCGGCGGCGTCGGCAGGTCAGCTGACATGTGCGCCTGCCCAGGGCGCCAGAAACACGTCCATGGCCTCAGAGCAGGCACTCGGCGCACTCATGTGCGGGCAGTGCCCTACATTGGGCACGATGCACAATGTACTGCCCGGCAAGGCATTGTGCAGGTACTCACCCACGCCAACCGGCGCGATGAGGTCCTCTGTCGATTGCAGGATCAGCGTCGGAGTGGTGAGGCCCGCAATATCGGCACGGTTGTCCGACATGAAGGTGACGCGGGCAAACTGCTTGGCGATTTCAGGCTCGGTACGGCAGAAGCTGTTGGTGAGCTCTTCGCTGAGCGCCGGTTGCCCCGGCGCACCCATGATGACGGGTGCCATGGTGCTGGACCAGCCCAGGTAGTTGCTGTCGAGGGTGTCCAGCAGAGAGTGGATGGCTTCGAGCTTGAACCCACCCACGTAGTCGCCGGAGTCGATGTAGCAGGGCGAAGGCCCCACCATCACGTGCGCTGCTATTCGTCCTGGCATCAAACGATCCGCTAGAGCGCTGATCATGGAGCTCACGGAGTGGCTTACCAGAATGACCGGACCGATGGCGTATTCATCGATGATTTCGCTCAGATCCTGCGCATACCCGGCCAGTGAGCCATATTTGCCAGTGTCATACGCGTCCAGGTCAGACTGACCCGCACCGACAAGGTCATACATCACAACGCGGAATCGGTCCGTGAAGTGGCGATACAGGTAGCTCCACATGGTCTGGTCGCAGCCGAAACCGTGGGAAAGAATCAGCGTCGCAGGGCCATTCCCCTCGACTTTGACGTTATTGCGGTGGCGAAGGCTCATTGCGACGTTCCGGTTACCCAAAGCCACACTGGCTCCAATCAGACAATATTGCTCGTCATGACAAACAGGAGCAAGCCTGTGCTGAAACTGATCCCCAAACCGATGACTCGCGACGATGGAAGCGGTTCGTACCGCTGTCGATGCTCAGTTCACCGGCAAGGCGGCATCGGGCATCCGCACCATGGGATATCACTGGATCCAGGCATCGTCTGCCCGATCACCGACCCTGATGTCCGTCAGGCCGACGCGCTCTGCCTGTTGCAGGATCTCTGACGGCGTAGCATCTGCATTGGGCATCATCAGGCTGTTCTCCCCATCTCCGAAGTGCAGTTGGAGCAGGTGCATCGCGGCATCGTGGACAGCGAGTTCCGGCTGATGCAGCTCGAGTGAATAGGTGCGCGGCTCGTCGTTGAATCGGTACTGGAGGTTGTAGGTGTGCATGGTCACTTCCGTAGGCAGAGAAGGGGTGTTGAATAACCTGACTCCTTGGTCAGTTTTAAGTTCCAGAAATCACTCTGCGAGAGGAGAAACATTTCGCAACATTCACACCCGCCCGAAGTCGTAGTTGTAATCCCGACTTAAGGCCGCACATGAAAACACCTCGTCCCGCCGCACGCCTGAAACCCCTCAACGAACTCCGAAACCTGAAGATGGCCAGATCTGCCCATGCGTATGTCAGAGGCAGCACGGTGCAGTTCTACGACTGGTTGCATACGCAATCCGGTCGACGTTTGCCCAGCGGCCCGCCGGTGTGGATTTGTGGCGACTGCCATGCGGGAAATCTTGGGCCCACTGGCGACCTCAAGGGCGGCATCGACATCCACATTCGCGATCTGGATCAGACGGTCATCGGAAATCCGGCCCACGACCTGGTGAGGCTTGGCCTGTCACTGGCCACGGCGGCCAGAGGTTCGGATCTCCCCGGCGTCACGACCGCCCGGATGCTCGAAGAGATGATGCGCGGATACGAGATCGCGTTTGAACAAAGCGTCGATGAAGAGCCTCCACGGCCTGCTCAAGTGACAGCGGGGATGCGCACCGCTGTCCGGCGTACCTGGAAACATCTGGCCCAGGAACGCATTGAAAACACCAAGCCCACGTTCCCCTTGGGCAAGCATTTCTGGCCCTTGTCGAGGGGCGAGCGATCAGCGCTGCGTGAGCTGTGCACGACCCATGATATTCATGCGCTGGTGACCTCGTTGAAAGGCCGCTCTCACCACGACAAAGTGGAGATGCTGGACTGTGCCTATTGGGTGAAAGGCTGCAGCTCTTTGGGACTGCTCAGGTATGCAGTGCTCATCGGGATCGGCGAGGGCGATGATCTTGAGTACTGTTTGCTGGACGTGAAGCAGGCCGTCGCCGCCGCTGCGCCTCGTTCACCACGCATATCCATGCCGCGGGATAACGCCAGGCGGGTGGTGGAAGGCGCGCGGCATTTGTCACCCGGATTGGGGAATCGCATGGTCACCGCCCGCATGTTGGACAACGGGTTTTTTGTTCGTGAGTTGCTTCCCCAAGACATGAAACTTGAGTTGGACCAGATCAGCCAAACCCAGGCCATCCAGGCTGCTGGCTATCTGTCGCGTGTGGTGGGCCTTGCGCACGCAAGGCAGATGGATCTGAGCACCCGTGCTGCCTGGATCCGGGACCTGCAGCTCAACCGGTCCCAGACACTGGATGCGCCTTCATGGCTATGGTCGAACGTCGTGCAGCTGGTCGGGAGTCATGAACAGGGCTATCTGGAGCATTGTCGACGTTACGCACTCGGCGCTTGAGTGGGCTCACAGGGAGGTGGCAGTCGAAACACTGCTCTTTTTTTGCCTCAAACCTGCTCGGCCATGACCTCGGACTCAACCGGGACAGAAATCTGAATCAACGCCACCAGTTGGGTGATTTGATACACACAATCGGTCATGACATGCAGGCTGTTGTAATCACCATTGATGACAGCGCGGTCCATGAGGCTTTTGGCCTGGCCTGAAAACGCCATCAGCGCATGGGTACGCACGGCGATCTGGTCAATGCAGGCTGCGAAACTCAACTCGGACCAGCGGTCGTCCTGACTGGCCCTCAGCGCGTTGACCATTGTGCGTTGCAGTTGCATTGCGCCGCCCATGTCGCGAATGCGCTCATCGAGAAACGCCGAGCATTGCTCGGTGGCCAGCCCGATGCGGTGAAATGACTCCCGGACGTCGACAAAGCTCACATTTCGCACCCGCAGTTCCAGGCTGTGCACGTACTGATGCAACTGCACGGTCGTGGTCAGGTGCTGTTGAAGCAGTTCCACCAGCGCAACACGCTCAGCCTTTTCGGCAGAATCTGGCGCAGCGTAGCGGGTCGCCCTAAGGCCGAAAGACTGTCTTGGCTGAAGTGTGTTCTGGCTGTTCATGACGTGCTGCCCCCGCAATCGATGTGAGCGATGATCGAAATCAAGCCGTGGACAAACGATAAGCCAGATTGCGCCTGGGCTCATTCCTACCTGAATACAGTTCACCTATACATTGGTGTGAAGCTGGCTGCCTGTCAGCGAAAGAGGGCGATGTTCTCGATCAGCCAGTCGGACAGGGAGCGCGGCGGATGGCCGGTGATCTGTTCGACGGTCAAGGTGGTTTCAGCCAACGCCGATTCGTGGAACAGAAATTCCAGGCCGACCATCAGATCGGCCACCAGCTCAGTCGCACCCGCGTCGATCAAGGCCGCACGCTGCTCGGTCGCGGTTCGGTGGTGGTAGATCACCGGCCGCTGCAGCAGACGCGAGAGCTCCTGCGCGACGTCTGGCATGGTCCAGGCCCGGGGCCCGGTGAGGTGGTAGGCGCGCTGGGATCGCGCGCTGACCTCCTCCAGCAGGGCAACCCGTGCGACCTCGGCGATATCCCGAGTGTCGATGAAATTGACCGAACCGTTGCCCGCCGCGCCTGCCCAGCTTCCGATCGCCACCTGAGCGCCCGCGCGCTTGAGGACATCAGTGAAGGTGGTAGGGCGCAACAGGGTTGACGCGACAGGCTGCGCGGCCAAGTGTGCCTCGATGCGCATGTGCCAGGCGAACGGGTTGAGTGGAGTGGACGGCCCCATGACCGAGAGCTTTACGATGTGACCCACGCCTGCGGCCACGGCGGCATCGATCAGGGCTATCTCGTTGTCAATCTGGCGATATCGCGTTGATGAGTGCGCTGCCTACCCGGCCGCTGGCTCCTGAAATGGCGATACGAGGTGGGCGGGTGGAGTTGGAACTGGGTGGTGAAACAGTCATGGCGGCGCTTTCCAGGGGAGGGATGCGCCACATCCTGCGGCCGGGTATTTGAAAATAAAACGACGAAAAGCGTCGTGATTCCTGCCATTCAGAGCCAGATGCATGAGCCGGGGTGGCTCAAATCTCCGGGCGCGCTTGAAAGACCATACGTTGGTCTAGGTCACCTGTTATTTGGGATGATTGTGGCGCCGTGCACGGCGCCGTTAGCCTGATGAGCAGAAGCTGAACATCAACTCACACATCTGGGAGATCCACCCATGCCACGTTTCACTGCAATTTCGGCCGACCAGGCCAGCGGCGCTACTGCTGAAGTTTACGCAGGAATCAAACAGGCCCTGGGCAAAGTCCCCAATGCCTACGCCACCCTGGGGACGCTGGCACCGCAAGCACTGGCCGCCATGCTCTCGGCCGACAAGGTTCTGGGCAGCGGTCCTTTGAGCAAAGCGGATCAGGAAACCGTCAAGCTGGTCATCAGCGAGTTGGCTGGCTGCGATTACTGTGTCGCCGCCCACAGCATGGTCGGCAAGATGGTGGGTCTCTCGCCGGACACGCTGCGCCAGATTCGCCAGGGACAATCCACCGGCGACGCAAGGCGTGACGTGCTGGTCCGATTCGTCCGCAGCCTCGCGCTCAAGCCCGGCACCATGGCCGAAGACGACGTCCAGGCCCTGCTGAGCGCAGGGTACAGCGGTGAGGAGGTCGTTCACATCGGCCTGGCGGTTTCGGTGATCACCTTCACCAACGTGTTCAATCGCATCAACGACACCGTGGTCGATTTTCCAGCACCTCAATGACCTGCATGCCGGCACTGTCATCGTCCAAAGGAGCTGCACCTTGAACCTACTCGCAGATTTGAACATCTCCGATCCTGATCTTGAGCAAGCGTGCCGAGCCTTTGCCGTGCCGGATCGTGTTTCTGTCTCGTGGAGTGAAGTCAGCTCTCTGGGCAAGGGATGGCTGGCGTCACTGGATGTCGACGGCGAGCGCCTGGCGTTCTGGATGTATGGCAGCGGGCCGGTCGTTGTGCTGATGCACGGTTGGTCCAGCCGGGGCTCCCATCTGATGGGTTTCGTGCAACCGCTGGTGGCGGCAGGTTTCTCCGTCGCCATGTTCGATGCCCCAGGCCATGGCCACTCCGGTGGTGAGCGCTCAAGCGTGATCCATGCGGGGAGGGCGGCGCTGCGGCTGGCGGAACATCTGGGCGATGTGTATGGGATTATTGCCCATTCCGCCGGCTCCACCGCAGCGCTCTGGGCTTTGTGCAACGGGCTGTCGGTTCAGCGCAGCGTGCATGTGTGCGGGCCCAGCTCGATGACCCCGGTCGTTATCGGGATTGCCCGTGCTCACTGCCTGGATGATCGGCAGACAGCGGCGTTTTGCG
>Ga0105251_10000038_pt1 | contig 116060 bp, 109 predicted proteins | sample KBSS64metaG_FD_80424 | JGI IMG/M metagenome (GOLD analysis project Ga0105251, IMG submission 80424) | Switchgrass rhizosphere microbial communities from Kellogg Biological Station, Michigan, USA - KBS S6-4 metaG | ecosystem: Host-associated > Plants > Roots > Rhizosphere > Soil | place...
CCTGCACACCGACGCCTCGCACCGCTACGAGCGTGGCGTGGACTGGCAACTGGCCCGTGAAGCCATGGAGCGCGCCACTGGCCTGCTGCTGGAAATCACTGGCGGCGAAGCCGGCCCGATCATTGAAACCGTCAGCGAGCAGCACCTGCCTTCGATTGCCCCGGTCACCCTGCGTGCCGAGCGTATCGAGCAAATGCTGGGCATGAAGATGGAAGCTGCCGAAGTCGGGCGCCTGCTCACCGGCCTTGGCTTGAAAGTGTCTTCGCAGCCAGCGGGTGAGTGGCGCGTTGAAGTGCCAAGCCACCGCTTCGACATTTCCCTGGAAGTGGACCTGATCGAAGAACTGGCCCGCCTGTACGGCTACAACCGCCTGCCGGTTCGTTACCCTCAGGCTCGTCTGGCACCGCAAGCACGATCCGAATCGAAGGGCGATCTGCCAGCGCTGCGCCGCTTGCTGGTCGCGCGTGGCTATCAGGAAGCAATTACTTACAGTTTCATCGATCAGAAATGGTTCGAGCTGTTCAGCCCAGGCGTCGAGCCGTTGCTGCTGGCCAACCCTATCTCTGCTGATATGGCTGCCATGCGCTCGTCGCTGTGGCCGGGGCTGGTGAAGGCGCTGCAACACAACCTCAATCGCCAACAGGACCGCGTACGCCTGTTCGAAAGTGGCCTGCGTTTCGTCGGCCAACTGGAAGGTTTGAAACAAGAGCCTATGCTGGCAGGTGTGATCTGCGGCAGTCGCCTGCCGGAAGGCTGGGCGCAGGGTCGTGATGTCGTGGACTTCTTCGACGTCAAGGCTGACGTGGAAGCAGTGTTGGGCTTCAGTGGTGCACTGGATGATTTCCGTTTCGTACCGGGCAAACATCCAGCCTTGCATCCGGGCCAGACCGCCCTTATTCAGCGTGATGGCCGCGAAGTTGGCTACATCGGCGCGCTGCACCCTGAGCTGGCCAAGACCTTGGGTCTGGACCGCCCGGTGTTCGTGTTCGAGCTGGTTCTGGCTGATGTGGTGGAGGGCCGCTTGCCTGAATTCCACGAACTGTCGCGCTTCCCGGAAGTGCGTCGGGACCTGGCTTTGCTGGCTGATCGCGAGGTTGCGGCCACTGCGGTACTGGACGTAATCCGTGAAAATGCAGGGGAATGGCTGACAGACCTCAGGCTATTTGATGTTTATCAGGGTAAAGGTATTGATCCGCATAGAAAAAGCCTTGCGGTCGGCTTGACCTGGCAACATCCATCGCGCACTCTTACTGACGATGAGGTAAACGCTTCGACGCAGCAAATTCTCACCTCGCTTGAGGAAAGGTTAAACGCCACGTTAAGGAAGTAGCGTATGGGGGCTCTGACGAAAGCTGAGATGGCCGAACGTCTGTACGAAGAGCTAGGCCTGAATAAACGAGAAGCCAAGGAACTGGTTGAGCTGTTCTTTGAGGAAATCAGGCACGCTCTGGAAGATAACGAGCAGGTCAAATTGTCCGGATTCGGCAACTTTGACCTGCGAGATAAACGCCAGCGACCGGGTCGAAATCCCAAGACAGGGGAAGAAATTCCGATTACAGCTCGCCGTGTGGTCACCTTTCGCCCAGGGCAGAAATTGAAGGCCCGAGTTGAGGCATATGCTGGAACCAAGTCATAACGACGAGCTACCGCCTATTCCCGGCAAACGCTACTTCACCATTGGTGAGGTCAGCGAGCTCTGCGCGGTAAAACCGCACGTTCTGCGTTATTGGGAACAGGAATTTCCTCAGCTCAACCCGGTCAAGCGCCGCGGAAACCGCCGGTATTATCAGCGTCAGGATGTACTGATGATCCGGCAGATCCGCGCGCTGCTTTATGATCAGGGCTTCACCATCGGCGGGGCGCGCTTGCGCCTCTCCAGCGATGAGGTCAAGGACGATTCCCTGCAATACAAGCAGCTGATCCGACAGATGATTGTCGAGCTGGAAGATGTTCTGGTAGTACTGCGTAAGTAGGACAGGTCCATCAAATACTTCCATCTTTCAAAAGCTTAGGGTATATTCCTCGACGCTTTCACAAGAAGCGAAAACAGATACACGCCTAGTCGGGGCGTAGCGCAGTCCGGTAGCGCACTAGCATGGGGTGCTAGGGGTCGAGTGTTCGAATCACTCCGTCCCGACCATATTATTCAATGACTTAGCCCAATCTTCTCAGGTTGGGCTTTTTCATGGGCTTTTTTGAGTGATTTCAAAAATCCCGCTTTTCCCGCAATAAATTCCTCTCATCGGCAAGATTCCATACCTTGAGTAGCCTACGCTTATCGCGTCTCCCATAAATCAGGGCGCCATATGCCGTGCACCCGCCATCCAACACACTTGGAAAACCGGACAAGACCATGAGCGAAAGTACAGAAAAATCACTCAAAATGGCTTTAAAGGCAATCATGGCTGCGGCTCAAGACCAAGGCTTGGACCTTGACGCTTTGCGCGAGGCCGCTATCGAGTCGATGCTCAATGATATCGTGTACGACTCGGATGACGTCGCGCGTGCGGTCATCGCAATCGAAGTGGCGGCTGATGCAGTCGCGTCCCCTTCGCCCTTGGTTTGATCTGTCTGCTCTCAGGCGTGGGCGAATCTGGCCACTGACTATTCGTGAATTTACGCATGGAACGAAGTCCGTGAACCCTTGGTCAACCGATTTCAAGGGCCTAACTCGGTGCATGCCATGACTCAGATGCTCAATAACGTCGCTGAAACTCTGAACGAAGACCTCTATCAGAAGACTCGTGCGCAATTGAATACTTTTCTCGATGAAACCAATGCGTTACTAGCCGCAGGTGATGCATTGCAGGAAGACAGGACGGCGCTGGCGCGAGAACGGTTGGCAGCTTTTCTTGCAGGCACTTCGACGCCAGAGTTGCGGATCGCTGCGCAGCCGCCCTTGACGAGGGTGATGGAGGATACGCGCAAATTCGTCAAGGCAAATCCCTGGGCCGCGGTGGGTGCGGCGGCGGGGGTGGGGCTGATTCTGAGCCTGCTGTTGATTCGCGGTTCGCGTTGAAGGTATACGAGCGTGAAAGGTGCGCGCGGTATTGCAACGATGCGCAGACTGGCGGGGGGAGGTTTCGCGCCGGCGTGGTCTGTCATGCCGGTGGCAGTGCCTGGCCGCAGGTGGCAGGGTCGTCAGCCTGTCGTGATTCTGAACAAGGGCAGCGGGGCCGGTCTGGTGCCGGGCCTGAGTGTGCTTAGAGTTTGTAGGGGGCCAGGCATGAATGTCGACGAGGATGCTGTCCGTCAACTCGCGCAGCTGATCTGGGAAACCGAGGGGCAGCCTCAGGGGCAGGAAGCCAGGCATTGGGAAATGGCGACGAAGCTGGCAGAGTCAGCCGCCATGGCGCCAGTGCGCGCCCACAAGGGGCACAAGCTGGATACGCTGTTTCCGTCGCCCAAGGACAAGCCGGGGTCTAACTAGCGAGTGGATGCGTCAGGCGTCGACTGTCTGCAATTGCGCAAGCAGCGTGCGGGCAAATCCTTCCGATGCGATGAAGTCCATGGCCTGTCGCAATTTGAGCGTCTCCTGGACGCCGAAGGTTTGGTCGAAAATCTGGGATACCCGCTCCGATACCCTGCGCGCCTGCTCATATTTGTTCTGGCCGGCGGGGGTCAGAAGTACGCGTCGGCAGCGCCGATCGTTGCCGTCCACCTGCAGTTCCACGAGCCCGTCGCGTACCAGCGGCTTGAGTGTGTGCCCCAAGGCCGAGAGGTCCATGACCAGTGCCTGGGCCAGTTCGCGCATCTTTGGCTGGCCACTTCGTGCGATCTGCGACAGCAATGAGTACTGAGTGGCCTTCAGGCCGCATTCCACGAAGGCTTCATCGTAAATTTGCCCCAAGCGACGTGACGCCCGACGTACCGAGCCGTTGGCACAACTGCTGGGCAACAGGGCGAAGTCTGAACAGGATGTCGCGCTTTTCAAAGCTGGTTACTCGCAGGGGCATGGATAGGCGCGATTATGCCTGCACGTTTGGTGCCGACAAGGTTTTTTGGTCAGATGGGCCACTGCCCAACCCTGCGACCGTTGCAGCACGGCCGGGCGGCGCTCTGCTTGCCGGCGAGGCGTCCTGAAGATCGCTGACGCCGGCAAGCCGGACTGCTACGGGATTGAGGTCAGGCCGGCGGCCATCTTCGCGGCCAGCATCGCTTTCACGTCGGGCCACTCGTCATCGATAATGCTGAAACGCACCGAATTGCGCTTGCGCCCGTCGGGCATGATGCGTTCATGACGCACGATGCCTTCCTGTCTGGCGCCGATGCGCAGGATGGCGGCGCGGGACTTCTCGTTGAGTTCATCGGTGGTGAATTGCACGCGCACGCATTGCATCACTTCGAATGCATACTCCAGCAGCAGCGACTTCATTTCGGTGTTCACACCTGAGCGTTGCACCGACTGGCCAAGCCAGGTGTGGCCGATTTCCAGCTTGCGGTTCTTGCGGTCGATCTTCCAGAAACGGGTACTGCCCACGACGTGGCCTGTGTCCTTGCGGACAATCACGAACGGCATGACAGTGCCGGCCTGGCGTCCGGCCAGTGCCGTGGCGATGTAGCCATCGACAGTCTCGGGACCGGGAATGACCGTGACTTTCATATTCCACAGCTCGCCGTCGCTTGCCGCCTGCACCAGCTCAGCGGCGTGGGAAGCCTGCAACGGGCGCAACTCGACTGCCCGCCCGCTCAAAATAACCTGTTCGCTTTCCATCACCTGACTACTCACCCGTGATTATCCCTTTGGCTTGGCGTCTGGCAGCGCTGCGCCCTTGGGCCACAGCATCCAGATCTGGCCTTGTTGCTTCATGTTGCCAGCCAGTTCGCCGGCCGCATCTCCCGTGCCCCAGAACATGTCGGCACGCACTTCCCCGGCGATGGCGCCGCCGGTGTCTTGAGCGGCGACCGGGCGCACCAGCGGTGTGCCATCGGGGCGGGTCGAAGACAGCCACAGCAGGCTGCCCAGCGGAATCACCTTGCGGTCGATGGCCACGCTGTAGCCCGCCGTCAGTGGCACGTTCAGCGAGCCGCGTGGCCCTTCGTTGCTGTCCGGGCGCAGGGTGAAGAACACGTAGCTGGGGTTGCTGCCGAGCAATTCATGGACGCGCTCAGGGTGGGCGATGGCCCAGTCGCGGATGCGGCCCATGGACACTTCGTCTTTGGTCAACTGGCCCTGTTCCACCAGCCAGCGGCCCACCGGTTTGTACGGGTGGCCGTTCTGGTCGGCGTAGGCGATACGCAGTTGGCGGCCGTTCTCCAGCTGCACTCGGCCCGATCCCTGGATCTGCAGGAATTGCAGGTCGATGGGGTTTTCCAGCCAGGCGAGGACCGGCGCGTTGACGCCTTTTTCGCCGATGGTCGCGGCGTCGTCATAAGGACGCAGGATGCGGCCATCCAGACGGCCACGCAGACGTTTACCCTTTAGTTCGGGGTAGATGCTGTCCAGATTGACGATAATCAGATCATCCGGCACACCGTAGATCGCCACCGGGTGTGCGTCGTTGTGCTGCTCGCTGCCTTTGTAGATCGGCTCGTAGTAGCCGGTGATCAAGCCGTTGGCCCCGTGCTCCGACGAGCGCAGGCTGTAGACCTGCAGCTGGTTCTTGAGGAAGTCGCGCACCGCCGCAGGGTTGGCCGGCACTTGTGCAGCCAGGGCGCAGGTCGGGCCCCATATCGGGTCTTTGGCCAGGCGCTTGCAGGCCGAGAACCAACTGTTGTACCCGGCCATCAGGTCCTGATCGCTCACGGCAGGCAGTTTGTCCCACTCGATGCTCACGTAGGTCGTGGCTTCGGACGGTTTGGTCTTGGGCGCACCACCGTCACAGGCGGCGAGCAGGGCGATCAGCGGGGCGAGGCAAAACAGAAAGCGGCGCCAGTGCAGGCTTGGGGTCATCACGCGGGGTGTTTCCTGAAAACAAGTGAAGTCGGCTAGCTTGGTGAAAGGCGAGGGCGGCGTCAAATCGGCGAACGGTTTTTCGGGCCTGATGCTTGGCGGGCGCGAGCCAATTGCAGGCCAATTTAACTCGACATCGCACTTTTTGCCGGTTTGCCGCTCTATGCATGGCCGGGACGCCGCGAGCCGCGGGGCGTCCAGATTGTTGATACTTGTGATAGATGGCCTCTGATTCTTCCCATATTCGAGTGCGCCGACGCGGCCGCGCCCTGCTGACGGTGTGCCTTGTGACGCTCTGCGCCGCGGGTTGCACACGCCAGGACGGCCGCGACATGGCGACCCAGTTCAGCGAAACCAAACCCCAGGAATTCTTCCAGACCAGTGTCGATCGCATGGCGACCCTTGCGATGCACGACAATCTGGAAAGTTTGTATCTTTTGATGAACAAGCTCTATCTGCGCAATCCCGCCGAGTGGCGCAAATCTGGATTTGTCGATGCGCGCTCAGCCGAACGCAATGTCCGTAACGCCATCGAGCAGCGTACACCGCTGGCGCAGTTGGGTAATCGTCGGGATCTGGCAGCCTTGAGCTATGCCCTGAGCCCGGAATTTCTCGGGGATCGGGTTGGCGCGTTCATTTACTCCATCGGCAGCATGCTGGTCACCGCCCATGGCGGGCGCACTGAGTTTTTCATGACCGATCAGATCAGTCCCACGTTTGTCAGCAACGCAGCGCGCAACATCGAGAAGGCCACCTGGCTGTTAAGCCAGCGGCAGAATGCCAATGGCGAGCTGATGCTGTTTTCCAACGAGATTTCAGAGGAGGGCAGCAATCTGAGTTTTGCCACCGAGTTAGGCAAGATCGTGGCGCGGCTGGATTTGCTGGCGCAGATGCTGGATGAGCGTTATCGCAGGATCGGGCTCAATTATGCCCAGAGCCTGTTGTTTCTGAATTTTTTGCCGGTGCAGTGAGGCGTAAATATGTGGCGCATTTCAAAGACGCCGACGCCGGCAAGCCGGACTGCTACGGTGCGGGGGATGGCCGCATATCTAACGGGCGCTTCAGCCCCGTAGCAGCCGGGCTTGCCCGCGGGGGGATTTGAAGGACGCCGACGCCGGCGAGCCGGACTGCTACATAGGCAAGTGCTAGTAAGAATCACCCCGAATATACTCTTCCATCTTCTGGATCAACCTGGCCTGTTCGGCGATGGCCGCCTTGACCAGGTCGCCGATGGAGAGCAGGCCTACCAGCCGCCCGTCTTCGACCACCGGCAAATGCCGCAGGCGACCGTCGGTCATGATGTTCATGCACTGGTCGATCTTGTGCTGGGGGCCCACCGTCTTCACCTCGTGGGTCATGATTTCACTGATGGGCGTGCCTACCGACGCACGTCCCGCCAGTTCCATCTTGCGGGCGTAGTCGCGCTCGCTGACGATCCCCACCACCTTGCCGCCCTGTACTACCGGTACGGCGCCAATGTTCATTTCGGCCATCAATTTGATCGCGTCGATAACCATCTGGTCCGGTCTGACGGTATGAACTTCACCGTGGTGTTTGTCTTTCAACTTCAGTAGTTCGGCTACGGTCGTCATGCTGGCCTCTCCGGCGCTTATAGGTGAACACAGCCCCGGGAGTCGGGCCGTCCCTAAAGAATCGTTGAGAGAAGGCATTCCGGCAAGTTTGGATGCGGCACGCATTGTGCGAAAAACGTCAGTTAGCGCTGTTTGTCACACTTTACCCCGTGGCCAGGGCTTCAAGGCCGGGGGCGACGTGGTCGGGAAACCACCGATTCGATGTTCTTGCGCCCGATCAACAAGGGACTTTTGGCCTTGCGCGATTGCGGCATGTCGGCCAACCATTTGAACATTACCAGGCAATCGACCAGTCCGAGGCGGGCGTGGCGATAGGCGCGGGGCAGGCGCCCGACGGTTTCGAAACCCAGTTTGTGCCACAGGGCCACCGCGACTTCGTTGGTCGCGACCACCGAGTTGAATTGCATGGCGCTGAAACCGCTGTCCAGGGCCAGTTGCTGGGAGTGTTCGCACATCTGGCGAGCCACCCCGCGGCCACGGGCCTCGGGGGTGACCATGTAGCCGCAGTTGCTGACGTGGCTGCCAGGCCCTGCGGCATTGGCCTTGAGGTAGTAGCTGCCCAGCAGCACGCCGTCGTCTTCGGCGATCAGGGTGTGCAGGGGGTACTCAAGCCACAGGTGCAGGGCTTGCTCGTAGGTGAGGTCGGGATCGTAGGCGTAGGTTTCCTGCGCCTTGATAACGGCCTGGAAGGTGGGCCAGAAGCGTTTGAAGTCTTCGGGCGTCATGGGGCGGATGTGGATCATTAAGCGTCCGGAATCAGTGAGATTGATGCAAGCCCTGTAGGAGTGAGCTTGCTCGCGATGGCGTCGGCCTGGATGTCATTGTGTTGAATGACAAATCCTGATCGCGAGCAAGCTCATTCCTACAGGTTGGGGATCCGTCAGGAAACCACTCGATAGCACGGCACATACGCCGCGCCGCCTGGCAATTTCATCCGGTGCTGCTCGACGAACGACTGCAGCAGGCGGTCCAGCGGTTGCATGACCTCGGCGTCGCCATTGATCTCGTACGGGCCGTGTTCCTCGATCAGGCGGATGCCCTTGTCCTTGACGTTGCCGGCTACGATGCCGGAGAACGCCCGGCGCAGGTTGGCCGCCAGTTCGTGGGGCGGCAGGCTGCGGCTCAGTTGCAGGCTGGCCATGTTGGCGTGAGTCGGATCGAACGGCCGCTGGAAGCTTTCCTCGATCTTGAGCAGCCAGTTGAAGTGAAACGCATCGGCACGTTCGCGACGGAACTGGCGCACGGCGGCCAGGCCTTCGGTCATCTGCCGGGCGACTTCGGCCGGATCGTCGATGATGATCTGGTAATGCTTGTGCGCTTCCTCGCCCAGTGTGGCGCTGACGAACGCGTGCAACTGCTCCAGGTAGCTGGCCGCGCTGCGCGGGCCGGTCAGGATCACCGGGAACGGCAGCCCGGCGTTGTCCGGGTGCATCAGAATGCCCAGCAGGTAGAGGAACTCTTCAGCGGTACCGGCACCGCCCGGGAAGATGATGATGCCGTGGCCGACCCGCACGAAGGCTTCCAGGCGCTTCTCGATGTCCGGCAGGATCACCAGTTCGTTGACGATGGGGTTTGGCGCTTCGGCGGCGATGATGCCGGGTTCGGTCAGCCCCAGGTAACGGCCACCGTGGATGCGTTGCTTGGCGTGGGCAATGGTCGCGCCCTTCATCGGGCCCTTCATCACGCCCGGGCCGCAGCCGGTGCAGATGTCCAGTTTGCGCAGGCCCAGTTCGTGGCCAACTTTCTTGGTGTATTTGTACTCGTCGGTGTTGATCGAGTGGCCGCCCCAGCACACCACCATTTTCGGCTCGACGCCGGCGCGCAGGGTGCGGGCGTTGCGCAGCAAGTGGAAAACGTAATCGGTGATGCCCTGGGAATTGCTCAGGTCGATGCGCTGGCTGTCCAGCTCGCTCTCGGTGTAGACGATGTCACGCAGGGCGCTGAAGAGCATTTCCCGGGTGCTGGCGATCATTTCACCGTCGACGAAGGCGTCGGCCGGGGCGTTCAGCAGTTCAAGGCGCACGCCGCGGTCCTGCTGGTGAATACGGACTTCGAAGTCCTTGTAGGCTTCGAGAATGGTTTTAGCGTTATCGACATGGGCGCCGGTATTGAGGATGGCCAGGGCGCACTGGCGGAAGAGGCCGTAGATGCTGCCCGAGCCTGCGGCACTGAGCTGTTGGACTTCACGTTGCGACAGAGTCTCCAGGCTACCTTTGGGGCTGACTTGAGCGTTGATTACATTTCTTGGAGCCATTCTGAATTCCTTGAAAGCGATGCCGGTCATCCGATGTCGGGGGCAGGCATTGGAACAGTGAGCGAGTTCGCGCTCACCCTTGCAGCCATTTTTTACATTGCTCGGTCAGGAAAGCAAACGTTGTGAGTGAAATCCCCGTTCGGTCAGCGGATTTTTGATTTTCCGGCCCGCCCCGGTATGCTGCACGTCGACGTCCAGACGCCTGCGGCAACCTCGATACGATGTTTCTTAATTCATGATTTTCAATTTCGCGATATTCCTGGCCACTCTCAGCGCCATGGAGGGTGTCGGCTTTCTTGCGCACAAGTACATCATGCATGGCGTGGGTTGGTTCCTGCATCGCTCGCACCATGAAGAACAGCTGGGCGCCTTCGAAACCAATGACATCTACCTGCTGGTACTGGGCCTGGTGGCGGTGGGGCTGATCGTGCTCGGCAACAGCGGCCACGACCCGCTGCAGTGGGTAGGCGCGGGCGTGGCGGCCTTCGGACTGATCTACATTCTGGTGCATGACGGCATGGTCCATCGCCATTGGCCGACGCGGCCCAGGCCGCGCAATCGCTACCTGCGCAGGCTGTACCAGGCGCATCTGATGCACCATGCGGTCAAGGGCCGGCGCAACAGCGTGTCGTTCGGTTTCCTGTATGCGCCACCGGTGGCAACCCTGCAAAAGCAGTTGCGCGAAATGAAACGCCCGCGCTCGTCTGATGCCGCTCCCGGGGCGCGAATCGACCTTGGCAGCGCATCCCCTCTTTCCAGTCTCGATCAAGTCCCGTAGAACAGTGTGTTCGGGCTGGCTGACGGCTTTGTCGGCCAGCGTTCTGGGCATTTCATGTCTATCGGGAGAGCCTCGTGAATCAAGCAATCGCATCTGCCTCAAGCAAGACCATCACTTACCAGCGCCCGGACGGCAAGGAGGTCAGCGGCTATCTGGCCAGCCCCGCGAAACCCGAAGGCGCACCCGCCATCGTGGTGATTCAGGAGTGGTGGGGCCTCAATGACCAGATTCGTGGCGTGGCCGATCGCCTGGCGGCTTCGGGCTACCTGGCCCTGGTGCCGGACCTGTATCGCGGCGAGATGACCGTCGAGGAAGAAGAAGCCCATCACCTGATGAGCAAACTTGACTTCGCTGACGCGGCCACCCAGGACATTCGCGGCGCCGTGCAGTACCTCAAGGGCCACACGCAGAACGTCGGCGTCACCGGCTTCTGCATGGGCGGCGCCTTGACCTTGCTTGCGTTGAATTTCATTCCCGAATTGACGGCAGGCGTGGTGTTCTACGGCATGCCGCCGCTCGAATACCTCGATCCCAAGGCGATCAAGGTGCCGGTTCAGGCGCACTGGGCGACCCAGGACGAATTCTTCCCCGCAGAGAACGTCGACAAGCTCGAAGAGAAACTCAGCGAAGGCGGGGTGGACATCGAGTTCCATCGCTACCTCGCGCACCATGCCTTCGCCAACGAGACCGCCGTCGGTACCGGGCGCATTCCCGGCACCCAGTACGACCCGGTCTGGGCGCAACTGGCGTGGGACAGGGCGCTGACGTTCTTTGGCCGTACGCTCTGGAAGTAAGCTGCAGCGTCGCCTGTAAGATTTTTCGCGAATGAATTCGCTCCCACAGAAGCACTCGCGCCTGACCCTGTGGGAGCGAATTCATTCGCGATAGCGGTTGTGCAGGCGACAGCGTTTCGTTGCCGAATGTATCGGATTGAAATATATTGCGAACCATTATCATTTGGCCGCAGCATTCATCATGTCCGTCCCTCTTTCTTCTTCCAACGACCAGCAGGGCGTCGCTGCGCTTTATGGTGCGCATCACGGCTGGCTGGTGAACTGGCTGCGTGGCCGTCTGGGGTGTTCGCATCAGGCAGCGGACATGGCCCAGGACACCTTCATGCGGGTGCTGTTGGCCGAGCGTAAGGCGTCGGTGACCAGCGAGCTGATCGAGCCTCGGCATTTTCTGGTGACCATCGCCAAGCGGGTGATGGTCGACAGCTTCCGGCGTACGTCGGTGGAGCAGGCCTATCTGCAGGTGCTGGCCGAACAGCCTGAACATTTTGTGGTTTCCCCCGAACAGCGGCTGATCCTGCTGGAAACCCTGCACGCGCTGGACGCCATGCTCAGTGGCCTCGGCAGCCGGGTGAAGGAAGCGTTCCTGCTCTCGCAATTGCAAGGGCTGGGGTACAAGGAAATCGCTGCGCAGATGGGCGTGTCGGTCAGCTCGATCACCAAGTACATCGCTCGCGCGACCGAGCATTGCCTGTTGTTCGCGCTGGAGCACGGTCAGTGAGTTCTCCCGAACATCAGGCATTGAGCCTTGCCGCCCACTGGTTCGCCAGGTTGGGAGGGGCGCCGGGCGATGCAGTCTTGCAGCGTCAGTGGCAAGCCTGGCACGACGAAAATCCGCTGCATCAATGGGCCTGGCAGCGAGTCGGCCTGTTGCAGACCCAACTGGGCAATGCCAAGGGCGCGCTGGGTTATCAGGTGCTGGAGCGGGCAGGGCGCGGCGTTGCGGTGTCCGGCCGACGTGGGTTGCTCAAGGGCTTGGTGCTCGGTATTGGAGTCGGCGCGCTGGGTTGGGCAGGCTATCGCCAGGCACCCGTGCTGCTGGCCGATCTGCGCACCGGCACTGGCGAGCGCCTGACCCACACCCTCGATGACGGCACGACGCTGGTGCTCAACACCGCCAGCGCCGTAGACATCGCCTACACCGCACAGACCCGCCTGGTCGTGCTCCGCGCCGGGGAGATTTTCATCGCCACCGCCAAGGACCCGCGGCCCTTCATGGTTCGCAGCGTACAAGGCGCGATGCAGGCACTGGGCACGCGCTTCAGCGTCAGGCAGCAGGACGGTTTCACTCAATTGGGGGTGTTCGAGCACGCAGTTGCCGTTCGCCCGCAGGCCGGTGAGAGCGTCGTCATCCCCAGCGGTCAGGCCGTCAGCTTCAATTCCCAGGCGCTGTTCGACCAGCACCCGCTGGATCCCTCTGCCGACGCCTGGATCAACGGCCGGCTGGTCATCGATGGCTGGCGCCTGGACCGTCTGATCGGCGAATTGCAGCGCTACCGCAGCGGGTATCTGGGCTGTGCGCCCGAGGTCGGCCACCTGCGCGTTTCGGGCTCTTATCCGTTGGATGACATCGACTTGGCCCTGTCGGCCATCGCCCGTTCCTTGCCGGTGAAGGTCGAGCGGCGCACCGATTGGTGGGTCCGTCTGACTGCAAAAAACATCCCTGCATAGAAATTTTTATTTCGTTTCGCATTCGCATTGTCGATTTGCGCAAGCTCGCGCGACTCCTTGTGAGAAACCCTTACAACGCCCCTCAAGCGGGCCTCAGGAGAGAGCATGCGTAACCCGAACAAGCCGGCTGCAAACCTTCGTGCATTCAAGCCCAAAAACACGCTGAAACTCGCGGTGCTCGGGGCTTCGCTTGCCTGGCTGGAACCGGTCTTGTTGGGCGGGGCCTACGCGCAGGCGGCGAGCGTGCAGAAAAGCTACGCCATCGCACCGGGCCCACTGGGGGCGGTGCTGGGCCGTTTCGCCAATGAGGCCGGCATCGTGCTGTCATTCCAGGCGGGGCTGACTGATGGCAAACAGAGCGCGGGTCTCAATGGCAGCTACAGCGTCGAGCAGGGGTTCGCCGCGCTGCTGGCAGGTTCGGACCTGATTGCAGCCCCCGGTGCTCAAGGCGTCTACGTGTTGTACCGCACTGAGAAGTCGTCGGCCATGCAGCTGGGCGCGACCAGCGTGGTGGGTACCGGGATCGACGAAACCACTGAATACAGCGGCACCTACACGCCGCGCCAGACCAGCACCGCGACCAAGATGGGCCTGTCCCTGCGGGAGACGCCGCAGTCGGTCACCGTGATTCCGCGTCAGGTCATGACCGACCACCATCTGGCCTCGCTGGACGATGTGGTCAAGTTCACTCCGGGCCTGTCCAGCAACCACCGCGACAGTGACCGCTACACCTTTTATTCACGCGGCTTCCAGATCCAGAACTTCGAGTACGACGGCATTCCTTCGCAGATCGTCAACGAGTCCCAGCAGTTCACCAGCACCCTGGCTGACATGGCGATCTATGACCGTGTGGAAGTGGTGCGCGGCGCCACCGGCCTGCTCAGCGGCGCGGGCACCCCCTCGGCCACGCTGAACCTGGTACGCAAGCGTCCCACCGACGATTTCCAGGGGTATGTGTACGGCGAGGCGGGGGCGTGGGACAAGTACCGTGCAGAGGCCGACGTATCCGGGCCCTTGACTGAAAGCGGCAACATTCGCGGGCGGCTGGTCAGCGCTTATGAAACCTCGCGATCCTTCGTCGACTGGTACAGCACGGAAAAACGCGTGATGTACGGCGCGGTGGACGTGGACCTGAGCGAGGACACCTGGCTGCGGTTCAGCCTGGACTATCAGAACAACGATTCGGACGGGGTCAGCTTCGGCCACATCCCGCTGTTCAACAGCAATGGAACAGCGACCCATTTCTCCCGCTCGTTCAACCGGCGCCAAGTGGAGTTACCTGGACAACAGCCACTACAACTTCAGCACCGTACTTGAGCGCAAACTGGCCAACGACTGGACCCTGAAAGCCGCCTACAGCCATCAGTACGCCTACCGTCACGGGGTGGTCGGGTCGGCCAGTTCAGGCACTCCTGAGTTCGAGACCGGCACCGGGGTGTCGATGTTCGTCAACCGCCTGGACAGTTATCAGACCCAGGACAATGCCGACCTCTACGTCACCGGGCCGTTCCAGTTGGGCGGGCGCGAGCACGAACTGGTGTTCGGTGCCAACGTCGCCTACACGCACCTCAACTTCCCGACCTACGAGCGTGCCATGCCTTCGGTCGACAATATCTACCAGTACGACGGCAACCCCGGCGGCAAGCCGCATCTGGGCAAGACCGAAGAAAACCTCAGCCGCCTGAGCCAGAACGGCGTCTACGGTGCCTTGCGCTTGAAGCCTACGGATTCGCTGTCGATCATCCTCGGCACGCGAGTCAGTTCCTGGAACGAACGTGACGACAGCAGCGACGATTTGACCGGCGAAGTCACCGGCCGCGACCGCACCAAAAAGACCGGCGTGGTGACGCCCTATGCCGGGGTGATCTACGACCTCAACGAGACGTACTCGGTGTACGCCAGCTACACCAGCATCTTCCTGCCGCAGACCTTCTACAAGACCGCCGGCGGCACGTCGCTGGAGCCGCTTGAAGGTGACAACTACGAGATCGGCCTGAAGGGTGAGTTCCTCGATGGCGCGCTCAATGCCAGCGTCGCGCTGTTCGAAGTCAAACAGAAAAACACCCCGCAACTGGTGGACGACAGCGGCCCGCAGGAAATCTACCGGGCCATCAGCGGCACCACCACGCGCGGTATCGAGACTGAAATCTCGGGTGAAATCCTGCCGGGCTGGAACATCATCGGCGGCTACACCTACCGCGAGTCCCACGACACGGACGACAACCGGGTCGAGACCAACCAGCCGATGAACCTGTTCAAGCTGGGGACCACCTACCGCTTGCCGGGCGAGCTGAACAAGCTGACCGTGGGCGGCAACATGACCTGGCAGAGCGATATCTACGCGGTCAACGAGGACTTCAACACCAAGGCCCATCAGCGTCCCTACGGTGTGGTGGGGCTGCTGGCCAACTACAAGGTGGACGAGCACCTGAGCCTGGGGCTGAACGTCAACAACCTGTTCGACAAGAAGTATTACGACGGGCTGGGCACGTTCAACTCCGGCAGCTACGGCGAGCCGCGCAATGCGGTGGTCAATGCGCGCTGGCAGTTCTGATCACATTCGGTGCTGTGGCGGGACCGAGTAGGTGCCCACCACATGCGCCACTGCGTCCGGCAGGCCTTCGGAGTAGAGCGAAACTTCGCCGATGGCCAGGGTCCTGCCGACCTTCATCAGTTGACACTCGGCAATGATCCGCCGCCCGGCCTCGGGTTTGCGCAGGAAGTTGATGGTCAGGCTGGTGGTCACGGTCAGCGGCACGATGCCGATCACGCCAAGTACCGCGACGTAGAGCGCGACATCGGCGACCGCCATCAGCGTCGGCCCCGACACCGTGCCGCCTGGGCGCAGGTCCGAATGCTCGACCACTTGGGAAATGGTCGCCCGCTGATCCCCAACGGCCTCGACCACAATCCGCGTCTGCGGAAATTCCCGGGCGATAAACGCCGCGATTTCTTCTTTGCTCGCCATCGTGTGCTCCTGCCTGTGCCGATGGGCAAGAGTTGATGAGGCTGGGGCAGTTGTCAACGAAGCAGTTCAACGCCGACCCTCGACGGATCTTCATCGTCAGGAACATCTTTCGCGAATGAATTCGCTCCCACAGAAGATTCCGCGCCTGACCACAAACGCAATGCGCCACCGACCCTGTGGGAGCGAATTCATTCGCGAAAAATCGATCAGCGGATGGAGATACACTGGGCGCGCTCCTACACAGTGTGTCCGGGTGCTGAGCGGCGTTGGGGCGGATTGCGATACATCCTGATAAACACGTTTGCGGTCGGTTGCAGCTTGAGCCGCTTTTTTAGAGCCCTCACTGCATGCAAAGAGTGGCATGGATGTCCAAATCACCACATTCTCGCAGCCTTCGGTCCGGGCGAGTGTCAGAGCAGGGAAGGGTCTATCTGGTGACGTTCACGACGGAAAATCGAAGAACACTTTTTTCAAACTTTTGTCTGGGCCGACTTGTGGTAAAGGAGCTGCGTCAGGCTCAATCCCAAAGGCTTGCTACGTCCCTCGTATGGGTGGTGATGCCGGACCACGTTCATTGGTTGTTGGAACTGAAACTCGGCTCGCTTGATCGGCTGGTGAAGCAGGTCAAAGCCAGGAGTGCAATCTCCATCAATCGGGCGATTGATTGCCAGGGACGGATATGGCAGCAGGGTTTTCATGATCGGGCCATGCGTTACGACGAGGACCTGGTCGCAGCCGCCAGGTATATCGTACTGAACCCGGTCAGGGCGGGAGTTGTGAAGCGGTGCGGGGAGTATTCACTTTGGGACGCAGTCTGGGTATGAAAAATGTCGGCTTTACTGGGCGGCATTACAACGAGTCTGCAGTGAAGCCGATGCATTTTTAGCATCTGGAGGATTTTCGCGAATGAATTCGCTCCCACAGGTTTCGGTGGTGGATCGGGTTGGCGTCGGGCGCGGAATTTTCTGTGGGAGCGAATTCATTCGCGATGGGCGGGCCATTCGACAGGGCCCTTTGGGCGGATTTCGGCTAGCCTTGCCCTACATTTCGCGGGGGTGAGGGAGCAGGGCGCGCATGCACGAGCTGGTCATCGGTATCGATCTTTCCACCACCACCTGCAAGGCCATTGCCTGGGATGCGCGAGGCGTGCTGATCGCCCAGGGGCGGGCGCCGTTGACGTTGTCGCGTCCGGCACCCAATGCCTACGAGCAGGACCCCGAGCACTGGTGGTTCGCCACGCAGCAGGCGGTGAAATCCTTGCTCTCCCAAATCGAAGGCCGCTCCATCGCGGCGGTCGCGGTGGTCAACCAGCGCGAAACCGTGGCGGTCACCGACGCCCGTGACCAACTGCTGCGCCCGGCGATGCTCTGGCTCGACGAGCGCCGCAAGGATGAGGTATCAGCGCTGTGCCAACGGGTCGGCCACGAGCGCCTGCACAGCATCACCGGCAAGCCCCACGACTGGGCGCCAGCCATTTACAGCCTGGCCTGGCTGGCCGATGCCGAGCCTGACCTGTTTCGCAAGATTCGCCACGTCTACGACCCCCACGCCTGGCTCGTGCGCAAGCTCACCGGCGCGTTTGTGACAAGCTGGGCCAGCGCCGACCCGTTCGGTGCCTTCGACATCCACCAGCATTGCTGGGCGGAGGATGTGCTGGGGGCGCTGCCCATTCCGCTGGCCAGCGACTGTTTCCCCAAGGCCTGCGCCCCCGGCACCGTGCTGGGCGCGATCACCGAAAACGCCCAGGCGCTGACCGGTTTGCCCGCCGACACGCCCGTGGTCGCCGGTGGTGGCGACGGGCAGGCGGGCGGCCTTGGCATCGGCGTGGTCAGCCCCGGCACCGCGTATCTGAACCTGGGCACCGCCATCGTCTCGGGCGTCTACGCCGCAACCCCTCGGGTGAACGACGCCTTCCGAACCCTTTGCGCCATTGACCGCAAAGGCTACGTGCTGGAAACCTCCCTGCGTTCAGGCACGCTGCTGATCAACAGCCTGCTCAAGCAGTTTTTCGAAATCGACGTCGTCGCCCAGCCCGACAGCCTGATCCGGTTGGAGATAGAAGCCTCGCGCGTCGCCCCCGGCAGCGAGGGGCTGATCCTGTTGCCGTACTGGAACGGGGTGATGAACCCCTATTGGGATCAGGACGCGCGGGGCTGCCTGCTGGGTCTGTCACCGGATCACGGCCGGGCGCAGATCTACCGCGCCGTGCTCGAAGGCATCGCCCTGGAGCAGGCCCTGGCGACTCAGCGCATGGTCGAGGCCACCGGCGAACCGGTCGATGCTTTCGTCGCCATCGGTGGCGGCGCGGCGAGCCGATTGTGGTGCCAGATCATCGCCGATATCACCGACCGCCCGGTGATTCGCGCCGTCACCCAGGAAGCGTCGAGCCTGGGCGCCGGAATCGCTGCTGCGGTCGGGGCGGGCTGGTACGAGGATTTCGCCAGTGCCGCCCAGGCCATGACCCAGGGCGGCGAAACCTTCTCACCCAACGCTGCGCTGCGCGAATTTCATTGCGAGCTGCTGGCGCTGTACAGCGAACTCTACCCGCGCCTGCGTGACCTGTATCCGCGCCTGGCCCGGCTCAACCAGCGCTGAATCCACCGTCCACCGTCAAGGTCACGCCGTTGATCATCGCTGCGTCCTCGCTGAGCAGAAAGGCGATGGTCGCGGCAATCTCATCCGGCTGCACGAATCGTCCCAGCGGAATGCGCGAGAGCATAGACGCCGCCTTGACCGGATCGCTCCAGGCCTTGTCGGCCATGGGCGTGAGGGTCACCACCGGGTTGACGCTGTTGACCCGGATTCCGTGCGGCCCAAGCTCCACGGCCATGACCCGGGTCAGCGCATCCAGCGCCGCCTTGGAGGCGCAGTAGGCGGCGTGATCCCGGGTGCCCACCGCTGCGGCCAGGCTCGACACATTGACGATGGCCCCCGGCACGCCACGTGCGATCAGATCCCGCACCACCACTTGGGCCACCACCATTGGCGCACGGGTATTGACCGCGATCATCTGATCGAAGGTCTGCACCGAAGTGTCGAGAAAGGACTCAAGCTCCACCACGCCCGCGCAGTTGACCAGCAGGTCGATGGGCAGCATCGACGCCACCGCCGCCTGGGTCGCGGCGACGTCTGCCAGGTCGACCACCAGCGTCTGTTCGCAGTAGGCGAGATCAGCCGGATTGCGGCCCAGCGCAATCACTTCGGCGCCGCAGCGGCTGAGCCACTCGACGGTCTGGCGACCGATGCCCTTGCCCGCCCCGGTGACCAGAATGCGTTTGCCGATGAAATCGTGGGAGGGCATGAAAGTGGCTCCAGAGGTTGGGTCAGGGTTCTTGTTCGAGCAAATCGAGGGCTGCGCTCTCGTCGATCACCAGTTCGTGGACGACGTTGCGCAGCAGCACGGCGCGGATGATTTCGGCTTTGTACGGGCCGCCGGACACCAGCACGACTTTCTTGATCTTGCGCAGGTCGTCCGGGTCCAGCGAGATGGCCCGGCGGTTGAGCGGGTGATTGACCTCGATGCCGTCGCGGTCCAGCCAGCGCCCCAGCAGATCGCCCACGGCACCGGCGGCGCGCAGCGAGCGGGCGTCCTCGGGGTTGACCAGCCCCAGTTCCAGCATCAGCGAACGCTCGCTCAGATCACCCACGGTGAGCAACGCGACGTCCGCTTCCCGCGCCTTGCCCAACACCGCTTGCACCGAGGCTTCGGCCAGGATCATGTCGCGGTAGTGCTCCGACGGCGCGAAGAGCGGGGCGGCCAGGTAGTAATAAGAGCCTTGCAGCAACCCCGCGAGGCTTGACGCGATTTCCACGGTGTTGTTCGCCGAGCCGTAATGCAGCCCGCCCAGCAGCGAGACCACCGTGGTGTTCGGCAGCGAACGGCCTTGCAGCTCGCGAACCGCCTGGCGCAGGGTTCGGCCCCAGCCCACGGCGACGATGCAGCCATCGCTCAGGGACTCCTCGATGCTCGGCGCCACGGCGACGCCCAATACGCGAAAGATGCTCGACGGATCGTCCGGCGAGGGCGCCACGGTGACTCGCTCCAGGCCAAAGCGCTCCAGCAGGCGCTCCTCCAGGGCCACGCAGGAGGCCAGCGGCGAGTTGATGCGGATCTGCACCACGCCGGTTTCGCGGCAGGTCGCCAGGGCCTTGTTGACCCGCACCCGGGTGATCCCGAGGCGGTCGGCGATCTGCTGCTGGGTCATGCTGTTGACGTAGTAATACCAGGCGATACGGATGTTCAGTTGATCCTCCGCGTTCACCGTTTCGGTGTCGGCGGTAAATTCCGGATAGCGATTGTGCACGGCGGCGTCCTTCAAAACCTGGGAAGCGCGGCGCCTATTTCACGGCGCCCATGGTCAGACCTTGTACCAGATGCTTTGAAACCATCAATGCAAAAATGATCACCGGGAAGACGATCAGCGTGCCGGTGGCCATGATCTCGCCCCAGGGCAGGTCATAGCCGCTCATGAAGCTGGTGGCGGTCACTGGTGCCGTGCGGGCCACGTTGCGGGTCAGCACCAGGGCGTAGAGCAGTTCATTCCAGGAAAAGATGAACGAGAAAATCGCCGACACCGCCACGCCCGGCATCGCCAGCGGTAGCGCGATGCGCCAGAAGATGGTGAAACGCGAGGCGCCGGACAGCCGAGCGGCTTCGTCCAGATCCTTGGGCACCCCGCGGAACTGGTCGGTGCAGATCCACACCACGATGGGCAGGTTGAAGGTCAGGTAGATCAGGATCAGCACCAGATGCGTGTCGATCAGCCCTAGGTTGCGCGCCATCAGAAAGATCGGCAACGCCACGACAATCGGGCTCAACATGCGGTTGGTGATGAACCAGAACCATAGGTCCTGCTTGCCCTTGAATTCGAATCGCGCCAGCGCATAGGCAGCAGGTGTACCCAGGCCCACGGCGAGCACGGTGGTGCAGGCGGCGACGATCAGCGAATTGCCCAGGCTGTGCAGCACGTCACGCTCGAACAGCACCTTGACGTAGTTATCCAGGTGCGGGGTGAACAGCCACACCGGCGGCGAGGCCAGCGCTTCGGCCTGGGTCTTCATGCTGGTGGCGACCATCCAGTAAAACGGAAACACCGCGAACAGGAAGATCGCCAAGAGGCCCACCAGATGCCAGGCGCTGACTTTCATGCGCGGGCGGGTGCGTGCAAGCGTGGCCACGACGTTGGCGGCAGGAACGGTTGCCATGTCAGATCTCCCGGTAGACGAATTTGATGTACAGCCGCGCCAGCACGATGGTCAGGATCAGCAGCAGGATCGCCTGCGCCGAGGCCACGCCCTGGTCGAACACCCGAAAGCCGATGCGCTGGATGTACACGCTGACTAGCTCCGTGGCTGCGCCCGGACCGCCGCGGGTCATGGTAAACACGGTGTCGAACATCTTGAGAATGTCGGCGGTGCGCAGGATCAGGATCACCGTCGCACTGGGCAGCAGAAACGGCAGCTGCACGTACCGCACGATCTGCCAGCGACTGCGTGTCTCCAGACGCGCGGCTTCTTCGATTTCGTTGGGCACCATGGTCAGCCCGGCGAGCAGCACCAGTGCGCAGAAAGGCGTCCATTGCCAGATGTCCATCAGGGCCACGGCGATGAAGGCGTTGGTGGTGTCGCCCAGCCATTCCACGGGACCTGCGTTGAGCATCGCCAGCAACGCGTTGGCCGCGCCGAAATCACGGTTGAAGATCAGCCGGCCGATCAGCCCGGCCACGGCAGGGGCGGTAGCGAGCGGAATCACCAGGCTCATGCGCGCCAGCAGCTTGAAGCCTGACAGGCCCGGCTTGTGCAACAGCAGGGCGATGACCAGCCCCAGGGCCAGTTGAATCGGTACGACGGTGACCAGAAACAGCCCGGTACGTCCCAGCGCCGCCCAGAACGAGGCGTCGTTGAGCACACTGAGGTAGTTGTCGAAGCCGATGAAGGGTGTCGGGTCCTTGGGACGCGCCAGGTTGTACTGGCGAAACGAATTGACCAGCGCGAACACGGTGGGAAAGATCCCGATCAGCGCCAGCGCAACGGTGGCCGGCGCCAGAAAGGAAAAGGCCGCCCGGGTATTGTTCCAGAGCGTGGGGAATACCCGTTTTTTATTGTTGGACATGGTGGTTCGGATCTCTGGTCGGGCAATATTTCTGCTACTGAGCAAGATCCCTGTGGGAGCTGGCTTGCCAGCGAAAGCGGCGTGTCAGACACCCCAAGGTTGACTGACATACCGTCTTCGCTGGCAAGCCAGCTCCCACAGGTACGGCGTTACTTCAGCAATTTGACCTTGCCGTCGTAATAGCCCGCCTTCTTGAGGATGTCTTCCATCTTCGTCCCGATGGCCTTGGCTCCGGCCTCGACGCTGGTCTTGCCGAGCATGATGGCGGTGCCGTTTTCGCCGACCACTTCGGAGATTTCCGGCCATTGCGGGAAGCGTGGACGGTAGTCAGGCACGCCGCCTTCCCACGACGTCACCATCGGCTGCACGAACGGGTATTTCTTCTGCACCTCCGGATCCTTGTACACCGACATCCGCCCACTCACGCCACCGGCTTCCAGGTACGGCTTGGCCATCGCCTCGGAGGTGACCCACTGGATGAACAGCCACGCGGCGGCCTTCTGTTTGTCGTCCGAATGCGCATTGACACCCAGCGAGAACCCGCCCAATGCTGGCTTGAGCCCCGCAGGCCCCTTGGGTTCGGTGGCCACGGCCAGGCAGTCGGTGATCTTGGATTTTGCCGGGTCGGCCAGGGTGCTGTAGAACGCCGACCACTCGGTAATCATCGCCACCTTGCCTTGGGCGAGCGCGTTGACCGCTTCGTTGTGGTCATAGTCGACGATGCCCGGCGGCATGAACTTCATCAGGTCCTGGCGGAATTGCAGCCCTTCCTGAGAGGCCTTGGAGTTGAGGTTGGACTTGAAGTTGGCGTCCAGCAGCGAGCCGCCGAACGGCCAGAGGAAACGCATGAAACTGTCCGCCGACTGCGTCTCGCCACGGCGTGATTGCAGGGCGTAGGCGTAGCGGTCCTTGGCCTTGTCGGTGAGCTTGGGCCCGTAGACCTTGAGCACCTCGTCCCAGGTGGCGGGGGGCTTGTCGAAGCCTGCGTCCTTGAGCATGCACTTGTTGTAGAACAGCAGGCCCGAATAGTTATCGAAGGGCAGGCCGTAGGTCTGCTTGTCCCAGCCGCCGAAGGATTCCAGCAGGATCGGGAAGAAGCCGTCGAGCTTGAGGTCCGGGTCAGCGAGCTTGGGGTTCTTGGTGAAGGTGGTCACAGGTTCCAGCCAGCCGTTGCCGGCGAATTCGCCGATCCACACCACGTCGGTGAGCACCACGTCGAGCTGCTCGCCAGAGGTGAAACTCAGCACCTGACGCTCGCGGCTGTTCTCGTAGGGGATGGTTTCGTAGCTGACCTTGATCCCGGTTTTCTTCTCGAACTCGGGCAGCAGCTTGATGGCGGCGGCGTAGCCTGGGCGATCGAGGAAAATGGCCTTGATCTCGGTGCCCTTGTAGGGCGTTGCGGCCTCTTCGAGCGTCCAGGCCTGGGCGGCGCCTGAGCCAAGTGCGATTGACAGGGCCAGGGCATTCCATACCAGCTTGTTCATTACGTGACCTCTTTGTTCTTGTTGGTGAGGATTACGCGTTGTATGCGCTGACGCGCGTCGGGAGTTACAGCACTGCTTATTCGGGGTGGGGGAGAATTACCGTCTTGAGCGCTCCGTCGAGGAATTCCGAGGGGTAGCTGAACGCTTGTGTAGCCTGGGCCAGGTCGAAGCGATGGGTCACCAGGCAATCGACGTCCACCGAGCCTTGGGCGACCAGCTGAATCGCCCGGTCATACACATGGCCCATGCGCCGGGACATGCGAATGTCCAGCCCCTTGCGCCGCAGCAACGAAGCGCTCAGCGGCGCATACTGATCGCCATCGGGAATGCCCACCAGCACCACCCGGCCGCCGATGCGTGCCGATTGCGCGGCGATCTGGAAGCCCTCCGGGGAGTTGGTCGCCTCCAGCACCAGGTCGACGCCGCGCCCCTGGGTCCATTCGGCGATGGCGGCGTGATCGGCAGACACTTCGTCGGCACCCAACTGGCGGGCCTTCTCGGTGCGGTAGTTGATCGGGTCGATGGCGTAGATGGCCTTCTTGCACAGCATTCGCGCCAGTTGCAGCAGGCACAGGCCGATGGGACCGCAGCCGATAATGGCGACGGTTTCGAAGAGTTTCTTGCTGCCTGCCAGACCCATCGCATGGATCGCCACGCCAAGGGGTTCGAGCATGACTGCCTGCACCGGGGTGAAGTGATCCGGGACGGGGTAGATCTGGCTGGGCGCAACCACGATGTATTCGGTCATCGCGCCGTGGGTGTGGGGCGGGGAGCCGAGGAACTGTACGTGGGGGCAGAGGTTGACGTGGCCGCGATGGCACCATTCGCACTGCCCGCAGGGCTTGGCCGGGTCCACCGCCACCAGTTGCCCGGCCTTGAGATTCAGCAGTGGGTGATCGTCCACCACGCGGGCGGCAAATTCATGCCCGGCGATGAACGGCTGGGTGATGCGGGCGTGGCCGATGGCGCCTTCCTTGTAGTAATGCAGATCGCTGCCACACACACCGACGGCGCTGACCCGCAACAAGACTTCACCGGCCGCAGGCACCGGCACGGGCTTTTCGCCGATGCGGATGTCGCGGATGCCATGGATATACGCAGCCCGCATTCGGTGTGCTCCTTGACATTTGTATTTTTAGAATTACAAATGATCGTAGAGCGAAATATTTTGCTGTCAAGCCACGATGGTTGCGACGACTGGATTTCCCGTAGCAGTCCGGCTTGCCGACGTCAGCGTTCTTGCAGCTGTCGTCGCCGGCAAGCCGGACTGCTACGGGGGATCGGGCGTTTTCATGGCCGGGTACCACGCGCTGCACCCACACAACAATAAATCCAGGGGACACGATTTTGACTGAGCTCAGTTTGACCGGCATCGAGAAGGCCTATGGTGAGATCAAGGTTCTGCACGACATTCACCTGAACATCGAAAGCCGCGAATTCGTGGTGTTCGTCGGGCCGTCCGGTTGTGGCAAGTCGACCCTGCTGCGTTGTATCGCGGGGCTTGAAAGCATCACCCAGGGCCAGATACGCATCGGCGCCCGGGACGTGACCTACCTTGAGCCTGCCGACCGTGGCGTGGCGATGGTGTTTCAGTCCTACGCGCTGTACCCGCACATGTCGGTCTACGACAACATCGCCTTCGGCCTGAAGATGCAGAAGACCCCTCGCGAGCAGATCGAAGCCAAGGTGCGCAACGCTGCGCGCATCCTGCAACTGGAACCGTTGCTGGAGCGCAAGCCCAAGGCGCTCTCCGGTGGTCAGCGTCAGCGGGTGGCGATCGGGCGTGCCATCGTGCACGAGCCCGAGGTCTTTCTGTTCGACGAACCCCTGTCCAACCTCGACGCCTCGCTGCGGGTGCAGATGCGCATCGAGATCGCCAAGCTGCATGCCGACCTGCAGGCGACCATGATCTACGTCACCCACGATCAGGTGGAAGCCATGACCCTGGCCGACAAGATCGTGGTGCTGAACAAGGGTTGCATTGAACAGGTGGGCTCGCCGCTTGAGCTGTATCACCACCCGCGCAACCGTTTCGTGGCAGGTTTCATCGGCTCGCCACAGATGGGTTTCCTGCCGGTAGAGGTCGTACAGGTGAGCGCCGAGGGCGTGCAGGTCAGCCTGCCGGGCGGCGCCAGATTGCTGGTGCCGGTCAACGGTGAAAACGTCAACCCCGGTCAGTCGCTGACCCTGGGTTTGCGCCCGGAGCACTTGTCCGAGCGTGGGGCAGGGGATGCGCAGATTCCGGTGAAAGCATTGGTGGTCGAGCACCTGGGTGGCGAGACCTTCACCCACGCCCGGACCGCCGAGGGCAGCGACCTGATGGTCAAGGGCGACGGCATGTCGTCGGTCAAGGCCGGGCAGGCGCTGGCGGTGGGTGTATCAGGGGCGCGGTGTCACCTGTTCGATGAGCAGGGGCAGGCGCTGGCGCACCTGCGGCATTACACCCAAGTGAACGTTGAAGGCGGTGCGGTGCTACCCGGTGCGGCAGCCGTCGGGCGCTGAAAAAACATGCATGAGGGCCGTGCCAGAGCACCGCGCAGGATATTTCATTTCAGTGACGCAGGTTTTCGCCGATACAGCCCTGAGCCCGATGCGTTGTCGGGCCGGATGATTTCAATCAAGGAGCTGTAGATGCGTATTCTGTGTGTTTTGACCTTGGTCGGCAGCGCGTTGCTGACGGGCTGTTCTTCCATGATGCAACCTGTCGACAACCAGACCGTGCAGCCAAGTTCGCAGGACGGCGCCCAAGTGGTGTTCATGCGTAGCGCGTTCACCGGCAAGGCCATCGACGCTTCGCTGTATGACGTAACCGATGGCCAGACCCGGTTCATCGGCATCATGGCCAACGGCACCAAGGTCGCCTATCCGACAGCGCCGGGTCATCGCACCTTCATGGTTGTGTCTGAGGCTGCGGACTTCCTGGAAGCCGATCTGGCTCCCGGCAAGACCTACTACTCGATGGTCACGCCACGCATGGGCATGTGGAAAGCGCGTTTCTCGATGTGGCCGGTGGCCCGTGATCCAAAGGCCGAGTACAGCTCGCAGTCCAGTGATTTCAAGGACTGGATCGCTGACACCAAGCTGGTGACCAACTCTGCGAAATCCCTGAACTGGTTCCAGAGCAACAAGAACTCGGTGGAAGCCAAACGCGCCGAATACTGGCCGGTGTGGCAGAAGAAGAGCGCAGCCGACCTGCAACTGCGCACCCTGCACCCGGCAGACGGTCTGTAAGCCACCCCTGGGGTTGCGGCACAGGATTTACGGATTGCCCCAACCCCTGTAGGAGTGAGCTTGCTCACGAAAGCGTCGGTGTATCCACAAACGATGTGGAGCCTGAAAATCAGTCTTCGTGAGCAAGCTCACTCCCACAGGAGCCCGTCGTCGACCCTTCACTCCCGCTCCGACATCGTCTCCTCCAGATGGTCGATGTGCTTGAAGCGTTCCACCAGAAAATCGATCAGGCTGCGCACCCTTGCCGACAGGTGCAATTGCTGCGGGTACACCGCGTAGACGTCGGCGCGGGTCGGGGTCTGGTCTTCGAGTACCAGCCGCAAGCGACCGCTGCGCACATAGCGGGCGATGTCCCATTCGGCGCGCAGCAGAATGCCGAACCCCTCCAGCGCCCAGTTCAGGGCCACCTCACCATCGTTACAGCCCAGTGCGCCACGTACCTTGACGTTCTGCGTTTTGCCGCCGTTGGTGAAGCTCCACACCCCGTAAGGGGTTTCGTTCTGACGCAGGAAAATGCAGTTGTGATTCTGCAGGTCAGCCAGGCGCGTCGGCACGCCATGCTTTTCCAGGTACAGGGGCGATGCGCACAACAGGCGCCGGTTGGAGGCGATCTTGCGGGCGTGAAAGGCCGCGTCGGGCAGGGTGCCGAAACGGATGCCCAGGTCGAAGCCGTGGGCGGTCAGGTCCAGCGGGTGGTCGCTGATTTCCAGCTGGATTTCCACCTCCGGATAACGGGCGAAAAATGCCGCCAGCGCCGGGCCGATGTAGCGCCGCCCGAAGCCCAGTGACGCATTGACCCGGATCAGGCCCTTGGGCGTGGCGCGGCTGCTGCTGACCAGTTGCTCCACCTCTTCGATCTGCGTGAGGATCCGCGCGGCGTGGGAGAAATACAGCTCGCCCTCGGCGGTCAGGCTCATGGAGCGGGTGGTGCGGTTGACCAGCCGGATGCCCAGCCGGGCCTCAAGGGCGGTCAGGCGTTTGCTCACCGCAGGCGGCGTCACGCCCAGCTCCCGCGCCGTCGCAGCAAGGCTGCCTTGCTTGGCCAGGAGGTAGAAAAACTGCAGGTCCAGAGACTGATTCATTCGTAACTCAAAGTTATGGATGTAGTGATTTCAAGGAACTCACTGCTTTGGTTTCACTACATATACTCCGCTCACACCCCCCTTGAACAGCCCTGTTCAAGGGGAAAAACAAGAACGTTTCGAGAGTGGAGTTGAACATGAGCGCATACAAGATTGCAGCGATCCCAGGCGACGGCATTGGCGTTGAAGTGATTGCCGCAGGCGTCGAAGTGCTGCAGGCCCTGTCGAAGAAATCCGGCTTTGCGCTGGACTTCAAACACTTCGACTGGAACTCCGACAATTACCTGAAAAACGGTTACTACATCCCTGAAGGCGGCCTTGAGGAACTGAAAACCTTCGACGCGATTTTCTTCGGCGCGGTGGGTGCGCTGAACGTGCCGGACCACATCTCGCTGTGGGGCCTGCGTCTGCCGATCTGCCAGGGCTTCGACCAATACGCCAACGTGCGTCCGGCCCGGGTGCTGCCGGGAGTGAAGAGCCCGCTGCACAACGGCGAGCAGATCGACTGGGTGGTGGTGCGCGAGAACTCCGAAGGCGAGTACTCGGGCAATGGCGGTCGCGTGCATCGTGGCCTGCCCGAGGAGGTCGCCACCGAGGTGTCGGTGTTCACCCGCGCCGGGGTCGAGCGCATCCATCGCTTCGCCTTCGAACTGGCCCGCAGCCGTCCGCGCAAGCACCTGACCATGGTCACCAAATCCAACGCCCAGCGTCACGGCATGGTGCTGTGGGACGAGATTTTCTATGAAGTCGCCAAGGACTTCCCGGACGTCAAGATCGACAAGGAACTGGTGGACGCCGTGACCACGCGCATGGTGCTCAAACCCGGGACGCTTGACGTGATCGTCGCCACCAACCTGCACGCCGACATCCTCTCGGACCTGGCCGCCGCGTTGTCCGGCAGTCTGGGCATTGCACCGACGGCCAACCTCAATCCGTCGCGCCAGTTCCCGTCGATGTTCGAACCCATCCACGGCTCGGCCTTCGACATCACCGGCAAAGGTGTGGCCAACCCGGTGGCCACGTTCTGGACTGCAGCCCTGATGCTCGAACACCTGGGTGAACCGGCTGCGGCCAAGCAACTGATGTCGGCCATCGAAGCGGTCACCGAGAGCGGCCTGCACACGCCTGATCTGGGCGGCACGGCGACCACCCGGCAGATCACCGATGCGGTGCTGGCGCTGATCAATCGCTGATTCGAATCAACGAGGCTTTACATACTGTGGGAGCGAATTCATTCGCGAGACGTGGGTGCAAATGACGCAAATGCGTTGCCTGCACTGGCAATCGCGAATGAATTCGCTCCTACAGAGGGCGGGCGTAGGCCTCCCCTCTGGTACTTCCTGACAACAATAAAAAATCAGGGCCCTGTCATGAAAAGAATCCTGTCCAAGCTCTACGTGCAAGTGCTCATCGCGGTGATCCTCGGCGCCATCGTCGGCGTGCTGGTTCCCGATACCGCCGCCTCGCTCAAACCCCTGGGCGATGCCTTCATCAAACTCATCAAGATGCTGCTGGCCCCGGTGATTTTCCTCACCGTGGTATCAGGCATCGCGCGCATGGAAAGCATGAAAGAACTGGGGCGCGTGGGTTTTCGCGCGCTGCTGTATTTCGAGGTGGTGTCGACCCTGGCGCTGGTGGTCGGGCTGATCGTGGTCGATGTGTTCAAACCGGGCGCCGGGATGAACATCGACGTCGCCACGCTGGACACCTCAAGCCTTGCCACCTACACCGCTGCGGTCAAGCATGACTCGTTCATGGACTTCGTGATGAACATCATCCCCGACACCATCGTCGATGCCTTCGCCAAGGGCAACGTGCTGCAGATCCTGCTGTTTTCGATCCTGCTGGGCGTGGCGCTGGCGCAGGTCGGGCCGCGCGGCAAGGTGTTCGTCGATGCGCTGGACAGCCTGATGCAGGGCATGTTTCGCATCGTCAACATGGTCATGCGCCTGGCACCCATCGGGGCGTTCGGGGCGATTGCGTTCACCATCGGTAAGTACGGCTTCGGCTCGCTGTTCTCCCTGGGTAAGCTGATGGCCTGCGTCTACCTGACCTGCGCGCTGTTCGTGATCTTCGTGCTCGGGCCGATCTGCCGCTACAGCGGTTTCAGCCTTTGGAAATTCCTGCGCTTCATCAAGGAAGAGCTGTTCACCGTGCTCGGCACCAGCTCATCGGAATCGGTGCTGCCGCAGATGATTTCCAAGATGGAAAAGGCCGGGGTGTCCAAGCCGGTGGCCGGGATGATTATCCCCTCGGGTCTGACCTTCAACCCCGACGGCCAGGCGATCTACTACACCATCGCGGCGATTTTCATTGCCCAGGCGACCAACACGCCGCTGACCCTGACCGACCAGTTGATCGTGCTGGCGGTGTTGATGTTCACTTCCAAGGGCTCAGCAGGGGTGACCGGTTCGGGCTTCATCATCCTGGCTGCAACCCTGGCATCGCTGGGCACGATTCCAGTGGCCGGGATGGTCCTGCTGCTGGGCGTGGACCGCTTCATGTCCGAGGCGCGAGCGATCACCAACACCATCGGCAACGGCGTAGGTACCATGGCCATCGCCAAGTGGGTCGGGGCGCTGGACACCGAGAAGATGAACCGTGCGCTCAATGGCGAGCCTGAGCCTTTGGCGCAGCCGCAGCCAGTCGAAAAAGCTCCGCCTGCGTCCGCCGGGCTTCGGCCTGCGCTGGGGAGCGTTTCTCAGGGCTGATGGGTTGGCGCGCAGTGGATGAAGGTCGATGACTTGAGCCACTGCGCGTCGGGGTAGTAGATGAACAGCAGTTGCCCGTCTTTCAGGGTATCGATCAAGGGTCTGGCCACGGCACTTCCCACAGCAGGGCAGCCGTGGCTTCTGCCGAGCCGGCCATTCTCGCGGGCGAAGGCATCGCTGACGTAATCGGCGCCATGAATCACCACATCCCGTTCGAACGCCCGGTCATTGAAGCCTGGCTCCAGGCCGTCCATGCGCAGCGAATAGCCGTTGCGCCCGGTGTAGGGTTCGCGCGTGCTGTACAGGCCGATACTCGACGCAAGACTTTGCGACTCGTTGGAAAAGTGCGTGGCCAGGTTCTCGCCGCTGTTGCGTCCGTGGGCGACCAGTTCGCGAAACAGCAGGGTGCGCCGGGGCAGGTCGAACACCCACAGGCGCGGCACAGTGGAGGGCAACGAGTAATCGATGACCGCCAGGCGTGTCGGCTCGAGCCGGGTTTGTTCAGCGCGACATTGCGCCGACTGCACCGCAAGCTCGATCACTCTGGGATCGGCATCCGGCGCGGCCCGTTTCAATGCCGCGTCCAGCGAGGGTTGGGGGGCGGCAAACGCAAGGTTCGCGCAGAACATCAGCGCTGGCAGAATCCACTGTTTGAACGGCATCGGCAGGCACTGCGAGAGGGCAGAAATTAACCGCCAATATCCTCAACCACGCTAGTGTTTGGCAAGTCCCGCCTATCCCGGTTTCGCGCGCCTATTGCATAAAGCCAAAGGGCCACTATGCTGCTCCCTGCGACTTGTTTTACAGTTGCGCTTGCTGTTCGGCGTTTCATTCATAACAACCCATAACTTGTCGAAGACAGCTTGCGATGTTCCGTGCGTTGCTGCCTGGCGAGCCTTGAAATGGCACCGCAGGCGTGACACGGGTGCAGGAATGATCGGCCTCGCAAAGAAGGTTCGACGATGCGCCTCACTTCTCTGTTTACCGGCCTTTTGCTGACGCTGTTGGCAAGCTCCGTGCTGGCCGCCGACACTACCCAACCTGAGGCCGTGGTCAGCAAAGCCCAGGTACTGGAAGAAAAAGCTGCCGAAAAGGATGGCCCCGCGCCGCCGGTGCCAAAAAGTCAGATCATTACCAAATCCGAAGCACAGGCGGTGGACCCCGCAGGCGTGCAGCCGGTGGATGACCCGCTGGTGTGCCTGTCGCGCACCATCTACTGGGAAGCCAAGGGCGGCAGTGACGCGGACATGGAAGGCGTGGCGAGCGTGGTGCTCAACCGACTGGGGCACGAGGGGTATCCGGACACCATCTGCGCAGTGGTCAAGCAGGGCGTTGAGAAAAAGGCCTGTCAGTTTTCCTGGTGGTGCGACGGGCGCTCCGATCAGGTCAAGGAAGATGATCGCTATGCGGCCTCCAAGGAAATTGCCCGCAAGGTCCTCAACAAGCAATTGCCCGACAGCACCAAAGGCGCGATGTACTTCCATGACCGCAACGTCAAGCCGGACTGGGCCAGCGAATACCTCAAGACCGCCGAAACCGGGAAGTTCCTGTTCTACAAGCCCAGGGACGGCAAGGCGAAGTGAGGGGAGCGCTTCGATCGTAGCAGTCCGGCTTGCCGGCGTCAGCGATCATGAAGACGCCACGCCGGCAAGCCGGACTGCTACGGGTATCGGTTTGACACCCATGGTGGTCACCCCCAATCCCCGTAGCAGCCGGGCTTGCCCGCGGGAGCGGTCCTGCCGCCAAACGCGCTACTGCTGCACCCCAAACATCGCCGTCCAGTAAATCCCCGCATCGCTCTTGGGATCGGTCGCATAGGAAGCGCCCAGCTCGCGGTACGCCGGGTTCATGATGTTGGCGCAATGTCCAGGGCTTGCCAGCCAGCCTTCGACCACTTTGCGGGCGCTGTCCTGGCCTGCGGCGATGTTCTCGCCGATCTGCTGGCCGATATAGCCCGCCAGCTCTGCCCGGTCCCCCGGCGTTCCGCCGTTGCGGCCCTTGTGGTCGAAGTAGTTGTTGTTGGCCATCGAGCGGGTGTGGCCCTCGGCCGCGCTGGCCAGGCTGTCGTTCCAGGTCAAGGGCGAAGCAGGGCCGTAAGGCTGCCCGCCACATTGATGGGGCACGCTGCGGGCGGCGTTGATGAGCCCGAGCAGTTTCTGCCCTTCAGCCTGGGAATTGCCCAGCCCGCCTGCCAGCAGCGGCCGCGCCAGTACGATGCGCCAGTCACGGTCGACACGGCTGACCCCCACATCGACGAATTGCGGATTGAGCACCACCTGGCAGAAGCTTTCCTGCACCGCCTTCATGGCCGACTGCGCATCCCGAGGGCCGGACAGCGAAATCGCCTGCACCGTCACCATCGGATACGAGGCCCGGGCCAATACTCGTTGCAGATCGACGCTGCCAGTGGCCGGCAGGTTCAGGCGCGGATCGGCGGTCAGGGGAGGGAGTTCCTGTGACACGACATTGGGGCACGGCTGGGCTTCGCTGCGGAAGGTGTTGATCGACTGGATCAGTTGCGTTTCTTCGCTGGCCAGCGCCGTCCCGGTCAACATCAGCAGCGACGACAAGGCTGCAAGACCTGTAGTGAATGAGGTGAAGCGCATGTGGATCTCCCTTGAACTGGCTGCGGCCATGATGCGCGATTTGCTCGGTATCGAAATAGTCTGAGCGACAGAATCTGCGGAGGTTGCAGTGTGATGGCAGCTTTTTGCAATGATGCAGGCAAAAAACTCTATGACCCACTGCATCCTGCCTGGGTTGCTCAACAGCCATTTTGCTCGAATCTCGTGTGGTGTTGATAGGTCTTCTTATATGACAGTAATTTGCATATGAAGGCTTGACTCAGTCCCCGCAGGAATGGCTGTTATCACCCGGCCCTGTCTTCTGAGCGGGCAAGCGGGTTGAGAGGATGTGGGTGTCGAAACCCTCATCCTCTACAAGGAATACCGCCATGACCCTGCAAGCAAAGCTCGATGCGTTCAAGGCCGATTTCGTCGCCGGCAAACCGCCTTACAACGCCCCGGCGCCGGTGCACGCGATCATGAAGCGTGCGACTGACGAGCTGATCGCCTCGGAGCAAGCCCTGCGTACCCTGAAAGTCGGTGACAAGGCACCGGTCTTCACCCTCAACGACCCGGACGGCAACCCGGTGTCTTCCACCGAACTGCTGGCCAAGGGGCCGTTGGTCATCAGCTTCTACCGGGGTGTGTGGTGCCCGTACTGCAACATGGAGCTGCAAGCGCTGGAAGAGGCACTGCCACAATACCGTGAGCTGGGCGCAAGCCTGGTGGCGATCTCGCCGCAGACCCGCGTCAACAGCCGCAAGTCCGTGCGCCAGAATCAGCTGAGCTTCCCGATTCTCAGTGACGTCAAGAGTCGCGTCGCCGAAGCCTTCGGCCTGCGTTTCAAGCTGCCGGATTACCTGATCGACCTGTACAAGGGGTTTGGCAATGACCTGCCGGTGTTCAACGATGACGACGCCTGGGTGCTGCCGATGCCGGGCCGTTTCGTGATTGGCCAGGATGGCGTGATCGCATACGCCGAGGTCAATCCGGATTACACTCAGCGCCCGGAACCCACTGATTTGCTGCCCGCGTTGCGTGGCTGAAACCTGCAATGCAATCGGGCCGTCACGGTAGTGGCGGCCTTTTGCGTATTCATCTGTCTTGAGTCTTGCCGAGGAGTGTCGATGGATCGCCTGGCCGCGATGCAAACCTTTATCTGCGCCGTTGAAACCGGCTCGTTTTCCGCTGCTGCAAAACGCCTGGGCGTCGGGCAACCTGCGGTGTCGAAGTCCATCGCGGCGCTTGAGGAGACTCTGGGCACGCGCCTGTTATTGCGCACCACCCGGGGCCTGACGCCTACCGAGGCCGGGCAGACCTACTACGATGCTGCGCGCAGGGCCATCGATCAGGCCGACGAAGCCGATGCGGCCGTGCGCGGTGCCGGTTCCGGGTTTACCGGGCGCCTGCGGGTCAGCGCCGCCGTGACATTCGCCAGCATGCACGTGGTGCCGTATCTGGGACCGTTGCTGGCCCAGCATCCACAGTTGAGCATTGATGTGGTGCTGGACGATCGCAGCGTTGATCTGGTGGAGGAGGGCATCGACGTTTCCCTGCGCATGGGCGACCTGGACGATTCCTCGATGACGGCCAAGCGGATTGCCCAGGGCAAGCGCCGCATCATTGCCACGCCTGCATACCTTGAGTGTTACGGCACGCCGAGCCATCCGCGGGACCTCGAACACCATCAGTCGGTGGTCTACAGCCGGGGCAGCGGGGGCAACCACTGGCAGATGCGCCGAGGGGATGAGGTGTGCAATGCATCGCCCATCGGGCGCTTGCGGGTGACGGCGGCGGAAGGCGTGCGCGCGGCGGTGCGCGCCAATCTGGGGCTGGTGATGGCCTCGGAGTGGATGTTCGCCCCGGAGCTTGCGAGCGGCGAAGTGGTCACTGTGCTCGACGACTGGACGCTGCCATCCATCGACCTGTGGGCCGTCTTCCCTGCCGGGCGCATGAGCAGCGCCAAGGCGCGGGTGTTCGTCGATTATGTGGCCGCGTTGCTGGGCAGCTAGTGTGCTCTTGATTCGGCCCGGCAGGCCCGGCTGCCACGGATCCGCTTTTGATTCTGGCCGGCAGGCCGTAGGAGCTGGCTTGCCTGCGATCTGGCGCGAAGCGGCAGCAAATTCAGCCGCCTCGGTTGTGCCAGATACAGCGCGTCAGCAGGGGTTGCTGCCGGTCCCCGGCAGATCGCAGGCAAGCCAGCTCCTACGGCCTTCGGCCAGAAGCGGCTCGTGTTCCCAGCACAAACCCCGTGGCAATCAGGGGGCATCAGAACTGCGTTACAAAGTCGCCTTGACCTGCAAACCGACGATCAATGTGTTGTCGATGTCCTGGCCATAAAACGCGCCTGGCTCGATGATGTATTGCACCGACGGGCGCAAGGTCAGCCATGGCGTCACTTGTGCGCCGTAGGTCATCTCCACCAGACCTTCGCCACTGGCCAGATCAGGAAAGTCCTGGCCGCTGGCCAGCGCTGCGTTTTCCTGCACGTCGCGGCTGCGCGAGTTGAACACCGCGCGGCCATAGCCGATGGCGACAGTGTCGTTAGGACGGGACACGAACGGCTTCTTCAACGCCAAACCGGTCGAGTACCAGCGACGAAACGGCGCGGCCGCTGCGCTGGCGTTGGAGAACTGGCCGAACACATGCACGTTGCGACCGCTCACCTCATCGGAATTCCACACGGTCTGGTCCATCAGGAAATACGAGCCCTCGCGGCCGCCGACTTCCCTGTTGGTGCCGATGCGCGGAGCGTCGGAGGTGTCGTAGTAGTAACCGACGCGATATTCGCCGGGCATGTCGCCAAGCACGTTGTAGATCGCTTCGATGGGCAGGATGTTGCCAGTACTGTCCTTGGGCGTGACGTGCCAGGCGCGGCTGGAATTGCCGTTGCTTGCGGCATCGACCTTGAATGCTGCGACCTGCACGGCGAAGTTCGGCGTGAAGCGGTACTTGGCCATGCCGCCCAGGTGCGCGTTGGGGTAGTTGCTCCAGCCGCTGCCGCCGGACATCGCCAGCGGGTGACCGCAGAAACCGGCGTTCATGAAGTTGCACAGGATGCCGCTGGACAGCCCGCCCAAGTCGTTACCCATGGCCATGTAGCCCAGCTTGACGTTGAGTGCAGGGGTGAACAGGGTGTTTTCGTAGCTCAGTTCAGTCAGGCGCGTGTACAGCCCGCCGTAGTTTTCCTGCACCGGCAGGCGGTTGCCCACCAGGTCGCCCGAGCCGTCGTTGCCGCGTCGGTCGTTGATGGTCAATTGCACCTTGCCGCCGCTTTCCAGGTCCAGCAGCTTGCCCAGGTCGAACTGCGCGCCCAGCTTGATGTTCTGCGAGTAACGGGTGCCGCGCTGCTTGCCGCCGTGGGCGTTGTAGACGGTCTCGCCGCTGTAGTCGCCGGTGACCTTCACGCCTTGCGCCGCCAGGCGGCTGCGGCTGCCTTCCCAATCGCCGGTCATGGTCGAGCGGTCCATCCAGTCATCGGCGATTGCAGGCGCAGATGCCGCCATTGCCAGTACGGAACCGACGACCAGCGCCGTAGAAAACCCACGGCGCGAGCCGGAATCTGCGAAGAATTGCGAAGGAATGCTCATCAAGAAACCTGAAATACAAAAAACCGACCCCTGGGACGAGGGCGGCAAGAGAAGGGGGATGCGCAGGCGCGCTCAAAAGCGGGCGACATCAAAACATATTTATGTACTGACCAGTTAATTCATTTTGATGATTGCGACTATCGTCGTAGGTCATTGTCCTGAAAGGATCTCAGTAGCGGATCTCAGCACGGCGCAATTCCGCTTCTGGCTTGCCTGCGATCTGGCGCGCAGCGGCAGTGAAACCAGAACACTCAGGAGTGTCAGGCGCACCGTGCGTGCAGGGTTTGCTGCTGCGTTGCAGCAGATCGTAGGCAAGGCAACTCCCACGCCCTGCGGGCAGAAGCGGATCAGTTCAATGCCCACGCCCTGCGGCCAGAATCGTTGTCCGAGTCAGCCGAGCCCTTGGACCAACTCCTTGAAAGCCGGCAGCGCCGGATTGTCGTTGTCCTGCCGCGAAACCATGTACAGCTCGGCATGCAGTTGCGCATCGAGCAGCGGTCTGAACACCAGACCCTCGCTGTGCAGCTGCGATGCAGAGGCGGGGACGATGGCCAGGCCAAGTCCGGCCTTGACCAAGCTCACTACCGTGTGGGTCTGCCCCAGGTGGTAGACGTAACGCGGCTTCACCCCGCTCAGGGCGAACAAGCCCGCGATGCAATCGTAGAAGTAACGGCCTTCGTCGGGCGCATACATCACGAATGGCTGCTGATCGAGGGAGCCCACGGCAATGGTCGCCTCCCGCGCCAACGGGTGGTTGTGTGGCAGCACCACCAGTAACGGTTCACGACTGACCAACTGCGCATCGAGCCCTTCGGCATCGTTGATCTGCCGCACGAACGCCACGTCGATCCGGTGCGCGGCCAGCGCCTCAAGTTGCGCACTGGAGACCATTTCCCTGAGCGTGAATTGCAACCCCGGCAACTGTGCCTGCGCACGGGCCAGCAACTGCGGAATCATCTGGTAGGCACTGACGGCCGTGAACCCCAGGGTCAGGCTGCCGGCCTCACCCCGTGCCAGGCGTCGCGCACCGTCGGCGGCCTGATCGGAAAACGCCAGGAGGTGCCGCGCATCGCGCAAGAATCCCGCGCCTGCGGTCGTCAGCCTGACCGTGCGGTTATTGCGTTCGAGCAGTTGAATCCCCAGTGCCCGTTCCAGCAATTGCACCTGCCGACTCAGGGGCGGCTGGGTCATGTGCATGCGTGTCGCGGCACGGCCGAAGTGCAGCTCTTCGGCGACGGCCACAAAGCAGCGCAGTTGATGTAATTCCACGATTCAATATCCGCATCAATCCATACATTCTCTATGTTAGACCTGAATCGATCCCTGCTCCTATCATCGCGACGAGGTTGTACGACAACAAAAACAAGATGCCCGCCCTATAGGGAGCGGGAGGGAGACACACCATGCTCAGCAAAGCCCTTCCAGTGGACTATGCCGACGCGCAAGCGAAGGTCGGCCGCCACCGTTTTCTGATTCTCTCGATGATCTTCATCGTCACCGTGATCAACTATGCCGACCGGGCGACCATGTCCATCGCCGGCACTGGCGTGGTCAAGGACCTGGGCCTGGACCCGATGATGTTGGGCATGATCTTCTCCGCGTTCGCCTGGGCCTATGCCCTGGGGCAGATCCCCGGCGGCTGGCTGCTCGACCGCTTCGGCGCGCGGCGTGTGTATGGCGCAAGCCTGGTGTTGTGGTCGGTGTTCACCATGGCCCAGGGCACCGTAGGCTGGTTCGGCCTGATGGGCGCGTCGGCGGCGATCAGCCTGTTCGCCATGCGCTTCATGCTGGGGCTGGTGGAGTCCCCGGCGTTTCCGGCCAACAATCGCATCGTCTCCTGCTGGTTCCCCACCAGCGAGCGCGGCACGGCCTCGGCGCTGTTCAACTCGGCGCAGTACATGGCCGTCGTACTGTTCACTCCCTTGATGGCCTGGCTGACCCACGCCCTTGGCTGGGAGCACGTGTTCCTGTGGATGGGAGCGCTGGGCCTGGTGCTGAGCGTGTTCTGGTTCGCCCTGTATCGCGAGCCCCACAGTGACAAGCGCTTGAGCCGCAAGGAACTGGACTACATGCGCGAAGGCGGCGCCCTGGTGGATCTGGAGCTCAATCGTACAAAGCAGAAGAGTAAAACCAACTGGGGCGAAGTCCGTCAGTTGTTCACCAGTCGCACCCTGTGGGCGATCTACATGGGGCAGTACTGCATCACGGCGCTGACGTACTTCTTCATCACCTGGTTCCCGATCTACCTCATCAAGGGCCGTGGTATGACCATCATGGAGGCCGGCTGGGTGGCCGCCTTGCCGGCGATCTGCGGTTTTTCCGGGGGTGTCCTGGGCGGGATGCTGTCTGACCTGCTGATCCGTCGCGGCGTGCACCCTTCCATTGCCCGCAAGACCCCGTTCCTGATCGGCATGCTGATGTCCACCGTGCTGGTGCTGGCCAACTTCACCGACGCCAACTGGATCGTCATCGCCCTGATGGCTTTCGCATTCTTCGGCAAGGGCCTGGCAGCGGTTGGCTGGGCGGTGCTCTCTGACACTGCACCGAAAAACATGGTCGGCCTGAGCGGCGGCGTGTTCAACGGCATCGGCAACATCGCCGGGATCATCACACCGCTGGTGATCGGCTACATCGTCGCCACCACCGGCTCGTTCAACACTGCGCTGTGGTTCGTGGCGGCCCACGGGTTATTGGGTGTGTTTGCCTACGGTGTTCTGGCGGGGCGTTTCGAGCGAGTGGAGCTGCGCTGAGTCCAAGGATTGCCGGATGTATCAAGGCGGCGGACAGTGCCTCTGACTGTTGCGCCGCCAGCCCTGATTTCCCCATCCACAGGTCAGTCCTGACCTGTCCTCGCTGATTGATGAATCTGGCTCAAGAGCATTTGTCATTCCGGCTGTATAGTCATCTTCGTTGCCCGCCGTTAACGTCGCCGTCTGACGCGCACGCCGGTTTTTGGCTGTCGACGGGCCATTGGTCCAATTCAGAACACATTGCCGCTCACTTTTGCGGTGAAAACATGTCCGATTGGGGTGAATAGGCTCAGGGTGCTACTGGCCCAGCTCACTTTCGCCCGTTTCACCAAGGCATTGGGTCATTGCAGCAGGTAGGCGCTTGATGAAACAGCTCGATCTACAAGTGATTCAAAAGGCCCGCCAGTGGCTCGCGGCGGGGCAACCGGTCTGGCTGTGCACGGTAGTGTCGACCTTCGGCTCGGCACCTCGTGGGCCGGGCGCGATGCTGGTGGCGTTGTCAACCGGGGAGCATCGCGGCTCGCTGTCGGGCGGGTGCGTGGAGGATGATTTCCTCGAGCGCGTTGCCGAGGGTCGGTTCTCGCCAGTCAACCAGGTGGTTCGCTACGGCGAGGGTGGGCTGGCCCCGACCTTGAAACTGCCGTGTGGCGGCGTGCTCGATGTGCTCGTGGAGTTCATCACGCCGGATGAGGCCAACTGCGCCCATCTGGCGTGCGTCGAGGCCGCGTTGACGGGCGGTGAACTCGTCACCCGCCGGGTTTTTCTCGACAGTTGCGAAAGAACCCACCGCCCCGGCGCCATGAACGAGCCCCGTGTCGCGGTGGACGGCAGCTGTATTTCAGTGCGCATTGGCGCAGCGTTTCGTCTGTTGCTGGCGGGGCTGTCACCGGTGGCCGAATATTGCGCCAACTACGCGCTGGCGCTGGGGTATGAGGTCATTCTGTGCGATCCGCGTACCGAGGTGACCGCAGGTTTTTCCATGCCTGGGGTGGAGCTGGTGCCGGTATTGCCCGCAGTGTTCATTTCGGCCGGCGGCTGCCATGGCGCAACCGCAGTGGTGGCGCTGACCCACGACCCGCGTCTTGATGACCTGACTTTGCTCGAAGCAGTGCGCACCCAGGCGTTCTACATCGGCGCCATGGGCTCCCAGCGTACCAGCGACAGCCGTCGTGAGCGGTTGGTGCGCATCGGTGGATTGAATGAGACGGCACTGGCCAGAATCCACGCGCCCATCGGGCTGAACCTGGGCAGCAAGACACCCGCTGAAATCGGCATCGCGGTCATGGCCGATATCATCCGGGTGTCCAGCGGCGTCGAACGCCGGGCGCTGTAACCGGCGGACCGGGATCAGCGTGCGGCAAACACCTCCTTGAGCACCGGTACAGCAGACATCGCTTTAGGCCAGCCCACGTAAAACGCCAGATGGGTGACCACTTCCGCCGCCTGCTCGCGGGTCAGGCCGTTGTCCATCGCGCGGTTGAGATGGAACGTCAGCTGTGCCGATTGATTCTGCGAGATCAATGCCGCCACGGTAATCAGACTGCGATCCCTGGGCGTGAGGTCAGTGCGCCGCCACAGATCGCCGAACAGCACGTCATTGGTATAGCGCGCCAGCTCCGGCGCCGTCGCGCCGACGGAGCCCTGAACCGCCGCCCGGCGTTTGGCCTCGCTGTCGGGGTCCAGTTGCAAAGGCTCGCTGGGGGGCGGGCTGATTTGCGCGGGGTCCAGCCCTTGTTCGGCAAACACCTGTTTTGCGACGCCCACGGCCGACATCGCGTTCGGCCAGCCACTGTAGAACGCAAGGTGAGTGATAAGGCCGGTGATTTCGCTCGGTTTCACGCCGTTGTCCAGCGCAAGTTTTATGTGCCCGGTCATTTGCGCCGTCTGGCCGCTGGCGACCAAGGCGGCCAAGGTAATCAGGCTGCGGTCGCGGGGCGCAAGGCCCGGGCGCTTCCACACTTCACCGAACAACAGGTCGGTGGTGTAGGCGTACAGTTGAGGCGTGACCTGCAGCACGTCTGGTGAGGGCTTGGGGTCCGGGCGCGGCTTGCCTTCTTCGGCACTGGCCAGCGCGGAAAACAACACACTGGCCAGGGTGGTGGTGATGAGTTTCATGGGGGGGCACCTGTGCAAGGGCCCGCTCGCTACATGAGCGGCGAGGGGCGGTAAGGGACAGAATCAGCGGTTCACATTCTTTTGCAGGTGCGCGGGGTAGCGCTCGCCGACGATCTGGATCTGGCGCAGGGCCGAGTCAATGGCGTGCAGGTCCGAGACTGTCAGCTCGATGGCCGCCGCGCCGTTGTTTTCTTCCAGGCGATGGAGCTTGGTGGTGCCGGGGATGGGGGCGATCCAGGGTTTTTGCGCGAGCAACCAGGCAATCGCGATTTGCGCGCGGGTGGCGCCTTTGTCGTCCGCCAGCATCCCGAGTACCTCAACCAGTCGGGCGTTGGCCTTGCGGTTTTCCTCGGTGAAACGCGGCGCAACGTTGCGGAAGTCGTCCTGGGCGAAGGTGGTGCTGGCGTCGATGGCGCCGGTCAGAAAACCCTTGCCCAGCGGGCTGAAGGGCACGAATCCGATCCCCAGTTCTTCGAGCAGCGGCAGGATTTCTTTCTCCGGTTCACGCCACCACAGCGAATATTCGCTCTGCAGGGCAGCCACTGGCTGCACGGCGTGGGCACGGCGAATCGAGTCGACGCCGGCCTCGGACAGGCCGAAATGCTTGACCTTGCCTTCGGCGATCAACTCCTTGACGGTCCCGGCGACGTCTTCGATGGGAACGTTGGGGTCGACGCGATGCTGATAGAACAGGTCGATGCGGTCGGTCTTCAGGCGCTTGAGCGAGGCTTCGGCCACGGCACGAATGTTCTCGGGGCGGCTGTCCAGTCCTTGGGGGACTTCGCCGTTCTTGAAGCCGAATTTGGTGGCGATCACGATCTGGTCGCGAAAGGGCGCCAACGCCTCACCCAGCAGTTCTTCATTGGTGAACGGGCCGTAGGCTTCGGCGCTGTCGAAAAAGGTTACGCCTTGGTCGAAGGCGGCATGAATCAGCTCAATGGCGGCGGATTTTTCCATCGCCGGGCCGTAGGCGAAGCTTGCGCCCATGCAGCCCAAACCGATGGCCGAAACCCTAAGGCCGTTGTTGCCCAGTGTGCGCTGTTGCATCTGTTGTCTCCTCGATTGGCAATCAACCCACCTTATATTCCTGTACCATCCTCAACAATCTGTCCAAGGCTGCATGAGTACATGAGGAAAATTCATTAATGATTCGTGCCGACCTGCCCGAGCTGACGGCTTTCATCGCGATTGCCGAGCATCAGAGTTTCAGTGGCGCGGCCCGTGTGCTGGGGGTTTCGCCTTCGGCGCTGAGCCACTCGATGCGCAACCTCGAGGCGCGTCTGGAGATGCGCCTTTTCAATCGCACCACGCGCTCGGTGAAACTGACCGAGGCGGGTGCGCAGTTGCTTCAGGGCGTGCGACCGTTGCTCGTTGACCTGACCAATGTGGTCAACGAGGTCACCTCGGCGCGCAATACGCCGTCAGGTTCGATCCGCATCAGCGCCTCGGAGTCCGCCTTTCGTCCGCTGGTTCGGCATGTGGTGCCGGGCTTTCTGGCGAAGTATCCGCACATCCACCTGGAGTTCATTGCCGACGGCAAGCTGCTGGACATCGTGGGGGAGGGGTTCGATGCCGGGATCCGCATTCTCGATGACGTACCCCGGGACATGATCGCCGTGCGTTTCGGTCCGCAGATGGTGTTTGGTGCGGTGGCGTCGCCCGAGTATCTGGCGCGTCATGCAGCGCCCGTGACGCCTCAGGATCTGAAGCAACACCGTTGCATCCGTTTTCGTTTTGCCAGTGGTGCGCTGTTTCGCTGGGACATGCAGTACCAGGAGCAGAGCACGAGCCTGGACGTCGACGGGCCGATCACCCTGGACAACCTCAATCTGATGATCGAAGCGGCGCTGGCCGGGGTCGGGATCGGCTGGGTGCCGCTGGACCAGGTGAGCGGGCACCTTGAGGCCGGCCGTCTGGTGCAGGTGTTGCCAGAGTGGGGCCCGACCTACGCTGCCCATTGCCTGTATTACCCGGCCAACCGCCATCCGCCAACGGCCTTGCGATTGTTTGCCGAAGCGGTACGCGAATGGGCGGCAACCGAGGAAGGCCGGTAGCGATCTCAAGCACGCCTCACAACACCTGCCTGTGGGAGCGGGCGTGGCGCACCGGCAACAGAGTCTCTACCGGTAGAACCGCTCCATCACATACTCAAGCGAAGCCGGCAGGGTCTGGCCGTGGCCCATGCCGTCGAAGCTGTGGTACTCAAGCTTCAGCCCTGCAATCCCCTTGAGCCTTTCAACCAGTTGCCTGGCCAGTCGATCCGCACCCATCGCGGGTGTCGCTTGCGGGGTGACGGGCTCGGCGCTGCCGCGCATCAGCAGCAGGCTGGCGTGGGGTGTGCGCAGTTGCCCGCTTTCTTCCTCGATCAGCTTCTCATCCCACCACAACGACGGACTGGCCGCCGCATAGTGGTTGAACAGCAACGGGCGGGTGAACAGCGTGTGCAACACCAGCAGCCCGCCATACGAGTGACCCCACAGGGTCTGCTCATGTTCGTCGAGCTTTAACAGCCCGGCCACTTGCGGGCGGATCCGGTCGCGCAGCAGGTCGAGAAACCGGTCGGCGCCGCCGCTGGGCACTTGGGTCAACGGATCGGTCTGTGTCGCGGCACCCGGACGCTGCGGGGTGTAGTCCATTGTTCGGGCGTTACGCTCGATGCGTAGCGGCGTCTGGTAGCCGATAGCGATCAGCACAGGCGGATGTGCCTGCGCCAGCCTTTTCAGCGCAGCCTCGTCAAACGCACCCATCGCCGCGTTGCCATCGAGCATCCACAACGAGGGATAGCCCTGGGCAGGTGCCGGCTTGTGCGGCTTGCCGATCCAGATCCGGTAATGGCGCCCGCCATCGGCGGAATCCAGATCGAACGATGTGAAGCTGTAGGGCAGGTCCTGGCGTTGCAGAATCTGCGTGTCCATGGGCTGGTCCGGTGCTGGCCTGGCCAGGGTGGTCAACCCCGGCGCGGCCAGCAACAGGACGAGCGCCAGAGGTCTCATGAAAAGGTTCATCAGGCGGTCTCGTCAGGTTCAGAACGATGCAGTCAGGCTGGTATACAGGGTGCGCCCAGGCTCGTTGTAGGTTGCCGCGCCCGCGCCGTCGATGTTGGCCACGCCCTGTGCGTTGCCCTCGCGGAACAGGCGTTTATCGAACAGATTGTCGACGCCGGTGGTCAGGCTCAGGTTTTTGCTAATGGCGTAGGTGCCGCTGACGCCGACGATGGCGTATGGCGAGAGCTGGTTATTCGAGCTGCCGGTGACCCGCGCGCCGTGGTAGTCGTATTTCTTCGGCTTTTGCTTGCCGTACCACGCCACGCTGGCCTGGAACGACAGGTCGTTGGTGGCCTGCCAGTCGAGCATCGAGTTGAGGGTGTACTTGGGCGTTACCGACAACACATCGCCGGTCTCCTTGTTTTTCGATTGCAGCATGTAGGTGAAGTTGTTGTTCCAGGTCAGCTGGTCGGCCAGCGGAATCGTCAGATTACCCTCCAGGCCCTCGACCAGTGCTTTGGGCACGTTCTCCCACTGATAGACCGCGGCGTTGGCATAGGTGCCGGTGCCGCCGGTGGCGCTGCCGATCGGGGACAGGCCCGACTCGATCTTGTTCTTGTAGTCGTTGCGGAAATACGTCAGGCCCGCGACCCAGCCATCGGCCTTGTACTCGATGCCCAGCTCCTTGTTGACGCTGGTTTCGGCCTTGAGGCTGTCGTTGCCTTGCAGGTAGCAACTGGTGGTCTGGCCGTAGCAGCCCTGGCCGCGGCTGTAGAGCAGGTAATTGGGGTTGAGCTGGTACAGGTTCGGCGCTTTGTAGGCGCGGGCGATACCGGCCTTGAGCGTGAGGGTGTCGGTCAACTGGTGCGACAGGTTCAGCGACGGGCTCCAGTTGTCGCCGACGATGTCGTGGTGATCGAAGCGCAGGCCCGGGGTGAGCATGGTGCCGGGGAGCAGCTCGATGTTGTCTTCGGCGAACAGCGAGAAGATGTGCGCTTCGGAGCTGGTGTCGCGCCCGGTACTGGCCAGGCCGCTGACGGCGCCGCCTTCGCTGGTGGTCTGGGTGTTGGCGCTCGGATCGTCGAGTTTCTGTTCGACCCATTCGGTGCCCAGGGTCAGGGTCTGATCGACGCCTGCGTGCAGCGGCAGGTTGACCTCGCCATGGGCCGTCAGGTCGTGGAGGGTGGCGGTGTAGAAATCGCTGTTGCTGAAGATGCCTTCAGTGCCGCCCGCCAGGCCTTCGTTGATCCGCCGGTTGCGGGTCTTTTCGTATTGCAGGTAGGCCAGGGTGCTGCCGAAATCCCAGTCGCCGCGATGGGTGACCGAGTAGGTTTCGCGGTAGGTGCGGTTGGTTTCATGCCCTAGCAGGCTGTTGACCGTGGCGTTGGTATTGGTGTTCTGGGTGTCACCAGTGTAGATGTTGCCCTGACGGCTGAAGCCGGCTTCGAACTCCAGGGTCTGCTCGGGGGTCAGGTGCCAGCTGAGCAGGCCGTTGACGTCCTTGTTGCGCACGCCTTCCCGGCCAGCCGGCAGGGTGCCGATCTGGTTGCCGCTGCGCAGCGATTCGTGGCCTTCGTTGATGTCAGCGTCGTCAGCATCGGTCTTGGCGACGTTGCCGTACACCCGGTAGCTGAGGGTGTCGGTCAGCGCGCCGCTCAAGCCGAAGTTCATGCGCTTGGTGGCGCCTTCGTCCTTGTGGGTCGGGAAGGAGGTATAGACCGTGGCGCTGCCGTGGGTCTGGGTTCCGGCCTTCTTGGTGATGATGTTGATCACGCCGCCCGCTGCGCCGTTGCCGTAACGCGCCGCAGCCGGGCCGCGGATGACTTCGATGCGCTCGACTTGATCGGCCGGCACCCAGTTGGTGTCGCCGCGGCTGTCGCGTTCGCCACGCCAGCCGTAGCGCACCGAATTACGGCTGCCGACCGGTTTGCCGTCCACCAGGATCAGGGTGTTTTCCGGACCCATGCCGCGGATGTCGATCTGGCGATTGTTGCCGCGCTGGCCGCTGCTGGAGTTGCCGGTCAGGTTCACGCCCGGCATGGTGCGGATGATCTGCGACAGGTCATTGGCCGGTGGGCGTTTCTTGATGTCCTCGGCAGTGATGACCGACACCCCCGGTGCCTGCTTGATCTCTTCTTCGGCGGTGGCGACCACGTTCTGGTCAGGCAACTGGATGGCGGTCGACTGCTCCGGTTCAGCAGCGGCGTGGACAGCGGTCGCCAGCAAGCAGCCGGACAGCAGCACGAAAGGGGCAAAGGTGGGCAGGGGGCGCAACGACATCGATGATCTCCGAGGGAACGACATGACGCAGGAAGATCACGAATGATAATGACTGCTTTTTGCGAGTAAAGCGCATTAACTTTCTAAACACTTTGGTGGCTTGCCTGATCTGCTTCTGGCCGAAGGCCGAGCTGGCTTGCCTGCGATCTGGCGCGCAGCGGCAGTAAACCCATGCGCCTTGGCAGAATCAGATATACCGCGTGTGCAGGCTTTGCTGCCGGTTCCCGGCAGATCGCAGGCAAGCCAGCTCCGCCTTCGGCAGAAGCGCAGGACAGACCCCCACCGCCTCTGACCAAAAGCCTTGCGGTTATCAGGAAGCCGCCGGTAACGTCATGTGCATGATGAGCCCCGGTGTGCCGTTGCTGGCCCACAGGTTGCCGCCCTGCAACTGCACCGCCCGGCGGGCGATGGCCAGGCCCAGGCCGAAGCCTTCGCTGCTGTTGTCCAGCCGCTGGTAGGGCACGAAGATGGTTTCCAGATCGTCCTCGGCCACGCCCGGTCCTTCATCCTGCAGGCACAGGTGCCAGTGATCGTCCTCGCGCCAGCCGGAGAGGGTGATCTTGCCTTGCGGCGGTGAGAACCGAATGGCATTGCGCAGCAGGTTTTCCAGGGCTTGCGCGACGCTGTCCAGATGCACCTGCACGCAGCAGTCGGTGTTCAGCAGGCACAACAGCCGCCGGGGTGACCAGCCACTTTCGAAGCAGGCGTCCTCGCACAGCGCTTCCCAGATCGAAATCATCAGCACCGGTTCAGTGGGCAGTTGCGGGCGCTCGGTGTCCAGCCAGGCCAGATCGAGGGTGTCTTCCAGCAGGCGCTGCATGTCGTTGATTTCAAGATCAAGCCGCGCTCGCAATTGCTCGGGAGCAAGGCCGCTATCATGGGCGATGCGCAAGCGCGCCAGCGGTGTGCGCAGTTCGTGGGACAGGGTGCGCAACAACAGCCGCTGCTGGTTCAGGCTCTGGCGCAAACGCTCGGCCATGTGCTCGAAGGCACCTGCCAGTTCACCCAGTTCATCGCGCCGGTTCATCAGCGGCAAGCCTGGGCCTGCGCTGTCCAGATCATCGGCCTTGAGGCTGTCGGCTCGGTCGCGCAGGTGGTTGAGCGGCACCACCAGATGGCGATAGATCAACAGCCCCAGCAAGGCTGCCAGTAGCGTCGGCATGATCCCGTGGCTCAGCACGTGGGTCCAGGGTGTCAGGCCGCCGGGCAGCAGGCGTTCGGGCAGTTGCATCACCAGTCGGCCCTGTTCCGGCGCCTCGGGAAATTCGATGCTGACGAAGGGCAGCTCATCCTGAAGACGCCGGCTCATGGGCCAGTCGAGTTTGCGCATGAAGGTCAGGTGACTGGACTCAAGGGCGGTCAGCCCCGTGGTGCCCAGGCTCTCCAGGTGCGGACCGATGATCGCCACCCAGGTGGTTTCTTCATCCGCCAGCCGATGGCGAAATTGCTCGACGCCTGTCGCGCCCTGGTCGCGCCAGATCTGTTCGGCCTGTTGCGCGTAGCGGGCCAGATAGAGACGGTCCGCCTGATCCAGGAAATAGGTGCTGCGCTCGGCCGAGAGGCCCCAGGTCCAGATGATCCAGGTCAGCAGCAGGCAGAAGGAAATCTGCAGAAGCGCCAGCTTCCACAGCAACGGATGACGACGCATCAGCTTCTGTCCGTGTCGATCAGGATGTAGCCCTGGCCGCGCACGGCCTGAATCTGCAGGTGGTTGACGCCAACGGCGAGCAGCTTGCGGCGCAGGTTGCAGACGTGTACGTCCAGGCCGCGGTCAAGTCGTGTGTAGATCCGGTGCAGCACGTGCTGATAGAGAAACGCTTTGCTCAGGGCTTCCCCGGCGTGCTCGCGCAGTGTCATCAGCAACCGGTATTCAGATGCGGTCAGTCCTGCGCGCTGGTGCGCGTAGGTGACGTCCTGCACCTCGTCATCGAACTGCACCAGGGCGTCGTCATGGGCGGCCCTGGGCGCCAGGGTGCGGGCCATCCGGCGCAGCAACGCATTGGTGCGGGCGTCCAGTTCGGCGAGGCTGAACGGCTTGGGCAGATAATCGTCGGCGCCCCGGGTGAACCCGGTGATGCGGTCCTGCTCGGCACCCAGAGCCGACATCAGCATCACCGGCGTGTCTTCTTCCGTACGCAAGGTTTCGAGCAGTGTCAGGCCGTCCATGCCGGGCAACATGATGTCCAGCAGCGCGAGGTCAAATCGTTTGGCTCGCACCGCCGCCAGGCCCTGATTGCCGCATTGGCAGGCGGTCACGGCAAAGCCGCGCTTTTGAAAATGCAGGTCCAGGTCGTTGCGCAGGCGCGCGTCGTCTTCGACCAGCAGCAGAGTAGGGGTCATGGGAAGGCTTAGGTGAAATGACTTTATGAGAATCGTTCGCGGTTGCGAATATCTCATTACTGGCCTGTTTGCGCAAACGTTCAGTGATGTCCAATGGCCTGTCCGTCGATCATTGTTCCATGACAAATCCCCTGCGCTTGTGCGCAAATGCCTGGGTCACAACGCCGAACAGGAAAACCGATGCAACTGGAATGGCTGGAAGATTTCATCGAACTTGCGCGCACGCGCAGCCTGTCGCGGGCGGCGCAGAACCGTTGCGTGACGCACCCCGCATTCGGCCGGCGCATCCGCGCGCTGGAAGACTGGGTGGGCGCGCCGCTGATCGAGCGCAAGCAGCCCTTATCGCTGACGCCCGCAGGCGTGCTGTTTCTCGACGCGGCATCCCAGGCCATGGAATTGCTCCTGGCCGCACGCGCGCAGTTCCAGCACATCGGCTTGAACCGCGACGAGCCATTGCGCGTGGCCACCGGTCGGACCCTTGCCAGTGGCTTTTTTCCTGACTGGTACCAGTCGTTGAATGAGCGGTTCGGGGCGTTTCCGGTGTCGTTGGTCACAGGCGGCGCTCAAGAGGCAATCGTCAAGCTCTCTGCTGGCGAGGTCGACCTGCAACTGATCTTCTCAAGCCCGCTGACGCGCATTTTGATCGACAGCGAACGCTTCGATTCGCTGGTGCTGGCTCAGGAAGAGCTGTTGCCCGTCAGCGCGCCTGACGCCCAGGGGCGGCCACTGTTTTCGATCCACGCCGACAGCGACGCGTCGAGCATTCCCTGGCTGGGCTTCTCGCCGACGCTTTCCCTGCGCGGGGTACTGGCCCAGCACCTGGCCAAATTGCCCCATCGGCTGGCGTTGCGCATGATCTACCAGGCGGATTCCTATGAAGCCATTCTGGAGATGGCCAAGCGCGGCAACGGCCTGGCGTGGTTGCCACGGATGGTGGTGCGCGAGGCATTGCAGGCGGGGCAGTTGCTGGTTGCTGGCGGGCCGGAAATGCAGATCGGCTTTGACATTTCGCTGCACCGCCTGCGGGCGAATCAAAGCGAGCGGGTGATGCGGATCTGGGAAGGTTTGTCGAATCCCGTCCCGTAGCAGCCGGGCTTGCCGGCGGGATCTAAGCGCAACCGCCGCATTTCTATCGTCTGGCCGGGCCTCTTCGTGGGCGAGCCCACTCCCACAGGCATCGTGTCTGGCTTGACCTCTGTGGGAGCGGGCTTGCCCGCGAAGGCTGAGGTGCTATCGGCACATATCTAGCGCCTGTTGGTGCACCGATATTGTGCATGTCAAAAAAATTCCGGCGCATTAGCCGCATGCAACCCCCGGCGCAGCGCCCCTGTGCCGAACGGGACCGGGTTTGTGCCCAAACAGCAATTGTCCATTCCAGGCCTGTGATCCACCTTGGCATCGGGCCGGGCGCTCATGGAGGCGTAGACTTTCAGCAGCCGTCCGGTTGTTTTCACCCATAACAATGACTGCCGTCGAGTCCGCTGCGCCTGATGCCTGCGGACATGATCGCCAACCGTGAAACCGACCCGGAAGCCACCTTTCATGACCACCCATTCCCCCACCGTGCATTCGGTATCGACCGCCACCCGACGAGGGCCGTGGAAAGAGATCATTGCCGCCAGCTTTGGCAATGCCCTGGAATTCTATGACCTGTTGATCTACGGCTACTTCGCCGTGGTCATCGGCAAGCTGTTCTTCCCCTCGGACAACGAAACCACCTCGCTCTTGCTGGCGGTCGGCTCGTTCGGCATTTCGTTCCTGATGCGTCCGCTGGGGGCCATCGTGCTGGGCTCCTATGCCGACCGCGCCGGGCGCAAGGCGTCGCTGACGCTGTCGATCCTGATCATGCTGGTCGGCACTGCGCTCATCACCTTCACCCCGTCCTACCAGCAGATCGGCGTGGCTGCGCCGTTGCTCATCATCGTCGCGCGGATGCTGCAAGGCTTCTCCACCGGTGGCGAATTCGGTGCGGCCACCGCGTTCATGGTCGAACACGCGGACCCCAGCCGTCGTGGCTTCTTCGCCAGCTGGCAGTTGTCCACTCAAGGCCTTGCGACTGTTCTGGCCGCAGGTGTCAGTGCGTTGCTCAGCTACGGGCTGACCGATGTGCAGCTCAACGACTGGGGTTGGCGCGTGGCCTTCGGGATCGGCCTGCTGATCGGCCCGGTCGGGTTCTACATCCGCAGCCAGATCGACGAGACTCCGGACTTTCAGAAAGTGGCGGCCAACACCGGGGAGAAGGCGCCGCTGCGTGAAGTGCTGGTCAACGGGTACGTCAGCCTGCTGCTGGCCATCGGAGTTGTTGCCGGCGCCACCGCGTTCAACTACGTGCACAAGCTGTACATGCCGACCTACGCCCTCAAGCAGTTGCAGATCGCGGCGACCTCTTCGTTTCTCGGGGCGCTGGTCACCGGCCTTACGCTGATGGTCATGGCGCCGGTGTTTGGCTCATTGTCGGACCGTTACGGCCGCTTTCGTGTGCTGACCCTGGCGTTGCTCATCACCGGGCTTTCGTCCTACCCGATGTTCGTCTGGCTCAACCACTTCCCCAGCGTCTCGACCTTGTTGATGGTGCAGGCGGTGGTCGGTGTGTTGATAGCCGCGTCCCTTGGGCCGATTCCGGCGATGCTGTCCGACATCTTCCCGACCCGCATTCGCGGAACGGGCCTGGCCCTGAGCTACAACTTTTCGGTGACCCTGTTCGGCGGGTTCGCGCCGCTGATCGTGACCTGGATGATCGACGCCACCGGCAGCAAGCTGGCGCCGAGCTTCTACGTGATGGCGACCTCCCTGGTCAGCGTCATCGCCGTGATCATCCTGGGGCGCCGCATGCGTAACCGCCGGCCGGTCTGATCCCGTTGCGCTTCTTGTTTACCTGTCGCTTGCCGTCGTGCCCAGAGGGTCGCGGCCTGCGTATGCCATTGTCTGCTGGAGATTGAAATGAAAACCCTTGAGCAAGTCCGCGCCTCCCTCAAGCCCTATCCTGTGGAAGTCGAGTTTCCCGATATTCGCTGCTGGCAGACCGGCACCGACGGCGTCGATTACGTGCACAGTTTCGACAGCGGCGTTGCCGGGCCCCACGTCATGATCATGGCCCTGACCCACGGCAACGAGGTCAGCGGGGCGATCACCGTGGATGCCTTTCTCAAGCGTGGATTGCGCCCGGTGCGCGGCCGGTTGAGCCTGGCATTCGGCAACGTTGCGGCCTATCACAGCTTCGATCCGCAGGACATCGACGCCACCCGTTACCTGGACGAAGACATGAACCGGGTCTGGCTGCCGGGCAAGCTGGCGGGCGATCAGGACTCCATCGAACTTCGCCGCGCCCGGCAGTTGCAGCCGGTGGTGGACAGCGTCGATCTGCTGCTTGATATCCATTCGATGCATGAAGAAGCGCCGCCAGTGATGATGTGCGGGGCGCAACGCAAGGGTCTGGATTTCGCGGCGACCCTGAGCGTTCCGCAAACCGTGGTGGTGGATGCGGGGCATGCCAATGGTCGTCGGCTGCGCGATTACGAGGGCTTCGATGATCCCGCAAGTGCCCGCAACGCACTGCTGATCGAGACCGGGCAGCACTTCTCCCGGCGCAGCGCCGAAGTGGCGCTGGACACCGCCGCGCGCTTCCTGCTGACCACCGGCACCGTGCGCCGGGAGGATGTGGCCGAGTACATCAGCGTGCAGGCGGTACAGCCCCAGCGTTTTCTCGAAGTGACCAGCGCCGTTGTCGCCAGGAGCATGGACTTCAGCTTCGTCGACGACTTCCGTGGGCTTGAGGTGATCGAGAAGGCCGGCACCGTGATCGCCCATGACGGCGACACGCCGATCGTCACGCCCCACGACAACTGCGTGCTGGTGCAGCCTTCGCTGCGCCATCTGGGTGTGGGGGTGACGGTGGTGCGCCTGGCGAAGATCCTGGACGTGGTGCCGACGCGGTTGGCGTTTTGATCGTTGTGGATGTGCCGGTTTGAAGATCGACCCGCGGGCAAGCCCGGCTGCTACGGGCTTGTGTCGATCCCCTCGTAGCAGCACGGCTTGCCGGCGGGGCGATCTTGAGAACGCCTCACACCGACTGCGCACCCTCGCACCCTTGGTTGGCGTGACTGCGCTGCAAAGCCACGAGCGCCAACACCGCAAGCCCCGCGATCACGCCCGCCAAGACACTGATCGCCACCTGCAGGTTGAACAGGTCAATCAGGTACCCGGTCACCACCGGGATGATCCCCGCTGGCACATAACCGCCCATGTTGAAGATTGCGTTGGCCTCGGCACGGCGCTTGGGTGCGACGTTCCTGGCGATCAGGGTCAGACCGCCCAGTTGACCGAGGCCTTGCCCGGCACCGGCGAGCAATGCCGCGGCGATCAGCCAGGCCGGTGAACCCAGTTGCAGGGCCGTCCACAGGCTGCCCATCGCTAGAATCGTCATCAGGCCGCTGAGCATGAACACCTGATTCATGCCGCGTTTTTTCGCTGCAAACTGCACACCCACGGCGGTCAGAAACATCGCAAAGGCCATGAAGCCGGCAATCAGCGGGCTGTTGGCGTGCAGCAGGGTGGCGAGCATTTTCGGCCCCAGGGCCAGCACGAAACAGGTGGACGTCAGCCCCGGACCAAAGAACGAAACGCCACGTGCCACGATGCCGACGTGCTCTGCGGCCACCGATGGCAGTTTTGGCCGAAAGCGTCCTGTACCCAGCTTGACGGCGGGCTGGCGCAGCACCACCAGCAAGGCGAGCAGCAACAGCGCGATTTCGGTGTTGAACACCCAGTCGATGGGTGCCGCAACGTATTGCGCGATCACGCCCGCCAGCAGCGGCCCGGTGCCTGCGCCCAGGACCATCGACACGGAGGCGATCAACGAGGCGAAGGGCTTGCGTTGTTCGCTTGCATGTTCGACGACATTGGCCATGCCCGCCGACACCACGATCCCCACGGAAATCCCGCTGAGCAGCCTTGCCAGCATCAGGATGGCGACGCTGTCTGCGTGTTCGAAGAGCACGGCGGCGACGATGGCGATGACGACTCCCGGCACCAGCAGTGCCTTGCGCCCAAAGTGGTCAGCCAGTTGGCCGGCCACGGCCAGGGTCAGCAGCAGGCCCAGGATGTAGCAGCCGAAAATCACCGTCAGGGTGCCGGAGCCGAACCCCAGCACTTGCTGCCAGTGGCTGTAGAGCGGGGTGGCGGCGTTGGACAGGATGAAGACCGCGGTGACGATCCAGGCGGCCCTGAAGATGGGCAGGTCTCCCGAATGTGGGGGTTGTACGTTCATGGCAAAAGCCTCTCATGGATTTCTCTGTTGCCGCCGAGGATAGGCAGCAGCATGAGAGGCGGGAATTGGCCGCGGGCGCAAACGGCATGTGAAAAAATTCACATGGGGTCGGGTGACGCCAGGCATTCGATGAGGAAATCCAGGACCACGCGGATCTTGCCTGCGTTGCGCAGGTCCTCGTGATAGGCCAGCCAGACGGGCAGGCTCAGGGCGGTGTCGCAGGCCGGGGCGCGCTTGAGCCGGTACTCACGGGCGAGAAACGCGGGCAGCAACACCAGCCCGCCATCGCCAGCCGCCGCCTGGGCCTGGACCCGCAGGTCATTGCTGGAAATCACCAGCGCGCGACCGTCCAGATGCCCGCGCAACCACTGCTGCTGCACTGAGTGTTCCATGCTCTGGTCGTAGCCGATGAACTGGTAGTCGGCAGGCGAGTGGTTGTCCAGATAACCTTCGCTGGCGTACAGCGAGAAGGGCAGGTCGGCCAGGTGCTTCGCCACTACCTGGGCCTCTTCGGGACGGGCGTAGAGCAAGGCGACGTCGGTTTCCTTGCGGGCGAGCGAGGCAATGGATTTGGAACCGACCATGCGCACCGTCAGCCCCGGATGACGCTCGCGCAGCCGGCCGATGTTCGGGGCGATCAGGGTCGCGAGAAAGGCCGGGGGCGAAGAAATGACCACCTCGCCCTCGATGCGGTCATGCTCGCCACCGGCAAAGCGTTGCAGGGCGAACGAGGCGCTGGACATCTGCTCGGCGAACTCACTGACGCGCAACCCGTCGGCGGTGAGTTCGTAGACTCGGCCACGGCGGTCAACCAGCTTGAGTGCGAGCGAGGCTTCAAGCGATGCAATACGCCGCGCCACGGTTGCGTGTTCGACGCCCAGCGTGCGGGCTGCGGCGGCGAGGCTGCCTTCACGGGCAAAGGTTGCAAAAAAGCGCAGATCGTCCCAGTCGAACATGGTCGCGCGGGGTCCTGAGAGTGGGGCCGCTTACCTTAGCAATTCGAGCGCGCCGGCAGAAGCCGGTATGATGCACGGGTTCAGCCTTCATCAGGATCTCCATGTTCACCATCACTCGCCTCGCGAACACCCCACCGGAATCGATCAACAGCCAGATCATGCAACTGGTGATCGACTACGTGACCGACATCAGCATGGTCGGCATTGCCCCGAGCAACCCGTTGTACCCGCTGTATCAGTACGGCGTGGGCCATGAAGTGCACCAGTACATGCAGGCGATGGACGGCTCGCGGGGCATGCCGGTGGAATTGATCGTCGCGCTGGATGCCGAGGATCCGTCGATTGTCGCAGGCTTTCTGCTGTACCTGCCGGTGCAGGACGACCCGCAAGCCTGTGCGGTGGCGTACATGGCCGTGCAAGCGTCCCGGCGCAGGCAGGGTATCGCCCGGGCGATGCTGGAAGAAATGCTCGAGCGTTACCCCCATGCGGAACTGGCCTGCTTTGTCAGCAAGGTGCCGTATTTCGAGGCGATGGGTTTTCAGGTGCTGTCTGCCCGCGGCCCGCAGGTGTTGATGAATACGCGTGACCGGCAGACCGACGGCTTGCTCGCGGTGCTGGACGTCGCGCCAATCTACAGCTCGGTGGAGGTGCGGCAGATCCATGCCTACCTGCTCAACCAGCACGGCAAGCGGGCGATGGTGGACGCCGAAAAACAGCGCGACCGCCACCTGGACCAGATGACCCGCCAGGCGAAGCTGTACGTGATGGGCCGGTTAGCCGCCAACGACCCGCAATCCCCAATCGCGTAGCAGTCCGGCCGGGCGGCGCTCCGCTTGCCGACGTCGGCGCTCTTGCAATCGCTGTCGCCGGCAAGCCGGACTGCTACGGTTTCATGGGCGGCCAGGATCCTGTAGCAGCCGGGCTTGCCCGCGGGTCGGTCTTGAGAGAGCCCCCGCCGTCAAGCCGTGCTGCCACGGCTCATTCTGCTCAGGCCTCTCGGACCTGCTCATCCAGATCGATTCCGCCCGGCTGTTTGCTCCATAACTCCAGCAGAAAGTCCGGTTCCTCGTGGCGCAGGGTGCGATGCAGTCGCAGCCTTGAATGCAGCAGGCTGTGGGCTTCGCGTCCGCTCATGGCGCAGCCGTCGATCGGCTGCAGCCAGTGACAGGCCAGTACGGCACCGTCCGGCGTCAGGCTTTCAAGCATGTGATCGATCACCTCGATAAAGGACGCAGGCGTCAGGTAATACGCCCACTCGCTGACCACGATCAGGTCGAACGTCCCTTGGGGCCAATCCTCTGGCAGGCGACCCTGCAAGACCTTCGCCTCCGCAAAACGTTTCAGCCGCTGCACGGCCAGCTCCACGGCGCGCGGGCACAGGTCCATGCACACCAGGCTGTCGCAACGCTGCGCCAACGCGACGCTCAGTTCGCCATTGGCGCAGCCGGGTTCAAACGCCCGCTCATAGCGTTGGCGGGGCAGCGCGGCGAGTGTGAGGTCGCGTTTGCGCTGCTCGTACCAGCGGGTGCGAAATGCCCACGGATCATCGCTGTCGGCGAACAGCTCATCGAAATAATCAGCAGGCAGGCTCACAGGAACACCAGTTCGAAAGGCTGCAGCAAGCGCTCCAGCGTGGTGGGGGTCAGCACCGGGGCCTGGCCCGTGCTGGTGTCGGTCTGCAATTGGGTGGCATGGGCTTCGAGCGCCCAACGCTTGCGCCGCTGCTGCTCATCATTGAGCACCAGCTTGCGTGCGTGAGCCCAGGGAATTCGTGGGTCGTCAGGCTGCGCCCAATGCCACGCCCAAACCGGTGTCTCCAGCAAGGTCGCCCCCGCATTAGCCGCCGCCTGGGCGGCGCAATGGCCTACGGCCTCATGATCACAATGGCCGTCGTGGCGCCAAGTGGTGAGCACGATATCATTGGGCCGCAGGTCCTCGGTCAGCAGGGCGATCAGCGATTCTGCCCGTGCAGCCACCTGACCATCGGCAATGCCCAGGCGCTGCCAGCTCAGGCGCTGCACATCAAACCCCAGCCGTGCCACGGCGAGTTCGCTTTCCTTGCGCCGCTCCAGGCGCAGCATCATGTCCGGCCATTGCGGCGAGCCCGGGTGACTGGCTTCGCCATCGGTGACCGAAATCAGCTGAACGTGATTCTGGCGTCCGACCATGCCTGCCAGCAGGCCGCCGCCGGTAAGGATTTCGTCATCCGGGTGGGGCGCCAGCACCACCAGCCGCGCCCCGGTCGGTACCAGCTCGCTGAGGGCGATGGGACGCACCCCTTGCAGCGCCGGGCTTGCCTGCCAGTCGCTCAAGGGCGTGCCACTGACGCCAAAGGGATCTGTTGTATTGAGCGCCATGTTCATAAGGTCCAGTTCTCCGTTTCCTGTTTGACCAGCAACTGGCCCAGGTGCGCCAGGTCCCGTTCGGCGTGGCTCTGACGAATGAAGACCGGCAAATCCACCGCCAGCCGGGCAAAGTGCGGATCGCGGCAGAAGGGCGTGGCGCCCAATGCCCGGCCTAAGTGCTGACACACCTGCTCGACAGCCATTTCCACCTGCGCACGCAGGCGTTGCACCGCCAGTTGCGCGTCATCCTGGGGATGGGCGTCGATCCACGCCGCGCACTCGCGCAGGGCCGCTGCCGCACCGCACAGTGCAGCATCCACGGCGCCCAGATGCGCGTCCCCGTGAGGGTCGTCGCGGCCTTTGCCACGCTGCTCGCGCAGGGCCTTGGCGAGCGCGACCGCCGCGCCATACCACGCCGCAGCGATGCCCGCGCCGCCTTGCCAGAACCCGGGCCTGCTCAGGTAATCGCCGGGACCGCCGACGCTGTGGCCCACCACGCCGTCAAAGTGCACGTCGACACTGGCGGTGCTGGCCATCCCGACTGCCTGCCAGGCCTGTCCGTCGACACTCACTCCGGGGCTGTCCAGGCGGACCGCGACCAACTGCGGCTGATCGTCCGCGCCCCAGGCGGTCAGCAGCGCGTAGTCGATCTGTTTGGCGCCGGAACACCAGGCCTTGCGTCCGCGCAGCAGCACCTCGGTGCCCTGTTGCTGGACGATCGAGACCCGTGCATCCGGTGGCTCGGCCGCCCAGACACCCCAGATACCGGGCAAAAAAAACGGGTTGAAGGACAGCTCGGCGAGGATAGCCAGGGCATCGGTGTGGCCCTCGTACAGCTTGAGCAGCGCCAGATCGATGCCGCCCACTGCCGCCAGCTGTTGCCACCGAGCCAGGGTCTGGCCGCTGGCGGGCAGGGGCAGTTGGTCCAGGCCGTGCTCGATGCACAGGCGCATGGCGTCGGTCAGCGCGTCGCCGCTCATGGACGGGTTGGCGCGCCGGGCGAAATCGGCCAGCAGTGCGTCGAGGGTGAGTGCGGTGTCCGCCATGTCTGAAGTGCTCCCTGAGGTATCTGCCTGTCGAGCAGCTCCTGACGTTCGGCAGTGGCCGGGGCGCTGGGTTCCGCGAGATTTCAGGTCAAATAAGCCAGGCTGATAGAGATGCGCGGTTTTGTCGCACCCGCAAGTCCCGCCCCGTTACATCTCGTGGGGCGCAAGCAGGTAGAATGCGGCCCCATGAAACTCGTCCGAACACACCAATCGCTCATTGCCTGGATGCTCTACGGCGCCATCCTGTTCACCGGGCTTGTGTGCAGCACCAGCCACGGGCAGATGCTGCGGGCGTTCAATCAGGCCGGCCCATCGGCCGATTGCAGCGCTGAGCACGGCATGTCGGGGCAGATGGACATGGCGCAGATGGGCGACCACGCGCAACTGATGAAACTGTCCATGACCGATTGCGCGTTCGCCGGCAGCATGGCCTTGGCGCTGGTGTTCTACATCGGCCTGGGCTGGCTGGCGCGCGCCTTGCGCAAGCGCGTGCCGCGTTCGGACTACCTCCTGCGCAAACCTCCGCGACATCTCTTCCCCGGTCTCTCGCCCCAGGCGCCCTGAACGCTGGCCGCGAAACCCGCTGACTGTTTGGCGTCGCCGCCCCTGGTGTCTTGAAGACCGCGGGCCGGGCGAAGAAAGGCTGGCGCCAACGCTGGCCGCTGCTTCAGAGAGTTCGTCACATGAATGATTTTTTGACCCGCCGTCAGGTGCTGACCGGCATGAGCGTGCTGGGCCTGGGCCTGCTTGCGGGCTGCGATGGTTCGACCACCGCGCTGGATTTCAAATACGGCAAGGATCTGTCCAACAAGATCATGGGCCGTACTTTCAAACTCACCGACACCCAGGGCGAGGTGAAGACCCTGTCCAGTTATCGGGGACTGATGCCGATGGTGTTCTTCGGTTTCACCCAGTGCCCGGCAGTCTGCCCGACGGCCCTTGCCCGTGCGGCCCAGATCAAGAAGATCATGGGCGAGGACGGCAAGACGCTGCAGGTGATCTTCATCACCGTCGACCCTGAGCGCGACACGCCGCAGATCCTCGACGCCTACGTCAAGCAATTCGACCCAAGTTTCGTCGCCCTGCGCGGCACCCTTGAGCAGACGCAGCACGTGGCCAAGGAGTTCGGGGTGTTCTACGAGAAAGTCCCGGCCGGTGAGACGTACACCATGTCCCACACCGCCACCAGCTTCGTTTTCGACTCCCGGGGCAACCTGCGCCTGGGCCTGTCGCCATCGCTGTCCGCCAAACAATGCGCGGAAGATCTGACCACTGTCATGGAGGTCTGCTGATGACCGCTCTGTTCTCCAAATCCGTACTGGCTTTCTCGTTGCTGCTGGGTGTGAGCGTTTCGGCCATGGCGCAGACCCGCGTGGACGATGCCTGGGTGCGTACCACGGTGCAGGGCCAGCCAACGTCGGGCGCTTTCATGCGCATCACCGCCGATACCGACAGCAAGCTGCTCAGCGTCAGTTCGCCGGTGGCCAAAGACGTGCAGATTCACCAGATGAGCATGACCGATGACGTGATGCGCATGGGCCCGGTGGATTCGGTGGCGTTGCCTGCGGGCAAGACGGTGTCGCTGGACCCGGACGGTTACCACGTGATGCTTATGGGGCTGACCGGGGCGATCAAGGAGGGGGATAACGTGCCGTTGACCCTGACTATCGAAAACGACAAGGGCGTGCGCGAAGAAGTGCAGGTCTCGGCGCCGGCCAGGGCCATGTCGAGCCAGATGGACATGAGCCACGATCACAGCAAGATGCATTGATGTAAGCGCCGGGGGATCAATTGCGGCCCCCCGTCCCGTAGCAGCCGGGCTTGCCCGCGAGGCGATCTTGGTCCCCTGTGGGAGCTGGCTTGCCTGCGAAAGCGTCAGGTCAGACACCTCGATGTCCAATGACCCACCGCCTTCGCGGGCAAGCCCGCTCCCACAGTTTTGTCACAAACTCCGGATTTCGTGACCACCCCGATCCGTAGCAGCACGGCCGGACTGCTACGGACTAGTCTGTGGCCATCCCCACCAGCAATACCAGGTTCAACCCGATAATCAGCAGCGCAATGCCCCACGCCAGCCCGGTCAACACCGGCCCGGTGACGAAGCTGCCCATCAGCTTTCGATCGGACACGAACCGCACCAACGGGACTATCGCAAACGGCAATTGCATCGACAGGATCACCTGGCTCAACACCAGCAACTTCGCCGTCCCTTCGGCACCATAAAGACTGGTCACCACAATCACCGGAATGATCGCCAAACCGCGGGTCAGCAGGCGTCGCACCCAGCCCGGCAGTTTGAGACGCAGGAACCCCTCCATCACGATCTGCCCGGCCAGGGTCGCGGTCACCGTGGAGTTGATGCCGGACGCCAGCAACGCAACGGCGAACAGCGCTGACGCAATCCCCACCCCGAGCATTGGCGAGAGCAGGTAATAGGCCTGCTCGATTTCCACCACATCTGTCTTGCCCGCCTTGTGAAAGACCGTCGCGGCGGTGATGAGTATTGCTGCATTGACGAACAGCGCCAGCGTCAGCGCGATGGTGCTGTCCGTCACCGCCCAGCGCAGGCCGATGCGGCGGCCCTCATCAGTGCGCGGGTAGGCGCGGGTCTGCACGATGGACGAGTGCAGGTACAGGTTGTGGGGCATCACGGTTGCGCCAATGATGCCGATGGCCAGGTACAGCGCCGCAGGGTTGGTGACGATCTCGGCCTTGGGAATGAAGCCTGCGAACAGCTCGGCCATGTCCGGGCGGGCAAGCACCATCTGGACCGCGAAGCAGCCAAAGATAATCAGCAGCAACGCAATGACAAACGCCTCCAGCGCCCTGAAGCCTTTGCCCATCAGCAGCAGGATCAGGAACACGTCGATGGCCGACAGCACCGCGCCCCACACCAGCGGGATGCCGAACAGCAGGTTCAGCGCAATCGCCGTACCGATCACCTCGGCCAGATCGCAGGCGATGATCGCGATTTCACAGGCCAGCCACAGGGCAATGCACACCGCACGGCTGTAGCGCTCGCGGCATGCGCGGGCCAGGTCCCAGCCGGTGACGATGCCCAGCCGCGCCGAGAGCGCCTGCAAGACAATCGCCATGAGGTTGGACAGCAATATCACCGACAGCAACATATAGCCGAATTGCGAACCCCCGGCGATGTCCGTGGCCCAGTTGCCGGGGTCCATGTAGCCCACGGCAACCATATAACCCGGGCCGGTAAAGGCCAGCAGGCGCCTGAACCAGTGCGTAGTGTTCGGCAGCGCGACACTGGCGCTGGGCATGCCGCCCCCCAGTGTGTCGTCGCCGGGGTTGGCCCGGTTCTTTATCGGTTGCATCGCTCGCTTTCCCGCTCAGATGAGGATCGCCTGGGCGCAGCTTTGACGATCCGGAAAATCCCCCGGATCTCTGCGCGTACTCAGGGTTAGCTTAATAACGAAGAACTAGCCAGTGAATTTAGGTAATCGCCAAAACCTTCCCGACAGCGGCATGCCTTGCGTGCGCTGGTGATGACGCTGTTGCGCGCGGTCCAGACGATCTGCGCACCGCTGCGTTGCAGGTCCTGCACCAGGTGCACGTCCTCGTGGGCAGGCAAGGCGCGGAACCCGCCAGCGCGCACGTAGGCACTGGACGACACGCCCAGATTGGCGCCGTGGATGTGCCGGTGATCTTCGACAAACCGGTAGTGGGCGTCGTAATGAATCTGCACGTGGGGCGGGTGTTCCGACCAGTCGGTGACCTGGACCACACCACATACGGCATCGGCGCTCAGGGCGATCTGCTGGGCCAGCCAGCCGTGAGGCACCACGCTGTCGGCGTCGGTGAACGCCAGCCAGCGGGCGCCGCGGTCGAGCATCCGCTGGGCGCCGGCTGCGCGGGTCATGCCGACGTTGCGGTGCTCGCAGGCAATGGTCTGCACGCCATGGGCCTGGGCGATCAGCGCTGAATTGTCGGAACAGTCGTCAAGCATGACCAGGATTTCCACTGCTTCGCCCCCAAGCCCGTCGTGGCGGGAGGCTGCGATCAATGAACGGATGCAGTCATCCAGGAAGTCTTCTTCGTTATGCGCGGGGACGATGATCGCGATCATGGACGAGCCTCTCACTGGCGCTCGCGAGAATCGCGCAGGCCTATGTCATGTCGACGGGGCTCGAAAAAATTGGTTGCAAGTATTTTCGTTCAAGCCGACGCCGCGGCACGCGGCGTGGGCCTCTGGCAACGATTCAGGCGGCGAGCAGGGCTTTGCCGATGGCTTCGTTGAAGGCCGGCAGGTCGTCCGGAGTGCGCGAGGTAATCAGCGTCCAGCCGTTGGCCGGGCACGCCTTGACCTGTACGTCGACCCACTCGGCAGCCTTGGCATTGAGCAAGTCGATGCGCACGCTGGGATAGGACGTCAGCGTCTTGCCGCCGACCACGCCTGCGTCGATCAGCAACCACGGGCCGTGGCAGATCGCGGCCACCGTCTTGCCGGCGTCGGCGAATTCCTTCACCAACCGCTGGGCATCGGCGTCCTGGCGCAGCGTGTCGGCGTTGACCGTGCCCCCGGGAATGACCAGCGCGTCAAACTCGGCGGCGGATAATCCGGCAAGGCGGGTATCGGAAGTGACGCTGGTGTCTTTCTCGGTGTCGTGCAAGAAGGTCTGCGCATCACCGCCCTTGATGGTCGCGTGGGTGACGGTCGCGCCCATGCCTTGCAGAGCGTGCAGCGGCTTGAGCAGTTCATCGCGCTCGATGCCGGTGTTGGCGGTGATGATCAGGACTTTCTTGCCGGTGAGGGTCGTGCTCATGTTGTGATTCCTCTTGAGTGGAACAGCGCCCGACAGGTCGGGCGATATGGTTCTCTGAGGAAATCGGAAAAACGAAGTTCAGCCCGATTGCATCACCGGTTCGGGCTGGGCCTGGGCGCTGGATTCAGAGGCAGTCGCGCGCAGCTTTCTCCAGGGCACTCTTGCCAAAGGCCGAGGCCAAGGGTGCGCGCTGGTAGAAGAAGGCGCGGGTATTGGGGTTGCCCTTGAACACTTCGAGGATATCGTCCTGCGCAACCTTGCTGGACACCAGCAACTTGTAATGTCCCTTGGTCTCGGTCAGCGTGGCATCGGGCTTGATCTTCTGCCATTTCTCGATCACGCACTGCGCGTAGTCGGCGGCGGGTTTGGGGGTTTCCATATTCACGGAAGGGTTGTTCGGGGTGGAACCACAGCCAGCCAGGGACAGGGCCAGCATACTTGTCAGCAGTAAGAGACGCATCTATTTCATCCTGAAAAACAGAAGTGAAAACACTTGTAAGGCGATGAGCTGCCGCGCTATCAACGTGCCATTACCCGGCGGTTTCAAAGTGCCGGACAAAGTGCTTGTTTTGTCTCGATTTAATACTGTTTTAAGTTAGGAAACAAAATCATTTGCGTTAATGATTCGCGCGCCCGCTATTAGTTGGCGCGTATGGTGACCAGCAAATTCGAAAATGAAAAGAGTGCGTTTGAAAATAGCGCGCATGACCGTTCGTACGGAGAAATGAATATTTCTCAACGCCCGCGTGTTCACCTCACGAACACCGTCCGGCACTGGATGATTCAGGCGCTGGGTCTCGGTAGGGTGAGTGTGTGCGATGTGGCCTCTGAGCCCGCCCGCTGTTGTCTGTGCTCAAGCGAGATGTGCTGAGGTTTCTATTGCGCTGCAAGCAATGGCCTCTGATTTGCACCGGCTCTGTTGCGGTTCAATAACCAGAACAAGAAGGTGGAGAAATTTATGCAACTCAAACAAGCGATCCTTGCTCTTGCCATTGGTGGGGTGTTGTCGGCATCCACCGTCCTGATTCCTGACTCGATCTCCCATTCCGGCAGCGCCTACGCCAAAGACGGCGGTGGCGGTGGCAATGGAGGCGGCGGTGGCGGTGGCGGTGGCGGCGGCAACGGAGGCGGTGGCGGCAATGGAGGCGGAGGCGGTGGTAACGGAGGTGGTGGTGGCGGCAATGGAGGCGGTGGTGGCGGTCACGGCGGTGGCGGCGGTGGCAATGGTTCCGGCGGCAATGGCGGTGGCCACGGCGGTGGCGGAGGTGGCAATGGCTCCGGTGGCAGTGGTGGCGGCTCAGGTGGCAGCGGAGGCGGTTCAGGCGGTGGCAACAGCGGCGGCAACGCAGGCGGCCATGCCGGTAATGACCACGGTAACCACAACGGCGCCAATCACGATCGCGGCGACGACCATGGTAATCACACTGCCAGCCACGAAGCGAACCATGAAGCCAATCATGAGGCTAACCACGAAGCCAACCATGAGGCTAACCACGAGGCCAATCACGAAGCCAATCACGAAGCCAATCACGAAGCCAATCATGAGGCCAATCACAACGTTGGCGATGACCGCGGCAACCACGCAGCCGATCATACGCAGATAGGCGATGACCATGGCGGCCGTCGCGGCGCCCATACCGAGGCGGGTGACGACAGCCGTGCCTGATAGGCTCTGAAGAACCGGGTGAAGCCGCAGGAAGCGGCTTCCTACCGGGTCGCAATACCCCGATCAACCCCCAATACCTCGTAAATTTCCCCACCGGCAACGGGGACCATTCCCCGGTCCTGACATTTACCGTGCCAACTTCCCAATCAAATTGTTACTACATTTTTCACTAAGGGCCGCGAGTTTCCTGACTCCGCTGGCCATCGTTTTAATGTCATGACGTACACCCTTTGATTCTGGCAAGGCTTTTGCCCCTTCACCCAATACCTGCGGGCGCTTCGGCATCTGACCGCAGCTGTTGGATGAAACACAAATGCCCCGTGCATGAGTTGAAGGTGAGCCACCATGAAGCAACCTACGCGTTTAAAGTTCCCCCCCATCAATGGGCTTCAGCTTTTGCGCGGATCCTCCGCGGTATTGATCGCCCTGAGCATGGGTTTGACGGCGGTCCATGCCGGGCCGATCGACAACGAAGATCAACCTCCAGTCACTGACCCGTCGGCCTACACCGATCCGCCTGCGGATCCGGCTGCTGCGTTGAGCAACCTGCTGACGCTGCCGGAAGCCAACGAAGGCGCGCTGGACCTGCCCAATGGCGTAGAGGGCACCCGCGCCACGACGCGGATTGAAAACGTGCTGCCGCCAGCGGCGCAGACCACTTTCAACTTCCCCACCAATGGCAAGCCCAGCCCGTTGTTCGGGGCCCAGCCATTCACCCAGCCAGTTCTGCTGTTCGAAGAGTTCGGGCCAACCAAACTCGATCCCACCCAGACTTCGCAAGTTCCGTTCCCGCCGCCCACGCTGGGCCCAGGGCCCGCTCAGGATCCCACCAGCGTCGCCCGCAGCGGCCCGTCGCCCGAAGCCCTGGCTGCGTTCCTCGCAGCCCCAGGCCTGACGCCGTATCCGTCGCAATTCGCCAACTCGCTGGATCGCAACCCCTGGCAGGCGCAGATTCAGGACTTCCTGAACCGCCGCGTGGATGCACCGGCCGAAGGGCGCCCACCAGGAAAAGGCTGGTCCCATCAGCGCTGGAACGAGTTCTACCCACAGATCGCCTACAAGACCGTGCAAACCGGTGCCCACAGCAACAGCGGGTTCCGTGACCACCTGCAACTGCACGATTACAAGGGCGGGGAGTGGGGGCCAGGCGGGCTGAACTATTACCCTGATGGCAGCACCAACCACGGCGGCACCGCCAGCGGCATCGGCGTGCGCATTCACCCCTTGATGCCGATACAGGAACACAATTCGGTCTGGACCTTCGACGGGACCTTGCCGCCCAAGCTGCTGATGGTGCGTTACGGTCAACCGGTGCTGATGCGCCACTACAACGGCTTGCCCATCGACCCGTCCGCCAACAAGGGCTTCGGGCTGCACACCATTTCCACCCATGAACACAACGGCCACAACCCGGCCGAAAGCGACGGCTACGCCAACGCGTTTTTCTTCCCGGGGCAGTACTACGACTATCGCTGGCCGATGCAACTGGCCGGCTACGACACCATCAACACCAACGCCAAGGATCCACGTGCGGCATTCCCTTGTGCACCGGGGGAAACCCTGTGGGTCAACGACGACTCGCCAGGCCTCAAGACTTGCGACCACGGCACCATCAAGATCCGTGGCGACTGGCGCGAGACCATGAGCACCCACTGGTTCCACGACCACATGATGGATTTCACCGCCCAGAACGTCTACAAGGGCAACGCGGCAATGATGAACTACTACAGCGCTCTGGACCGTGGTAACGAAGCCATCGACGATGGCGTCAACCTGCGTTTCCCAAGCGGATCAACCCTGGCCTGGGGCAACCGCGACTACGACGTCAACCTCACCGTGGCCGACAAGGCCTGGGATCAGAACGGCCAACTGTGGTTCAACCCGTTCAACACCGATGGCTTCCTGGGCGACCAGATGGTGGTGAACTGGGGCTACAAACCGTTCATGGATGTGCGCGCCCGCAGCTATCGCTTGCGCATCCTCAACGGCTCGGTGTCGCGCTACGTGAAGATCGCCCTGGTGCGTGAAATCAAGGGCAACGGCGGCGAATTTCCAGGGCCGCAAGGCTCCGGTGTGTCCTACGCCCGGGTGCCGTTCCACATGATCGCCAACGACGGCAACATCATGGAGCATACCGTTCCGTTCGACGGCACCATGGACCTGGACGCCGACGGCGACCTGAAAAACAACTTCGGCATCCTGCCAAACCAGGGTATCGCCGAGCGCTACGACATCATCGTCAACTTCGGCAAGAACGGGATCAAGGCCGGGGACAAGATCTACATGGTCAACGTGATGGAGCACGAGACCGGCAAGGGGCCCAAAGGCGAAGTGCCGCTGGGCGATGTGTTGTCCGGCAAGTACCAGGCCGTGATCAAGCAGGGCAGCAAGGGGCCGCAGTGGGACAAGGGCGATCCTGTGGTCGGCATGTTCATGCAGTTGAACGTCAAGCCTTATACCGGCCAGGACCTGAGCATGGACCCGGTGGCTTACGAACCGGCCAAGCCCGGCAAGGCAGAGGGCAAGGTGATGATCCCGCTGACGATTCACCGCGACAACGCGGCGGATCAGGCGATGTTGGCCAATGCGCGGCACCGCACCTTTATCTTCGGCCGCTCGGATGGCACCGACACGGTTCCATGGACCATCAAGACCGACGGCGGCCTGGGCTTCGCCATGGACCCTCGGCGGTTGTCTGCTTCCACTCATCTGGCCAACGGGCCGACTCAGGCCGGCTATCAGGGTACCGGCACTCTGGAGATCTGGAAGATCCAGAACGGTGGCAATGGCTGGACTCACCCGGTGCATGTGCACTTCGAGGAAGGGATCATTCTCAGCCGTGGCGGCAAGGCTCCGCCTGAGTGGGAAAAATGGGCGCGCAAAGACGTCTATCGCATCGGCACCGACAGTGGCGACAACGTAGAAATGGCCATCCGTTTCCGCGAATTCGCCGGGACCTACATGGAGCACTGCCACAACACCCAGCATGAGGACAACTCCATGCTGCTGCGTTGGGACATCGAGCATCCCGGGCAATTCCAGTTGATGCCCAACCCGATGCCGACCTGGGATGGCGTGGGCTACGTCAGCTCCGCCGCACTGCCTACCGCCTATACCGGCGACGGCACCGGCCCTACCGTGAAGGTGCCGGTCGCCAGCGGCGGCAGTAGCTCCGGTGGTGGGTCTTCCTCGGGCGGTGGTTCGAGCGGCGGCTCGTCCGGCTCTGGCAAAGGCAAATAGCGATCCGAGGGATCGGGGAGGTTGAAGTCATGTTCCAGATGCTTCGCAAGGCGGCCATTGCTCTGACCGTATCGATGAGCGCCATGGTCTGGGGCAGCGCCCCGGGCGTGGCCGGTGATGCTCAGCCGGATACGCCATGGGGCAAGGACTTCTTCCCCAATACGGTGCTGATCAATCAGGACGAACAGCCGATGCGGTTCTTTGACGACCTGATCAAGGGCAAGGTGGTGGTGATCAATTTCATCTTCACCTCCTGCTCGGACTCCTGCCCGCTGGAGACTGCGCGCCTGCGTCAGGTGCAGAAACTGCTGGGGGATCATGTGGGGCGGGACGTGTTCTTCTACTCCATCAGCATCGACCCGGAAACCGACACCCCGGCCGTGCTCAAGCAGTACGCGGCCAAGTTCAGGGTGGCGCCGGGCTGGCAGTTCCTGACCGGCAACAAGGACGACATCGTGGAGTTGCGGCGCAAGCTTGGGCTGTTCATCGAGGGTGTCGACAACGGTCGCACCACCGATCACAACCTCAGCCTGATCGTCGGGAACCAGGCAACCGGGCGCTGGATGAAGGCCTCGCCGTTCGAGAACCCCTACATCCTCGCCGACCACCTGGGCAAAAGCCTGCAGAACTGGAAAGTCGCCGACGCCAATCAGAACAGCTACGCCGACGCGCCAGAAGTACGCCCGCCAAGCCTGGGCGAGCAGATCTTCCGCACCCGCTGCAGTGCCTGCCACACCTTGGGCAACGAAGGTGAGCAGACCACTGGTATTCGTGGGGTAGGGCCTGACCTGCTTGGCGTGACCCGTCAACGCGACGGCGAATGGCTGGGGCGCTGGCTGAAGGAGCCTGATGTGATGCTCGCCGAAAAGGATCCTCTGGCGATGAAGCTGTATGAAGCCTACAGCAGGGTGGCCATGCCCAACCTGCGCATGGAAGACAACGACATCGGCCAGGTGATCGCGTACCTGCAAGAGGAAACCGACCGCCAACAGCCGCAGGAGCACATGCACATGGCCGGGGATGATCCCCATGCCGGGCACAAGATGCATGAGATGCATGAAGGGCACGTCATGCCGTAGGGCAGGCGTGGTACTCGCTATCTGCTTCTGGCCGAGGGCCGTGGGAGCCGGCTTGCCGGCGGGGGCGTCTCTGGAACCGCCGCAATAACGTGGCCCAAGTCATGATCGTTTGTGCTCGGTTTGCGCGAAGTGATTTGACAATGCTCGTTTAATCTTTAGAGTGAGCTATACCGAGCATCATCGCTCTCCAAGCAAAACGAGGTGACGTCATGCCAATCGACCTGCAACGGGCCGCCTATTCGGTGCTGCTGCCTGCATTCTCCGGGCTGGACTTGACGGACGCCGTGCGCCGCTACCTGGAGCATGGTGGGGTGTCGATCCTGTTGGGCGAAACCCGCGACGAATACCTGGCGCGCAACATGACTTTCGAGCGCCGGCGTTCGGAGACGCACGCGCATTTCAGCCACATCGCCGAGCAGGCAGCGGCGCTGGCCGGTGTGCCGGTGCTGGTGGCCGTAGACCAGGAATTGGGCGGTATCCAGCGCTTGCATCGACTGGTGCCGGGCATGCCATCGGCCGCTGCACTCAAGCAATTGTCCGGCGAAGAGATCGAAGCCCGCAGTTACGAAATGGCCAGTGCGGCGCGGGTGATGGGCGTGAATCTGTTTCTGGCGCCCATCGTCGATGTGGTCACCGGGGCCAACCCCTGGCTGCACAATCGCAACCTGGGAAGCGACCCGGGCGAGGTGTCGCGCATCGCCTGCGCATTCATTCGTGGCGTGCAGCGGGCGGGGGTGATTGCCACGGCCAAACACTTCCCGGGGCACCGTCAAACCGAGCATGATCCAGCAGTCAATGAAGCAACGGTGTACGGTTCACTGGCCGATCTTGAAGATGGCCTGCAGGTCTTCAGGCAAGTGATCGCCACCGGTGTGCAAGCGATCATGCCTGGCCCTGCGGTGTTTCCGGCGCTGGATGAGCAGCAGTCGGCTTCGACCTCGCAGAAAGTCATCGGCCTGCTGCGCGATGAGCTGGGCTTCGACGGCCTTATCATCTCCGATGACCTGGACGCCGTGTCGATCCTGCGTGGCAACAGCCTGGCCGAGACTGCGGTGGCTTCATTGCGCGCGGGTGCTCACTTGTTGCTCGTTTCCAGCGAAGCGGGGTTGGATGACCTGGCCGGCGCCATCGTGCAGGCAGTGGAGCAGGGCAGGCTGACGCAGGATGCGCTGCTGAGTGCTGCGCAAAAAGTGCGGGACCTGGCCCAGGCGTCGCGGGCGCAGGTGGAATCGGGGCTGTACGTCTCGTACCCGACTTCGGATGGCCACCTGACCCGCCGTGTCGTGCGCTGAAAGTACTGCGATAGAGCGATTTTGCCGTAGGGAGGAGAGGGTGTGGCGCGGCACAATGGCGCTACGCTCAAAGACCTATCTCACCAAGAGTCTGCCGCCCATGTTCACTCCGCTTGCCATGCCCCGACTGCTGGAACTGGCCCAGCGCTCTGCCGTCGTCACCGTACCTTGCACCTGCATCAGCAAATCCCTGGCCGGATGGGAAGGGCTGCCGGTTTCACTCAAGGAATCGCAGTTGCGAAAGGTCGCATCCCTGGTCGCGGCCGAGGAAGAAGACCTGACGCTGGACGAGTATCACCCCAACGGCACCCATTACTGGTCGGTCGACGCACCCATCGCGCCGCAGTTCTTCCCCTACAACCGCTGCGGCGTGTGGGCTTGCACGCTGTGCAGCCGGCACTTCCTGCGCTACGCGGAAGCAGGGGCTTATCACATCGAACAACGCATCCGCAGCCTTGACCCGATGTTGATCGTGGACGAGCCGTTCACCGGCATAGGCCGCAGCTAGGCCAAGCCCGGACAATTCTGTGGGAGCGGGCTTGCCCGCGAAGACGTCATATCCGACGCATCAATGGTGACTGACCCACTGCCTTCGTCCGAGTGCGGCCCAGACCAAGCCCGCTCCCACAGAACTTTACTAATCGACGACGATCGTCGCCCCCCACACCTCCTGACCGTTCGGTCACCCCCAAAAAAATTATTTCAACCGCCCGTTGACAGCTTCGTTCGTTCAAAACTAATCTGCATACAGCGCTGCACACATGACGGCGCACATGCTAGTACATGAGCTGCACTTGTACCTTTCTGCCCAAAAACAAATACATCGGTGAGGTCAAAAAATGCTTCGTTCCTTCTCTCGTTCCGTCCGCAACATGCTCCTCTGTGCCGCCGCCACCGGTGCGTTGCTCAGCCAGGCGCCAGCACAGGCCGCCGACTCGCTCTGGCAGGGTGTGCAGAAAAACGGTGTCTTGCGCTGTGGCGCTGCAGTCGCTGCGCCCTATGTGATGCGCGATGCCAAATCCGGTGAGTACAGCGGCTACTTCGTCGACCTGTGCCGCGACTTCGGCGAGCGTGTGCTGAAGGTCAAGGTCGAGTTCGTCGACACCAACTGGGACAACCTGGTGGCCGGGCTGCAAAGCGACAAATGGGACCTGGCCATGGCCCTGAACCAGACCCCTGAACGTGCGATGGCGGTGAGCTTTTCGGTGCCTGCCACCGACTATCAGGTCTCCTTGCTCATCAACAAGGACAACCCCAAGTTCGTCAACGCGCAAAACAGCCTCGGCGACTACGACAAGCCTGACGTGACCTTTGCCGTGATGTCCGGCACCGCCCAGGACAAGGCCATTTCGGCGGTCATCAAGCAGGGCAAGATCATGCGCCTGGCCGGCATGGACGAAACCCGCCTGGCGGTGATGTCCAAGCGCGCCGATGTGCTGGTCGACGCCAGCGACACCAACCACCTGTTTGCCGTGGCCAACCCGGGCTGGAGCAAAGAGGTCCTGCCAAAACCTGCGCTGGCCAAGCAGGGCGTAGCCTTCGGTTTGCGCCGTGATGCATCCCCGGCCGATCTGCAGGCGCTCAACATCTATCTCTCCCAACGTCGCGACACCGGCGAAATCGACGCGCTGGTGGACAAGGCATCAGTGCTGGCCAACGCCAAGCCTGCGCAGTAATCAGGGCAACACCTGCTTACCCGGACGCACGTGCAGTGGCGGTCCGGGGTGGCGATCGACACCTGCATTCATCCAGCGTATCTGAAGGAGAACCCATGAGCGATGTGGCACAACCACTGGCCGGGCAGACCATTCTGGTCACCGGTGCGTCCGGCGCCATCGGCAGCGCGATTGTCGAGCGACTGGCCGCCGAGGGTGCGCGCCCGATCATTCACTACAGCCGTGACCGGCAGGCAGCCGAGCAGTTGTTGGCGCGAGTGGGCGGCGACGGTTTCATCGTCCAGGCCGATCTGTCCGCCGAAGGTGGCGCCGATGGCCTGTGGGATCAGGCGCTGAGCCTGGCCGGGCGTATTCATGGCTTGGTCAATAACGCCGGCATTCGCACCGAGGTTTCAATCGATGCCGACGCGGACACTTGGCGCGCTGCCTGGAATCGCGAATTTCAGGTCAACTTTTTCTCGGCGGTGGATCTGTGCCGTCAGGCCGTGAAGCACTTCCGGGAAAACGGCGGCGGCAAGATCGTCAACATGGCAAGCCGGGCAGGGCAGCGCGGTTACGCCGCCCAGGCACTGCCTTACGGCGCGACGAAGGCGGCGCTGATCAACCTGACCAAGTCCCTGGCTGCAAGCTTCGGGCCCCAGGGTGTGGTGGCGGTGGCCATCGCGCCGGGGTGGGTGAAGACCGAAATGGCTGACCAGTTCGTCGCCCAGTTTGGCAAGGCGGCAGCGGTGGCCGACATCCCGATTGGCGACATGGCTCAACCCTCGGAAGTGGCGGAACTGGTGGCGTTTGTTCTGCGCAACTCCCAACGCTCTCTTAATGGCGCGACGCTGGATGTCAACGGCGCCAGTTACATTCGCTGACAGGAACTTCATACATGAAACGCTTTGCAGACAAAGTTGTGATTGTGACCGGTGGCGGTGGCGGAATTGGTTCGGCTATATGCCAGCGCTTTGCAGATGAAGGGGCCACGGTGGTGGTCACTGACATGAATAGGGAGGCGGCCCAGGCGGTTGTCAACGATATAACCGGCAAGGACGGAAGTGCAGTGGCTATCGCTGCGGACATTGCTTCAGGTGATGCGTGCCGTGATCTGGTCCGGCAAGTGTTTGATACCTTCGGGCGTATCGATGTATTGGCCAATAACGCCGGCATCAATCGCCGCGGCAACTTGCTGTCGCTCACCGAAGATGACTGGCACGCCAGTTTCGCGGTGAATCTGGACGCGATGTTTCACCTGTGCCGCGCCGTGCTGCCGCACATGATCGCCGCAGGTGGCGGCGCCATCGTCAATACCGCCTCGCAGTGGGGGCTATACCCGGCGCCCAATCACATCGCCTACAACGTGACCAAGGCGGCCGTGGCGTCTTTCACTCAGAACCTGGCCCGGGATTACGCGCCGGATAAGGTGCGGGTCAATGCCGTCTGCCCAGGTGAGGTGCACACGCCGATGCTCGAAGCCGGGGTCAGGCGTTCAGGCCGCACCATCGCCGATCTGGACCGAATGGTGCCGTTCGGACGCATTGGCAAACCTGAAGAAGTGGCGGCGCTGGTGGCCTTTCTGGCCAGCGATGAAGCGCAATTCATGTGCGGCTCTTTAGTTGAAATAACGGGCGCACAAGCGGTTGCCTGATTGAACTTAAAACTGCGGCAATAAAGGTTTTATCGAAGTAACAAGAGCATGACGTGTTCAGTGCTCGCGGTGGAGTGTTGCCCGCGGGTACTGAAACTCACACTTTGCAACTTTACCGATTCCCGAAAACAGCCAACTTGCGGTGTTTTCCTGGAGAACCCGATATGACAGTTCCTCATCTCGTGGCCAGCACGCCACCGGTTTCGCTCGTCGACAACAAGCCTTGCGGCGACTTTATCCAGCTTCGCGACGTGTACAAATCCTACGGCGAAGGGTTGGTAGTCATGGACCGCCTGAGTCTGGACATGCGCGCCGACGATCGGCTGGTCATCATCGGCCCGAGCGGCAGCGGCAAGAGTTCGTTGCTGCGGGTGATGATGGGGCTGGAGAGTATTCAAGGCGGCACCATCAGCTTTCAGGGCAAGCCCTACATTGACGGCCAGCCAGGCAAGCACGGCAAACCGCTGGACACCCGCCTGCAGACCCAGGTCGGTATGGTGTTCCAGCATTACACGCTGTTCCCGCATCTGTCAGTGCTGGGCAACCTGATCCTCGCGCCGATGAAAGTCCATGGCCTGTCCAAAGCCCAGGCCACGGAAAAAGCCCGCCTGTTCCTTGCCCGTCTGGGCCTTGAAAGCAAGCTCCACGCCTGGCCCAGCCAGCTGTCGGGCGGGCAGAAGCAACGGGTGGCGATAGCCCGTGCGCTGATGCTCGAACCCAAGCTGATGCTGTTCGATGAAGTCACCTCGGCGCTGGACCCGGAAATGGTCATCGAGGTGCAGAACGTCATGCTGCAACTGGCCGAAGAAAAGATGGCGATGATCATCGTCACCCACGACATGCACTTCGCCCGACACATTGCCACTCGCGTGGTGTTCTGCGCCAACGGCAAGGTGGTCGAGCAGGGCCCGCCAGAGCAGATCTTCACCTCACCCAAAGAGCCTCGAACCCGCGAGTTCCTGCAAAAAGTGCTGCATCTGGATTGAGGGCGCGACCATGAACTATCAGTTCGATTTTCACTTCCTGACCGGCAACTGGGGCCTGCTCTGGGATGGCCTGAAGGTCACCCTGGAGCTGGCGCTGATCTCCAATGTGGTGGGTGTGGTGCTGGGCTTCGGTCTGTGCCTGCTGACCCTGAGCCGCTGGTTTTTCATCCGCTGGCCGGCGCAGTTGTTTATCGAGTTCTTTCGTTGCACCCCGGCGCTGCTGCAGATCGTCTGGTTCTTCTACTGCGTGCCGATGCTGTTCGACGTGTTCATCGGCCCGATCACCATGGGCGTGCTGGCGCTGGGGCTGAACCTTACGGCCTTCAATGCCGAAGCCTATCGCGCCGGGGTTCAGGCCGTGCCTCGCGAGCATCTGGACGCCTGCGTCGCCCTGGGGCTTCGCCCATGGCAGCGCACGCTGTACGTGATTCTGCCGCAGGCCTTACGCACCGCATTGCCGGTGCTGATGACCAACGGTATTTCGATCCTGCAACAGAGTGCGCTGGTGGCCATCGTCGCTGTAGCGGACCTGATGTACGTCGGCAAGAGCATCGCCACCGAGGCCTATCGCCCGCTGGAAACCTATTCGTTGATAGCCCTGATCTACCTCGCCCTGTCGCTGCCGATCGCGCAGTTCGTGCAGTGGCTGGAGCGTCGTCAGGACAGCGCCATGGCGCGTTGAGGAGAAGCTCATGCAGATCGATTTCATGGTGGTGTTTTCTTACTGGCAGGTGCTGGCCAAAGGGCTGGCCCTGACCCTGGCGTTCACCGTCACCTGCGCGATCCTGGGCAGCCTGGGCGGGTTCTTCCTGAGCCTGTTGCGCCTGTCCAAAAACCGCTTCGTCAGCGTGCCGACCGGCCTGTATGTGGAGCTGTTTCGCGGTACGCCCTTGCTGATCCAGCTGTTCTGGATCTTCTTCTGCCTGCCAGTGGTGTTCGGCATTTCGGTGCCGCCGTTCGTGTCGGTTGCGCTGGCGCTAACCCTGTACATGACGGCGATCACCAGCGAGACCTTTCGTGGCGCGCTCAAGTCGATTCCGTCCGAGCAGCACGATGCCTGCGTCGCCCTCGGTGTGGCGCGCTGGAACAAGGTGCTGTACGTGATCTTCCCCCAGGCCCTGCTGCGTGCGGTTCCGCCGCTGCTTTCCAACGTGGTCAGCCTGTTCAAGGAGAGCGCGCTGATCTCCTCGGTGGGCATCGCTGACCTGATGTTCGTCGGCCAGAACATTTCCAACAGCACGGCGCGCCCGGTCGAGTTCCTCACCGCCGTGGCGGTCATCTATTTCCTCGTCGCGTTCCCGCTGACCCGGCTGGTCGGCGTGGTCGAGTCGCGAATGCTCAGACGCTACGCCTACTGAGCCCAGTCCTTACAAACCCTGAATGCACCAAGTGGAGAGACGACCCATGCAACAACTCAAAGGCATCCTGCCCGCACTGGTTACCCCGTTCGATAAAAACGGCGCGGTGGATTACGACACCCTGGGCTCGCTGGTGGAGTATCACCTCAAGCAAGGCGTCACCGGCCTCGTGCCGCTAGGCTCGACCGGCGAATACTACGCCCTGACCAACGATGAGCGTCGTCAGGTCATGGCCACCGTGCGTGAAGTGGCGGGCAACCGCGCGATGTTGATCGCCGGCGCCAACGGCTCCTGCACCCGCGAGGTGATCGAGCAGGTGCGCCAGGCCCGCGACAGCGGCTACCGCAACGTGCTGGTGGCGCCGCCGTACTATGCGATCCCGACCCAGGAAGAACTGATCGGTCACTATCAGGCCATTCTCGATGCCGTGCCGGACGTCAACGTGGTGCTGTACAACTACCCGATCCGCACCAACGTCGAAGTCGGCTACAGCGTGCTCGACGCCCTCAAGGACCACGACCGGGTGATCGCCATCAAGGAAAGCGCCGGCAACCTGCTGCGGGCCATCGAGATCGGCGACAAGTACAACGGCAAGATCCAGCTGTCCTGCGGCTCGGACGATCAGGCGCTGGACTTCTTCCTGTGGGGCGCGACCAGCTGGATCTGTGCGCCGGCCAACTTCCTCGCGCCGCAGATCGTCTCGTTCTACAACAAGTACACCTCTGGCGATCTGGCCGGTGCGCAACAGATCGTGCGTTCGATGTTCCCATTGATGAACAACCTGGAAAGCGGCAAGTTCATCCAGAAGGTCAAGTACGGCTGTGAGCTGGCCGGGTTCAAGGTCGGGGTGGCGCGCATGCCGCTGCTGCCGTTGACCGACGACGAGAAAACCGAATTCCGCAAGGAGTTCGAAAAGCTGTTGGGCTGATTCGTCGCCTGCACCGAGGCCACAGGTGTCGGTGCGAATGAGCTGGCCTTGATCTCAATCCTGTCATGACAGAGAGCTTTTTATGATGCCCATGCAATCTTCCACGCCGTTCCCCGGTGCAGATCCCGCCACACGCGAAACCGCTGTGGTCGTGGGCGGCGGCATCGTCGGCGTGTGCTGTGCGCTATACCTGCAGCGCGAGGGGTATCGGGTCACCCTGATCGACCCCGAAGCGCCGGGCGACAGCACGGCCAAGTGGAGCTGCGGGCAGATGGCGGTCAGCGAAGTGATCCCGTTGTCCAAGCCCGGCATCCTGAAAAAGATCCCGGCCTGGCTGCTGGACCAGAAAGGCCCGCTGGCCCTGCGACCCAGCGCACTGCCGGGAATACTGCCGTGGTTTCTGCGCTTCGTCGCCTGTGCGCGGCATTCGCGGATCGTCGATATCTCCAACGAGATGGCGACCCTGACCCGCCACGTTTACACCGATTACGCACCGCTGCTTGAGGCCTGCCCGGACAAGACCCTGATGGGTGAACGGCCGATCATCGAGGTCTTCGACTCGGCGGCCGGCCTGCAAGGCGAAGCCGGACACATGGACCTGCGCCGCTCGCTGGGCTTTGCGTCCGAGGTGCTGGACGCGGCGGCCATTGCCGACCTTGAGCCAGCGCTGGCGGGAAAATTCAGCCACGGTCTGCTGTTCCCGGACTGGCGCGCTGTCAGCGACACCAAAGGTTTTATCGCGGCATTGACGGACAGTTTCGAACAGCAGGGCGGGGTTCGGATTCGCAGTCAGGTTCGCCAACTGGATGAAAGCGCCGACCGCGCCACAGGCGTCACGCTGGCCAACGGCGAGCGGCATCGTGCCGACCATGTGGTGATCGCTGCAGGCACCGGGTCCAGTCGCTTCTTCCAGCAAGTGGGCAGCAAGGTCCCGCTGGCGGGAATCGCCGGGTATCAGGTGCTGCTGCCGGACGCTGGCGTCGATGTGCGCCATTCGGTCATCTATGCCGATGGCGGCTTTTGCTTCGCACCCATGACCCGCGGCCTGCAGATTGGCGGCACCATCGAGTTCGCCGCTGCCGATGCGCAGCCCAATTTCAAGCGCGCCGAAATCATTCTGGAAAAGGCCCGCAAGATTCTGCCGGACCTCAAGCTCGACGACATCGAATACGGTGTCGGCTACCGGCCGTTCCTGCCGGACACCAAGCCTGTGATCGACCGCAGCCAGCGCCTGAGCAACGTGTTCATGGCCTTCGGCCACGGCCAGTTAGGCCTGACCCTGGGCGCGACCACCGGGCGCCTGATCGCTGACCTTGTGGCGGGCCGCACGCCTGCCCAGGACCTTACACCCTTTAGCGCCACCCGCTTTTGACGGAGCTGTTGATGAAATCCTATCCGCATTTGTACATCGATGGACAATGGGTCAGCCCGGCCCAGGGCGGCCACTTCGAGACGATCGATCCTGCCAGTGAAGCGGTGATCGCCCAGGTGGCTGCTGCCACCTCTCAGGATATCGACCTGGCGGTGAAGGCTGCCCGCCGTGCATTCGACGAAGGGCCGTGGCCGCAGATGAGCGGGGCAGAACGTGCTGCCGTGCTGCGGCGCATCGCCGAGGGCATTCGCGAGCGTCAACAAATGCTGGCGGAGCTTGAAGTGCGCGACAACGGCAAGCCTTTGCCCGAAGCGCTGTGGGACATCGGCGACACCGCCGGTTGCTTCGATTTCTACGCAGACCTTGCCCAAGGGCTGGACGATCAGCGCGAACAGACCGTGGCGCTGGCCGATGAGCGTTTCAGCTCGGTGGCGCGCAAGGAACCGGTGGGCGTGGCCGGGGCAATCATTCCCTGGAACTTCCCGATGCTGATGGCCGCCTGGAAAGTCGCGCCTGCACTGGCGGCGGGGTGCTCGATGGTGCTCAAGCCGTCGGAGATGACCCCGCTGACCGCGCTGGAACTGGCTGACATCGCCCATCAGGCCGGGTTGCCGGCCGGTGTCCTGAACGTGGTGCCAGGCCTGGGCCCTGATGCCGGTGCGCCGCTGAGCGAGCATCCCGGCATCGACAAGCTGGCCTTTACCGGCAGCGTGCCCACCGGTTCGCGGATCATGCAGGCGGCAGCCAGGGACATCAAAAACATCAGCCTGGAACTGGGCGGCAAGTCGCCGTTCATCATCTTCGATGACAGCGACATCGAGGCAGCGGTCGAATGGATCATGTTCGGCATTTTTTGGAACCAGGGCGAGGTCTGCTCGGCGACGTCCCGGGTGCTGGTGCAGCGTGATCTGTATGAGCCGTTGCTGCAGCGGCTGGTGGAACAGACCCGCAGCCTGAAAATCGGCCAGGGCCTGGAAGAGGGCGTATTGCTCGGCCCGCTGGTCAATCGTGGGCAGTATGACAAGGTGCTGGCGGCCATCGCCCGCGGGCAGGAAGAGGGCGCCACGCTGCTCTATGGCGGCACGCGTCCGGCCGGGTGCGACAAGGGCTTTTTCCTCACCCCGGCGATTTTTGCCGACGTGCCGCAGGACAGCTGGATCTGGAACGAGGAGATCTTCGGCCCTGTGGTGTGCGTGCGGCCATTCACCGACGAGGCCGAGGCTGTGCGCAGTGCCAACGACTCGCGCTTCGGTCTGGCGGCGGCGGTGATGTCCGCTGACTTGCCACGGGCTGAGCGGGTGGCGCGCAAGCTGCGGGCCGGGATCGTCTGGATCAATTGCTCGCAACCGACCTTCACCGAAGCGCCCTGGGGCGGCTACAAGCAGAGCGGTATCGGTCGCGAGCTGGGTGAGTGGGGCTTGAACAACTACCTGGAAACCAAGCAGATTACCCGTTACGACAGCCAGCAGCCCTGGGGCTGGTACATCAAATAGGAGCCGTTCATGCACTGGAAGAAAACCCTGCAGATGGCCGATGTGCACTGCGAAGGCGAGATCGGCAAGGTGATAACCGGGGGCGTGCTGGATGTCCCCGGCAAGACCATGCTCGACAAGATGAACTACATCAACGAGGTCGACGACAGCCTGCGCCGGCTGGTGGTGCTGGAGCCGCGCGGCTGCCTGCAGATGTCGGTCAACCTGCTGCTGCCGCCGACCCACCCGGAAGCCCAGGCCGGGTTCATCGTGCTGCAAGCCGACAAGGCGCACCCGATGTCCGGCAGCAACTGCATCTGTGTGGTCACCGCATTGCTGGAACTTGGGATTCTGCCGATGCAGGAACCCCGGACCACGGTGGTGCTGGACACCCCGGCGGGGCTGGTGACGGCCACGGCCGACTGTGAAGACGGGCGCTGCAAGCGTGTATCGCTGGACATGGTGCCGGCGTTCGTCGAGCAGTTGGACGCAGTGATCGAGACCGAGGCGTTCGGCCCGATCAAGGCTGACATCGCTTTCGGCGGGGTGTACTACGCCCTGATCGATGTCGAACAGATCGGCCTGACCATCGCCCCTGAAAATGCGCGGGCTCTTGCGACTCACGGTGTGCAGCTGCGCAGCCTGATCAACCGGCAGGTCTCGGTGAGCCATCCGACCCTGCCGTCGATCAATGAGGTGGCCTACGTGATGTTTCGCAATCGCGTGGACGACAGCACCTGGCAAACCTGCACCACCTTGCCGCCGGGCCGGGTGGACCGCTCGCCCTGCGGCACCGGCAGTTCGGCCAACCTCGCAACGCTCGCAGCCCGGGGCAAGGCGGTTCCGGGAGACCGGCTGACATCGCGCTCGACCATTGGCGGCGAGTTCAAGGTCGAGCTGCTTGGGCTGACCGAAGTGGGGGGACGCGCGGCGGTGCTGCCTCGGGTGACGGGCCGGGCGTGGGTCTACGGGCTGCACCAGATTGGTGTCGACCCGGATGATCCGTTGGCGGCCGGTTTTATGTTGAGCGATACCTGGGGGGATGGTTTCTAACCTTGCGGGTGCTGATGTTAAAGTTGCGCGCCGGTCTGACTTCCGGCCGCACTTGCCGAGAATAAGACCTGATGAGCAAAGACACCGCTGAACCCAGTGCCAAGCGCCATGGCGGGCGCTATATCTATGAGGAGCTGCGCAAGCAGATCCTGACCCTGAAACTCAAGCCCGGCGTGCCGCTGGACGAGGTGTCGCTGGCCGCCCAATTCGGCCTGTCGCGCTCGCCGGTGCGCGATGCGCTGGCGCGTCTGATCAGTGAAGGGCTGGTGACCATCCTGCCCAACCGCACCACCCTGGTGACGCCGTTCGAGATCGAGGAGTTTCCCAACTATGTATCGGCTCTGGACCTGATCCAGCGCGCGGTCACGCGGCTGGCGGCGCTGCACCGGACCGAGGAAGATCTGGTGCGCATTCGCGCAGCCGATGCGGCATATCTGGAGGCGGTGACCTCGGGGGATTTCCAGGCGATGTCGGAGATCAACAAGGCCTTTCACATGGCCATCGCCGACGCGGGCAAGAACCCGTACTTCATCAGCTATTACGAGAAGTTGCTGGGGGAGGGGCAGCGGTTGCTGCATCTGCATTTCGACTACATCGTGAGTTCTGTGAGCAGTTCGACACAGTTGGGCCGCGACCACGACGAAATCATCGACGCCATCGCCGCCCGCGACGCCGACAAGGCCGAACAGGCCGCCCACGAACATACCATGTTGTTCCAGCGGCGTTTCCTGGCGTATCTGCAGCAGAACCTGACCCAGGGGATGTCGGTGAAATAGTCCTCGTAGCAGTCCGGCCGGGCGGCGCTCCGCTTGCCGGCGATGGCAATCTCAAGATCGCCTCGCCGGCAAGCCGGACTGCTACGGGTGTGGTGTGAACGCAGATTGCACGCCAACCCGATCCCTGTGGGAGCTGGCTTGCCTGCGAATGCGTCAGGTCAGACAGCTCGATGGTAAATGACCCACCGTCTTCGCGGGCAAGCCCGCTCCCACAGGTTCGGCACCACCTCCGGATTTCGGATTTCGTGACCACCCCGGTCCCGTAGCAGCACGTCTTGCCGGCGGGAGCGATCTTGCGGCCGACCCCGACGGCAAGCGGAGCGCCGCCCGGCCGGACTGCTACGGGTTTTGTGTGAATGCCAATTTCACGCCAACCTCGATCCCCTGTGGGAGCTGGCTTGCCTGCGAATGCGTCAGGTCATACAGCTCGATGTTGAATGACCCACCGCCTTCGCGGGCAAGCCCGCTCCCACAGGTTCGGCACCACCTCCGGATTTCGTGACCACGATCCCGTAGCACCCGGGTCTAGAAGTAATACCCCACGTTCACGTACACCTGGTTTTCCCACTGGTTCCTGCCGCCGGCGCCCAGGCTCTGGGCGTAGTCGCTGCCTCCGATGTACGGGTCGTTCTTGCCGATCAGCCATTCGGTGGCAACCCACAGTTTGCTCACCGAGAACGAGCTGCCGAGGATCACCCGTTGGGAATCCTCGAAACCTGAGGCGGACTTCTGATAGGCGCTGTAGTTGGCGTACAGCTTGATCCCGCTGATCTGGTCGAACAGGTATTTACCGCTGACGTCGTAGCTCAGGTCGGCGACGTACAGGTTGGCGCGGCTGGCGACGTTGTAGGTGCCATCGTACCCGCCGAACGTCACCACCTGGTCAGTGCCGGGGTTGCGCGGCGACATCTGCTGGCGCGCCGCCTGCAGCTGCACGCCCCACGGGCCGTTCTTGCCGATGTAGTGCACGGCCACCGCGTTGCGTCGGCCGTCGCGGTCGGTGTCGTTGTTTTCCAGTGTCGAGGTCAAGCCCGACACGCCCACTTCAGAGGTCCAAGGCCCGACATCCAGCGCCTTGGCCACCCGCAGCACGACGGTGTTGCGTTCCTGGTTATCGCTGCCATCGGCCACATAGCTGTCTGCCTGGGACACCACGCTGGAATACGTGCGGCCATGGCTGGTGCCCTTGCCTTGCCACGCCGGACGTACGTAGTAGCCGGCCTGAATGTTCCAGTCGCCATGCTGCTGAATGTACTTGGCGCCCATTTCCTCGACGTCTTCCAGGCCTACTACGTTGCCCAGAGTTTCAAAGAATGTGCTGCCGAAGTACGGCTGCAAGCCGAACGGCACCTGATTGAGCCCCACCTGAATCTGCTGCTCGGGGTTGAACTTGTAGCCTACCCAGGCGTATTCCGGGAACGACACATCGCCCACGTGCTTGGTGTACTTGTACGGATAGGAGTGACCATAGAAACGGTACTTGGCCGCACCGATCCAGCTGTCGGAAGTGTATTTGGCGGTGAGGAAGACCGTATCGAAATTGAATTTCTGGATGTCGCGGTCCGGGTCGTAATCCCAGCGCGCACGAATGGCGCCGCCAAGGTCCAGGTGGTCGGTGACCTCCACGGCCATCGCCGGAGAACAGCAGACACACAGGAGGGTGAAGCACGAAGCAGACAACCGCAGGAAAGTGCAGGAAGGCATGGAACGCTCTCGCTTGTTTTTATTAGATGGCGCGCAGTCTTGTGATCCTGCCTGCAATCGACAAACGATAAATTGTCCGGGCAAACCTTCATCAAATGCATGTTACTGGGCGGAAAGTGGCGCTGTGCTCTGGCAGAACCGGGTGGGTCCGTGGGATATTCGCCGCGTTTTCTGCCCCGACCGAGAGCGACACATGAAGCGCAAAATGCCCGGCCTCAACGCCCTCAAGGCTTTTGAAGTGGCCGGCAGCACCGGCAGTTTTACCCGCGCCGCCGAGCTGTTGAACGTGACCCAGAGCGCGGTAAGCCGGCAGGTTCGCCAACTGGAGGAACAGTTGGGCGAAACCCTGCTGGAGCGCCGACACCATCATCTGGACCTGACCAGCGCCGGCCGGGTGCTGTTGCGTGCGCTGCACCAGTCCTTCGACAAGATCGAAATGACCGTGCGCAGCCTGCAACAGAAATCCCACTCCAATCGCCTGCGCATCAACGCGCCGCCCACCTTCACCAGCCGCTGGCTGATGCCGCGCTTGGGCCGTCTGCGCGAGCAACACCCCGAGCTGGAGTTGAGCATCAGCACCCGCTTGCAGGACAGCCTTGCGGAGACCAGCGTGCTCGATTGCGCGATTCGTTTCGGCAATGGCGAGTGGGACGGGCTGGACAGCTCGTTGCTGTTCCAGGAGCGGCATGTGGCGGTCTGCGCGCCGTCGCTGGTCGCCCGTGAGTCCAGCGATGAGGGTGTGGACTTCAATCGCATGACCTTGCTCCACGTACTGGCCAGCGAGGACCAGCGCTACCTGACCTGGAAACATTGGCTCGATGCCGCACGTATCCACGGGGTCGACACCCAGGGCGGCTATGAGTTCGACCTGCTGGACCTGGCGATCCGTGCGGCCACTGAGGGACTGGGCATCACCATCGCCGACTGGCACATGGTGGTGCCGGAACTGGCCGCCGGTGAGTTGACCCAAGTGCTCAACGTGCACGTCGAGGGGCATCAGTCGTACTGGCTGGTGACCCGGCCCGAGCAGGATTTGCCGCAGTTGCAGGCATTCGGGCAGTGGTTGCAGGAAGAAATCTGGCTCAGCCAGCGCCAGCTCGAACCGTCTACGGCCGCCCTTACGTCGATTCCATGAGCGGTTGGGGAGGGTATCGGGTAGTAACATGCGTTTTATGAATGTTTGCCGGTGTAATAAATCGTTTGTGGCCGCCGTTGCGGATGACAAGACTGATCGTCATTCGGATAAAAACAACGGTGGACGCCCCACATGCGACTCGAACGAAATTTCATCAACGGCCAGTTTGTCGAGCCTGCCGACAGCGCGCAGATTGCCGTGTACAACCCGGCCACCGAAGCGCTGGTCGGTCACGTCCCGGCGGCCACCTCCGGGCAGGCACTGGCGGCGGTGGATGCCGCTGCCGCTGCGCAGAAAACCTGGGGCGGCCTGACCAGCATCGAGCGCGGTGAACACCTGCGTGCCCTGGCCGATGCCCTGGACGCCTGCGCAGAAAACATTGGCGCGGCGCTGGCTGCCGAATCCGGCAAGAGCGTTGCCGACGCCAGCAACGAAGCGCGCTATGCCGCGCAGATCACCCGCTACCACGCCGAATGGGCACGCCGCATCGAAGGCGAGATCATTCCCAGCGACACCCCCAACGAGAACCTGCTCCTGCAACGCCAGCCCATCGGCGTGGTGGCGGCGCTGATTCCGTTCAACTACCCGGTCTATACCCTGTTGCGCAAGATCGCCCCGGCGCTGATCGCAGGCAACACCGTGGTGGTGCGCCCGAGCAACAACACGCCGACCTCGGCCTTCGAAATCGCCAGGGCTGTCGCGCAATCGGGCATCCCGGCGGGCGTCATCAACATCCTGACCATGGACCACGCCACTGCGGCGAGCCTGTGCACGCACAAGGCCGTGGGCATGATTACCCTGACCGGCAGCGTCAAGGCCGGGCGCATCGTGCTCGACTACTGCAAGGAAAACATCGCCAAGCCGTCGCTGGAACTGGGCGGCAAGACCCCGGCGATCATCGAGCCGGACGCTGATCTGGAAAAGGCCGCCAGCGACATCGTCGCCTCGAAGACCACCCACTGCGGCCAGTTGTGCACCGCCGTGGAACGGGTCTACGTTCATGAGAGCGTGCACGACCAATTCCTCGCGCTGCTCAAGGCCAAAATCGCCGCCGTCGCCTACGGTGACCGCGCCGAGGATGCCTCGCGCATGGGCCCGCTGGTCAGTGCCAGCGCGCAGCAGGACATTCACGCCATGGTCGAGCGTGCCATCGGCGAAGGCGCGGTGCTGGAGGCGGGCGGTGTGCTGCCGGTCGGCAAGGGCCATTTCTATCCGCCGACGCTGCTGAGCAACTGCCGCCAGGACATGGAAATCGTCCAGGAAGAAATCTTCGGCCCGGTGCTGCCGGTACTCAAGTACCGCGACATCGACCAGGCGCTGGCGTTTGCCAACGATCACCAGTTCGGCCTGTCGTCAGTGCTCTACACCGAGAATTACCGCACGGCGATGAAAGTCGGCAATGCCATCGAAGCCGGCGAGCTGTACGTCAACCGCACGCCCGCCGATCCGTACCAGGGCTTTCACGCCGGCTGGAAACGCTCGGGTCTCGGTGGCGATGACGGCAAGCACGGCATGCTCGAATTCACCCAGACCCGCCTCGTCGTACTGAATTACTAGCGGCAAGCTTCAAGCTTCAAGCTGCAAGAAAAAGCGCATCGCGTTTAAGCAGCGGTAGGTGACAACCTGCAAGGTACAAGGCAAGAGCACACCACCAACTGCTTGAGCTTGTAGCTTGCCGCTTGAAGCTTGCCTCTGCACCCAATAACAAAAACTACAATTGCCCCCGAAACCAGGGGGCGCTGAGGTCTGTTGTCATGTCCAAGCCTGCTTCTGTCGCGGCCGCTGTTCAGAATCCTGCCGCCTCTGTCGCCAAGAGCGACAAAGCCACCCGTTACCTGCAACTGATGCTGCTGGTGTTGGCCGCCGGGGCGATCTATCCGATCCTCTACCTGCGCCAGGTCTACCAGACCACCATGCTCGACGTGTTCCAGATCAGCCACAGCGACCTGGGTTACCTGTACTCGATGCTGGGGACCATTTTTCTTGTCAGCTACCTGCCCAGCGGCTGGCTGGCTGACCGCATCGCGCCGCGTTTCCTGATTTTCTTCTCGCTGGTGGCCACCGGCGCCCTGGGCCTGTGGTACTCGACCGTGCCGTCGATGACGGGCCTTATGATTATCTTCGGCTGCTGGGGCCTGACTACCGGCCTGACCTTCTGGGCCTCAGTGCTCAAGCGGGTGAAGATGATCGCGCAGCATTCCGAGCAGGGCCGTTTCTTCGGCATTCTCGATGGCGGTCGCGGTCTGGTGGAAGCCTTGCTGGCGACCGTCGCGCTTGGCCTGTTCGCCTACGCCATCGGCACCGGCGGGCAGACGGCAGCCGAAGGTTTCCGCCATGTGGTGTACCTCTACTCATTCATCTGCATCGGCCTGGGCTGCCTGCTGGTGCTGGTCAAGGACCCGAAATCGGTTGCCGCCCAAGCCTCGGCGGGCGATGGAAAGCACAACCTGTTCAGCGACCTCGCCACCCTGGTGAAGATCCCCGAACTGTGGCTGGTCACGGCCATCGTGTTCTGCGGTTACCACATCTTCTGGGCCACCTACAGCTTCTCCGATTACCTGCAAGGCAGCGGCATGACTGCGGTCATGGCCGGCACCATCACCACCATCAAATTGTGGATGCGCCCGGTGGGCGGCATTGGCGGCGGCTGGCTGGGCGACAAGTATTCGAATATCTCGGTGCTGATCGTCGCGCTGGCGCTGGCCACCCTGGCGATGGCGGGCCTTGTGGTGTTCCCGGCCTTCAACAACTTGGGCCTGTTGGTGGTAACGGTGATCTTCATTGGCCTGATGACCTACGCCATTCGCGGCCTGTACTGGGCGATTCTCGACACCTGCAACATTCCGCTGCGCATCACGGGCCTGGCCATCGGCATTGTCTCGGTGGTCGGTTACCTGCCTGACACCTTCATTCCACTGATCAACGGCTACCTCACCGAGCATTATCCGGGAGCCGCCGGTTACCAGTTGTATTTCAGCTACATCGCTTTCGTCGGCCTGATCGGCACCCTGGCAGCGCTGGCGCTGCGGGCGCGGATCCGTCGCTCCTCCATATCCAAGCCTTCCAACGTCTAAGGTGCCCGAGATGAAAATCATCGCCCTGGAAACCCATATCGTCGCCGTTCCGCCACCGCACATCGGTGGCATGTACTGGATCTTCGTCAAACTCAAGACCGACTGCGGCATCGAAGGCGTCGGCGAGATCTACGCCGCCACCTTCGGCCCGAAGGCCATGCTGCCGATCATCGAGGACGTGTTCGAGCGCCACCTGCTCAACCACGATCCGCATCACATCGAGCGCTTCTTCCGCCAGGCTTACTCGAGCGGCTTCACCCAGCGCCCGGACCTGACCATGATGGGCGTGGTCAGCGGCCTGGAAATGGCCTGCTGGGACATCATCGGCAAGGCGGCGAACAAACCGGTCTATGAACTGTTGGGCGGCAAGGTGCATGAGCGCCTGCGTTCCTACACCTACCTGTATCCGGTCAACAGCCAGGGCGAGTACGACTACGACGACCCGGATCTGGCCGCCGAGTGCGCCGTCGAGAACATGACCAAGGGCTTCACCGCGGTGAAGTTCGACCCGGCGGGCCCCTACACGGCGTACTCCGGCCATCAGATCTCGCTGGAAGTGCTGGAACGTTGCGAAACCTTCTGCCGCAAGATCCGCGAGGCGGTGGGCAACAAGTGCGACCTGCTGTTCGGCACCCACGGGCAGATGGTGCCGTCCTCGGCGATTCGCCTGGCCAAGCGCCTGGAGAAATACGACCCGCTGTGGTTCGAAGAGCCGGTGCCGCCTGGGCAGGAAGAAGCCATGGCGCAAGTGGCTAGCAAGACGAGTATCCCGATTGCCACGGGCGAGCGCCTGACCACCAAGTACGAGTTCCACAAGCTGTTGCAGGCCGGCGGTGCGTCGATTCTGCAGATGAACGTGGCCCGCTGTGGCGGCCTGCTCGAAGGCAAGAAGATCGCCAGCATGGCCGAGGTGCACTACGCGCAGATCGCCCCGCACCTGTACAACGGCCCGATTGGCGCTGCGGCAAGCTTCCAGCTGGCGGCCTGCACGCCCAACTTCCTGATCCAGGAAAGCATCGAGACCTGGAGCGGTTTCCACGCCGAGGTCCTGACCAAGCCGCTGCAATGGGAAGACGGCTACATCATTCCGTCCAGCGAGCCTGGCCTGGGTGTCGAGCTGAACATGGACGTGGTGCGCGCGCACACGCCGTACACCGGGTCGCGCTTGCATTTGCAGATGGCTGCGACCCCGGTCGATGTGAAAGACACATCGCCGGCCCGGGGCTGAAGGCGGCGCAAAACCTGTAGCAGCCTGGCTTGCCAGCGGTGACGTTCTCAAGACCGCTACCGCCGGCAAGCCGGGCTGCTACGGAATGAGGCCCATGCAAACGCCTCTTTTGAATAACGACTTACGCGGTAACCGTGCATGACATACGACTACATCATCGCTGGCGCTGGCGCCGCAGGTTGCGTTCTGGCCAACCGGCTCTCGGCCTCGGGCCAATACACCGTGCTGCTGCTCGAAGCGGGCGGCAAGGACAGCTCGCTGTGGTTCAAGATCCCGGTGGGCTTCGCCAAAATGTATTACAACCCGACCTTCAACTGGATGTACTACAGCCAGCCTCAGAAGCAGCTGGGCAATCGCGCCATCTATGCCCCACGCGGCAAGGTGCAGGGTGGTTCCGGCTCGATCAACGCGATGATCTACGTGCGCGGCCAGGCCCATGACTTCGACGACTGGGCCGCCAACGGCAACGACGGTTGGGGCTTCAAGGACGTACTGCCGTACTTCCGCAAGCTGGAAAACCACCCTCTGGGCGACACCGAGTACCACGGCGCCAGCGGCCCGATCAGCATTACCCCGATGAAGGGCCAGACGCACCCGATCTGCGACGTGTTCCTGGAAGGTTGCGAGCAACTGGGCTACTCGCGCAGCGACGACTTCAACGGGCCGAAGTTCGAAGGTGCGGGGCTGTACGACGTCAACACCCGCAATGGCGAGCGCTGCTCCAGCAGCTTTGCCCATCTGCACCCGGCGTTGAGCCGCAAGAACCTGACGCTTGAGCATTACGCCCTGGTCGACAAGGTGTTGTTCGATGACCAGGGCAAGCGGGCAGTGGGTGTCGAGATCAGCCAGAACGGGGTCAAGCGCACCTTCACCGCGCGCAAGGAAGTGATTCTCTGCGCAGGCGCCGTCGACACGCCGAAGATTCTGCAACTGTCCGGCGTCGCGGATAAAACGCTGTTGGCCACGCATGGCATCAAGCCGGTCAAGCATCTGCCAGCGGTGGGTCAGAACCTGCAGGATCACCTGTGCGTCAGCTACTACTACAAGGCCAATATCCCGACCCTGAACGATCAGCTCAGCTCGCTGTTCGGCCAGGCGCTGCTGGGCCTCAAGTACCTGTTCACCCGCAAGGGCGCGCTGGCGATGAGCGTCAATCAGGCCGGTGGTTTCTTCCGTGGCAACGACGAGCAGAGTCATCCGAACCTGCAGCTGTATTTCAACCCCCTGTCGTACCAGATTCCAAAGAACAACAAGGCCAGCCTCAAGCCCGAGCCGTATTCCGGTTTCCTGTTGTGCTTCAACCCGTGCCGTCCCACCAGTCGCGGGCACATCGAAATCGCCTCCAGCAACCCCCGTGATGCGGCGTTGATCGACCCCAATTACCTGAGCACCCAGAAGGACATTGACGAGGTGATCCAGGGCAGCCGGCTGATGCGCAAGATCATGTCGGCGCCTGCGCTCAAGGACATCACGATTGACGAAGTGCTGCCGGGGCCGGTGGTCGAGAGCGACGAGCAGATGCTGGACTACTTCCGCCACAACTCAGGCTCGATCTATCACCTGTGCGGCTCATGTGCCATGGGTGCCGACGAGCAGACCTCGGTGGTGGACAAGCGCCTGAAGGTGCACGGCATCGAAGGGTTGCGCATCGTCGATGCGTCGATCTTCCCCAACGTGACCTCGGGTAACACCCACGCTGCGGTGCTGATGGTGGCGGAGAAGGGCGCGGATCTGATTCTGGAAGATGCCGTGGCGGTGTCGGCAAGCGCCGTGCAGGCCTCGCCTCACGCAGCCTAACGCCGCAGATAGGCTGCGAAATCGATGTCCCCGGCGCTCAGGATCGCCTGCACCCGATTGTGCACGTTGAGCTTGCGCAGGATTGCCGAGACATGGGCCTTCACCGTGGTTTCGGCAATCGCCAGGCTGAAGGCGATCTGCTTGTTGGAGTCGCCCTTGGTCATGCGTTCCAGCACCAGCAGCTGTTTGCGGGTCAAGGCCTGCAGCAGTTCGGGCGGGATGTGCGGCGCTTCGCTGGTGCTGCGGCGGGAGGCGGGTTTGTTGCTGCGGATGATGTCCGATGGCAGGTAGACGTTGCCCTCAAGGATCTGCTCGATAGCCTCGGTCATCTGCCTGCGTGGCGAGGATTTGGTGATGAAGCCCACCGCGCCGTAGGTAATGGCCTGCAGCACCACCTGCTTGTCCTGCTCGGCCGACACGATCACCACCGGAATCGTCGGCGCCTCATTGCGCAGGTTGATCAGGCCATTGAGCCCGTGCATGCCCGGCATGTTCAGGTCCAGCAGGATCAGGTCCAGGTCATCATGGTCGCGGGTCAGGGCCAGCGCGCTGTCCAGGTCTTGGGTTTCCATCACTTCGCTATCGGGAAAACCGTCGCTGATGACGTTGGCAATGGCCTCGCGAAACAGCGGGTGGTCATCGGCGATCAGGATCTTGTACATGGATCTTCACCTTTATTATTGTCGAACGCTTCAGCGCAAGGGTTCGGGTTGAGCGGGTACCACCGCAAGCCCGGCGGCCAGCCAGGCGTCCAGGCCATCGCGATACCAATACAGATCACTGTAGCCCAGGGCACTTGCCCGCTTGATTGCGTTCCAGCTCAGCCAGCAATCTGAGCGGCAGTAGAACACAAGCGGCCGATCCTGCCGACCGTCGCTCAACCTGCGCAGGTTGAGGGTGAAATACTCCATCCACACCGGCGACAACTCGCCGTCCCCGGTATTAGCCAACCAGTGGCTGCCCGGTAGGTTGGCGTGGGGTTCGTCTTCGATGAAACGACCTTGCAGCCACTGGCGGCGGTAGACGTCGATCAGCAGCGGTTTGTCGGATTGCTTGAGCAGGGTTTGCAATTGCTCGGTGTCGATGACCTGCGCGCCGGGGATCTGTTCGGGGGTTGGGCTGCGGTAGAGGGAGACGCGATAGCCATGGGCGTTGAACAGCGCAGCGTCCTGGGCCTGGCACAGGGCGCTTGTACCCAGAAGGATCAGCAGACAGGCAGACAGTAGTGCACGGGGCATGGCAGGTTTTCCTTTTTCTTGTGCCTGTATTACAAGCCAGTCCCGCTGCTTTGTGAATGCGACCAATAGCGTGGAAAACCAGTACTAAAGTCGTAATTTCGCGCCCCCGATCCCCCGTAGCAGTCCGGCTTGCCGGCGTCGGCGGCCTCAAATACGCCGACGCCGGCAAGCCGGACTGCTACGGGCTGATGTGAATGGCTTGAGAGTCGACAGGGTTGCTCAATCCTGTGGGAGCGGGCTTGCCCGCGAAAGCGGTGTTGCTGACCCTGGAGGTGTGGTGTCTGGTCCGCCGTCTTCGTGGGCAAGCCCACTCCCACAGATTGGGATGCGCAGGTGAAACCGGGGAAACGTCATGACGCTTTGCGCACCGCTGCATGCTGCGGGTTGAACGTCAGCACCGCGAGGCCGGCAAAGACCACCGTCAGGATCGCGCATACGGCGAGGGCGGTGGGGTTGAAGCGTTCGTACAGGGCAAAACGCACCAGCTCCACCGCATGGCTGAACGGGTTGATCGCGCACAGCCAGTACAGCCACTCGCTGGCCTCGCGCATTTTCCACAGCGGGTACAGCGCCGACGACATGAAGAACAACGGGAAGATCACGAAATTCATCACCCCGGCGAAGTTCTCCAGTTGTCGAATGGCGTTCGACAGCAGCAACCCCAGGGCACTCAACATCAGCGCTACCAGCAGCAGGGCGGGCAAGGCCAGGAGCAGGCCCGCGGCGGGTGGTTGCACGCCATAGACCCACGCCACGCCGAGAAAGGCGTACACCTGCAGCAATGAAATCAGCGACGTCGCCAGCAGCTTGCACAGCAGCAGGAAGGTGCGCGGCAACGGGCTGGTGAGCAACACGCGCATGCTGCCCATCTCGCGGTCGTACACCATCGACAGCGAGCCCTGCATGCCGTTGAACAGCAGGATCATGCACGCCAGCCCCGGAATGATGTACACCTCGTAGGGGATGTAGGTGTCGTAGGGCTCGATGATCGCAATGCCCAGTGCCGCACGAAATCCCGCCGCAAACACCAGCAACCACAGCAGCGGGCGGACCAGCGCGCTGAGAAACCGCGTGCGCTGCATCACGAACCGCAGCCACTCGCGCAACACGATGCCGCTCAGGCACTGCCAGTAGGCGTTCATCGTGACGCTCCGTTGGTGGTGAGGTGTCTGAAGGCAGCGTCCAGCCCGCCGTCGTGTTCGGCGCTGACGTCGCCCGCCTGACCGCTGGCCACCAGACGGCCCTGATGCAGGATCAGCAGGTCGTCGTCCGGGTGGACCTCATCGAGCAGATGAGTAGCCCACAGCACGCTGATCCCCTGGTCGCGGCACAGATTGCGCACGTGGGCGTTGAGCGCCAGGCGGCTGGCGGGATCGAGGCCGACGCTGGCCTCATCCAGCAGCAACAGGCGCGGCTGGTGCAGCAGGGCGCGGGCGATTTCCACCCGCCGCCGATGACCGCCGTTGAGTGCGCGCACGCGCTCGCGACGGCGCTCGGTCAGCCCCTGGCGGTCCAGTTCCAGCGCAACCCGTTCGCTCACCTCGCGCCGCGCCAGCCCGTGCAAGGCCGCGTGATAACGCAGGTTCTGTTCCACGCTCAGGTCAAGGTCCAGGGTGCTCTGCTGGAACACCACGCCCATCTGGCGCAGGGCAGGTCGGGGCGACTGGCGCAGTGAATGCTCGCCCATGTGCACCTCGCCTTTTTGCAGGTCGTAGAGGCGCGTGAGCAGCGCGATCAGCGTGGATTTCCCCGCGCCGTTAGGGCCCAGCAGCGCAGCGAACCGACTGGGCGCTAGGCTGAAGGACACCCCGCGCAATACCTCGCGGGCGCCGTAGGCAAAGCTCAAGTCGCTGACCTGCAGCGCGCTCATGGCGCCACCGCCACGCCCCACGGATAGCGCCCGACCTTGACTGACTTGAGCACCTTGCGGCTGGCAACATCGATCACCGAAACATCACCGCTTACCCCGTTGGTGGCCAGCAGGCGGGTCTGGTCCGGGGTGAACGCCAGTTGCCAGACGCGTCGGCCGACCAGCAGGTAATCGATCACTTCCAGGGTTTTCACGTCGATCACCGCCACGTGGTTGGCCGGGCCCAAAGCGACGAAGCCGTACTTGCCGTCATCGGTGATGCGGATGCCCACCGGCTGCACCTTGTCGGGGTGCACGCCCTTGATCTCGAATTTCAGGGTCTTGAGAATCTTGCGGCTGGCGACGTCGAGCACGGTCAGGGTGCCGCCGATTTCAGCCGAGGACCACAGCTGGCTGCCGTCCTTGCTGAACTCGACAAAACGCGGGCGCTGATCCACCAGGGTGTTGTCCACCAGCTTCTGGGTCGAGGTGTCGATCCAGTGCAGCATGTTGGTGGTTTCACTGGTGTTGATCGCCCACTTGCCGTCGGGGCTGACCGCCATGCCCTCGGGCTCTACGCCAACATCGACCTGGGCCAGCACCTTGGAGGTCTGGGTGTCGATCACCGTGACCAGCGAATCGTCTTCGTTGGAGACGTACAGCCAGCGGTCGTTGGGGTGCAGGGCGAACTGTTCGGGGTCTTTGCCGGAGGGCAGCTCCTTGATGATCTTCAGGGTCGCCACGTCCATCACCTGCACCCGATCCGAGTCACTGGCGCAGATGTACAGAAGCTTGCTGTCGTGGGACAGCAGCAGGCCGCGCGGACGCATGCCCACCGGAAGGGTCTTGGTTACTTGCAGCGTGTCCATGTCGATCAGACTCAGGCTGTTGTCCTTCTCGTTGGAGACGAACGCGGTGGCGGCCAACGCAGGCGCGGCGGCCAGCAGCAGGGCAGCGGATAGAAGTGTACGGCGCATGTTGAAGTCCTTGTTATGGGTATTGTCGGGGGCGTGCGCGGATCAATAGGTGCAACTGACCTCCGGCTTGTCGTAGCCCAGGCTGTCGAGCTCGGTGCCGGGGTGCAGAAAGCCTTCCTGGGGCGAGGTGGTGACCAGGGCCTGTGGCTGAACCACTGGAATCGGCTGGCGCAGTTCGCCGTTCCATGGCCGGTAGCTGAGCTTGCTGCCCTTGAAGCCGTCCAGCGGCAGGGTTTCGCTCAATTCCAGTTCGCGAATCTGCATGGGGTCGGTGCCGCGCAACCGGGTGACGGCGCTGGCGACGCTGCGCACGGCCATCCAGGCGGCGAAGTCGCGGTCGTTCATCCAGCGCCCGGCGAGCGCCTCGAAGCGCTTTTGCAGTTGCGCGGCGCCGTAGGTTTCAACGGTCCGGTGCCAGCCGGTGGGCGTCAGGCCCTGGGTGCCGGCCACCGGGCGTGGGTACCAGGTCTGATAGGGCACGTATTCGCCAAAGTCGCCGCGCTCGTCGGCCACCAGCACCACGTCGTACTCGGCGGTCTGGGTGAACAGCGGCATGTCGGCCTGGGCGCTGCGGCGCTGGTCGTTGTCGAAACTCCAGGCTTTCTCGGCGACGATCTTGTGGCCGAAGCGCTTGGCGGCGCGGCGCAGGGCAGCGGCGTAGGCCTGGTCATCGGCTGTCTGGCCGACGATCAACAGCCACCGCTGCCAGCGGCGCACGGTGAGGAACTGCGCCAGCGCATCGGCCAGCATCGCCCGGCTCGGCAAGGTGTGCAGCACGTTGTGCAGGCAACTGGTGCTGCGCAGGCTGTCGTCGGCGCTGCCCGCGTTGAACAGCAGGCTGTCCGGCAGCGCGGCGCTGAGCTGGCGCAGGGTGTCGGCGGGGGCGTTGACCACGAACAGTCGCAGGCCCTGATCGTGTTGCGCGCGTGCCTGCTCGAGCAGCGCCTCGGGGCTGTCGGCGCTGGCGCTGCTCAGGCTGTAGCTGTGCTTGAGAAACCGCCCGGTGCTGTTGCTGTCGACAATCGCCAGTTCAGCGCCGCGCAGCCCCGCATCCTTGGGTTCGGGGGTGACGTTGGAAAGGATCGGGCCGGTGTCGGGGATGTACGCCAGGTAGCCGATGCGCACGGCAAGCGGCGGGTCATCGGCCATGGCCGAGAACGAAAGGGCGGCCAGCGCCAGGCACAGCAGGCGAGGGTACGGCAGCCATAGGGACAGGGAAAGGCGCATAAGGCACTCCATACAGGTGGTGCCAGCATAGGAACGCGCGCCTCGGCGGCAAATATGCAGATGGTACGGGTCTGCCAGTACCAAGGTAGTAGGGCGCGGCCACCAAAGCAGCATTCGGCGCGGTGGCAGCGGTTCTTAAGATGGACGCATGGCTTTTGCGTGCACCTTGAGGACATAACAATGACAACAATTTCCGTGAACCTGCCTGATGTCGCTTCCCGCTCCAGCAAACGCAGGTTGCTGTTGGGCGCCGTGGTCATTGGCGGTCTGCTGCTCAGTAATCTCGTCCAGGCCCACGGCGACGTTGTCCCCCATGCGGTGGCCACCGACGGGCTCGAGCAACTGGGGCAGGACTGGCGGGCAGAGAACCCCTATCGCGACTCGAAGGACCACGACAAGGCGCTGGAAATTGGCAAGTCCGCCTACACCCAGAACTGCGCGGCGTGCCACGGCCTTGAGGCGATTTCCGGCGGCATCGCCCCCGACCTGCGGCATCTGGACGTCGGCCCCACGGGTGACGAGTGGTTCGTCGAGCGCGTGCGCAACGGCGCGGTGCGGGACGGTCGAGTGTACATGCCGAAAATGGCCGATTACCTGAGCCAGGAAGCGTTGTGGGCAGTGCGGACCTATCTGGACAGCGTGCACACCGAGGACTGACCGCCATGGGTGCGTTCACAAGGTGGTTGGCAGTGCTGTGCTGCGCGCTGGGCCTGATGTGCCAGCCGGCCAGCGCTCAGGTTCGCAACTACGACAGCATCATCGCCGCCGGGGTCATCAAGGTGGCGGTGTACCAGAACTTCGCCCCCTACAGCTTTCAGGTGGACGGCAAGGACAGGGGCGTGGACGTGGAGTTGGCCCAGGCGCTGGCCAAGGCGCTGGGAGTGCGGCTGGAGCTGATGTGGGCGCCACCGGGCGAGAACCTTGACGGCGACCTGCGCGACCTGATCTGGCGCGGCAGCCAGCTGCGCGGCCAGCAACTGGCGGACATGATGATGCGCGTGCCTTACGACAAGGATTACACCCAGAAGCGCAATGACGTCGGCGAGCTGGAAAACGATCATGTGGTGATGTTCGCGCCCTACCAGACCGAGCGCTGGCAGGTGGCGTTCGACAGCCAGCGGCTTGCGGCAGTGCCCAGTGTCGCGGTGTTCAACGAGCACCCGGTGGGGGTGGAAAACGACAGCGTCCCGTCGTTCTACCTGACGACCATTTTCAACGGCCAGTTCACCCACAGCACCCATCACTTTCCCTCCGTGCAGGACGCATTCGCGGCCATGCACGAGGGCAAGGTCGATGCGGTGATGGCCATGCGTGGAGAGGTCGACTGGCAGTTGCACCAGGCCGCCGATACCCATTGGCAACTGGCCGAGAATGCCTACCCGAACATGGGGCGCCAGACCTGGGACATCGGCATGGCGGTGCATGAGAGCAACCGCCAGTTGGCCTATGCGGTGGAGGAGGCGCTGGAAACGTTGATTCGCGAGGGCGACGTGCAGCGCATTTATGCCGCCTACGGCATGCGCTATGAAGTGCCGGAGATGTACCAGTGAACCGCTGTCGCGTGGCGGCCTGGCTGGTGCTGCTGGTGTGTTTCGATGCCTTCGCCATCGACCCCGGGAAAGACCCGGTGCCGTCGGTGATGTGGAGTTTCTTTCAGCAGAAATTCCTCAACGGCCAACCCTATGTCTTCGACGACAAGATCCTGGTGCGCGCGCCGCCGTTTGCCGAGGACGCTCGCCAGGTGCCCATCGAGATCGACGCTCGGGCTTATCAGGGCCAGGTGGTGCGAATCCTGGCGTGGGCGGAGCTTAACCCGTTGCCGCAGATTGTCGATTTCGAACCGCTGGATCGGGTGCAGCCGTGGCTGTCGATCCGCATTCGCATCGAACAGGCGACGCCCTTGCGTGCCGCTGCGCTGACCCGCGACGGCGTCTGGCACATCGGCTCGACCACCATCGAAGCCGCAGGCGGCGGTTGCACGGCGCCCAGCGTGGTGCGCACCCAGCCGGGTTGGGAAGAGCACCTGGGCGAAGTGCTCGGGGCGCGTTTTCCCCGAGGCGATTACAGCCGTCTGCGGGTGCAGGTGTCGCACCCGATGGACAACGGCATGGTCAGCGGCATTCCCGAGTTCTATCTGGATCAGGCGCAACTGACCGACGCCAGCGGTACGCTGCTCGCCAGGCTGCAATTGTTCCCGGCGGTCAGCGAGAACCCGACCCTGAGCCTGGATATTCAAGGGGCAGGCGAGACGCGGCTGTCCCTGCGTGACATCAGCGGCAACCCGTTCAGCGCGGTGATCCCTTGAGGCGCCTGTCGCTGCTGTGGCTCCTGCTGCTGGCGCCGGCGGCCCTGGCCGACATGGACTATCACCTGCAACCCCGGCAGATCGCCGAGGGCACCTACCTGCTGGAGGGCAGCACCGAGAATTTCGCCCGAAGCAACGGAGGCAACATCGTCAATACCGGGTTCATCATCACCGACAGCGGCGTGGTGGTGATTGACACAGGACCTTCCCACCGTTATGGCGAAGCGCTGCGCAAGGCTATTGCGGCGGTCACCGACAAGCCAGTGATTCAGGTGCTGCTGACCCATCATCATCCCGACCATGTGCTGGGCAACCAGGCCTTTGCCGACGTAGCCATCGGCGCACTGGCCGGGACCACCGCGCAGATGCGCGCCCACGGCGATGCGCTGGCCGAGAACCTGTACCGCATGGTCGGCGACTGGATGCGCGGGACTGAAACCGTCCTGCCAACCCAGGTGCTGCAAACCGGCGTACTGGAGATTGGCGGGCATCCTCTGCGGTTGTTGGCGCTGGCCGGGCATACCGGCTCCGACCTGACGATTCTCGATGAGCGGACCGGTGTGCTGTTTGCCGGTGACCTGCTGTTTTACCAACGCGCCCTGACCACCCCTGACAGTCCCGGATTGCAGGTTTGGCTGGCCGACCTTGAGCGGCTGCAGGCCTTGCCCTGGAAGCTTTTGGTGCCGGGTCACGGGCCGCTGGCCAGTGACGCAAGCCCCTTCGAACAGACCCGCGATTACCTGACCTGGCTCGATGCGCTGCTGCGTGAAGGCGCAGTGCAAGGGCAGGACATGAACGAGCTGATCGCCAGCCCCATTCCCGCTCGTTTCGGCAGCATCAGCCTGACCCGTTACGAGTTGATCCGCAGCGTCAGTCACCTGTATCCGGCCTACGAGCGGGTGCGGATGGCGCGGGTGGATGAGCGATAAGGCCCGCGTATCGCCCTTGCACCTACCAAAGAACTAGAAACCTCCACACTGCGGGCAATTGTTGGGTTGTACCTGCGGGCGAACAATCCACTTGATCGGGAAACATTCCCGAAGGGAAGACCAGAACAATAATCCGCAGAGGCAGCCGTCATGATCCAACCCGCACGTCGCCATTCCTTCGCTCTGGGCCTGTTGGTCAGCGCCATCCTGTCGTCTGGCACCGTCATGGCTGCTGTGACCGATGAGGAGATTCTCCAGGACCCCAAGAACCCCGAACAGATCGTCACCAACGGCCTGGGCGTCCAGGGCCAGCGCTTCAGCCCGCTGGACATCATCAACACGCAGAACGTCAAGGAGCTGCGGCCGGTCTGGGCGTTTTCCTTCGGTGGGGAAAAACAGCGCGGCCAGCAGGCGCAACCGTTGGTCAAGGACGGGGTCATGTACCTCACCGGCTCCTACTCCCGGGTGTTCGCCGTGGATGCGCGCACCGGCAAGAAACTCTGGCAATACGATGCGCGTCTGCCCGACGACATCCGCCCCTGCTGTGACGTGATCAACCGTGGCGTGGCGCTGTACGGCGACCTTGTGTATTTCGGCACCCTGGACGCCAAGCTCGTGGCGCTGAACAAGGACACCGGCAAGGTGGTCTGGAGCAAGCAGGTGGCCGATCACAAGGCCGGCTATTCGATCAGCGCGGCGCCGATGATCGTCAACGGCAAGTTGATTACCGGCGTGGCCGGTGGTGAGTTCGGCGTGGTGGGCAAGGTCGAGGCCTACGATCCGAAAAACGGCACGCTGCTGTGGTCCCGACCCACGGTCGAGGGCAACATGGGCTACGTCTACAAGGACGGCCAGCCCGTGGAAAACGGCATCTCGGGCGGCGAGGCGAACAAGACCTGGCCGGGCGATCTGTGGAAGACCGGCGGCGCCGCGCCGTGGCTGGGCGGCTACTACGACCCCAGCAACAACCAGATCCTGATCGGCACCGGCAACCCTTCACCGTGGAACTCGCACATGCGTCCGGGCGACAACCTGTATTCCTCCTCTCGGCTGTCGCTCAATCCCGATGACGGCACCATCAAGTGGCACTTCCAGAGCACGCCACACGATGGCTGGGACTTCGACGGCGTCAACGAGCTGATCTCCTTCGACTATCAGGAAAACGGCAAGACCGTGCAGGCCGCGGCTACCGCCGACCGCAACGGCTTCTTCTATGTCCTCAACCGCAAGGACGGCAAGTTCATCCGTGGCTTCCCGTTCGCCGACAAGATCACCTGGGCCAAGGGCCTGGACAAGGTCGGCCGCCCGATCTACATCGACGAAAGCCGCCCAGGTGCGCCGGATGGCGAAGCCAAGGGCACGGCAGCGTTCGTGGCACCGGCGTTCCTGGGGGCGAAAAACTGGATGCCGATGGCCTACAGCCCCGACACCGGGCTGTTCTACGTACCGGGCAACGAGTGGGGCATGGACATCTGGAACGAAGGCATCGCCTACAAGAAAGGCGCGGCGTTCCTGGGGGCGGGCTTCACCATCAAGCCGCTGAACGAGGACTACATCGGCGTGCTGCGCGCCATCGATCCCAAGACCGGCAAGGAAGTCTGGCGGCACAAGAACTACGCGCCGCTGTGGGGCGGGGTGCTCGCGACCAAGGGCAACCTGGTGTTCACCGGTACGCCGGAGGGCTTCTTGCAGGCCTTCAACGCCAAGACCGGGGAGAAAGTCTGGGAATTCCAGACCGGCTCCGGCGTGCTGGGCTCGCCCGTGACCTGGGAGATGGACGGCGAGCAGTACGTCTCGGTGCTCTCCGGCTGGGGCGGCGCGGTGCCGTTGTGGGGCGGCGAGGTGGCCAAGCGGGTCAAGGACTTCAACCAGGGCGGCATGCTCTGGACGTTCAAGTTGCCCAAGGATCTGGTGACCAAACGCTAACGCTTCTAAAGCCCCGTAGCAGTCCGGCTTGCCGGCGTCAGCAATCTTGAGGACGCCCCCGCCGGCAAGCCGTGCTGCTACGGTACGCGGTTCACCACCCATCTCGGTAACACCCACGCCCCGTAGCAGCGGGGCTTGCCCGCGGGAGCGATTCTGAAGACGCCGACGCCGGCAAGCCGGACTGCTACGGACTCGAGGGACATCCAAATCTCTTGTAGGAGCGCGGGGATCCAGGGCGCTACCAATCCCCACCCCAATCAGTGCCAAAGTACTATTCGCCCACAAGCGCTGCCATGCGCTAATGAACCTGCCGGATCAACCCGGTCCAACAAGAGGAAAGGCCCATGTGGAAAAAACCTGCGTTCACCGATTTGCGCATTGGTTTTGAAGTGACCATGTACTTCGCCAGCCGCTGATCGGCATTCCCGGTCAATCGCCGTGTTGGCCGGGTTTTCCCCTTGCCCCAGGACCTCTGCCATGAGCCGACACCGTCAGTCATTGGTCCTATTGCATTACCCCGCAGATGCTCTAGGCTGGCGCTCATTCGCTGATAACAACAAGAATGCGCCTGATATGAGCCAGAGCCTCAACCAGCTTCGCAAATTCGTGTCCCCGGAAATTATCTTTGGTGCGGGCAGCCGGCACAGCGTCGGCAACTACGCCAAGACTTTCGGTGCGCGCAAGGTCCTTTTGGTCAGTGACCCCGGTGTCATTGCCGCCGGCTGGGTGGCTGACGTCGAAGCCAGCCTGCAGGCCCAGGGCATCGATTACGTGATCTACAGCGGCGTATCGCCCAACCCCCGGGTCGAGGAAGTCATGCTCGGCGCCGAGGTCTACCGCGAGCACCATTGCGACGTGATCGTTGCCGTGGGCGGTGGCAGCCCCATGGATTGCGGCAAGGGCATCGGCATCGCCGTGGCCCACGGTCGCAACATCCTGGAGTTCGAAGGCGTGGACACCATTCGCGTGCCCAGCCCGCCACTGATCCTGATCCCGACCACCGCCGGCACTTCTGCGGATGTCTCGCAGTTCGTGATCATTTCCGATCAGCAGGAGCGCATGAAGTTTTCCATCGTCAGCAAGGCGGTGGTGCCCGATGTGTCGCTGATCGACCCTGAAACCACCCTGAGCATGGACCCGTTCCTGTCGGCCTGTACCGGCATCGATGCGCTGGTGCATGCCATTGAAGCCTTCGTGTCCACCGGCCACGGCCCGCTGACCGACCCCCACGCGCTGGAAGCCATGCGCCTGATCAACGGCAACCTGGTGCAGATGATCGCCAGCCCGGCAGACATCGCGCTGCGCGAGAAGGTCATGCTGGGCAGCATGCAGGCCGGGCTGGCGTTCTCCAACGCGATCCTCGGCGCGGTGCACGCCATGTCCCACAGCCTGGGCGGCTTTCTCGACCTGCCACATGGCTTGTGCAATGCGGTGCTGGTCGAGCACGTGGTGGCGTTCAACTACAACTCGGCGCCGGATCGCTTCAAGGTGATCGCCGAAACCCTGGGCATCGACTGTCGGGGGCTGAGCCACGCCGCCATCAGCAAGCGCCTGGTGGAGCATCTGATTACCCTGAAACATCAGGTCGGTTTTCATGAAACCCTGGGCCTGCAAGGCGTGCGCACCAGCGACATTCCATTCCTGTCACGCCATGCCATGGACGATCCTTGCATCCTGACCAACCCCCGCGTGTCCAGCCTGCGGGATGTCGAAGTGGTGTATGGCGAAGCCCTCTGACGGCGAGGGTGCGCTCAATGCGTTGCTCGGGCTGGGCAACCATTCGACGCGCAAAAGCCATTACCCCGAACTGACCCTGCGCCTGGGTGAGCTTGAAACCGAGCGCAACCGTTACAAGTGGCTGTTCGACCATGCCGTGCACGGCATCTTCCAGGCCAGTCTGCACGAGGGCTTGCGCGCGGCCAACCCGGCACTGGCGCGCATGCTCGGCTACCGGGACGAGCAGGAAATGCTCCTGTTCCTGCATGACCTGGCCGGCACGCTGTTCATTGGCGCCCAGGTCGAGCTGAACGCCATCGCCCATGTCCTGCAGCGCGAGCACAGCCTGCAAGGTTACGAAACCCGCCTGCGGCGCAAGGACGGCACCTACGTCGAGGTGTTGATGAACCTGCTGCTCAAGCCTGACGAAGACGGCCTGTTCGAAGGTTTCGTTGCCGACATCACCGAGCGCAAGCAGGCCCAGCAGCGCTTGCAGGAGCTCAACGACCAGCTTGAACTGCGCGTCGCGGCGCGCACCGACGAATTGTTGGAAACCAACCGCAAGTTGCAGAAACAGATCGCCCGGCGCGAGCGCATCGAACGCGACCTGCGCGAGGCCCGGGATGCCGCCGAAGCGGCCAATCGCAGCAAGGACAAATACCTCGCGGCCGCCAGCCATGACCTGTTGCAGCCGTTGAATGCCGCGCGGCTGCTGATCGCCACACTGCGCGAGCGGACCCTGCCCGGCGCCGAACACCTGCTGGTGGAGCGTACGCATCAGGCGCTGGAGGGCGCGGAGGATCTGCTCACCGACCTGCTGGACATCTCCAAGCTGGACCGCGCTGCTGTTCAGCCTGATATCGATCTCTATCGGCTGGACGAGGTCTTGGCGCCCCTGGTGTCGGAATTCGACTCTGTGGCCTCGGCTGCAGGGTTGACGCTGCGCGCTCGCATCGGCCAGTTTGCCGTACGCACCGACCTGCGCCTGCTGACGCGCATCTTGCGCAATTTTCTCAGCAACGCCTGTCGCTACACCGACCACGGCAGCATTCTGCTGGCGGCGCGCAAGCGCGGGGACCGGTTGCGGATCGAGGTCTGGGACACCGGCAGGGGGATCGCCGCCGACCGGCTGGGGTCAATCTTTCTGGAGTTCAACCAGCTGGACGTCGGGCGTGCGGCCGATCGCAAGGGCGTCGGGCTGGGGCTGGCGATTGTCGAACGCATCGGGCGGATTCTCGGCAGCCCGATTCTGGTTCGATCGCAACCTGGCGTGGGCTCGGTGTTCGCCATCGACGTGCCACTTTCTGACGAGATGCCAGCACCGATCAGTGTCGCGGTGCAGCAACTGCCAGGCGCAGGCAACCCGTTGCCGGGGCGGCGCTTACTGGTGCTCGACAATGAAACCAGCATTCTGGAAAGCATGGCGGCGTTACTGGGGCAGTGGGGCTGCGAGGTCCTGACCGCCACGGACAAGGCATCGTGCTACAGCGTCCTGCAGGGCCGCGCGCCGGAACTGATCCTGTTCGACTTTCATCTGGATCATGGGGTGTTGGGCTGCGATGTGGTGGCCCATATCCGCAAGCATTTCGCCTGCGAAATTCCCTGCGTGATGATCACCGCCGACCGCACCGATCTTTGCCGCCGCTCACTGCAGAAACTCAACGCGCCGCTGCTGAACAAACCGGTGAAACCGGGCAAGTTGCGGGCGGTGGTGAGTCAGTTGTTGGGGTAGTACAGAGCGTCAGTTCGGTCAATTCGCAGAAATGTGGCGCAAGCATGTCAAAGCCGATGCGTTCGCCAAACTCATAATGCGACGAGACCACACCGGCGAGCATGTCTGCAAATTGGACGTGCAAACTGTTCCCGCTGTCGAGGGGATGGTAATGCAGGCGGGTGTCGACGTTTTTTTCGAACAAGAGCTGGATCTTCAGGTATTCCGGCAGGCTATTGCCACTTTGTTGTTTCAATGACCTGGGGTCTGGAACAAGACACACCGAGCCATGGCGCGACATCTCTTCAATCAGCAGTTCTTTGGTCATGTAGCTGTAGAGCAGGTTGCCGTCGTGGCGCAGATGTTCAGCGACACCCGGTTTACTGACGATGATGGCTCTGTACTGTACCGCTGGCTTCCTGCGCTTCAACGCTACGGCTGCCTGAGAGAAGGCCAGCCGCGCCTTGATACCCATTTCAGTCCACTTTTTTTCGCGTCTGGCATTCCAGCCGAAGCGGTCGTAGAGCTGGCGGATGGTGCGACTGACATGAACGTCGTGCTCGTTGGGCACACCGACGCATGCGATGACCAGAAAGCGGCTCGAGCCGCCTGACGTATAGGGCCGGTGCAGTGACCATCCCATATCGCCACTTTCGTCCATATAGAAATTCAAAGCGAAATCCGTTTCTCATGGGCAAAAAAAAGCCCCTCGCAAGGGACTATCGGAATAGTTGGCGGTCCCTGAGGCCGGCGTCGCTAACAGCGTGCTTACGATGCGCCTGCATGCGGCACTTCGCGGTGAATCAGGATTTACCCACCTGCGGAAAAGGAGGCTACCTGATCTGGAAATTGAGTCAACCCGGCGTTACAAGTGTGTCTGCTTATCAGTGCTGACAGATGTTGTAGGAGAATGCCCTGGTCGTCAGCCGCCGGTCATGTTCATGAACCGCACCACCTGCACATCGTCGTTGATCTCGAAGTTGTGCTTGTAGGGTTTCAGCTTCATGGCCTGGATGATTGCGTTTTCAAGCTTCTGCGGCTGGCCGGGGTTGGCGCGCAGGACGGCCTTGAGGTCGGCGGAGTGTTCATTGCCCAGGCACAGCAGCAGCCGTCCTTCCACGGTCACGCGGACGCGGTTGCAGGTGGCGCAGAAGTTGTGGCTGTGGGGCGAGATGAAGCCGATGCGGATGTCCGGGGCTTCGGCCAGGCGCCAGTAACGCGACGGGCCTTGGGTCGATTCGGTCGAGTTGATGAGCGTATAGCGCTCGGCAATGCGCTCGCGCACCTGCTCGCTGGAGAAGAACGACTCGGCGCGGCTGTGCTCGCTGATGACACCCAGCGGCATTTCTTCGATGAAAGTGATGTCCAGGCCGCGATCGATGGCGAAGGCCACCAGGTCGTTGATCTCGTGGTCGTTGCGGCCTTGCATCACCACGCAGTTGAGCTTGGTGTGGGTGAAGCCGGCAGCATTGGCCGCGTCGATACCGGCGATGACCTTGTTCAGGTCACCGGTGCGGGTCAGTTCTTTGAAACGCACGGGATCAAGACTGTCCAGACTGATGTTCAGGCGCTTGAGACCGGCCTCGAACAGGGGCGCCGCAAGTTTCTCCAGCTGCGAGCCGTTGGTGGTCATGCACAGTTCGCGCAGGCCGGGCAGGGCGGCGATGTTCTTGCACAGGCCGACGATCCCGGCGCGCACCAGCGGTTCACCGCCGGTCAGACGAATCTTCTTGGTGCCCAGCGCCACGAAGCGTTCGGCAATCTGCTGGATCTCTTCAAGGGACAGCACCTGCTGGCGAGGCAGGAAGGTCATGTCCTCGGCCATGCAGTACACGCAGCGAAAATCGCAGCGATCGGTCACCGAGAGGCGAACGTAATCGACTTTGCGTGAATAGCCGTCTATGAGGACTCGATCCGACATGATGTGCTCGAGAGTGCTGCGTGGCTGGGTGGGCTAATGGCGATCATCGCAGCATTTGCAGCTTCTGCAAATCGCTAGTTCTGATGGGCTGATCGACGCTGTCTATCGGTTGCAGGAGAAGCGTCTAGCGTGGGGCTTTCGTCACACTGCGCTCGTAGCGCTCCAACAGCGGCTGGATGCTGATGCCATGCAGAAGGATGCTCAAGGCCACCACCGATAACGTCAGGCTGACCGTAGTGTCCAGGCTGTCCTGGGGCAAACCGTGGGACAGCGCGTAGCACAGGTAATACAGGCTGCCGATGCCGCGGATGCCGAACCAGCCGACCAAGGCTTTTTGCGGCCGCGTGAGCAGGCTGCCCCTGATAATAAGCCAGACGCTCAATGGCCGGATCACGCAGAACAGCGCGAGCCCTAGCGCCACCGCATGCCAGTTCCAGTAAGACGCAACGACCGCACCCAGCAGGGTAATCAGCAGGACTTCCATGGCCCGTTCCACCAGGCTGCCGAACGCCAGCATGTCGCCCATCATCACCCCGGCGGCCAGTTGCGACTGGCTCAGTTCATCATGGCGGGTGACCGTGCCGGCCTGAGGTTCGCTGTCCATGTGACCCAAGACCGGTTTGGCCACATGTTCGGCGGGAATGTCCGAGCCTGTGGTGCGGACTTCGGCATGGCGCAAGCCCAGGCCCGCCGCGAACACTGAGAGAAAGCCGAAGGCCCCCAAACCTTGGGCGACGACATAGGCCATGGCGATCAGTGCAAGGGCGAGAAAGTCATTAGGCGAGGTGGTGCTGTCGGCATTGCGGATGCGCAGGTAGATCATCAGGTGCCCTACGCCACGCCCCAGGCCGTAGCCAATCAAGAGCCCGACCGGTACGCCCCACAGAATGTTCTTCAGCAGCCAGCCCTGAACCCAGGAAAAATCCCCGCCACCATGACTCACGCACAGCAACGCGAAGATGACGAACGGAAAGGCCGTGCCGTCGTTGAGCCCGGCCTCGCCCGACAGGCCAAAACGCACGCGGTCGAAATCCTGAGCATGGTTGACCTGCACCATGCCCGCCAGCACCGGGTCGGTGGGGGACAGCATTGCGCCCAGCAGCAGGGCGATGGCCCACGGCACATCCAGCAGGTAATGTGCGAACAGCGCCACGCCGACAATGCTGGCGAGCATCACCGGCACCGCGAGCAGGTAGGCCGAATGCCAGGCTTTGCGGTTGAGCGGCAGGCGCAGCTTGATCCCGGTATTGAACAGCGAAAACAGCACCGCTACTTCAGTGAGGCGTTCCAGCCAGTGCCGGGCTTCGTGAATGTCGAGTTGTACAAGATCAATGCCCCAGGGGCCGATCCCTGCGCCAAAGGCCAGGCACACCGCCGAGGTGGTCACTGGCAGCCAGCGCAGGTAAGAGGATGTCAGTGCCAGCAGCATCAGCAGGACACCCAGTACCGTCATGCAAAGAATGAAACTCATTGGGCCTCGGTTTGCTTAAGTTGATGGACGATACCCAATGCTCAACCTTCAACCGGGCGGCGCATTCACGTACCGCCCGGTTGCACCTTACTTGTTACGCGTCACGCGCCAGACGGTGTTGGAAAGATCATCCGCGATGATGAGCGCGCCCTTGGGGTCGACCGTGACGCCCACCGGGCGGCCTCGGGTCTTGCCGTCGGTCCCGCGAAAGCCCGTCGCGAAGTCGACCGGCTCACCGCTGGCGTGGCCATCGCTGAAGGGCACGAACACCACCTTGTAGCCGACCGGGTTATCGCGGTTCCAGCTGCCATGCTCGCCGACGAACACACCATCAGCGAACTTCTCGCCCATGGCCGGGATCGAGAAATCCAGGCCGAGCCCCGCCACGTGGGAGCCCAAGCTGTAATCGGGCTTGATCGCCGAGGCGACTCTTGCCGGATCCTGCGGCTGGGCGCGGGTGTCGACATGCTGGCCCCAGTAGCTGTAGGGCCAGCCGTAGAAGCCGCCCTCGCGCACCGATGTCAGGTAATCGGGCACCAGATCCGGGCCCAGTTCATCCCGCTCGTTGGCCACCGCCCACAAGGTGCCGGTCCCGGGCTGGATCTTCAGCGCTGTGGGGTTACGAACACCGGTAGCGTAGGGCTTGTGGGCGCCGCTGCTGGCATCGATCTGCCAGATCTGCGCACGGTCCAGTTCGACCTCCATGCCCCGTTCGGTGACGTTGCTGTTGGAACCGATACCCACATACAGCTGTTTACCGTCGGGGCTTACCGCCAGAGACTTGGTCCAGTGGTGGTTGATCTTTGACGGAAGCTCGGTAAGGGTGGTCGGCGCACCGCTGGCCTTGGTCTGGCCGCTGGTGTAATCGAAGCTCACCAGCGCATCCTGGTTGGCGACGTAGATCTTGCCGTTGGCGAACGCCAGCCCGTACGGGGCGTTGAGGTTTTCGGCGAACACGGCCCTGAGCTCGTATTTGCCGTCCCCGTCGGCATCGCGCAACAGGGTCAGTCGGTTGCCGCCTTTCACCTTGGTATTGCCCTGGGCCTTGATGACGCTGGCGATCACGTCCTTGGGCTTGAGCTTGGGCGCCTCGGTGCCGCCTTTGCCTTCGGCTACCAGGATATCGCCATTGGGCAAGACCAGCGTTTGCCGCGGCACCAGCAGGTCGCTGGCAATGGCCGAAATACTAAAGCCCTCGGGTACACTCGGTTTCTGGTCGCCCCAAGCAACCGGGTCGGCAATCTTCATGCTGGGCAGCAGCCCGCGTTCGGCCTGGGGCATTTGCGGGTCGGGGCCGTGGGTTTGAGGCGTGTCTTTCTCGCCTCCGCAGGCGCTTAACAGCAGCGCCATGGCCAGTGCGCTCAGTGCGTAGGTCGGTCTCATCGGGCGTCTCCTGCGCGAAGGTTGGTGAAGCCGGTCCAGGCCGATACACAGGCCAGCAGGGTCACGACGACAGACAGAATCAGCCCGTTGGGCATCACCGCCCAAGCATCCTTGGCATGTTCGAATGCATTGATCCAGCCCAGCGCCCAGGTGACCAGCAGAAGCAGGAAATACACCGTCGGCCGCCCGGCCCTTGGCCTGGCGCGGATCAGGTTGACCAGGGCAAACAGCAAGGTCAGCCCGCACAACAGCATGCCCCCGGCAATCAGCCAGGAGGCGAAGTTGCTCCACTGGATCAGGTAGGTCTTGAAGTAGGCGACGTCGCTGAGCAAGGCGCCCAGAAACAGCGCCACAGTGCCGCCTAGCAGCACGCCATGCAGCGGCCCGGGCGTGCTGCGGTACAGAGGGTAGGGGGTTTCAGTCACGGTGGCTCCTTATCGTTCGTCGCTCCGGTGCTGGCAGGCAGCCCGGATGCACGGTTCCATCGGGTTCGCGTCAACGGTGCGCGTTAACAGGGATTGCTCCGGGACGCGCTTAGTTCAAAGCAATTGGCTGGCGTTTGTGCTGAACGACGGGCTGGCTTTGGCTGTCTATCCCGTCGACGTGTCACAAGACCGACACGTTTGGGGCGCATGGTGATGCGAGCGTCGTCAGGACTCTGCGCGTTTCCTCACGATGTAAAGTCACAGCCAGATGGGACGAACAATGGGTGCCATGGAAGCGAGTACGGCGAAACATAAAGGTTTGAAGCAACGGGCCACGGTGATTTATCGCCGTGACGGGGAGATTCTCTTCGTGCGCAAGCGGCACTCGAAATGGAATTTGCCAGGCGGGCGGGTCGAGCGTGGCGAAACGCCGTTGCAGGCGGCCAAGCGTGAAATGGCCGAGGAGACGGGGTTGCACTTTAGCCGGCTGGTTTACGTTTCCGAGTACAAGCAGGACAACGTGATGCACTACCTGTTCGAGGCGCAACGCACCCATCCCAAGAAACCGCGTCCACTCAATGAAATTGACGACTGCCGGTGGTTGAGCACCAAGAAATTGAACAAACGCAGCGTGCGCGAGCCGATCCGCGATCTGCTCAAACGCTGCGTCTCGGATATGCGCGGCAAGGCCAAAGCGGCCTGATCCCTGGCGAAACGGGCGCATCGCAACCTGCTTTTGATTCTGCCCGAAGGGCGTGGGAGTTGGCTTGCCTACGATCTGGTGCGCAGCGCCAGTAAAACCATCGACCCCGGGCTTGTCAGACACACCCTGAGCACAGGCTTTGCTGCCGGTTCCCGGCAGATCGCAGGCAAGCCAGCTCCCACGCCCTACGGGCAGAAGCGCGATCCACCTCGCTTCCCCGTTCTGGCCAGAGCCTTACCGTTCGATACTCCGGCTCCAGCGCGCATTCCACTCTGGCCGGATCTGGTTCACCTGGTCCCAGTCGATGGTCACCGCGGTCTGCAGGTATTTGTTCATGGCCTCGACCTGGCCCCGGGTGCGGTCGCTGGTCGGGGTTTTCGGGTTGGACGGGATCTGGTCACCCAACTCCAGGGCAGGGGCCTGGGCTTGCGGGGTCAGCAGGAATTCGGCCAGTTTCTGCGCCAGTTCAGGCTGATCGTTATTGGCGATGGTGCACTCGGCCACGTTCAACACCACGGCGCCTTCCTTGGGCGGCGCGTACTCCACCGGCACGCCCTTGAGCTTGAGCGCGGTCACCTGAGTCGGCGTGAGCGGGAACAGTGCCGCTTCGCCGGTCTGGACCATCTCGGAAATCTTCGCCGAGCTTGCGATGTATTCCAGCACGTTAGGCCCCACGGTTTTCGGCCAGGCCTTGAACCCCGGTTCGACGTTGGTTTCGTCCCCGCCCTGCAAGCGGTTGAACATCAGGAAACCGTGCAGACCGAACGTGGAGGAGGCCAGCGACTGGAACACCAGTTTGTCCTTGAAGCGTTTGTCGGCCATGTCGGCCCAGGAGGTTGGCGCGCTCCAGCCGTTTTCCTGGAACATCCTGGTATTGTACGCAAGGCCGGTCACGCCCAGGCTCACGGCAACCGCCTGGTCCTTGATCTTGCCCTTGGCCGGGATGTCGTCCAGGGTCGCGCTCGGTTGCAGCTTGCCGCACAGGCCCATGGAGATCGCCCGGTACATGATGCCGTCGTCGAGGAACATGACGTGCATCTGCGGGTTGTCCTTGCTGGCCTGGACCTTGGCCAGGATGTCTGACGAGGTGCCCGGCACGATCACCACCTTGACGTTGTTGGCCTTCTCGAAGGCAGGCAGCACCTGATCGGCATACAGGCGTTCCATCGTGCCGCCGTTCATCCCCAGGTAGAGGGTCGGCTCGGCGTGGGCGGGCAGCGTGACCAGTGCCGCGGGCAGGCAGGACGCGCAGGCCAGGGCGAAACGTTTCACAGTGTGCAGGGTGTTCATGACGACGACCTTCCTCTGAGCAATGGGATGACGTTGCTCGTGTCCACGGCAGACACGGCGGTGACGGGTGGTGCAGCAGATACGAAACGCTTGATGGAAAACGCTGCCAGGTCGATGTCCGGCGCGCCCTTGCAGACGATCTGCGCCAGAGCTTCCCCGGCAGCCGGGCCGATCTGAAAGCCAGAACCGGCGAAGCCGAAACCGTGAAGCAGGCCCGGTTGGGTGGTGCTGGCGCCCAGCACCGGCTCGCGGTCGGGCAAGTAACCCTCGGTACCGCTCCAGGTGCGAATGGCCTGGGCGCCGGCCAGTGGCGGATAGAGTTCGACGGCATTGCGCAGGATTTCCAGAATCGCCGCCTGGCCGGGGCGGGCCTTGGTCGGGTCAAGAGGAAAACCCTGACCGCCACCCAGCACGCAGTTGCCCCGGGCGACCTGGCGGGCATAGATGCCGCCGCCTTCGACCCCGGTGCTGACATCCATGAACATCGGCAGGGGCTCGGTCACCAGCATCGCCGGATGCCCTGGGCGCATCGGCACCGGCTCGCCGAACTGTTCGGCCAGCGCCGCTGCCCAGGCGCCTGCGCAATTGAGCAGCCACGGAGCGCGAAACCGCTGGCCATCGGCGGTTACCACGGTAAAGGCACTGCCGTCATGGCTGACATCGATGACCTTGGCCTGTTCGAACACCTGAGCCCCGGCGCGCCGCGCTGCGTGAGCGAAGGCCGGGGAGACGATGCGCGGGTTGGCGTGGCCGTCGTCGGCGCACAGCGAGGCACCCACCGCCACATCCCCGGCCCAGGCAAACCGCGCCCGCAACTGGCTGCGATCGAGCAATTGCAAATCCAGCCCGAAGCCTCGGGAGGCCTGCTCGTATTTCACCAGCGCGGCCATGTCCTTGTCGCTGCGGGCCAGCTTCAGGTGGCCCGAGCGCAAGTATTCGCCGTCAATGCCGATCAAATCCTGCAAACTGGCCCAGATCCCGTGGGCCCGCTGGGAAAGCGGTAACTGGGACAATGGCCGCCCCTGACGGCGCACACCGCCGTAGTTGACGCCACTGGAGTGCGAGCCGAAGAAATCCCGCTCCAGCAACGCGACACGCTGGCCGGCCCGGGCGAGAAACAACGCCGCCGAACTGCCGACGATGCCGCCGCCGATGACCACGGCATCCACCTTGATCGGCGGGCTCATGGCTCCACCTCCACGCCGAAGGGCAGCGGCTTGATCGGCGCCTGTCCACGCAGACGTCCGACGCTGGCAATGTCCCGGCCCGAGGCCTGGGCGACGATCTCGGTCGCGGCCAGCCCGCACATGCGCCCCTGACAGCGGCCCATGCCGACCCGGCACATGGCCTTGACCCGGTTGATTTCCCAATGACCCTGCTCGACGGTGTGGCGGATGTCGCCGGCGCTGACTTCCTCGCAGCGGCACACAGTCAGCTCATCCGCTGCCTTGGCGGCCCAGTCTTCAGGGAACGGGAAGGCGGTTTCCAGCCCGTTGCGGAATCGTTCGATGGCCCCAAGCTTGCGTTGCAACTCGGCGCTGCGGGCCTGATCGACCTGATGCCCGCTGTCGGTCAAGAGCGTCAGCGCCGCCAGTTCACCGGCCATCTCGGCAGCATCGGCGCCCATGATGCCCGCGCCGTCACCGGCCAGGTAAACCCCCTCGACGCTGCTGCGCCCGCTGGCATCGCGCTGGGGAAGCCATGCGCGGTTGAGCCCGCTCCAGACGAATTCGCAGCCCAGCAGGTCAGCCAGTTGCGTTTCGCTGCGCAGTGCATGGGCAAAACCTACGGCGTCACAGTCGAGCTCAACCATGTCCGCGCCACGCTGCCACCTCACGCGCCTGACGCGCTCCTCGCCTTCGATACTGTGAAGTTTTACGCCCTGATGCACCGGGATGCCCCGCGTTGTAAGCCAGGTACGGTAGTAGACGCCCTTGGCCAGTGTCAGGGGTTGGCCGAGCAGCGCGGGCAGGGCCTGGGCCTGGGCCGACAGGGGCGAGCTGTCGAGCACGGCGATGACTTTGGCGCCGGCCTTGGCGTATTGATAGGCCACCAGATACAGCAGCGGCCCGCTCCCGGCGAAGACCACCCGCTCGCCAATCGCACAGCCTTGGAATTTCAGCGCGATCTGCGCCGCACCCAGGCTGTAGACACCGGGCAGCGTCCAGCCTGGCACCGGCAATATGCGGTCGGTGGCGCCGGTGGCGACGATCAGTTGTTTGTACGGGACCTGAGCCGAAACGCCGTTGGGGCCGTCATTGAACGTCAGGGTGTCGAGTGTGCGCTCCTCGGCGTTCCACACCAGGGTTTGCGGCCGATAGTCGATATCCGTCTGCAGGCGATCGAGGGTTGAATGCACCGCCTGCGCCTTGGCCGCTTCGAAGCCGTACAAGGCCTTGGGCGGGCGTTTGAAGTTCGCGGGTTGGCGGCGATAGATCTGCCCGCCACCGCGCAGCCCCTCGTCGATCAGGCAAGGCTGCAAGCCATAGGCGACCAGCGTCTGCGCCGCCCGGATGCCGGCAGGTCCTGCGCCCACGATCACGACATCGCTGTTCTTCATAGGCTGCGCCCCGGCTCGCGGATCACGCAGTGGTCTGCCTCAAGCAGGGTCGAACAGGCGCGCACCCGACGGCCGTCGCCAAGCTTGACCCAGCAGTCCTGGCAGGCGCCCATCAGGCAGAATCCGGCCCGTGGGCTGGCGCTGAAATCACTGCCGCGCAAATGCTCGCCAGCGGTCAGTACAGCAGTCAGCAGCGTGTCGCCCAGCAGGCCTTTGGCTGGCTGGCCGTCGAGGGTAAACGGCAGGACGTCGCGGTCGGTTTCTGCCAGTCGTTTCAGCAATGCCATGGCGCTCTCTCTGTCAGGCAAAAACGCAATACGAGGGTATTCATCAGTGTTTGCCCACCAGCACGCGGTCCAGGCCGTAGACCCGATCGAGAACGATCATGGTGGCGGCGGTGAGGGCGATGACCAGCGCAGACACCGCCGCCATCATCGGGTCGATGGACTCGGTGGCGTAGACGTACATGCGCACCGGCAGGGTCTGGGTCGAGGGCGAGGTGACGAAGATCGACAGGGTCACTTCGTCGAAGCTGTTGATGAACGCCAGCAGCCACCCCCCGGCCACACCGGGCAGAATCATCGGCAGGGTGATCTGCCGGAACAGCGTGAAGCGGCTCGCACCCAGAGACTCGGCGGCCTGTTCGGCACTGCGGTCGACACCGATGGCAGCGGCGATCACCAGGCGCAGCACATACGGGGTGATGACCACCACGTGGGCGAACATCAGCCAGACGAAACTGCCGTTGACCCCCATCAGGGCGAACAGGCGCAGCATCGCCACCCCCAGCACCAGGTGCGGGATGATGATCGGCGACAGAAACAGCCCGTTGAGAAAGTTGCGGCCGGGAAACTGATAGCGGGTGATCGCCAGCGCCGCAGGTACGGCAATCAGCGTCGCCAGGGTTGCCGCCACCACCGCCAGGATCAGGCTGTTGTAGAAGGCCTGAATGAAGTCGGCGCGCTCGAACACCGCCTTGAACCAGCGCAGGGAAAAACCATCCCATGGCAGGCTCAGGGTGTTTTCCGGAGTGAAGGCCACCAGGCAGACCACCACCAGCGGCGCCAGCATGAAGACCACCACCAGGGCGTGAAAGGACAGGGCCAGAGGGCCGTTCTTGGACATCGGTCATTCCCCCAGGGATTTTTTGTAGCGGCCTTCCACCAGCCGGTTCCACGACAGCATCACCAACAGGTTGATCAACAGCAGCGCGACGGCAATCGCGGCGCCCATGGGCCAGTTGAGCTCCGAAAGGTATTGGTCGTAGACCGTGGTGGCGACCATCTTCAGGCGTCGGCCCCCCAGCAGGCCGGGAATGGCGAACGAACTGGCGGAGAGTCCGAACACAATCAAGGTGCCGGACAGCACGCCCGGCA
>Ga0105251_10000041_pt1 | contig 115207 bp, 95 predicted proteins | sample KBSS64metaG_FD_80424 | JGI IMG/M metagenome (GOLD analysis project Ga0105251, IMG submission 80424) | Switchgrass rhizosphere microbial communities from Kellogg Biological Station, Michigan, USA - KBS S6-4 metaG | ecosystem: Host-associated > Plants > Roots > Rhizosphere > Soil | place...
GCCAAGCGCTGGTACGGCGTGCAGTTCCATCCGGAAGTCACCCACACCCTGCAGGGCCAGACCCTGCTGCGCCGCTTCGTGGTCGACGTCTGCGGCTGCCAGACCCTGTGGACCGCGGCCAACATCATCGACGACCAGATCGCGCGCGTGCGCGCCCAGGTCGGCGACGACGAAGTGATCCTGGGCCTGTCCGGCGGCGTCGATTCGTCGGTGGTCGCCGCGCTGCTGCACAAGGCGATTGGCGCCAAGCTGACCTGCGTGTTCGTCGATACCGGCCTGCTGCGCTGGCAGGAAGGCGACCAGGTGATGGCGATGTTCGCCGAGCACATGGGCGTCAAGGTGATCCGCATCAACGCCGCCGACCGCTATTTCGACGCACTGGCTGGCGTGAGCGATCCGGAAGCCAAGCGCAAGATCATCGGCAACCTGTTCGTGGAGATCTTCGACGAGGAGTCGAACAAGCTGGCCAACGCCAAGTGGCTGGCGCAGGGCACGATCTATCCGGACGTGATCGAGTCGGCCGGCAGCAAGACCGGCAAGGCGCACGTCATCAAGAGCCACCACAACGTCGGCGGCCTGCCCGAGCACATGAAGCTGGGCCTGGTCGAGCCGCTGCGCGAGCTGTTCAAGGACGAGGTGCGGCGTCTGGGCGTGGAACTGGGCCTGCCGCGCAGCATGGTCTACCGCCATCCGTTCCCCGGTCCTGGCCTAGGCGTGCGCATCCTCGGCGAAGTGAAGCGCGAGTACGCCGAGTTGCTGGCCAAGGCCGATGCGATCTTCATCGACGAACTGCGCAAGGCCGACCTGTACGACAGGACCAGCCAGGCGTTCGCGGTGTTCCTGCCGGTGAAGTCGGTCGGCGTGGTCGGCGACGCCCGCGCCTACGAATGGGTGATCGCGCTGCGCGCGGTGGAAACCATCGACTTCATGACCGCGCACTGGGCGCACCTGCCGTACGACTTCCTCGGCACCGTGAGCAACCGCATCATCAACGAACTGCGCGGCGTCTCGCGCGTGGTCTACGACATCTCCGGCAAGCCGCCGGCGACGATCGAGTGGGAGTAGACTCTATCCAAAACTATTTGATTTTATCAAAAATAGTAATGGGTGCTTGTTTTTCCATGGCGGTTTGATCGGGGCGCTCCGTTAATGCGTGAGATCTGTGTCGATGCCATGTCGCGAATAAAATGCCGGCGTGGTATCGTGGGCGCCTAATCGCGAAAATGTCACGGATAACTGCCTGTCGGTCGCCGCTATGGTGTTGTGTGCGCGGTAACTCATTATTATTGGCCTGGCGGCTGTATCGGTTGCGACTAAATCATGAGTAAAGCCGTGTCTGGATAAGCGAATCGGCATCGCAGGTTGCGTGACAGTACCCAGCGACACTCAGTCGATCAGCTTGCTCAGCAATCTGTGCCCATCATGAGTCACTTCGACCATCGCCGAAAGCATCACGCTATCCGCGCCGTCCTTGGTAAGTACGGTCCAGAACTCCGGTGGTTGGAACCGTATGCCGGGGGTGCCTGACTTCGCCACCACATAGACGTTTAGCACCTGACCGGGTTTCATCAGAGTTTCATCGTTGATGGGGCTTTTATAGCCGTGCACATGAGGCTGCTGAACTCGCATCTGGCCCATGGAGTATCCCACTAGCTCATGTATGGCCACCGCGTGGTTGGCATCGAGCTCCTGCTGAATGGCAGTGCCCACATTGGATAACCGCTCGCCAGCCCGGATCTGGGCAATACCCTTTCGCAGCGCGCGGCGAGCTGTCACCAATAGTTGCCGCTGTTGCTCAGTTGCATTGGGAGTGGCGAATGTCCATGCCTGGGCTACATGGGCCTGTGGCGACGCAGCTACCAACTCCACCTTGACAAGCGCGGCATCCGGAAATGGCGCGTCAGTAGGGACGGCATTTCCCACTTGATTATTCACAGAAACCGGCACCGCCTCCCGGTACCCTTCGTAACCAATCAGCATTGGTCGCCAGCCATGCGCTGAAAACTGCTTCAGTAAAAATTCCTGGATCGCTATGCCGTTACCACCTTGGCGGACCAGGGGTTTCACCTTAAGCAGCATGTCACTGGCAAGGGGGCGATTCGAATCTCGTCAGCTAAAATTGTCGCGTTGTCCAGTTGGGCGATCCTGGTCCTAAGCTCCCCATTGCCTGCGGCGTAGCGGTCGTAATGCGATTCTGCGGAAAGCACTTGCAGAAAAAAATGATAGAAGTATTGCGATCTTTTTCAAAAAATAGCTCCCCTGCGCGAATCAATTGTGACTGCCAGTGTTCTAGTCGCAGTCGGCTTTAAGGCGTCATTCCTCGCTTGATTATACCGACTGTCAACGATGCGGCAGAAACTCTGCAATCTCGCTCGCCCGCCGCATTGCTGACCGCGGCAGCCCGGTTTTGAGATTGGCATACGGATCGTGCTGGCTGGATCAGACTCATGATCGCCGCGGTACGCTTCCCGCTGCTTTGCTGGCACCGAGGAGCCCCCTGGGCGAGGTCGAGCTGTTCCAGGGCCGCAGCTACAAGCGCTACCGCGGCATGGACAGCCTGGGCGCGATGGAGAAGGGCAGCAAGGATCGTTATTTCCAGGACGCCTCCGACGCCGACAAGCTGGTACCGGAAAGCATCGAAGGCCGCATGTCCGTCACCGCGCCTCGCCATCACCGCGATCCGGTGTTGACCAGATCCGGCCCGGCCGCCCTGTGCTCGAAGGCCGGTCCGAGCATGTCCAGGAACGCGCGGACAGCTGGATTGCTGCGTCGGCTCTCGGGCCAGAGGGCGGTGACATTCCGCCGTTCGACCGCGAAGTCGACGAGCACCGGCGACAGCTCTCCGCGCGCGATATAGGGCGCGGCGGCGAACGACGCACCGATCCCGATCCCGCCGCCGGCGACGAGCGCGGCCATGATCGCCTCGCTGGCATCCACGACGATGTCGGAACGTGGCAGGAGTTCGAGTTCCTGGCCGCCGATCATGAAGGGCCAGCGGAACATCTGCCCGGTGCTCTGGTAGCGCAGGTTGACCGTGTCGTGGCCGTCGAGGTCGTGCGGATGCGCGGGCGCGCCGCGCGCGGCGAGGTACGCCGGTGAGGCGAGGCAGCAAAGCCGATAGGGCGCCAGCTTGCGCGACAGCAGGCGGCTGTCCGGGAGGTCGCCGATACGCACGGCGACGTCGATCCCTTCCTCGATCAGATCGGTCATCTGGTCCCCGAGCCGAAGATCGATCGTCACATCGGGAAAGCGCCGCCGGAACGCGGGCAGGGCAGGCGCGATCACGTGCAGGCCGATCGGCAGGGAGGTGGCCACCCGCAGCGCGCCGCGCGGTTCCGAGCGCGCCGTCAGCGCCATCTGCTCGATTTCCTCGGCCTGCCGGATCAGGCTCAAGGCGCGCTCGTGGAGGTCGCGGCCTTCGGGCGTGAACGCCAGCGAGCGGGTCGTGCGCGTGAACAGCGAGACCCCCAGGCGCTGCTCGAGCCGCTGGATGCTCTTGCTGACCGCGGAGGGGGAAACCGACAGCGACCGCGCCGCCGCCGCATAGCTGCCCAGTGCGCCGACGCGTGCGAACGCGATCAAGCCGGTGAGGCGGTCAAGGCTTATTCTTTCCATAGCGGAACTATAGAACTGATTTTCGACCCAATTATCAACTCAAGTGTTCGCCGCTACATTGCCTCGCAAAGGAGAACAATCATGAGCGAGACGATGAAAGCGGTTCGATTGCATGCCTTTGGCGGACCGGAGGTGCTGACTTACGAGGATGCGCCCAAGCCCGGCGTCCGCCCGGGCGAGGTCTTGGTCCGTGTCCGGGCCATTGGCCTCAATCCGCCGGACTGGTATCTGCGCGACGGTTATCGCGCCCTGCCGCCCGAATGGCGACCGAACGCCGACTTCCCGCTGATCCTGGGCACCGACATTTCCGGCGTGGTCGAAGCGACCGCCGCCGACGTCGCCGGGTTCAAGGCCGGCGACGCGGTCTACGGCATGGTCCGGTTCCCCGATGGCGTGATGACCGGCGGCGGCGCCTACGCCGAGTATGTCAGCGCGCCAGTGGCGCACCTGGCCCACAAGCCGGCCGGGCTGGATCACGTCCACGCCGCCGCAGCGCCGATGTCCCTGCTGACAGCGTGGCAGTTCCTGGTCGAGCTTGGCCACGACGCGCCCAACCCCTTCCAGGACGTCCCGCATGCGCCGGTCGCGCTTGAAGGCCGGACGGTGCTGGTCAACGGTGCGGGCGGGGGTGTCGGCCATCTGGCGGCGCAACTGGCCAAGGTGCGCGGCGCGCGGGTGATCGGCGTGGCCTCGGCCGGGAACGCGGCGATGCTCGGCGAGTTCGGCGTCGACCAGTTCATTGATTACCGAAAAACCGTCGTGGAAGAGGTCGTCCGGGAGGTCGATCTGGTGCTCGATGCGGTGGGCGGTCCGCGGATGGAACGGTTCCTGGACGTGATCAGGCCTGGCGGAGCGCTGTTCCTGGTCAATCCACTTGGCTTCGAGGGTCGCGATGCCGCGGCGAAGCGCGGGATCCGCGTGTCCTCGACCCAGGTGCGCTCGAACGGCGCGCAACTGGCGCAGGTCGCCACGCTCCTCGACCGACAGACCGTCCAGGTCGTGATCGACAGTGTCTTTCCGCTGTCGGAGGCCGCGCGCGCCCACGAGCGCGCCGGCGAAGGCAGCATCCAGGGCAAGATCGTCCTGGCCGTCTCCTGATGCCGACGGGGCGCGCCCGTTGCGGCGCCCCTGTTGTTTCCCTTCGAACTTCTGGAGTCGTTCGCCATGCTGATCGTCACCGGTTACGTGCAGGTGCCGCCCTCGGAGCTGCCGGCCTTCACGCGCGATCTCGCCGATCTCGCCCGCATCACACGCGAGCGAGACGGCGCCCTGTCCTATGACGCCGCCGTGATTGACGCGTCCCGCGGGCGGCTGCTGGTGATGGAGCGGTGGCGGGACCAACATGCCCTGAGCGCCCATCTGGCGGCCGCCGATACCATCGCCTTCGTGGCGCGATGGGATGCGCGCCTTTCGGCGGACATCAGAAAGTACGACGCGACGCGCGAACGGGGCTTGGCAGACGCCTGACCTTCCAGGTGATGCACGCCACCGCGTCGCCTCGCGTCTGCATTCGCGAGAACGGATCGACCGCCGGCGGCGTATCGCGGTGTCCACGCCGTGCGCCACGTGCTGGCGCAAGCCGACGCCATCCAGATCGCTGTAGTGGCGCCGCGAATCGCGCGACCACTTATCGACGCTGGTAGACCACGCCCTGGACCAGGACCTGATCCGGCTCCGGCTGCTCGTCAAAGCGCCTATGCGCCTCGGCGATGGCGGCTTGGTTCTCGTTCGCCCAGTCGACCAGTTCCATGACCGGCTTCAATAGCGTTCGTCCCAGGTCGGTGAGTTCGTAATCGACGCGTGGAGGGATCGTCGGATACAGCGTGCGCGTGATCAGTCCGTCGCGTTCGAGTCCGCGCAAGGTCAGCGTCAGCATGCGCTGGGAAATGCCGTCGATGCCGCGCTTCAGTGCGTTGAAGCGCTGCGGGCCGTCCTCCAGCATGGCGACGATGTAGAGACTCCATTTGTCGCCGATGCGATCCAGGATTTGACGGGTCGCCAGGCAGCCGCCCGCGTCCGGCGCGGGCAGTTCGGCAGGGCGCTCGATGTGACCAGGTGACATGCATGTGCCTTCTTGTGGGGCAGCGGCAGGGACCATACCATCCTTTGTATGAATTGGTAAGTCAGGGTCAATTTAGTACTTGGTTCTAATTTTATACCTAGGAGCCGTCATGCGTCGTACGCTACTTGTTACGTCCAGTCCGCGCGGGGTGGACAGTCTTTCCACCCGCTTCGCCACCGACATCGCCCACGGCATCCAGGCCCGCTCGGGCGGTCCGCTGGCCGTGCGCGACCTCGCCGCGAATCCGCCGCCGCACATCACCGCGGCCTATATCCAGGGCCGGACCACGCCGCCGGAGCAGCGCACACCGGAACAGGTCGAGGCGGTCAACATCGCCGAGGAGCTCGTCGACGAACTGAAGCGCGCCGATGTGATCGTGCTCGGCTCGGGCATGATGAACTTCGGTCCGCCCTCGCAGCTCAAGGCGTGGTTCGATCATGTCACCTGGCCCGGCGTCACTTTCAGCTACGGCGAGGCCGGGCCGCAAGGACTGCTGACCGGCAAGAAGGTCTATCTCGTCGCCGCCACGGGCGGCGTGTTCTCGGAAGGCGCCTGGGCGCCGTTCGACTTTCAGACCAACTATTTGCTGCACCTGCTCGGCTTCATCGGCCTGACCGACGTGGAAGTGGTGCGCGTCGAAGGGACGGTGCTGGGCCCGGATGCGGTGAGCGCCGCCACCGACAAGGCCGCAACGGCCATCACCGCCTTGTTGGGGAAGGCGGCGTGAGCGCGTGACCGGGAAAAAGACCATCGCGTTGTTCGGTGCGACCGGGCCGACCGGGCGGCACCTCATCGAGGAAGCCTTGCCGCGCGGCTGTTGATGCGCACCACCCGTCGGGTCGAACCGACCGAGGCCGGGCGGCGGCTGCATGCAAGCAGCGTGAGCGTCCTGCGCCAGGTCGAGGACGCCATCGGCGAGGTCACGCGCTCCAACACCGAGCCGAGCGGCGTGCTGCGCGTGGCGGCGCCGCACGACGACGGGACCTCCAGGATCGCGCCGCTGGCCGCCGCGTTCTCCGGGCGCCATCCGGCGTGCCAGGTCGAGCTGATCCTGGCCGACACGCGCATCGACCCCGTCGCCAGCCAGATCGATCTGTCCATCCGGGTGGGCTGGCTCGACGATTCCAGTCTGCATGCGCGGCGCATCGGCGGTTTCCGGCAGTGCCTGGTCGCCACGCCGGAACTGGCCAGGACTTTGGCGGTGGCGGACCCCGACGACCTGGCGCAACTCTCCGTCGCCTATCCCGACAGCCCCTTGAACGAGAACCACCTCGATGGACTGCGCGACGTCGTGCACCGGCGCGCGCCGCGTCCGGGCGAGCGCGCGCCGGATGCGGCGGTCATCGCGCAGCATGGTGCGTGCACGACGCTGTTCGCGCATCTCTACAACCCCGATGGTGTCACCTGGGGATGGACCTTGTTGCTGTTCGACGCCCGGCGGCAGGATGCCCTGGCCGCGATGCGGCGTGCCCTGGCGCAGGTCCGCGATTGGGAGTGGGTGCGTCCGCGGTCGATCCTGGGCAAGTCGGTGCCGGAGGCAGGCGATGCCACGGCACTGTTCGATCTGGATGGCGTGGCGCATGGTGCCTATGGCATCGAGGGCGCCCCGGCACTGCTGCTGGTCAGGCCCGGTGGCCATATCGCGTTCCGTGGTCCGCTCGACAAGCCGGAATTGCTGCGGGCGTACTGCAGCCGGGTGTTCGGCGCGTAAGCTGTCCGATCGCAGTGCGGATTGCGTCGTTGCGCAAGCCATCGCGCGATGGCGTCGCGGCCCGTCGGAGAATCGACACCACGGCTTTCCGGCTTAGAGCCGATCGAACGGTTCTCGATCCAGCAGACAGTCGATGAACGCCCCCAGCAGGGCGGGGCGATGCTGCCTGTTCGGGTAGTAGAGGAACAGCCCGGGGCGCGAAATCGACCAGTCCGCCAGGACCTGGACCAGGCTTCCCTGGGCCAACAGATCGCCGACGCCATCTCGCTCGAAGTGGTAGGCGATGCCGAGCCCGTCGAGCGCGGCGGCGATGCCGATATCGGCGTGATTGGTGACGACGGGCCCATCCACCGCCACGTCGAGCCGCTGCCCGCCTTTCTCGAATTCCCAACGGTAGTGCCTGCCATCCATCCGTAGCCGCCAGTTGATGCAGGCATGGCCATGCAGGTCGGCGGGCGAGGTGGGTGTTCCCCGCCGTGCGAGGTACTCCGGCGAGGCCACGGCCACCATGTTCAGGTCCGGCGTGAGCCGCACGGCCACCATGTCCTTCTCGAGCTGCCCGCCCACCCGGATGCCCGCATCGAAGCGACCCGCGACGATATCGGCAAGCGCATCGTCGACCACGATGTCGAGCGCCACGTCGGGGTGCGCGCGATGGAAGCGTGCGAGCCGCGGAGCAATGATGGTTCTCGCCGCGATCCCCAGCGTGTTGATGCGCAGTGTGCCGCTCATCTGTCCGGTCGCCTCGCTGGCTTCGGCGACGGCCGCCGCCATCTCGCGGAACAACGGGGCGATGCGCCTGTAGAGCAGTTCGCCACTTGCCGATGGCGCGACGCTGCGCGTGGTGCGGTTGAGCAGGCGCGCGCCGATGCGGTCTTCGAGCTGGCGGATGGTCTGGCTGAGCGCCGACGGCGACAGGCCCAGATGTTCCGCGGCCCGCGCGAAGCTCTGGCGCTCCACGATGGCCACGAATGCCTTCAGCTCAGCGAAATCGGATCCGCGCATTGTGTATCAATTTCTACATGGCCAATGCCGATTCTAGGATATTCAATGAATTAACGCCGGCGCGCATCCTGAGGTCTTCAACGCCCCCAAGGAGCCAACAACGTGAACACTTTGACCCTTCCCGAGCCGATTGCCGCGTACTTCGCCGCCGAACACAAACCCGACGCCTTGGCGCAGTGCTTCACGGCGCACGCCGTCATGCAGGACGACGGTCGCAGCTATACCGGCATCGACGCCATCAAGGCCTTCATGGCCGAGGCCTCGGCCAAGTACAACGCGACCAGCGTGCCGTTCGCCATCGAGCGCGAGGGCGGCGTCCACCTCGTCCGCGCCAACGTCACCGGCGATTTCCGTGGCAGCCCGGTCGTGCTGTCCTACCGTTTTCGCCTCGAACGCGGCCTGATCGCAGCGCTGGAGGTCACGGCATGAGCTTCGACCTTCACCTGACCGGCCTGCGCGCCGTGGTCACCGGCGGCACACTGGGCCTGGGCGCGGCGGTCGTGGAAACCCTTGCCGAGGCCGGCGCCCGGGTGGCGACCTCCGCGCGGACCCTGCCAGCACAGCCGGTGCAGGGGGTGCACTACGTGGCCGCCGATCTGTCGACGGCGGAGGGCACGCATCACCTCGCTCAGACTGTCCTGCAGGAGTGGGGCGGCGTCGATATCCTGGTCAACGTGCTTGGCGGTTCGAAGACGCCCGGCGGCGGTTTCGCTGCGATCAGCGATGCGCACTGGTTCGCCGAGCTGAACCTGAATCTGATGCCCGCCGTTCGCTTGGATCGTGCACTGCTGCCGACCATGCTGGCGCAAGGCTCCGGCGTCATCATCCATGTCAGTTCCATCCAGCGCGTGCTGCCGCTGCACGAGTCCACCACCGCCTACGCCGCGGCCAAGGGCGCCCTCACCACCTACAGCAAGTCGCTGGCGCGCGAGGTGACGCCCAAAGGCGTACGCGTGTTGAGCGTCGCGCCGGGCTGGATCGAGACCGAGGCATCCGTGGCGTTTGCGCAGCGGATGGGCGCGGACGCCGGAACGGACTACGAGGGCGGCAAACGCATCGTGATGGATTGGTTGGGGGGAATTCCCGTGGGCCGACCCGCCACGCCATGCGAGGTTGCCGATTTGATCGCCTTCCTGGCGTCCCCGCGATCCGCCTCGATCGCGGGAACGGAGTATCGGATCGACGGTGGCACTGTTCCTACCCTGTAGCCGACAGGCGCATCCGGGCGAATGGTGGTGAATGCCTTGCCCGGTCTTGCGCACGATGGCGGCGGAGTGATTGAACGTCCTTCGTGGTCCATCGCCAGCCATTGGAATGCTGTGGCGTGGTGAGCCGAAAAATCCCGACCCAATGCGCGACGCGCGCTTCTGTGTGCATGCCTACCGCCGGATGGGTGTCTCTTCGGCCAGCGACCGATTACGCTTGGGCGCCATGAAGCGCTTTGCGCGGTGAGCATGCATCCTCTTGATCGCGTTCCGAGCGGCAGGATCGTGGTCTGCGAAGTTCCCTCCGATGCTGCCGGGAAGCGGCGTTGGTTGGAACTGCAGTTGCAGGATGTCTCCAGGCCGAGTTACCCCTTGAGGACTCCACCCAATTCCATGCTTGGATCGTCGCCTCTTTGGCCTTCGGTGGCAAAGGAGAGCGCCAAGTTCAAACTGAGGATTTCCGATTTTGATGATCACTAACCGCACGGCGGGTCTCAGGCATTCGCCAGCCTGATCCGGCCCCGTACCGGGCACGCGCATGCCTACACAACGGCATCACTTTGCCGAACGTAGTGTGTCTTGCGTCGTCGCTTCGTGAGGACCGCGCGGCCTGTAGGCGCGGCGGCCTCGGTTTCCACGCGCGGCTGCGGCGATGGGTGCGCTCGGGAGCGCGTCCTTGCGCGCGGCCAACGCCATGGCAGCGCTTCCCGCTTCATTCACACGCAACCATGAGGCACCACCATGACGCCCCACCGGCAGCCCGATCCCGCGAACGGCGACGACATGCCGCGCATCTCGACCGGCAGTGCGGGGTTGGACAACATCCTGGGCGGAGGCGTCGATTCCAATCGCCTCTATCTCTACGAGGGCCGGCCAGGGACCGGCAAGACCACCATCGCCCTGCAGTTCCTGCTGGAGGGCGCACGGCGCGGCGAGCGCGTGCTGTACATCACCTTGTCCGAGACCCAGCGCGAGCTGCGCCTGGTGGCCACGCGCCACGGCTGGAGCATGGACCACGTGGACGTGTTCGAGCTGGTGCCGCCGGAGACGGCGCTGGACCCGGATCGCGAACTCACCGTGTTCCATCCGGCGGAAATGGAGCTGACCGAGACCACCAAGCTGATCTTCGATGAGGTCGAGCGGCTCAATCCCAGCCGCGTGGTGCTCGACAGCCTCTCGGAATTGCGCCTGCTCGCGCAGAGCCCGTTGCGCTACCGCCGCCAGGTGCTGGCCTTGAAGCACTTCTTCGCCAGCCGCCAGTGCACGGTGATCCTGCTCGACGACCTGTCCTCGCAGGAAAACGACCTGCAACTGCATTCCATCACCCACGGCGTGGTGTTGCTGGAGCAACTGGCCATCGACTACGGCGCCGAACGCCGGCGTCTGCGCGTGGTCAAGATGCGCGGCATCCAGTTCCGCGGCGGCTATCACGACTTCACCATCGAGAAGGGCGGCCTGGAGATCTATCCGCGCTTGATCGCGGCCGAGTACCAGCACAAGCCGGTGACGGACATCGCACCCAGCGGCAACGACGAACTCGACCGGCTGCTCGGTGGCGGCCTGGAGCGTGGCACCAACATGCTGTTGCTGGGGGCGGCCGGCGTGGGCAAGTCCTCGCTGGCATTGAGCTTCACCATCGCCGCGGCCGAGCGCGGCGAACGCAGCGTGTTCTTCGCCTTCGACGAGGGGCGTGGCACGGTGGAGGCGCGCGCGCGTTCCCTGGGCATGCCGCTGCAGGAAAGGCTCGACGACGGCCTGATCCGCTTCCAGCAGATCGATCCGGCGGAGATGTCGCCAGGCCAGTTCGCCTCGATCGTGCGCCGCAGCGTGGAGGTGGACCAGGCGAAGGTGATCGTCATCGACAGCCTCAACGGCTACCTCAACGCGATGCCGGACGAACGCTTCCTGATCCTGCAGATGCACGAATTGCTGAGCTACCTGGGCCAACAGGGGATACTGACCATCCTGGTCCTGGCCCAGCATGGACTGCTCGGGCCAACCGAGGCGCCGCTGGATCTGAGCTACCTGAGCGATTCGGTGCTGATGCTGCGCTATTTCGAGGCGGATGGGACGGTGCATCGCGCGCTGTCGGTGGTGAAGAAGCGCACCGGCAGCCACGAGACCACCATTCGCGAGTTCCGCCTCGGCAGCGACGGCATCCACGTCGGCGCGCCGCTGAAGGCGTTCAACGGCATTTTCTCCGGCACGCCGCGCTACAGCGGAGGCGATCTGATGTCGTTGGACAACCGTGCATGAGCAGTAGCGAGGCGACCGAGCACCGGGTGCTGGTCTATGCGCCGATCGGGCGTGACGGCGCGGCCTCGGTGGACCTGTTGCGGCGCGGTGGCGTGGTGGCGTGCCACTGCCCGGATCTGGAGGCCTTGGTCCGCGAGTTGCGAATCGGCGCCGCCGCGGTGTTCGTCGCGGAGGAAGGCCTGTTTGGCAAGGACTGCGCGGCCCTGTTCGCCTGGGCCCACGCGCAGCCGGCGTGGTCGGACCTGCCGTTCGTGGTGCTGACCAGCCACCAAGAACAGCCGACGGTGGTGGCCTGGCGCCGCAACCTGGTGGCCGCCTTGCGCAACGTGGCGCTGCTCGAACGGCCGGTGCAGGCGATCACCTTCACCAGCACCATCAAGGCCGCGCTGCGCGCGCGCGCGCGGCAGTACGAGGTGCGCTCGCTGCTGCAGGCGCAGGCCTCGGCGGCGCAACAGCTGGAGGCGCAGGTGGTGGCGCGTACCCGCGAACTGGAGGAGGCCAACCGCCTGCTGCGCGCGCAGATGGACGAGCGCGCGCGGGTCGAGGAAACCTTGCGCCAGGCGCAGAAGATCGAGGCGATCGGCCAGTTGACCGGTGGCGTCGCGCACGATTTCAACAATCTGCTGATGGTGATTTCCGGCGGCCTGGCGATGCTCGACATGCAGGCCGATCCGGCGGTGCGCAAACGCTTGATGGACGGCATGCAGAAGGCGGCGCAGCGCGGCGCGGGCCTGACCAAGCAGTTGCTGGCGTTCTCGCGACGTCAGCAACTCAAGCCCGAGCCGGTGGACCTGACCCGGCAGATCGGCGGCATGCGCGAGTTGCTGGACCGCAGCCTGCGCGGCGACGTGCATGTGGATTTCGATTTCGCCGACGACCTGTGGCCGATCGAGGTGGATCCGGGCGAACTGGAGCTGGTGGTGCTGAACCTCACGGTCAACGCGCGCGATGCGATGCCCAACGGCGGCACCATCGTGGTCCGCGCGCAGAATGTGCCGGGCGCCAGTGCGGCCGATCCGGATTTCATCCGCCTGTCGATCGTCGATAGCGGGACCGGCATGGCGCCGGAGGTGCAGGCGCGGGTGTTCGAGCCGTTCTACACCACCAAGGACATCGGCAAGGGGTCGGGTCTCGGCCTGGCACAGGTGCACGGGTTCGTGCAGCAGTCCGGCGGCTCGATCCAGATCGAGAGCGACCTGGGGCAGGGCACGGCGATCCATCTGCTGCTGCCGCGTTCGTTCCGCGCGCCGGTGCTGGAAGAACGCCATCTGATGGAACTCCAGGTCGCGCGCCGCAGTCCGGGCGAGGCCGGCTATGTGCTGCTGGTGGAGGACGACGACGAGGTCGCGGCGCTGGTCGACGAGATGCTGCGCCAGTTGGGCTACCAGGTCACGCGCGTGGCCAGCGCGGCGGCGGCGCTGGGGGCGCTGGCCAACGGGCGCGCGGTGGACATCGTGTTCTCCGACATCATGATGCCCGGCGGCATGAACGGGCTGGAGTTGGTCCAGGAAATACGCAAGCGGCGCCAGGCGCTGCCGATCCTGCTCACCAGCGGCTATGCGGATGCGGCCAAGTCCGCGGCCGAGACCGAGGGCGTGCAGATCCTGGCCAAGCCCTATCGGCTGGACGAATTGGCCGCGGCGCTGCAGCAGGCGCGGCCCGGTGCCAGCATGCCGGCACCGCTGTGTCCGTGAGCGGTGTGGCCGCCGGCGACGTGCGCGCGGCACCATTCGGGTGATCGGCGGTGCGGTAGGCCGCGCGGCTCAGTGCAGCAGCATGTCGCCGAGCAGTTTCACGTTCAGCGCCACGATCACCGCGGCGATCGCCCACGACAGCCAGGCCAGCCAGCGCGGCGCGACCAGTGCGCCCATCCTGCGTTTGTCGGCGACGAAGCGCACCAGCGGAATCACCGCGAACGGCAGTTGCATCGACAGCAGCACCTGGCTCAGCACCAGCAGCTTGGCGGTGCCCTGTTCGCCGTACAGCCAGGTCACTACCACCACCGGCACGATCGCCAGGCCCCGGGTCAGCAGGCGCCGCGCCCACGCGGGAATGCGCAGGTGCAGGAAGCCTTCCATCACGATCTGCCCGGCCAGCGTCGCGGTCACGGTGGAGTTGATGCCCGACGCCAGCAGCGCCACCGCGAACAGGGTCGAGGCGATGCCCACGCCGAGCATCGGCGCCAGCAGTTCGTGGGCCTGTTCGATTTCCTCCACGTCGGTGCGGCCGTGCGCATGGAACACCGCCGCAGCCAGCACCAGGATCGCGGCATTGACGAACAGCGCCAGGCTCAGCGCGATCGTGCTGTCGGTCAGCGCCCAGCGCAGCGCCGAGCGGCGGCCGCTGTCGCTGCGTTCGTAGGCGCGGGTCTGCACGATCGACGAATGCAGGTACAGGTTGTGCGGCATCACCGTCGCGCCGACGATGCCGATCGCCAGGTACAGCGCGGCGGGGTTGGTCACCACCTCCGCGCGCGGAATGAAGCCGGCCATGACCTCGCGCAGCGGCGGCGCCGCCAGTGCGATCTGCACCATAAAGCAGACGAAGATCACCAGCAGCAGCGCGGCCACGAACGCCTCCAGCGTGCGGAACCCGCGCCGCATCAGGTACAGCACCAGCAGCGCGTCGATCGCGGTGATGATCGCGCCCAGCGTCAAGGGGATGCCGAACAGCAGCTTGAGCGCGATCGCGGTGCCGATCACCTCGGCCAGGTCGCAGGCCACGATCGCCGCCTCGCAGGCCAGCCACAGCAGGAAATTGACCGGCCTGGAGTAGTGCGCGCGGCACGCCTGCGCCAGGTCCAGGCCGGTGGCGATGCCCAGGCGCGCCGCCAGGCCCTGCAGCACGATCGCCATCAGGTTGGAAAGCAGGATCACCGACAGCAGCAGGTAGCCGAAGTGCGAACCGCCGGCGATGTCGGTGGCCCAGTTGCCCGGGTCCATGTAGCCGACCGAGACCATGTAGCCCGTCCCGAGGAAGGCGAGGAGGCGGCGCCAGCCCAGCGCGTTGCGCGGCACGGCGACGCTGGCGTGCATGGCGCCCAGGCTGGGGCGCGCCTCGCCATGGCGGGCGTGCTCTGCAGCGGAACTTGGCAGGGGCAGGGGAGCGGCCATGGCGGCGACGGCGTGGATGGGGTGCGAACAAGTATATAGCACCTGCTATATGGATTAGCATTGGCAATTCCAATCGCTGCGATAGCTGCGATTTCGGCCAGAATAGGCGGGTGGCCGGCGGGCGCCGGCACTGACAAGGGCGTTGCGATGCAGAAAAGCGGGAAGTCGACGGCGCCAGGAGCGGTGCTGCTCGACGCCGAAGTGCAGGTCGAGAGCTTCCGTCAGGTGCGCGAGGCGCATCGCCTGGAGCTGATCGAGGACTATGTGGAGCTGATTTCCGATCTGCTGGCCGATGGCGGCGAGGCGCGGCAGGTGGACATCGCCGCGCGCCTGGGCGTGGCCCAGCCGACCGTGGCCAAGATGCTCAAGCGCCTGGTCAAGGGCGGTTGGGTGGTGCAGCGGCCGTACCGCGGGGTGTTCCTGACCGCCGAGGGCGAAGCGCTGGCCGCGGCCAGCCGGCAGCGCCATCAGACCGTGGAGCAGTTCCTGCTGGCGCTGGGCATCGATGCGGACACCGCGCGCCGCGATGCCGAGGGGATCGAACACCATGTCAGCGAAGCGACGCTGGCGGTGTTCGCCGCGTTCGTGCGCAAGCACGGCGCGTCGCGATGAGCGTCGGCGACGACGCGCGCCTGGCGCGCGACGAACACTGGATGCGGCATGCGCTGGCCCTGGCCGACCGCGCCGAACGCGAGTTCGACGAGATCCCGGTCGGCGCGGTACTGGTGTCGGCCGACGACGAGGTGCTGGGCGAAGGCTGGAATCTCAACATCGCCGAGCACGATCCCAGCGCGCATGCCGAGATCGTCGCGCTGCGCCAGGGCGGGCGCCGGCTGGGCAATCATCGCCTGGTCGGCAGCACCCTGTACGTGACCCTGGAGCCGTGCGCGATGTGCGCGATGGCGGTGGTGCATGCGCGGGTGGCGGAACTGGTCTATGCCGCCTCCGATCCCAAGACCGGCGCCTGCGGCAGCGTGTTCGACCTGATCGCCGATCCGCGCCACAACCACCGCGTGCAGGTGCGTGGCGGGGTGCTGGCGGCGCCGGCCGGGCTGCGCCTGACCAACTATTTCCGCGCCAAGCGCGGCCGGCCATTGCTCGGCGGCTGAGCGCCGCGCGGGCGCCGGCGTGTGAAGCCGCGTGCGTCGCGCGCGCTATCATGCGCGACCCGATACGACCCCCGCGCCGGCCGCGCCGGCGCGAACGACTGGATGGTGCTATGGCGGAACCGCGTGTGGACAACGATCGTCTGATCTGGATCGACCTGGAAATGACCGGGTTGGATACCGACACCGATGCGATCATCGAGATCGCCACGGTGGTCACCGACGCGCAGCTCAACGTGCTGGCCGAGGGGCCGGAATTCGCCATCGCCCATCCACTGCAGACGCTGCAGGCGATGGACGAGTGGAACCGCAACCAGCACCGCCATTCCGGCCTGTGGCAGCGCGTGCTCGACAGCCAGGTCACCCTGGCGCAGGCCGAGGCGCAGACCGTGGCGTTCCTGGCGCAGTGGTGCAAGCCCGGCGCTTCGCCGATGTGCGGCAACTCGATCTGCCAGGACCGGCGTTTCCTGCACCGGCAGATGCCGCGGCTGGAGCGCTTCTTCCACTACCGCAACCTCGATGTGTCCACGCTGAAGGAACTGGCGCGGCGCTGGGCGCCGGCGGTGTCGGCCGGGCTGACCAAGACCTCCTCGCACACCGCGCTCAGCGACGTGCACGATTCGATCGACGAGTTGCGTTACTACCGCCCATTCATGGGGACGCTGGGCGGCCAGGGCGAAGGCTGATCCGCGCTCCTGGCGCCTTCGGGGCGCATGCGGCAGGCCGCCGGACGAGCGTCGGGCGGATGCAGGCAATACAGCGGGCGGGTGACGGCGCCGCTCAGCGCGCCAGCGGCGGTCCCGGCTTGGTCTCGCCGTCGTCGGTAACGCCCTTGAGCAGCAGCTCGGCGATCGGACGGCCATCGGCATCGTGGTGGTACACGTGCAGGTCGCGCTGCGGATATGGAATGCTGAGCCCGTTTTCCAGCAACTGGTTGCGGATGTTCTCCAGCGTGGCGCTCTTGGCCGCGCCGAAGTCGCCGTTCCTGGCGTAGGCGAACAGCATCAGGTCCACCGTGCTCTCGCCCAGGTTGGTGACCTGCACGAACGGGGCGGGGGTCTTGAGGATGTTCGGATTGTCCTGCGCGATCTGCAGCAACAGTGCCTGCGCCTTCTTCAGGTCGTCGCCGTAGCCGACGCCGACGGTGATCTCCAGACGCCGGTTGGGCAGGGTGCTGTAGTTGACGATCGGCGCGGTGGTGATGGTGCTGTTGGGCAGGGTCACCATGCGTTCGTCGAAGGTGCGGATGCGGGTCTGGAAGATGCGGATCTCGTCGACCACGCCTTCCTGGCCGGCGACCACCACGTGGTCGCCGTCGCGCATCGGCCGCAGCACGATCAGCATCACCCCGGAGGCGATGTTGGACAGCGAGTCCTTCAACGCCAGGCCCACCGCCAGGCCGGCGGCGCCGAGCACCGCGAACAGCGAGGTCGGCGGCACGCCGATCTTCTGCAGCGCGGTGACGAACACCAGCACCAGCATCAGCGCGTAGGCGACATTGCGCAGGAAGTTGCTGAGCGTGGTCTCCACCCGCGCGCGAACCAGCGCGCGCTGCAGCCACAGGCTCAGGCGCTTGGCGATCCACATGCCCAGCACCAGGATGACCAGCGCCACGCCCCAGTTGAGCGCGTACTGCGCCCAATCCAGGTCTCTCCAGTTGAACGGCTGCTGTGGACGTGCCGCCGGTGCGGCGGCGGTCGCCGCTGCGACCGCCGCCAGCAAGGTCGCTGCCATGCCCATCAGCTTGCGGCTTTCAACTTGGCCAGGCGCAGCCAGGTATCGACCACGGTATCGGGATTCAGCGACACCGATTCGATGCCTTCCTGCATCAGCCATTCGGCCAGGTCGGGGTGGTCAGACGGGCCCTGGCCGCAGATGCCCACGTACTTGCCCTTGGCGCGCGCGGCCTTGATCGCCATCGACAGCATCTTCTTGACCGCCGGATTGCGCTCGTCGAACAGGTGCGCCACGATCGACGAATCGCGGTCCAGGCCCAGGGTCAGCTGGGTCAGGTCGTTGGAGCCGATCGAGAAACCGTCGAAGATCTCCAGGAACTCGTCGGCCAGCAGCGCGTTCGACGGCACCTCGCACATCATGATGATCTTCAGGCCGTTCTCGCCCTGCTTGAGCCCGTTCTTTTCCAGCACCTCGATGACCTTGCGGCCTTCCTCCAGGGTGCGCACGAACGGGATCATCACCCACATGTTGTCCAGGCCCATCTCGTTGCGGACCTTGAGCACCGCCTTGCACTCCAGCGCGAAGGCGGCCGAGAAGCTGGGATCGACGTAGCGGCTGGCGCCGCGGAAGCCGATCATCGGGTTCTCTTCGTGCGGCTCGTAGTTGCCGCCGCCGATCAGGTTGGCGTACTCGTTGGACTTGAAGTCCGACAGGCGCACGATCACCGGGTGCGGCGCCACCGACGCGGTCAGCGTGGCGATGCCTTCGGCCAGGCGGTTGATGTAGAAGCTGACCGGATCGGCGTAGCCGGCGATCTTCTCGTCGATCTTCTTCCTGGTCGCCGCGTCCTGCTTGGCGTATTCCAGCAGCGCGTTGGGATGGATGCCGATGTGCGCGGCGATGATCATCTCCAGCCGCGCCAGGCCGATGCCGGCGTTGGGCAGCTGGCCGAAGTCGAACGCGCGCTCCGGGTTGGCCACGTTCATCATGATCTTCAGCGGCGCCGGCGGCATGTTGCCCAGGTCGGTGGTGGTGCGCTCGAATGGCAGCCGGTCGGCGTAGATGAAGCCGGTGTCGCCTTCGGCGCAGCTGACCGTGACCTCGCGGCCGTCCTCGATCAGTTCCATCGCGTTGCCGGTGCCGACCACCGCCGGCACGCCCAGTTCGCGGGCGATGATCGCCGCGTGGCAGGTGCGGCCGCCGCGGTTGGTGACGATCGCCGAGGCGCGCTTCATCACCGGCTCCCAATCGGGATCGGTCATGTCCGCGACCAGCACGTCGCCGGGCTGCACCCGGTTCATGTCCTCCAGGCTGCGCACCACGCGGGCCACGCCGGCGCCGATCTTCTGGCCGATGGCGCGGCCTTCGGCGATCACGGTGCCGCGCTTTTCCAGCGCGAAGCGTTCGATCTGGGTGGCGTGGCCGCGCGACTTCACCGTCTCCGGGCGCGCCTGCACGATGAACAGCTTGCCGCTGACGCCGTCCTTCGCCCACTCGATGTCCATCGGCCGCTGGTAGTGCTGCTCGATCACCAGCGCCTGCTTGGACAGTTCCTGCACGTCCTCGTCGCTGATCGAGAAGGTGTTGCGCAGTTCGGCCGGGGTGTCCTCGATGCGCACGCGCTCGCCCGGCACGTCCGAATACACCATGCGGATCGCCTTGCTGCCCAGCGAACGGCGCAGGATCGCCGGCTTGCCGGCCTTGAGGGTGGGCTTGTAGACGTAGAACTCGTCGGGATTGACCGCGCCCTGCACGACCATCTCGCCGAGGCCGAAGCTCGAGGTAACGAACACCACGTCGCGGAAACCGGACTCGGTGTCCAGGGTGAACAGCACGCCGGAGGCGCCGACGCCCGAGCGCACCATCAGCTGCACGCCGGCCGACAGGAACACGTCCTCGTGCTTGAAGCCGTGGTGCACGCGGTAGGCGATGGCACGATCGTTGTAGAGGCTGGCGAAGACTTCCTTGACCTTGTGCAGCACGTCGTCGGCGCCGGTCACGTTGAGGAAGGTCTCCTGCTGGCCGGCGAAGCTGGCGTCGGGCAGGTCCTCGGCGGTGGCCGAGGAGCGCACCGCCACGGCCACGTCGCCGCCCCCGTTCTCGTCGCACAGCTGCGCGTAGGCCGCGCGGATCGCCTGGTCCAGCTCCGGCTGCAGCGGCGCGTCGGTGACCCAGCCGCGGATCTCCTTGCCGGCGGCGGTCAGCGCGCCCACGTCTTCCACGTCCAGCGTGGCCAGCCTGTCGAAGATGCGCTGGTACAGATCGTTGTGGGCGACGAAGGCCTTGAATGCTTCGGCGGTGGTGGCGAAGCCGCCCGGCACGGAGACGCCGAGGCCGGCCAGGTTGCCGATCATCTCGCCGAGCGAGGAATTCTTGCCACCGACGCGGGCCAGATCGGCCAGGCGCAGCTCATGCAACCACAGGATGTTCTCGTTCAAGCGCGATGCTCCGTTAGGCCATCGCCCGAGGCGGGCTGGATGGCCGCGTCCGTGAGGGAAGAAGCCGATATGATGCAGTGCGTACCCGAGCCGGCACAAGCGAAACGGGCGCATCCGTTGGGTTTCATCCAGGAGAATGCAGGCAATGTCGACGATCAGACCGGTGTTCTACGTGTCCGATGGAACCGGTATCACCGCTGAAACCATTGGGCATAGCCTGCTCACCCAGTTCAGCGGTTTCAGCTTCGTCACCGACCGCATGTCGTTCATCGACGATCCGGAAAAAGCGCGCGAGGCGGCGCAGCGCATCCACGCCGCGGGCGAGCGCTACCAGGTTCGGCCGATCGTGGTCAACTCCTGCGTGGATCCGCAATTGAGCATGCTGCTGTCGGAGAGCGGCGCGTTGATGCTGGACGTGTTCGCGCCCTTCATCGAGCCGCTGGAGCGCGAATTGAACGCGCCGCGGCATTCGCGGGTGGGGCAGGCGCACGGCATGGTCGACTTCGAGACCTACCATCGCCGCATCAACGCGATGAACTTCGCGCTGACCCACGACGACGGCATCGCCATCAACTACGACGAGGCCGACCTGATCCTGGTTGCCGTCTCGCGCGCCGGCAAGACGCCGACCTGCATCTACCTGGCGCTGCACTACGGCGTGCGCGCGGCCAACTACCCGTTGACCGAGGAGGATCTGGAGCACGACCGGCTGCCGCCGCGGCTACGCCAGTACCGCAACAAGCTGTTCGGGCTGACCATCGATCCGGACCGGTTGCAGCAGATCCGCCAGGAGCGGCGGCCGAATTCGCGCTATTCCAACCTGGAGACCTGCCGCCGCGAGGTGGCCGCGGCCGAGACCATGTTCAGGATGGAGCGGATTCCGACCCTCAGCACCACGCACACTTCGATCGAGGAGATTTCCAGCAAGGTGCTGGCGACGCTGGGCCTGCAGCGGGAGATGTTCTGAGCGGGGCGGCTTCGCCGCCGATGAAAGGGCGGGGCGCCCGACGCTGCGTGCCGAGACTTCCAAGGTAGGCCGCGACGGGCGATCCGTCAATGCTGCCGCGCGGTCGCCGCAGCGTGTAGCATCGGGGCCATGCAGCACGCCCTGACCCGCAGCGAACGCATCCCCCGGCTCAGCCGATTCGGCTGGCTGATGGGCTTGTACGCCGAGAATTTCCTGCATCTCAATCGCCTGTTCGTGCCCTCGGATCTGGCGGTCGGCAGCTACGTGTCCTCGGTCGGCGACGGCCTGGACCTGCGCCTGGACGTGATCGAGCACCATCGCTACACCGTGGAGCTGCGCATCACCTACGACCTGTGCGACCCGCTCACCGGCGAGCCGGATCCGTCGGCCTACGTGCGCCTGTACCGCGACGCACGCCAGGCCGAGACCACGCATTGCTACGTCGGCCGCCGCTGGCAGGACGTGATGGGGCTGTATCCGCCGCCGGCGGAGCTGATCAGCCACCGCATGCGCATGAACACGTTTCTGAGCAAGTGGCTGGAATATCTGGCCGAACGCGGCCATGGCGTGGCCACGCTGAAGCCGGCCGCGCCGCTGCCGCGTCAGCCCAGCGTCGCGGAGACACCGGCGCTGTAGCGCCGTCCACCGCGGCCGATGCGGCATACTGCGCGCCCGCCGACTCCGCCCGCCCGCCGCATGCCCTACACCCCGATCGTCGCCACGCTGGGCTACGTGCTCTCGCCCGACCGCGCCAAGGTCCTGCTGATCCATCGCAACGCGCGGCCCGGCGACCATCACCTGGGCAAGTACAACGGCCTGGGCGGCAAGGTCGAGCCCGACGAGGACGTGCTGGACGGCATGCGTCGCGAGATCCGCGAAGAGGCCGGCATCGAATGCGAGGCACTGCAGTTGCGCGGCACCATCAGTTGGCCCGGTTTCGGCAAGCACGGCGAGGACTGGCTGGGTTTCCTGTTCCTCATCACCGCCTACAGCGGCGAGCCGTTCACCGAGAACGCCGAGGGCACGCTGGCCTGGGTCCCGGTGGCGGAGATGGAATCGCTGCCGCTGTGGGAGGGCGACCGCCATTTCCTGCCGCTGGTGTTCGACGCCGATCCGCGCCCGTTCCATGGAGTGATGCCGTACCGCGACGGACGCATGCTGTCCTGGCGCTATTCGCGGGTCTGACCCGCCCGCGCCGAGCCGTAAAGCCCCTCTCCCGCCGGGAGAGGGGTTGGGGTGAGGGTCCGGCGCGAAAGCGACTCGCGGAGTTTGGGTGCGCGAGGCTTCGCCCGCACCCTCATCCGCCCCCTGCGGGGCACCTTCTCCCGACGGGAGAAGGAACAGCCTTACCCCCATGGCGGTAGAGAGGTGAGAGCCTGGCGCGCCGCAGTCGAACCCCTGCGCGACGCCGCGTCCGGCTTGTCCACAGCGGCTGTGGATCGATCCTGCACAAGCCTGTGGGCAAGCCTGGCAAGTCGCTGAAATGGCTGCCCGATTTTCCCGGGTGGCGAAAATTTCAGCAGACCCAGCTGCGCTTCTCCACAGCCGATGTGGATGGAATCGCACAAACGCTGTGGATAAGACCCGCGTGGCGTTGCGCCGCAACGCTCGCCGCCGCACTGGCGAAAAATTCGCCAGCGTCCAATCCCGCAGCGGGACGTGCCGCGCGCGCCGCGCCGCTATTGCGCGGTCCAACCGCCATCGATGGCGATGGTCTGCGCGGTGATGTTGCGCGCCGCCGGCGAAGCCAGGAACGCGACGCAGCCGGCCAGTTCGTCGTAGGCGATGAACACGCCCTTGGGCATCGGCTTGAGCATCACCTGGGCCACCACGTCGGCTTCGGAAATGCCGCGGGTGCGGGCCTGGTCGGCGATCTGCTTGTCCACCAGCGGCGTCTTGACGTAGCTGGGGCACAGCGTGTTGATGGTGATGTCGGTATCGGCGGTCTCCAGCGCGATCGCCTTGGAGAAGCCGACCAGGCCGTGCTTGGCGGCGACGTAGGCGCTCTTGTACGGGCTGGCGACCAGCGAGTGGATGCTGCCGATGTTGACGATGCGGCCATAGCCGCGTGCGCGCATGCCCGGCAACACCGCCTGGGTCAGTCGCGCCACGCCGGTCAGCATCACCTCCACCAGCAGGCTCCACTTGGCCATCGGGAACTCCTGCAGCGGCGCCACGTGCTGCAGCCCGGCGTTGTTGACCAGCACGTCGACCGGCCGCGACAGCGCCGCCAGTGCGGCGCCGATGCTGGTCTCGCTGCTCACGTCCAGCGCTACCGCCTCGGCCGAGCCGCCGGCCTCGCGCAGCTGCGCCGCGACCGTGTTCGCCGCGTCCAGGTCCAGGTCGCTGACGACGATGTGGCGGCCGCCGGCGGCCAGTTCGCGGGCGATGCCGGCACCGATGCCGCTGGCGGCGCCGGTGATCAGGACGGTCTGCATGGGAAGCACCTTGACGGGGAGGGAGCTGCCCAGCGTAGCAGCGTGGCGCGACCGTGCCATGGCGGTCGTCCTCCTGGCCCGCCACCTGCTCGTGTAGGAGCGGCTTCAGCCGCGACAGGCACCATCAGGCGGCCTGTCGCGGCTGAAGCCGCTCCTACAGGGGGCGGCAAGCCGACGCGGCGGCCATGCGCCGTCCTCGCTCGCCAGTGCGCCGGCGCCACGCTACCCTGTGCCGTCGCACCCTTTCCATGCCGGATCCGCCACGCCATGCCGATGAAACGCCACTTCTCCATGCTGCGCGAGTTCCAGTTGGCCGACTGGTTCACCCTGGCCAATGCCTTCTGCGGCACCGGCGCGGTGTTCGCGGCGATGCGCTTCCTGCAGGAGGGCCGGCGCAGCGACCTGTTGATCGGGATGGCGTTGATCCCGCTGGCGTTCGTGTTCGATGCGCTGGACGGGCGCGTGGCGCGCTGGCGCAAATCCTCCTCCACGCTTGGCCGCGAGCTGGATTCGCTGGCCGACGTGATCTCCTTCGGCGTCGCCCCGGCGGCGCTGGCCTACGCCTGCGGCATGCAGGGCGGCTGGGACTGGCTGGTGCTGAGCTTCTTCGTGTGCTGCGGGGTCAGCCGCCTGGCGCGCTACAACGTCACCGCCGAGCAACTGGCCGGCGATGGCGACAAGGTGCCGTACTTCGAGGGCACGCCGATCCCGAGCAGCCTGCTGCTGGTGATCGTGCTGGCGGTTGCCGCCTATCTGGGCCACATCGGCGAGTCGCTGTGGTTCGGGCAATGGCGCCTGGGGCCGTGGCTGCTGCACCCGTTGGTGCTGCTGTTCGCGCTGTCCGGTTCGCTGATGATCAGCAAGACCCTGCGCATTCCCAAGCCCTGAACGGGTGCAGTTGCTATCATTCGCAGCCGAGTTGGGAGGGTGGCGATGATGGCTAGCGGCGGCAACGATGCCGGCGAGTTCGAGGCGTTGGCGCGCCAGTACTGGGACGCGTGGCGCGATGCGCTGCGCCAGGGCGGAGCGACGCCCGCGTCGCCGCCCGGCGGCGCTCCTGGTGGCTGGCGCGAGACGATCGACGCCTGGGCGCAGTGGCTGCCGCGCGGCGCCGCGGGGCCGGCCGAGGACGCGGTGGCGCAGTTGCAGCGGCAGGCCGGCGACTGGTTCGGCGCGATGCAGCAGGTCGCCGCGCAGTTCGCCGGGCGCGATGCCAGCAGCGCGGACGTGGCCGAGGCCTGGAAACAGCAGGTGCAGGGGCAGCGCGAGCAGATGCTGCAGTGGCTGCTGGGCGCCGCACGCGGCGCCAACCAGGCCGGGCTGGATCCCTGGTTGCAGCAGGCCGCGCAATGGCTGCAGGGCTGGCAGCGCGACAGCGGCCCATGGCTGCAGATGCCCGGCTTCGGCCCGGGGCGCAACCACCACGCGCGCTGGCGCGCGCTGGCCAAGGCGCAGCAGGAGTACCAGGCGCAGCTGCAGGCCTACCTGGGCCAGTTGCAGGGCGCGATCGACCGCGCCTTCGGCGTGTTCGAGTCCAAGCTGCGCGAGCACGAGGATCCCGGCCGCCAGTTGACCAACGCACGCGCGATGTTCGACCTGTGGATCGACGCCGCCGAGGAAGCCTACGCGGCGGCGGCGTTGTCGGAGGAGTTCCGCGAGGCCTACGCCGGCTTCGCCAATGCGCAGATGCGCCTGCGCTCGTTGCTGCAACGCGAGACCGAGCAGGCCTGCGAGCAATTGGGTCTGCCCACCCGCACCGAACTGGATGCGGCGCATCGACATATCGCCGATCTGGAGCGGCGCCTGCGCCGGCTGGAGCGGGGGGGCGTGCCCGGTGCAGCGGCGGGTTCGGACGCTCCCTCGCGTCCGCAGGCCGCCGGCGCCGCGGCGCAGTCGCGCTCCGCGCCGGCGATGCCGGATGCGCCCGCGGCGCGGCGCTCCGCCAAGCGCACGCCTTCCGGCGCCAAGCGTTCCGCCACCGCCACCCCGGCGGTCAGGTCCGCGTCCAACTCCACCTCCAGGAAATCCAACGCCAAGTCGCCGGCGGCCGCGCCGTCCAAGCCGGCTACCAAGCCTGTCGCCAAGCCTGTTGCCAAGCCGGCGCGCGGCAAGCCGGGCGTGGTTTCGCGCCGGAGCCGCGCATGAAGGGGCCATTGAGTTTCAGCAGCGACGATCTGCTGCAGGAAACGCTGGAACTGCAGCGCAAGCTGTTGGAGGGGCTGCGCGTGCTGCCCGGACTGGACGAGGTGCAGTACGGGGTCACCGAGCGGCAGGAAGTGTGGCGCGACGGCAAGGTGGTGCTGTACCGCTTCGTCGGCAAGCAGCCGCCCACCGCCAAGGTGCCGCTGCTGATCGTCTATGCGCTGGTCAACCGGCCGTACATGGTGGACCTGCAGGCCGACCGCTCGCTGGTGCAGGGCCTGCTGGCGCTGGGCGAGGACGTGTACGTGCTGGACTGGGGCTATCCGGACCGCTCCGAGCGCTACCTGACCCTGGAAGACTATCTGCTGCGCTACATCGATGGCGCGGTCGACCACCTGCGCGGCGCCGGCGCCGGTGCTCCGGTCAACATGCTCGGCATCTGCCAGGGCGGCACCTTCTCGCTGTGCTACGCGGCCTTGCAGCCGGCCAAGGTCCGCAACCTGGTGACGATGGTGACGCCGGTGGATTTCCATACCCCGGACAACATGCTGTCCAACTGGGCGCGGCAGGTGGACGTGGATCTGTTCGTGGACACGCTGGGCAACGTGCCGGCGGATCTGATGAACGTCAGCTACCTGATGCTCAAGCCATTTCGCCTGAATCTGCAGAAGTACGTCGGGCTGCTGGACATCCTCGACGATCCGCGCGCGCTGGAGGACTTCCTGCGCATGGAGAAATGGATCTTCGATTCGCCCGACCTGGCCGGCGAGACCTTCCGCGAGTTCGTCAAGCAGTTCTACCAGGACAACGCGCTGATGCACGGCCGCGCGCGCATCGGCGAGCATGCCGTGGACCTGGCGCGGGTGACGATGCCGGTGCTCAATGTCTATGCCGAGCAGGACCACCTGGTGCCGCCGGACGCCTCGCGTGCGCTGCGTGGCCTGGTCGGCAGTGGCGACTACGCCGAGCTGAGCTTTCGCGGCGGCCACATCGGCATCTATGTCTCAGGCCGCGCGCAGCGCGAAGTGCCGGCGGCGCTGCACCGCTGGTTGCGCGAGCGCGATGGCGGCGAGTAGCCGGCATGGACCGCGACGTTAAGCGATCCACGCGCCGCGTCGGCGTGCGCTTGCTCGCGCTGGGCATGGCGGGCGTCTGTGCGATGGCCTCGACGCTGGCCGCGCCGCCGGCGTCCGCCGAGCGCGAGATCCAGGTCCTGCTGGCGACGCTGCAGGCGTCGCCGTGCCGGTTCCAGCGCAACGGCACCTGGTATCCGGCGGCGCAGGCCGAGGAACACCTGCGTCGCAAGTACGCATACCTGCGCAAGCGCGCGCTGGCCGCCAGCGCCGAACAGTTCATCGAACGCGGTGCCAGCCGCAGCAGCGTCAGTGGGCAGGCCTACCGGGTCGCGTGCCCGGGACAGCCCGAGCAGGACGCGGCGACCTGGTTCACGCAGCAGTTGGCGGTGCTGCGCCGTCACGCCGTGTCGGCGGCGCCGCGCCCAGACTGAGCGCGCCTTCGCCGCAGGAGCCACCGCCATGTCCCAGCCCCAACCCGCGCGCACGCTGTCGCGTTCGCTCGACGAGCGCATGATCGCCGGCGTGATGGGCGGCATCGCGCACCGTTTCGGCTGGAGTCCGACCTTGCTGCGCGTGCTGTACGTGGTCGGCTCGATCGCCTCGGCCGCGTTCCCCGGCATCCTGGTCTATCTGATCCTGTGGTTGCTGATCCCCAACGAGGCCGATTGAGGCCGGTGCTGTCCGCGCTGCGCCTGGCCGGCTTCGTGCTGGGCGCGTTGTGGACCTCGCCCAATACGTTGCTCGGCCTCGGCGCCGGGCTCGTCGCGCTACCGTTCGGGGCGCGCGCCCGCATCAGCCGCCGCGAGCTGGCGCTGGTGTTCGACCGTGTTCCCTGGGGGCAGCGCGGCGCCATGACCCTGGGCAACGCGATCCTGGTCAGCGCCGACGACCTCGACGTGGCCTGCGCGACCTACGAGCATGCCGCTGGCCGCTGCCGGCATCCGCCGGTGCGCCTGGGCGACCACGAACGTGCCCACGTGCTGCAGTATCTGGTGTTGGGGCCGCTGTTCCTGCCGGTCTATCTGGCCTGCGGCGGGGTCAGCGTCCGCAACCCGTTCGAGCGCGCCGCCGACCGCTACGCCTTGCATGGCCGTGGGTGGTGGCCGGGATCGCGCTGAGCGTCAATCCAGCCGGGCGAAGCCGAACAACTGCGTGAGCGGATGCTTGCGTCGTTCGATCTGCGCGCGCAGCAGGCCCGCGCCGAGCATGCTGTAGGTGATGCCATTGCCGCCATAGGCCATTGCGAACAGCATGCGCGGCCCATGCTGCGGATGTGCGCCGAAGAACGGCAGGCCATCGGCGGTTTCGGCGAAGGTGCCGGCCCAGGCGAAGGTCGGCTGCAGGTCCAGATCCGGTAACGCCTTGGCGATCTTGCGACACAGCTTGCGGGCCTTGCTGTCCACCCGCGCATCGCGGCGCGCCGGAATGTCCACGCTGTCGTCCTCGCCGCCGGCGACGATGCGCCCGTCGCCGGTGCTGCGCAGGTACAGATACGGACGCGCGCTTTCCCACACCATGGTGCGCTTGAGCACGCCGAGCCGGGCATCGTCCAGCGGATCGCTGACGAAGGCGTAGCTGCTGCGGTTTTTCGCCACGCGCTGGTCCAGCCACTCCTGGTTGGCATAGCCGGCCGCCATCACCACATGGCCGGCGCGCACCTGCACGCCTTGCTCGGTGCGCAGCGTGGCGCCGCGGCCGTTGACCGCGATGCGCGCGACCCGGGTCCGGTCGTAGACGCCGGCGCCGCGCCGCTGCGCGCGGGCGAGCAGGCGGTAGGTCAGCCGATACGGGTCCACGCGCGCGGCCTGCAGGCTGAGGATCGCGCCATGCGCGTGGATGCCGTACCCGTCGCGCAAGGCCTGCGCATCCAGCCATTCCACGTCCAGCCCATGCCGCGCGCGCAGTTCCAGTTCGTGCTGCAGCACGCGCACATGGCGCCGCCGGCTGGCGTAGTAGAGGCTGTCGTTCCAGCCGAAATCGATGTCGCGCAGCGGCTTGGCCAGCGCGCGCAGTTGCTCGAGCGCCTGCGCGCAGGAACCGTAGGCGAGGGCGGCGGCGTCCTCGCCGTAGCGCTTGGCCAGGTCGCGCATGTGCGTGTCGATCTCGTACTGCAGCAGGGCGGTGCTGGCGGCGGTGCTGCCCCAGCCGATGTCGCGCTGTTCCAGCACGGCCACGTCGTAGCCGTGCGCGACCAACTCGTCGGCGATCAAGGCCGCGGTGATGCCGCCGCCCACGATCGCCACGTCGCAGCGCAGGTCGCCGCGCAACTGCGGAAAGCTGTGCATCAGGCCGTTGCGTATCGACCAGAAGGGATAGCCGCTCTTGAGATCCATGCAGGTGCGCAGCGTATGGGGGTGCGCGACTAACGCCTAAGCGCGGTTAAGCCGACGTGAGGCCGAGGTAAGTCATTTGCTGGCAAACAGCCGCGATTAACCTGCGTGGAGGTCGCCCTCACGACGCGCTGTGTAGGCTGCGCGCCAGTTCCACGAATTCCCAACAGAGGAAGCGTCATGTCGGTCGTTCTGTATATCGGTGGCAGCAAGGATGGCGAGAAGGGCGTGGTGCCCTACGGTTTCAGCAAGTCGATGAAGCAGACCGAGGCCGGTCCGGAGATCTACGTCGAGCGCATGCTGGCGGTGAGCGACCTGCAGGTGCGGATCATGGCGTTGGAATCGTTGCAGGACGAGATCGTCGTGCAGCGCTTACACCAGTATTATTCGCGTTGACGCCGGCATGCGAACCCCGGTGTGGCTGCCCGGGTAGCCGGGCCAACAACGGTTCGCATGGAATGACGATTGCCCATGCCTGGACCCGATAGCCGCGTCACCGTTCACGAAAGCACCACCGTCGACCTGGCGGAGCATCGCAGCGACATCTTCTTCGCCGCGGTGGAGACCACGCGGATGCCGATGATCGTCACCGATCCGCGGCAGCCGGACAATCCGATCGTCTTCGTCAACCGCGCCTTCCTGGAAATGACCGGGTATGGCGCCGAGGAACTGCTGGGCAACAACTGCCGTTTCCTGCAGGGCCCGGAGACCGACCGCGCCACCGTGGACAGCGTGCGCGAGGCGATCGCCGAGCGCAGCGACGTGGCCGTGGAGATCCTCAATTACCGCAAGGACGGCTCCAGCTTCTGGAACGCGCTGTTCATTTCCCCGGTCTATAACGAATACGGGGAATTGGTCTATTACTTCGGCTCGCAGTTGGACGTCAGCCGCCGCCGCGATACCGAGGATGCGCTGCGCCAGGCGCAGAAGATGGAGGCGCTGGGCCAGTTGACCGGCGGCATCGCGCACGATTTCAACAATCTGCTGCAGGTGATGTCCGGCTACCTGGAGTTGATCGAGCACGGCCTGGAACGCGAGCCGCCGCCGGACCCGACACGCTTGCGCAAGAGCGTGGTGCGCGCCCGCGACGCCGCCAGCCAGGCCGCGCGGCTGACCCAGCAGTTGCTGGCGTTCGCGCGCAAGCAGAAGCTGGAAGGGCGCGTGCTCAACCTCAATACCCTGGTCGCCGGCATGAGCGACGTGGCCGAGCGCACGCTGGGCGACGGCATCGCGTTCTCGCTGGACCTGGCGGCCGACCTGCGCAACTGCCGGATCGATCCGACCCAGGCCGAAGTGGCGCTGCTGAACATCCTGATCAACGCACGCGATGCGATGGCTGCGCAGCCTGCGCCGCGCCTGGTGATCCAGACCCGCAACGTGTCCATCCGCGCCGACGAACCCACCACCTACGACAACCTGCTGCCCGGGCACTACGTCTGCGTGTCGATCACCGACAACGGCAGCGGCATGCCGCCGGACGTGCTGGCGCACGTGCTGGATCCGTTCTTCACCACCAAGGAAGAGGGCAAGGGCACCGGCCTGGGGCTGTCGATGGTGTACGGTTTCGCCAAGCAGTCCGGTGGCGCGGTGCGCCTGTATTCGGAGGAAGGCCACGGCACCACGGTGCGCCTGTATTTCCCGATCGACGACAACGTGGAGAACCCGGCGCCGCGCGATGCGCGCGTGCGCCGCTCCTTCGACCGGCAGGGCGACGAGACCATCCTGATCGTGGAGGACCGGCCGGACATCGCCGAGCTGGCGCGGCTGTTCCTGGACGACCAGGGCTATGTCACCCACGTGGTGCACAACGCGCGCCAGGCACTGGAACTGCTTGACACCGGCGTGCACGTGGACCTCTTGTACTCGGACCTGATCATGCCCGGCGGGCTCAACGGGGTGATGCTGGCGCGCGAAGCGCGGCGGCGCCGGCCCAAGCTCAAGGTGTTGCTGACCACCGGCTACGCGGAGTCCTCGATCGAGCGCACCGATGCCGGTGGCACCGAGTTCGACGTGCTGTCCAAGCCCTATAACCGGCAGGAACTGACCCGCAAGGTGCGCATGGTGCTGGACGGGCCGACCGGGGTGAGCTGACGGCCTCCGCGGCGTCGCGCGGGCGCGCCGGGGCCGACAGGTCGGCGCGCGCCTGTCAACGGGTTCCCCGGCGGGGCGGGCGCTGCGAAAATGCGGGTTTTCCGCAAGGCGGCTTCGGCCGGACGCAATGCACGACACTCAGCTCGCCCAGCAGATCGCCAACACCATCGCCGCCGAGATCGGCGCGCAGCCGGCACAGGCGCGCGCCGCCATCGCCCTGCTCGACGAGGGCGCCAGCGTCCCGTTCATCGCGCGCTACCGCAAGGAAGTGACCGGCGGGCTCGACGACACCCAGTTGCGCAACCTGGAAGTGCGCCTGACCTATCTGCGCGAACTGGAAGAGCGCCGCGCCGCGGTGCTGGCCAGCATCGCCGAGCAGGGCAAGCTCAGCGACGAACTGCGCGCGGAGATCGTCGCCGCCGACACCAAGTCGCGGCTGGAAGACCTGTACCTGCCGTACAAGCCCAAGCGCCGCACGCGCGCACAGATCGCCCGCGAGGCCGGGCTGGAGCCGCTGGCCGATGGCCTGCTGGCCGATCCCAGCCAGGTGCCGGACACCTTCGCCGCCGGCTTCGTCGATGCCGACAAGGGCGTGGCCGACGTCAAGGCCGCGCTGGATGGCGCGCGCGCGATCCTGATGGAGCGCTGGGGCGAGGACGCCGCGCTGGTCGGCGAACTGCGCGGCTGGCTGGGCGAGGTCGGGGTGATCCGCGCGCGCGTGGCCGAGGGCAAGGAGCAGGAAGGCGCCAAGTACCGCGACTATTTCGATCACGCCGAAGCGCTGGCCAAGATCCCGTCGCACCGGCTGCTGGCGCTGTTCCGCGCGCGCCGCGAGGAAATCGTCTACCTGGAGCTGGATCCCGGCAGCGAGGCCGAGGCCGGCCACCAGTACGCCGAAGGCCGCGTGGCGCTGCGCGCCGGCATCGCCAACCAGGGCCGTCCCGGCGATCGCTGGCTGCTGGATGCGTGCCGCCTGACCTGGCGCGTCAAGCTGCACATGCACCTGCTGCTGGACCTGTTCAACCAGGCGCGCGAAAAGGCCGAGGCCGAGGCGATCGCGGTGTTCGGCGACAACCTGCAGGACCTGATGCTGGCGGCGCCGGCGGGGCCGCGCGTGACCCTGGGCCTGGACCCGGGCATCCGCACCGGCTGCAAGGTCGCGGTGGTCGATGCCACCGGCAAGCTGCTCGCCACCGACACCATCTACCCGCACGAGCCGCGCCGGCAGTGGGACCAGTCGCTGCACACGCTGCGGCAGTTGTGCACCCAGCACGGCGTGGAGCTGATCGCGATCGGCAACGGCACCGCCAGCCGCGAGACCGACAAGCTGGCCGCGGACCTGATCAAGCAGAACCCGCAGCTGAAGCTGGAGAAGATCGTGGTCAGCGAGGCCGGCGCCTCGGTGTATTCGGCTTCCGAGTTCGCCGCCAAGGAGTTCCCGCAGCTCGACGTGTCGCTGCGCGGCGCGGTGTCGATCGCGCGGCGCCTGCAGGATCCGCTGGCCGAACTGGTCAAGATCGAGCCGAAGGCGATCGGCGTGGGCCAGTACCAGCACGACGTCGACCAGTACCGCCTGGCGCGGGCGCTGGACGCGCGCGTGGAAGACTGCGTGAACGCGGTCGGCGTGTACGTCAACACCGCCTCGGCGGCGCTGCTGTCGCGCGTGTCCGGGCTGTCGTCGAGCGTGGCCGAGAACATCGTGCGCCACCGCGACGACAACGGCCCGTTCAAGCGCCGCAAGGATCTGCTCAAGGTGCCGCGGCTGGGCGACAAGACCTTCGAACAGTGCGCCGGCTTCCTGCGCATCGCCGATGGCGAGGAGCCGCTGGACGCCTCGGCGGTGCATCCGGAAGCCTACCCGGTGGTGGAGCGCATCGTCGGCGCCACCGGCAAGCCGATCAAGGCGCTGATCGGCGACGGCGGCTTCCTGCGCGGGCTCAAGCCGGACCAGTTCACCGACGAGAAGTTCGGCGTGCCGACCGTGCGCGACATCCTCAAGGAACTGGAGAAGCCGGGCCGCGACCCGCGTCCGGAGTTCAAGGCGGCGCGTTTCGCCGAGGGCGTGGAGGACATCAAGGACCTCAAGCCGGGCATGGTGCTGGAGGGCGTGGTCAGCAACGTCGCCGCGTTCGGCGCGTTCGTCGACATCGGCGTGCACCAGGACGGCCTGGTGCACATCTCCGCGCTGTCGGACAGCTACGTCAAGGATCCGCGCGACGTGGTCAAGGCCGGCGACATCGTCAAGGTCAAGGTGTTGGAAGTGGACGTGGCGCGCAAGCGCATCGCGCTGACCCGGCGCCTGGACGACACGCCGGCGCCGGCTTCGGCGCGCACGGGCGAGCGCGACGGTGGACGTCCGGCGGCGGGCGCGCCGCGCCGCGAGCGCGATGCGCGCGGCGGCAACAATGGCGGCGGCAACGGCAAGCCGCGCGCCGCGGCGGCGCCGCCGCAGAACAGCGCGCTGGCCGACGCGTTCGCCCGCGCCAAGCGCGGCTGAGCGACATGGGCGCGCGTGCCAAACGGCACGCGGGCCGCGGCCATGCGCATCGCGATGCGCGTGGCCGCGGGCGTCAGGCCGGTTCGGCCTGCGCGTTCGGATCCTGCTCGGTGGCGGTCTGCGGCTGCACCAGCGAGGCGGCCAGCGCGACCAGCTTGACCGGATCCACCGGCTTGCCCAGGTGCGCGTTGAACCCGGCGTCCAACGCCAGCGAGCGGTCCTCGCCGCGCACATAGGCGGTCAGGGCGATCGCCGGAATGCGGCTGGTCGCGCCGGCGCCGCGGCTGCGCACGCTGCGGATCAGGCTATGCCCGTCGCGGCGCGGCATGCCCACGTCGCTGACCAGCAGGTCGTACGGTCGCTCGCGCAACAGCGCCTCGGCATCGTCGGCGGACACCGCGGTCTCGACCACCGCGCCGGCTTCCTGCAGGAAGCGCTGGGTGACACCGCGCGAATCCATGTCGTCGTCGACCACCAGCACGCGGATCCGCCGCAGGCTGGCCGCGCCGCGCTGCAAGGTGGCGGCCAGCGCCGCGCCGTCGCTGCGCCGCACCGGATCCAGCGCGTGCACGTCGTTGCGCGGCAGCAGCAGCGTGAAGGTGGCGCCCAGGCCGACGCCGTCGCTGCTGACCGACAGCTGGCCGTGGTGCATGTCCACCAGTTGCTTGGCGATCGCCAGGCCCAGGCCGAGGCCGCCGGCGCTGCGCGTGCTGCTGGCGTCGGCCTGGCGGAACCGGTCGAACACGTGCGGCAGGAACAGCGGATCGATGCCGATGCCGCTGTCGCTGACGCTGATCCGCAGATGCGTCGCGCTCGCGTCCAGCGTCACCGTGACCTTGCCGGCATCGGGCGTGAACTTGATCGCGTTGCCGATCAGGTTGGTCAGCACCTGCCGCAGGCGCGCCGCATCGCCCAGATAGGGCAGGGCGGGAGCGTCGCTGCAGGGTGCCAGCGCGATGTCGATGCCCTTGCCCTCGGCGCCGGGCCGGGCCGCGTCGATCGCTTCGCCGGCCAGCGCGCACAGATCCAGCTCGGCGATCTCCAGGCGCACCTTGCCGGACAGGATGGCGCTCATGTCCAGCAGGTCGTCGATGATCTGCGCCTGCGCGTGCGCGCTGCGCTCGATCACTTCCAGGCCGCGGGTCAGGTCCTTCTCGCGCACCGTTTCGCCCTGCATCAGTCGGGCCCAGCCCAGGATCGCATTGAGCGGAGTGCGCAGTTCGTGGCTGAGGGTGGCCAGGAACTCGTCCTTCATGCGGCTGGCGCGCTCGGCCTCGCCGCGCGCGCTCTGCTCGGCGGCCAGCAGCTGCTGCAGGCGCAGGTCGGTCGCGCGGCGTTCGATGATGATGCCGGCCAGGCGCGAGGCCGAGCGTGCCAGCTCCTGCTCGTGTGCGGTCGGGTAATGCACGAAGGGGTGATACAGGGCGACCACGCCCAGCACCTGGCCATCGCTGGCCAGGATCGGGGTGGAGCAGCAGGCGACGATGTCCGCTTCGGTCGCCATCAGCAGGTAGTCCTGCCAGTTCGCCTCCAGGCGCACGTCGCTGCACAGCACCTGCCGGCGCAGGAACGCGGCGCGTCCGCAGCTGCCGCTGCGCTCGTCGATCGGCAGCCGCTGCACCGCCTTGCGGAACGCGGCGGGCATGCTCGGCGCGGCGCCCTCCAGCAGGCATTGGCGGTGTTCGTCGACCAGCATGATCGTGCAGCGCAGTCCCACGTCGCTCTGTGCCTCGGTGCCGCGCGCGATCGCCTCCAGCACCGCGTTCAGCGGCTTGCCGGTGGTGATCATTTCCAGCGCGGCGCGTTCGGCGGCGGTCGCGTTCTCGATCCGCTTGCGCTCGGCGATGTCCAGCAGCGAGCCGATGAAGCCGAGGAACTGGCCGGAGGCGCTGAAGCGCGGCGTGGCGGTGTCCACGCACCAGCGGTACTCGCCGTCGTGGCGCCGCAGCCGGTATTCGATCGAGAACGCACGCCGGTCCGCGGCGGCGCGGGCCATGGTGCGGCCGACCGCGGCGACGTCGTCGATGTGGATCTTTTCCATCCAGCCGGCGCCCAGCGCCTCCTGTTCGGTCTGCCCGGTGAACTGGTGCCACTGACGGCTGACGTACTCGCAGTCGCCGTCGGCATTGGCCATCCAGATCAGCACCGGGGCGTTGTCGCACAGGGTGCGGAAGCGCAGTTCGCTTTCCTGCAGGCGCTGCTCGACCACGCGGCGATCGTGGATGTCGGTATTGGTCCCGATCCAGCGCACGATGTCGCCGTCGTCGTTGCGGATCGGCAGCGCCCGGCCCAGATGCCAGCGGTAGGTGCTGTCGTGGCGGCGCAATGGATACTCGATCTCGTAGGGTTCGCCGCTGCGCATGGCGGCTGGCCAGGTCTGCATCACCCGCGCCAGGCCCTCCTCGGTATGCACCTTGCGCCAACTGTCGAACCCGGCCTCGCCGTCCGCCAGGCCGGTGTACTCGTACCAGCGCCGATTGAAGTAGTCGACGTGGCCATCGGGCGTGGCGGTGAACACGATCTGCGGCATCGCGTCGGCCAGTTCGCGCAGGCGCGCCGCGCTGCGCGCCAGGTCCGATTGCGCGCTGGCGCGTTCCATCGATTCCCAGCAGCGCGCGGCGACCAGTCGCACCAGTTCGATTTCCGCCGCGGTCCACACCCGCGGCTGCAACTGGTGCACGCCGACCACCGCGACCAGCTTGCCGCCCTTGTGCAAGGGAGCGCTCAGTGTCGCGCGCAGGCCGCTGTGCCGGTAGGCGGGATCGGCGAAGCGCGGCGGCGGCGCGTGGACCTGGATGTCCTGCACCACCCAGGGCCGGTTCTCGTGCAGGCAGTCGAGCAGGTCGCTGCCGAAATCGCGGAAATGGAAGCGCCCGGTCAGGTGCGCGGTGCCGTCGACGTAGTCGGCGCGGATGTCGAAGGCGGCTTCGTCCGGGTCCACGATCGCATAGGCGCAGCGGTTCGCGCGCAGATGCCGGCCGAGCAGCGTGGCGCCGGTCTCGCAGATCGCGTCCGCGTCGTCCAGGTTCTGCAGTGCGTCCTCGAGCATCAGCAGGAAGCTGTCGTGGGCCTGCGCGCGGGCCTGCTCGGTACGGTCGATGACGTGCACCAGCACGCCGTTGACGTTGTCCTCCGCATCGCGCATCGGCTGATACACGCATTCCAGCGTGGTTTCCGAGAGCGAGGCGTCCGGCGTGCGGCGCAGGTTGAAGGTCATCGCCTCGCCCATGAACGGCTGGCCGCTGGCGCGCACGCTGTCGAGCAGGCCGATCACGCCGTCCTGCAGGATCTCCGGAATCGCCTCGGCCAGCGGCTTGCCGACCACCTCGCGCGGCCCGATCAGGTCCTGGTAGCGCTGATTGACGCTTTCGACCACATAGTCCGGGCCGCGCAGGATCGCCAGCGCCGCCGGCGATTGCTCGAACGCGTCCGCCATCTGCGCGCGCTGCGCGTCCAGCGCCTTCAGCAGCCGGTCGCGCTCGCGCTCCAGCTGGATCTGCGCGGTGTCCTCGGTGCACACGCACAGCACGCCGCCGATGCCGCCATGGTCGTCGAACAGCGGGCTGTAGGAGAAGGTGAAGTACGCTTCCTCGTCATAGCCGTTGCGGCTCATCACGAACGGCACATGCTCGTTCCAGGTCGGCTCGCCGGTCGCCAGCACCTGTTCGGCCTGCAGCCCGACGCTCGGCCATACCTCTGGCCACACCTCGCTGGACGCACGCCCGAAGGCGAAGGGGTGGCGCTTGCCGAGAATCGGAATGTAGGCGTCGTTGTAGAGGTTGATCATCCGCTTGCCCCAGCGGATCACCATCGGGAAGCGGGAGTTGAGGCAGATCGACAGCGCGGTGCGCAGGCTCTGCGGCCATGCGTCTAGTGGTCCGAGTTCGTGAACGGACCAGTCGATGGCGCGCAGCAGCGCTCCCGTGGCGCTGTTGGCGGGAAGCCAAACAGGGGGCGGCGAGCGATCATGGACGTTGATGGCGGTGTTCCTCGAATCGGTTCCTGCCGTCGGACAGGCTTCCGATCCCGGATTCTCACGGCCGTGCGGTCATTTTGGCGTGAGCGTCGAGCAGGGCCTTGATCAGGTGTTCCGACAGATACGGCTTGGTCAGCACCACTCCGGCCGCGAACCCGGCCGGAAGCGATTCGGCCGCGACGCCGGTGGCCAGCACGTACGGGATCCCCTGTTCGGTGAGGGCGCGGGCCACGACCTCGCTGGTTTCGCCGGCGGCCAGGCGGAAGTCGAGCACCGCGCGGTCCGGCCGCTCCTGTTCGATCAGCGTCAGCGCCTGGCGAACCGAGTCCGCCGGCCCCAGCACTTCGGCGCCGGCCTGAGCGAGCTGCAGTTCCAACAGCGTGGCATTCATTTCGTCGTTCTCGACCACCAGGATGCGCAGGCCCTGCAATGCCGACATCGCTTGCTCGTTAAGGTTTGGGAACGGAAAGTATAGCGGCAGGGGAACGAGCGACGCGTAGACCTGTATCCCGGCAAAGATGAAGGATTTACTTGTGCCGGATCGCGGCCATGGCGCGGCGTGGCTGCGGTGTCGCCAGGTTTCGCCGCGCGCGATTTGCTTGCCGCGGGTCGCCGCGAGGCGGCGAGGGCGCCAAGTGCGGGGGCGCCTCTCGCCCAGGCGTGCGCAGGTCTGCAGGATGTCGCCAAGCACGCGTCCCTGTCGGCGTATCGGTGTTCCCTTGTGCACGGCGACGGCCGAATGCGCGCAGTCCGGCCTGGGTGCCAGTCACCGAAGCCAGGCTTATAGAGAGTGTTGGCGGTGCCCGCGATGGCGCGCGCAAAAAACAAACGGCAGCCGAAGCTGCCGTAGGTCCTGGTGCCGAAGGTGGGACTCGAACCCACACGCTTTTAAGGGCGGCGGATTTTGAGTCCGCTGCGTCTACCGATTCCGCCACTTCGGCGCGGCCGCGAAGTATAGCCGACCGTTTCGCGCTGCGACAGGGGTAATTCCGGGCGGCAGCCTCGGATGCGCCACCCGTCGGCGCGCAGGCGATGCGCATCGGGCAGCGTAGCTCGGTCCATGCGGGGATGCACATGGTCTGGCGCGCGGATTCGAGCGCGCCCATCCGACGCGCGCGGTGGTGAGCACGCATCCGATCCCAGCCGCCGTGCACGCGCTTGCGCGCGTTCCGCGTTCCGCGATGCATCCACGGCGGATCGCGGCGTGGCGATGCAGGCGTCGCTGGAGTGGTTCGGTGGGTCGCGCAAACCGCGTTGTGCATCGCGTGAAAAAACTTCAAAAAACGCTTGCGCGCAGCGGAGGCCATCGTTAATATTCCGCTCCTCGCAGCACGCGTGGGGCCATAGCTCAGCTGGGAGAGCGCTTGCATGGCATGCAAGAGGTCGCCGGTTCGATCCCGGCTGGCTCCACCAACTTTTCGGGCATTAGGCCTGTCCGCAAAGCAACAGCGTTATCAGCGTCCCCATCGTCTAGAGGCCTAGGACATCACCCTTTCACGGTGGCGACCGGGGTTCGAATCCCCGTGGGGACGCCATTTTTTACGAAGACACCCGGCACTGCCGGGTGTTTTTTGCCTACGATTCGGGCGCCGCCGCTGCGTGCGCCGTCGTGTCCGGCCCGGATGTGGGGTGTTGCGGCGAGTAACCGCGCGCGGCGCTCATGCCGCCGCCGGCACGCGCGCCGCGCCGTTGCCCCGGCGCAGCGAGAACAGCAGGTCGTACAGCACGGGGATGACGCCCAGCGTGACCAGGGTGCCCAGCGCCAGCCCGCCGATCATGGTGATGGCCATGCCGGTCCACAGCGGCCCGGCGAACAGCATCAACGGCACCAGGCCGACGATGCAGGTCAGCTTGGTCATCACGATCGGGCGCAGACGCTTGACCGCCGCGGCGACCACCGCCTCGTGCCGGCCCAGGCCGCCGGCCAGTTCGGCATCGATGCGCTCCAGCAGCAACACCGCGTTGTTGACGATGATGCCGGCCAGCGCGAGCAGGCCGAAGGTGGCCATGAAGCCGAACGGATAGCCGGTGACCAGCAGCGCGAGCGCCGCGCCGATCACCACGAACGGAATGCTGGCGACCACGATGAACAGCTTGCGGAACGAGTTGAACTGCCAGACGAACAGCAGCAGGATCGCGACCAGCGCATGCGGCATGTATTGCAGCAAGGCCTGGTTGGCCTCGGCCGAGTCCTCCAGTTCGCCGCCCAGTTCGATGCGGTAGCCCGGCGGCAGGCGCAGTGCGGCGACCTTGTCGGCCAGGGCCGCGACCACCTGGTCGGTGGTCATGTGCGGATTGCGGCCGGTGACGGTGATGGCGCGGCTCAGGTTGCGACGCTGGATCGCCGACGGCTCCGAGGACAGGACCACCTCGGCGATCGCCGACAACGGCACGGCCGGACCGCCGGCCTGCGGGTACAGCACGGTGCTGCCTGGATCGCTGCTGGCGGCGCGTTCGTCGGCGCCGCCGCGCAGCACGATCGGCACGGTGACGCCATCGTCGTGGATCGTGGACGCGGCGATACCGCTGTAGCGCAGTTGCAGCGCCTGGGCGATGTCGTCGCTGCTCAGTCCGGCGCGGCGCGCCTTGGCCTGGTCGATGCGGACCTCGTAGCGCGGAATGCGGATCTCCCAGTCGTCGCTGACATCGACGGTGCCCGGCAACTGCCGCAGCGCCTGTGCGATGCCGGCGGCGAGACGGCGCAGCTCCGCTTCGTCGGGGCCGACCACCCGGTAGATGGCCACGCCCGCGTCGGTCGAGCCCAGCGAGAACCGCTTGGGCTCGGCGCGCACCGCCGGATAGCCCTGGCGGATGTGCTGGCGAACGCGGGCGATGACCGCGTCGATGTCGGTGTCGGGGCGCACGCCGACGGTGAAGTAGGCGATGTTGGCGGCGGGCTGCGGCGGGTTCAGGCCGAGCACGATGCGCGGGCCGCCCTCGGCCACGTAGCCGATGCTGTCCACGATCTCGGGATTGCGCCTGCGATCGGCGAGCCAGGTGCTGATCGAGCGCACCGTGCGCAGGGTCTCGCGCGCATCGCTGCCCGGCTGCAGCGTCACCGGCATCTGGAATTGCAGGCGGTCGGACTTGGGCAGGAAGCTGTAGGGGATCGAACCCAGCACGGCGGCGGCCGCGGCCAACAGCAACAGCATACTGCCCAGGAACAGCGCCTTGTGCCCGAGCAGGCTGGCGATGATGCGCCGGTAGCCGCGGTACAGCCTGGAATCGTAATGGTCGGCCGCCTGCCCAGGCGCGGTGTGGTGCGCCCGCGCGAAATGCATGCACAGCAGCGGGGTCACGGTGACGCTGAGCAGCCACGAGCCGAGCAGGGTCACCGCCAGCACGATCGCCAGCGAGCGCATGTATTCGTTGGTGCTGGTCTGGCCGAAGAAGAACGGCGAGAACGCGAGCACGATGACCAGCGAGGAGGTCAGCAGCGGCAGCGCCAGCGTGCGCCCGGCCGCTTCGCAGGCCTGCCGGCGCTCTTCGCCCGCGGCCAGGCGGCGCTCGATGTCCTCGGCGATGACGATGCCGTTGTCCACCAGCAGCCCCAGCGCCAGGATGATCGCGGCGATGGAGACCGTCTGCAGTTCCACGTCCAGCGCGCGCATCACGATCAGCGTGCCGAGGATGGTCAACGGCACGATCGCGCCGACGATCAGGCCGGTGCGCCAGCCCAGGAACAGCATCACCACCGCCATCACGATCAGCACGGTCTCGCCCATGACGTGGTGCATCTTGCCCATTTCGCGCTCGACCACGTCGGCCTGGAAGGTGACCACGTGCTGGGAAAAACCGACCGGCAGCATGCGCGCCGTTTCGTCGAGCTTGTGCCGCAACGCCTGCCCGACCTGCGCGATGTTGTAGCCGGGCGCCATCGACACCGCCACCACCACCGCCGCCTGGCCCTGGTAGATGGCCGCGCTGTCCGGCGGATCGGCCGGCATCAGCGCGATGCGCGCCAGTTGCGATAGCGGGACCTGGCGCATGCCGTCGGCGCCGGACGCGGCGATCGGGAGGTCGCGCAGTGCGTCCAGGGTGCGGATCTCGCCGCTGGGGGTGACGGTCATCGCCAGGCCGGAAGCGGCGATCTGGCCGCCGCTGGCGACCACGTTCTGCGCGCGCAACTGCTGCGCCACCGCGGCCGGGGTCAGGCCGGCCGCGCTCAACCGGGTCCGATCGAAGGCGACGTAGAGCCGATCCTCGCGCAGCCCGTGGAAGGTGACGCGCTCCACCCCGGGCACGGTGTACAGCTGTTCGCGCATCTGCCGCAGCGGCTGGCGCATTTCGCTGGTGCTGAAGCCCGGCGCGGTGACCGCGATCGAGGCGATCGCGACGCGGCCGAAATCGTCGTCGACGAACGGCCCCTGCGTGCCGGGCGGCAGTTCGGCGCCGGCCTCCGCGGCCTTGTTGCGCACGCGCTGCCACAGCGTCGGCAGGTCGTCGACCTCGTCGCGCGCGGTCAACTGCACGATGGCGCCGCCGGGGCGCACCGTGGTGACGATCTTCTTGATGCCGGTGAGTTCGCGCAGGTGTTCCTCGAGCGGACGCGCGATGGTGTTCTCGACGCGTTCGCTGGGCATGCCGGGAAACGCGACCTGCACCACCGCGTCGCGCACGGTGACGCTGGGTTCCTCCTGCGAGGGGAAGCCGAGGAAGGTGGCGACGCCGGCGACCAGCACCAGCGCGGCGGCGAACAGGGTGAAGCGGCTCGAGGTCAGGGCGGCGCGGGTCAGGTTCATGGGGTGGCGGTGCCGGTCAGGTGCGTGGCGGGGAGGTAGGGGACGACACGCTGTCCGTCGCTGAGGAAGGCCGCGCCGGCGGCAACGACGCGTTCGCCGGCGCGCAGGCCCTGGCGTACCTGCATGCGCTCGCCCATGGCATCGCCGGCGACGATCTGGCGGCGGCGCACGGTGGCGTTGCGGTCCTGGTAGACGAACACCATCGGCTTGGCATTGCCCATGCTCGGCACCACGGCGCTCAGCGGGACGCTCAAGGGGCGGTTCGCATCGCGGGGCGGGGCCAGCAGCAGGGTCTCGCCGCTGCGCAGGCCGGCGTCGGCATCGCTGTCGAACAGCGCCTGCACCGTGGCGCCGCCGTCCAGGCGTGCGGACACGCTGCGCAGCCGCATCGGCAGCGCCTGTCCGGGCGCCGTGGCCCGGTATGCCGTTGCCGCCTGGCCGGGCTGCAGCGTCGCCGCCAGTGCCGCCGGCAGCGTGGCCACGAGCTGGAGGTGGTCGTGGCCTTCCAATTGCAGGACCGGCTGGCCGGCGGCGACCATGGCGTCGGCTTGTTGCAGGCGCGCGACCACGCTGCCGTCGAATGGCGCGCGCAACTCGGCCTGGCGCAGGCCGCGGCGCGCCAACGCCAGGTCCGCCTGCGCGCTGCGCAGGCGCGCCTGCGCAGCGGCGAACGTGGCCTTGGCCGCAGTCAGGGTCGCCGCCGACGCGGCGCCGTCCTCGAACAGCGCCTGTTGCTGGTCGAGTTGGGTCTGCTGTTGGTGCAGGTCGGCCGCCGCGCCGCGGACGGCGGCGTCGGCCTGCTCCACGCGCAAGCGGTTCGGCTCCGGATCCAGTCGCGCCAGCAACTGCCCCTGGCGCACGCGGTCGCCGACATCCACCGCGATGGCGGCGATGCGGCCGCCGCCCTCGAAGCCGAGTTCGGCGCGCTGCGCCTGGCGCACCTGGGCGAGGAAGCGGTCGCCATCGGCAGCATCGGCGTGGCCGACGGTTTCGAGTTTGACCGCACGCGGCGCGTCCGGCGCCGGCGCCGCCTCCCGGCCGCAGGCGGTCAACGCCAGCGTTGCCGGCGACGCGCATAGGAAAACACACAGGGCAAGGCTCGGTTTCATGGGCATCCCAGGCCGTCAGAAGGTGTAGGTCATGGCGCCGGTGGCGCTGGCGAAGGCGCGGCGCTGCACGATCGGGCTGCCGTTGGCCTGGTCGACGTAGCGCGTGCCGGCCACCGTCAGCGAGGTGCTCCAGTGTTTCGACAGCGCGTGGTCCCAGTTGGCGCCGACCGAATAGGCGTACAGGCCGGAGCCGGCGTCGTAGGCGGCGAAGCGGCTGCGCGCGCTTTGCGCCTCGGTGACGCCGAAATAGGCCTGGTTGTAGCGGCGGTCGCCCCAGTGCGCGTCCAGGTCCATGGTCAGCGTGTCCCGGTCGTTCTGCAGCAGGGTGAACTTGGCGCCGGCGCGATAGGCGTTGCGGCGCGCGCCGTCCTTCAGCGCGATTTCCGCTTCGGCGTCCAGCATCAGGTAGGGCGTGAGCTGCTGCGCGATCATGCTGCGGCTGGTGATGGAGCCGGGGACGTCGCCCATGCCGGCCAGCGACCTGGCGCCCGGACGCCAGCGGCTGTCGCGGTCGAGCCGGCCCAGGTCGTAGCCGAACGACTGGCTGACGTAGAAACCGCCGTCGCTCTGGAACTGCACGCCGAGTCCGCGCACGCTGTCGAGGAACACGATGCCGCTTTGCGCGGCGAAGACCGGGGCGAACAGCACGCGATCGTCGGCCGAACCGAAATAGCGCGGCGCCGCCACCGCGGCCACGCCGAGGCTGAGCTCGGTCTGGTGGCCGAACAGGCGGAAGCCGGACGCGTTCGCGTCGGCGGCATGGGCGGCCAGCGGCGACGCGGCGCAGGCCAGGAGCGGGAGCAGTGCGATGGTTTTCATGGAGAGCCTATCGGAGCGGGGTGGGTCAGGAGGCGCGCGGCAAGCGCACGCCGTAGAACGCGTGGAACAGCGCGATGCTGTTGAGCAGCAGGTCCTGGCGGGCCTGCAGGTGGTCCAGCGCAGCCTGTTCGGCGGCGATGCGCTCGCCCAGCAGGGCCGGGCGATCCTGCAGTCCTTGCGCCACGCGCTGGTCCATGCGCGCGACGCGCCGCGCTTCGCGCTCGCGATTGGCGCGCTCGCGCTGTTCGCGCTGCTGCAGGACCGGCGCGGCATCGAGCGCATCGGCGACGTCGCGGAACGCGGCCGCGATGGCCTTCTCGTAGTCGGCGACGCCGGCCTGCGCGCGCAGCTGCGCGATGTCCAGGTTGGCGCGATTGCGGCCGTAGTCGAAGATCGGCATGGTCAGTTGCGGGATGAAACTCCAACTGCGGCTGCCGGCATCGAACAGGCCGCCGAGCGCGTCGCTGGCCGTGCCCAGCGAGGTGCTCAGGCGGATCGACGGGAAGAACGCGGCGCGCGCGGCGCCGATGTCGGCATTGCGTGCGCGCAGTTCGGCTTCGGCCTGCTCGATGTCCGGGCGCTGCAGCAGCACCGCCGAGTCGAGGTCGCGCAGCGCCGTGGTGTCGTCCTGCGCCGGCAGCAGCGCCTCCAGATCGCCGGCGCCGGCCGGCGCGTCGTAGCCGGCGAGCGTCTGCAGGGCCCGGCGCGCCGCGGCGTATTCGCTGGCCGCCTGCAGGACCCGGACCTGGGCCTGGTCGGCCTGATGGCGTTGCCGGTCCAGCGCATCGCGGGAGATCAGCCCGACCGCCTGCTGGCGCTCGGCGAACGCGAGCAGCGCGGCGCTGTCCTCGGCGATGGCCTGCCAGCGCGCCTGCGCCTGCGCCGCAGCGCGTTCCACGGTATAGCTGCGCAGCACCTCGGCGATCAGCGCGCCGCGCGCGGCCCGCTGGCCGGCGCTGGACGCCAGATAACGCTGCTGCGCGGCGGCCGACAGCGAAGCCAGCTTGCCGAACAGATCCAGTTCGAATCCGTCGATGCCGACCCCGGCGGTGACCAGCTTCTGGCCGTAGCGCTCCTGCTGCTGTGGCGCATCGTAGCTCTGCCGCGTCTGCTGCGCCTGGATGCCCACCTGCGGCAGTTGCTGCGCGCGCTCGATCCGGTACTGCGCGCGCGCCTGCTGCACCTGCAGGACGGCGGTGCGGAAGTCCGGGTTGCGCGCCAGCGCCTGGAGCAGCAGCGGAGCGAGATCGTGATCGGGCGAGAACGCGCGCAGGAACTGTCGTTCCTGCTCCGACAGTATCGGCGCCGGGGTTGCCGCGTGCGCTGCCGGCGGCGCGGACGTCGCGCCCAGCGTCTGCGGGAGGGCCGCCTGCGGACGCTGGTAGACCGGCGCCAGCGAGCAGCCGCCGAGCAGCGTGGCCAGCGCGCAGAGGAGCAGGAGGCGAGGGCGGTGTGGCGGCGCGCCTGCGGACGATAGAATCATGGTGGTCACTCGGGGAGCGAATCTCGAGTGATAGAGTCGGCCGGCAAGTTCAAGCTGGCTTCCAGGAATCTTCAAGATTTCTTCAAGGCGGGCGACGGGGCGGTACAGGCATGGGTTCCAAGAAGATTCTGGTCGTCGAGGACGACGCCGACAGCGCCAGCATCCTGGAGGCCTACCTGCGACGCGACGGCTTCGAGGTCGCCATCGCCGGCGACGGCGAGCGCGCGATCCAACTGCATGCGCAGTGGAAGCCGGACCTGGTGCTGCTGGACGTGATGCTGCCCAGGTTGAGCGGCACCGACGTGCTGTCGGCGATCCGCCGCAGCGGCGACACGCCGGTGATCATGGTGACCGCGATGGGCGACGAGCCGGAAAAGCTCGGCGCGCTGCGGTATGGCGCCGACGATTACGTGGTCAAGCCGTACAGCCCCAAGGAAGTCGTGGCACGGGTCTACGCGGTGCTGCGCCGTGCCGGCCCGGCCAGGGCGCCCGAGCAGACCTTGCGCTACGAGCGGCTGACGGTGGACACCAGTGCGGTGCTGGCCACGGTGCAGGACGCGGACGGCGACCCGGTGCCGTTGGACCTCACCCCGACCGAGTTCAACATCCTGGCGACCCTGCTGAGAACGCCGTTCAAGGCCTATACGCGCAGCGAACTGCTGGAGATCTGCCTGCCGGAGAGCGACGCGCTGGAACGCGTGGTGGATGCCCACGTGCACAACCTGCGCAAGAAGCTGGAAGCCGAGCGCATCACCGACGTACTGGTGACGGTGCGCGCGATCGGCTATCGCTTCCGATGAAGTGGCCGTTCGCGCGCCGTACCGCGCACGCGCCGCTGTGGAAATGGGTGGGGCTGCGCATGAGCGCGCTGGCGGTGGCGACGGTGCTGGCGATCGTGTTCGGCATGTGGCTGCGCTTCGCGATCTGGGACCTGGTGACCCTGCACAAGCTGCCGCCGGCGGCGCGCGCGGAAATGATGGAGTTGCGCGAGGACCCGCACCTCAACGAGCGCCGCTTGTGGGAGTTGTTCCAGCGCTACTACGACGTCGCCGACTTCCTGCCGGGCCTGGCCAGCCGCGACTGGTTGCTGCTGGCGGTGTTGGTGCTGGCGTCGATCCCGGTCATCGTGGTCTGCGGCCTGCTCGCGTCGAAACCCTTGTCGCGCCAGTTCTCGAACGTGGCCGAAGCCGCGCGGCGCATCCGCGACGGCGACTTCTCGGCGCGGGCCAAGCTGATTCCCAGCGCGCCGGACGAGCTGGCCAGCTTCGCGATGGACTTCAACGGGATGACCGCGCAGCTGCAGCAGTACGAGCGCGAAGTGCGCGATTCCAGCGCGATGCTGGCGCACGAACTGCGCACGCCGCTGAATGCGGCGATGGGCCGGGTGCAGGGCATGCTGGACCGGGTGTTCCCGTGCAGCGACGCGCAGTTGCAGATGGTCCATCGCCAGTTGGAGCAGATCAACCGCCTGGTCGGCGACCTGCATCTGTTGTCGATGGCCCGCGCCAACCAGTTGATGCTGGAGCCGCAGGCCTTTCCGATCGACGTGTTGATCCGCGAGCGCCTGGCGTGGCTGGCGCAGCCATTGCAGGCGGCGCGGATGGAAGTGGAATTGCGCGTGCCGGCCGCGGTGCCGATCCGCGCCGACCGCGACCGCATCGGCCAGGTGCTGTCGGTCTTGATCGACAACGCGCTGCGCTACGCCGCGGCCGGCAGGCGCCTGCTGATCGAGGTGGCCAGCGGCCCGGATGAGGTCTCGATCCGGGTCTGCGACCGCGGTCCGGGCGTGGCGCCGGACCTGCTGCCACGCATGCGCGACCGCTTCTGGCGCGCCGAGGACTCGCGGGCGCGGCATTCCGGCGGCAGCGGCCTGGGCCTGGCGATCGCCGCCGCGATCTGCCATGCGCACGGCGGCGCGCTGGAATTCAGCAACCGCGAGGGCGGCGGTCTGTGCGCGCTGGTGCGGTTGCCGCGGGTGGCCTAGGCAGGTTCTGGAGCAGGGAATGGCCGCGTTGCATGCCGATCGAACCGCGCGCGCGTCTGCCAGCGTGGTGCCGCCCGATTGCCTCCGGGCCGGCGCGGTGGAAGAGTTCGGCGGCGTCATCGCCATCGATCGGGCGGAGGTCGCGGGCAGGGAGGCCTGTCTCGCCGCCATCGCCGTCGACGTGGCGGTAGACTTGCGCCTGGCCGACAGGATCGGCTCAACCAGGAATTCCGCGAGGCAGACGCATTGACTGGCAAACGCCAAACCGGCCCGACCGGTACCACCAAGTCCGAGTGGCAGGCGATCGAGCGTGCCGCGACGCAGGAACTGCAGCGCCGCACCGCCGAGGCGCACGCGGCGCTCCTTGTCCTGCTGCAGCGGTACGCCAAGGATTTCAGTCCGAAACAGATCGCCGGGCTTCGACGGCGATTGCGCAAGGGTCGCTGAATCGTTGGGCGCGGACGCCAGGAAGGGGCGCTGCACTCCCACCGCAGTGGCGCTCGCGCCAACCGGATCGGGATGAGACGTCTGGCGAGCACGCGGCAAGCAGGAGCAGCATGGCCGGCGCCGCGAAGCGGCGCGTCGTGTCGAGGGACAAAAGCTTGCGGCGATCATCGCGCCACCGTCTCAGCCGGGGATGCATGCGGATCGCTGCCTGCAATGTCCTCGCGCCATGCAGAGGGTGGTCCTTCGGATGCCCGGCAGGCACATAGAGCAAGGCCCCGCAAGCGGGGCCTTGTTCGGATGCAAAACCGATCTTCTAAGACGTGGCGTTGCGCATTCCCGAGGTCAGCCTTGCGGGAGGTCGCACTTCATTTTTCCGTCCACGTAGTAAGGCTTGGGCACATCCGGGTTCTGGCTGGTTTTCTCGAACACCACCTCGAACGAGTCGGGTTGCGGCTTGCCCTTGCGCGACGTGCAGGCCTCCTGCAACTTCTGCTTGACCGCGGCGATGCCGGCCTCGCGGTTGGCGCCATCGGCGCTGTTGGTCAGGTTGGCGACCTCGGCGAATGCCGGCGAGGCGATGCCGAGCAGGCATCCGGCGAACAAGAGTCCGTGCAGCTTCTTCATGGCGTCTCCCTTTTCAATGTTCGTGGGCGCCGGTCAGCGTACTCCCCGCCTTACACGGCATCCGTGGCTGCGGCGGGCGCGGTCCAGCGCGCGGCTAGGATAGGGGGACGTGGTTAAGACTTCGTGCGGACGGCGGCGCTGGCGATCGGATGGCGCCCTGCGCCGTGCGACCGCGGGTGCTGTGCTGCGTAGCGGCATGGCGGATCGACAATGGCATGGGGAATCGATCCAGAATTACTTCCGCGACTTTCTGTTTTCAATCGCTTGGCGATTGCCGAAAGTGGCGGCGCCCGAGGACCGCCGCCACCGTCCTCGGGCGCCCGCATCGGCGTGCGATCCCGCCATCAGGCCGACGCCGCGACCCGGGCGGCGAACGCGCGGTAGGAATGCAGGGGGCGTCCCAGCAGCGCGGTCAGGCGTTCGACGTCGCCGGCGTCGGGCAGCATGCCGTCGCTGATGAAACGTTCGCTCATCAGGCGCATGTCGAAGGCCATCCAACTCGGCATGAACTGGCGCAGGTTCTGTTCGAAGCCCGCGGTGTCCTCGCCGGGATATGCAACGGGGCGGCCGAGCGCGTCGCTCCAGATCGCGGCCACGTCCGCGCCGGTCAGCGTGTCGGGGCCGACCACGTTGATCCGCTCGAGCGGCAGCGGCACGGGCGAGCGCTCGCGGCGGAGCAGTTCGATGGCGGCGACCTCGGCGATGTCGCGGGTGTCGACCATCGCCAGGCCCGTGCTGCCGATCGGCATCGGATAGAGGCCGTGGCCGCGCACCACGTCCTGGATGGACAGGTCGTTGTCGATGAAATAGGCCGGGCGCAGGATCGTGGCGTGCAGCCCCATCCGCTCGATCATGCGCTCCACCGCGAACTTGCCGGCGAAGTGCGGCACGTCGACGTAGACGTCGCTGTGGATGACCGACAGGTAGACGATGCGTTCGACGCCGGCCGCACGGGCCAGGTTGAGCGCGATCAGCGCCTGGGTGTATTCGTCGGCTACCACCGCATTGAGCAGGAACAGGGTGGAGACGCCGGCCAGGCCGCCGCGCAGCGCGTCGACATCGAGCAGGTCGCCGCGGACGACGTCGACGCCGGCCGGCAGGGCGGCCTTGGTGGGATCGCGGACCAGCGCGCGCACGTCCGCGCCGCGCTGCACGAGGTGTTCGACGACCTGGCGGCCGACGGTGCCGGTGGCACCGGTAACGAGAATGGTCATGTGTGTGTCCTCTGGTGGGAATGTTGCGTGCAAGGTCGGCCCGCGCGGGATGCTCAGGCCGAGAAATCGACGACGGTCTTGCCGGTCTGCGGCTGGGTCCGGTTGCGTTCGATCGCCGCGGGCAGGTCGTCGAAGCGCACGACCGCGCCGATCCTGGACTGCAGGCGAGCGTGCGCCACGTCCTCGGCGATCGCCTGCAGGCGCGCGGCGTCGGGGGTGTGCATGAACCACAGGCCGCGGCGCCCGGCCGGCGTGCTCGACAGGATGGCCGGCGAGACGGTGCTGACGATGGCGCCGTTCTCGGCGAGCACCGACCACGCGCGGCTCAGGACCTCGCCGCCGACGTAATCGAGCACCAGCTCGATGTCGCTCAGCGCATGCTCGAACGGCTCCTGGTCGTAGGCGATGACCCGGTCCGCGCCGAGGCTGCGGACAGAGTCGGCCTGGCGATGCAGGGCGGTGGCGTACACCGTGGCGCCTGCCTGGTGCGCGAACTGCACCGCGAATCCGCCGACGGCGCCGGCGGCGCCCTGGATCAGGATGCGCTGCCCGGCACGCAGTGGACCGGCGGCATTGAGGCTTTGCCAGGCCGTCACCGCCGCGATCGGCAACGCCGCCGCCTCCACGAATCCCAACGCATCGGGGACCAGGCTGAGGTTGGCGGCATCCACCGCGACCAGTTCCGCGTAGGCGCCGAGGCCGCCGCGCGGGCCCATCACCCGGTCGCCACGGCGCAGGCGGGTGACGCCTGCGCCGACCGCCTCGACCACGCCGGCGAGTTCGATGCCCAGCACGGTCGGCAACTGCAGCGGGAACGCATCGCGGACGAGGCCTTCGCGGACCTTCCAATCCAGGGCGTTGACGCCGGCGGCATGGACCCGCACTAGCACCTGGCCGGCGGCGGGCGTCGGCGCCGCGATCGATGCGATCCGGGCCGCATCGGCGCCGCCGTATTCGGTGAGAAGCAGGGCACGGACGTTGTTCATGAGGAACTCCTTCGGGATTGGGTTGCGGACGACTCCACGATAGGTAGTTCCACATTCGAAACACAGTCGGTAATATTTGGACATCCCGTATCGGATTTGAGACGCATGGATCTCAATGCCCTGGAGGATTTCCAGCTCGTCGCCACGCATGGCGGCTTCGGCAAGGCCAGTCGTGCCAGCGGGCGCTCCAAGGCCACCCTGTCGCGGCGTGTCGCCGATCTCGAACAGGCGCTGGGCACCCGGCTGATCGAGCGCGGCACGCACCGCCTGGAGCTGACCGAGGCTGGCCGGCTGCTGCTGAGCAGGACCGAAGGTCCGCTGCGCGAGGTGGCCGAGGCCGCTGCCGCGGCCCGCGACGGCGAGGCCACGCCCAAGGGACGGTTGCGGATCGCGGCGCCGGTGCTGTTTTCCCAGTTGGCGCTGGGCCGCATCGCCGCCCGGTTCGTGGCGCGCTATCCCGAGGTGCGGATCGATGCCGCGGCCGAGGACCGCTTCGTCGATCTCGTCGACGAACAGTTCGACGTCGCCATCCGTGTCAATCCACGCAAGGACAGCGCGCTGGTCGGCCGATGCTTCGCCAGGGACAGGATGGTGCTGGCCGCGGCCCCTTCCGTGCCGAGGCCCGACGGCGCCGGCACCACGCCGTTTCGGGTTCCGGCGGTGGTCATGCGGACCTATCGCGACGGCGAACCGTGGTCCGTGCGCGACGGCCGATTCAGCATCGAGCCGCAACCGGTGCTGCGCCTGTCCTCGCTGCTGGCGATCCGCGACGCGACCGCCGCCGGTGCCGGCGTGGCGATGCTGCCGCAGTCCATCATCGGCGGTTTGCTGGCAAGCGGCGAACTGGCGGCGTGGGGCAGCGTCGGGGATGACGTCGAGCTGTGGGTGCTGCACACCTCGCGGCGTCTGCAGAGTCCCAAGGTGCGCGCGTTCGTGGAGTTCATGTGCGAGCAGTATCCGAACGGCAGGTTCGCCATCCCGCCGTACTGAGGCGCGCGGGGCGTTTGGCCGTGGCGTTGCATCTCCGGCAGGTCGCTCGATCCGTGCCAGCCGCGACGACTGCGCGCGATCGCCATCGGCAGTCGCCTGGCGATGCGTTCGTTCGCAGAGTGCCATGTCGTCAGTGCGCCTTGGCCTTCGCGTTGCGCTTGGCCTTCGACTGCGCCTGACCATGTGTCGCGGCATCGCGTGATCGAACACCTTGTCCTCGATGGCGATCACCTCCCAACTCCGCTTGGTCTTCCACGCCGCGTGCCGCAGGCGCTTGAACTTCGCCTGGCTCACGAAATCGAGGCCGTCGGGGAGAGGTTCGATGACGACTCCGGACGCGCGTGCGACGCCCTGCTGCAACTGCGCGCTGGTCTCGTCAGCGTCAGGGCGAGCGCGGAAACGCAGACCAGGCCGACGGCCTTGTCGTGCACGCGGGCCCTGGCGATCGATCGACGGCTGAACGTCGCGTGGTATCCATGACGTGGCCTTTTGCCCGTGCTAGGTTGTTTTTATCTGTGGAGAGGGAAGGCCGTGAAAAGGATTGCTTACGCCGTCGTAGTCGCTTGTATCCAGCTTGCCTCCAGCGTCGCTGCACATGGCCAGGTGCATGTTCCGGATCTGCAATCGGTCCCGGAAGCAAACGGTTGGAATGGCGCCACGTCCGCGTTCTCCGTCGTCAATCAGGATGGCAACGCCAGCCTCCAATGCGACCGGCCCGGCCAACATGTCGTCTGGCTGAAAGACATGGAGCTGGAGGGCGGGACGATCGAGTTCGATGCGAAGGGAAGGAGCCAGCCCCAGAGCAGCTTCATCGGCGTGGCTTTCAGGGTCCGGGATGGCCGCCTGTTTGACGCGGTCTACTTCCGCCCCTTCAATTTTCGCCCGGACGCGGCTGATCGCCGCGCGCGTGCGATTCAATACATTTCCGAACCCGCCTGGCCCTGGGAAAAGCTCAGGGCCGAGAGGACGGGCGAGTTCGAGGCTGCGGCTGTTCCCGCGCCCGACGGCGATGCCTGGTTCCACGCGAAAGTGGTGCTCGAGAATCGGCGGGTCCGGGTGTGGGTCGATAATGCTCCCGCACCCTCCTTGCAGGCCGATGAGCTCAGCGATCGCAAAGGCGGAGCGGTTGGTGTGATCTGCATCGGACACGGCGCCATCGCAAATCTCAGGATCACACCCGCTCCAGGAGCCGGCGCGCCGAAAGCACGGGTGGCGACACCGTAGCAAGCGCAGTCTGATGGTCCCGCGAGAAATCAGAGAACGTGGTGAGCCGCGGATTTTGTAAACTCAATCCACCTTTGGCCGGTGGACGCGGTTCGGATGGTTCTGGAGACGTTGGACAGGCAACTGGATCCACTGCCGTATCAGCGGGGTGTGGTCGCCTACCTGAAGCAGCACGAGCCCGATGTCTGGGCGTGGGCCAGTTCGCAAAAAGCGCGCGACGAGCACCTCGCACAGGTTCGGGCCCAACTGTTGCGCGGCACCTATCGGCTGGAGGTCGACGCCCATCCGGAGGTGCATGCGCTGCTGGCGCTGGCCATGGAGCGGCTCGGCATCCGCGCCCCGGCCATGCTGTACCAGGCGGGCGGGCAGGCCATGAATGCCGTGCTGGTGCACGTGCCTGGAGAGGTGCACATCGTGCTGGAGGGGCCGCTGCTGGAGCGCCTGTCCGAGGACGAGCGCCTGGCCCTGTTTGGCCACGAACTGGCCCATTATCTGCTGTGGTCGCAGGACCAGGGCGAATTCCTCGTGGCCGACCGGATCCTGCAGGATGCAGTGGCGTCCACCAGCGCCACCGACAGCCATCGCGAGACGGCACGGTGCTACGGACTGCATACCGAACTGTTCGCCGACCGGGGGGCAGCGCTGGCGGCACGGGCGCTGGCGCCTGCCGTCAGCGTGCTGGTCAAGGTGCAGACCGGTATCGCCAATCCCGACCCGGCCGCCTACCTGCGCCAGGCCCTGGAAGTCGAAGCCGCCTCCGATACCGGCAGCCAAGGCAGCACCCACCCGGAGACCTTCATCCGCGCGCGGGCGCTGGAACTGTGGTGGCAAGGCGCCGAGGAGTTGGAGGCCTGGACCGACCGCAGGCTGCGCGGCCCGCTGAGCCTGTCCACGCTGGACCTTCCGCGGCAGGCGCAGCTGCAAGCGATGACCCGTGGCTTCCTGACCTGGTTCCTGGCCGGCCAGCGCTGGGACAGCGCGCCGATGTGCAATCAGGTGCGCCAGCTTTTCGCCGACTGGGCCGAGGGCGAGGTCGCCACGCCGCCGGAGTCCTTTACCGTACTGCACGTGGCAGACGATGTGCGCGCTTATCTCAATGCCCTGATGCTCGACCTGGCACTGGTCGACCCGGAGGTGCGCGATGTCGCCCTGGAGCGCGCACTGGTCGCGGCCCGGGTATTGGGCAGCGAGGAGGCGCTGCTGGTCCAGCTCAAACGCGATGCCGGCATGGGTAAGCGCGAGATCGACCGGCTGCGCAAGCGGGTCAAGACGGAGCTGCCGGCATGAGTGCGCACGACCAGGCCCAGCCCGCGACCCTGGCCACGGTGCTCGAGGCGCAGGGTGGCGCGCCATTGTCCACGGATGATGTGGTGCTGATGGTGGTGCCGCTATTCCAGCAGGTTGCCGCGCTGCACGAGCAGGACCGGGTTGCCCGGCTGGATCCGCACCGCATCGTGCTGGCCGCGGAGGGCGGGCTGGTGCTGGCGCAGCCGCAGGGCCAGCCACGGCTGATGGACATCGGCGCGGTGCATCGCGTACAGCCGCCGCCGGCCTCGGCGCTGAACATCGTCGGCGAGTTGCGGCGCCTGCATGACCAGGCCGGGATGGAGGCACTGGCGACCCTGGAGGTCCAGGAGGACCTGGCCGCTGCGATCGAGCGCCCGGTGTATCTGCCTGCCTTCGCAAGTTGGGAGCTGCAACTCGGGCACCACGACGAGATCACCGACGTTTTCCAACTGGGCATGGTGCTGGCGGCACTGGCCTGCGGGTTGGACTTCAACGATCCAGGCGACGTGCGCCGCTTCGCCGAGCACCGGCGCAACCTGTTCCTCATCAATGAGCGCCTTCACCCGGTGGTGGCCGCGGTGATCGTGGAAATGACCGCGCTCAACCGCCACGACCGCGCCACGGATGTGGCCGGCCTGGCCACGCGGCTGGGCACCTGGCGCGAGCAGCCCGGCGTGCTGGACGTGGAACGGGCGCTGGCCGGTGCAAGCGGCGTGGTCTCGCGCCGCACGGCGGTGCTCGCGCATCTGCGCGACCGGCTCTTCGATCTCTCGCGGCGCAACCGGCTGCTGTATTTCAAGCCCACCGCCAGCAGCGTCAACCTGACCGTTTCCAGTGTGCCGCTGATGCTGCAGGTCGAGAGCATCCGGCCGGAGCACCTGTGCACCTGGGGCGGCCCGTTCGCCTCCGAGCTGCTGGCCGGACAGGCGGTCGACCTGCAGCGCTGGCTGCGCTTCGAAGACCAGCCTTACCTTCCTGTCGCGCTGGACAAGCTGATCCAGGACACGCGCCGGGACCGTGCCGAGTATGGCTTCGGCACGCTGCGCCTGGTGGTCGCTTTCCTGCGCTGGCACAACCTCAAGGAAACGCCCGAGGAGCGCATCGTCACGCCATTGCTGTGGCTGCCGGTGGAGCTGATCCGGCGCAAGGGCGTGCGCGATCAGTACGTCCTGCAGGTCGAGGACGACGATGCCGAATTCAATCCCGTGCTGCGCCACCAGCTGCGTCAGCTCTACGACATTCAGTTGCCCGAGAAGATCGACCTGCGGTCCACCCCGCTGGCGCAGATCCATGCCGATCTGCTCGCCCAGATCCGGCGGACCGAGCCCTCGGTGGAGTTGCGCCTGGTCGAGAAGCCGCAGGTCCGCTTGGTGCGGCAGAAGGCGCTGCAGCGGCTGAACCAGTTCCAGCGCCGGCGCGGCCAGTCGCGGCGGCCTGCAAGCAGCGGACTGCCGGACTACAGCTATGCGATAGACGATTACCGGCCGCTGGGCCAGGCCCTGTTCGCGCGATGGGTCGCGCCCAGTCCGCTGCCGCAGCGCTTCGAAGCCGGTGCCGCACCTGTGGCCGGCCCGCGCCATGCGCGCATGGTGGACGCGGAGGCGGCGCAGGAACGGGTCGGGTATGCGCTCGAGGAATCCGACGGTCACCGCTACGCCTGGGACTTGGATCTGACCCAGGTGAGCTTGGCCAACTTCAACTACAAGAAGATGTCGCTGGTGCGCGACTATGCGCAGCTGATCGAATCGTCCGAGGCCAACCCTGCCTTCGACCAGGTATTCTCGATCCAGCCGCGCGAGACGCAGGTCGATGCGCCGGCGGCGCTGCCCTTGGCAAGCCAGTGGAACGTGGTGGAGTCCGATGCGACCCAGAACGCGGCGGTCGCCCTGGCGCGTACCCAGCGCAGCTTCATCATCCAGGGGCCTCCCGGGACCGGCAAGTCCCAGACCATCACCAACCTGATCGCCGATTACGCCGGCCAGGGCAAGCGGGTTCTGTTCGTCTGCGAGAAGCGCGCGGCGCTGGACGTGGTCTTCCACCGTCTCAAGCAGAGCGGACTGGATTCGCTGTGTTGCCTGATCCACGATTCGCAGGCCGACAAGAAGGCCTTCATCGCCGAGCTGCGCGATGGCTATGGGCGCTGGGTCGCGCAGCCGCACGGCAACGAGGCGCTGCTCGCCCAGCGCGAGCGGCTGGTGGCGACGATCGATGCCAGCCACCAGCGGATCGAGGCGTTTGAACGCGCCATGTCGTCGGTATCGGACCAAACCGGCACCAGTGCGCGCGCCCTGATCAGGCGCCTGGCCGCACTGCCGGCGGCCCAGGAACTGGACGCCAGCAAGCGCGTCCGGCTACCGGATCTGGCAGCCTGGGATACACAGCGTGAGCTGGCTGCACGCGTCCACCGGCAGCTACAGGCCCGTGTCGGCGTGGAATGCCTGGCCGAGCATCCGCTTGGCCGGGTGCGCTCGGTCGTGATCGACGACCCACGCGCGTATGCGCGCCTTACCCAGCTACTGGACGATGCCGAAGCGCTGCTCGGGCAATTGGATCCGCTGCTGGAACATCCGGGCCATCTGCTCGATGGCCATTCACGCCTGGACCAGGCGCGCGCGATCGCAACCGAGGCGCAATGGCTGCTGTCGCAGGGACTGGCCGCACACCTGACGCTGCTGGACGAGGCCGCGCCGGAGTCGGTCGAACTGCGCACGCTGCGCGAGGGACTGGCACAGAAGACGGCCGCGCTGGAGGTGGCGCGTGGGGGCACCACGCACTGGCGCGACAAGCTGGATCCAGCCGATACCCAGGCCGCGCTGGCCATGCTCGGCCAGATCGAAGGCTCGGTGCTGCGCTGGCTGAAACCGGCGTGGTGGCGCTTGCGCGGCGAGCTGAAGCGTCGCTATGACTTCGGCCGCCATGCCGTCCATCCCGGTTATGCGTCGGTGCTGCGCGCCCTGGCCGCCGAGCAGGCGGCGGCCGCCGCCGTCGAGGCCGAGCAATCGGCGGGTCTGCAGCGCTATGGCGTGCCGCGCCTGCAGGACCTGATCCAGGCTGTGGAGCAGCTCAGGCAGCGCTTTGCCACCTCGGCCACCACGCGCCAGTTGGTCGATCACCTCCGTGCCGCGGTCGATCCGCTCGCTTCGGCGCGGACGCATTCCAATGCGCGCGAGCCGCTGGACAAGCTGGCCGTTCGCATCGAGGAGTCGCTGGACCTCGACCAGGGGATTGGCCTGGATGCGCTCGCCGAGTCCCTGCGTGACCTGCGTGAGTCGCTGGACGATCTTCCCGATCTGCTGCCGCTGCTGCGGGGCGTCCACGCGGCGGACCCCGGCAGTGCCTACGTGCTGCTCAACCTGGCCGGCCCGCCCGAACGCATGGAGGCTGCGGTCGCCCATGAGGCCTGGCGCAGGCTGGAGACGGCCGCGCCGGAGCTGGCGCGCTTCGACGGAGCGGCGCTGGCTGGCCATGCGCGCACGCTGGCCAGTGGCCAGGCGCAGCTGCTGGCGCTGAATTCTCAGGTCATCCAGGCCAACCAGCACCGCCTGTTCGCCGAACACGTGCGGCTGTCGTCGCTCTCGGCGACCCAGCTCGACGCGGCAGGCAAGGCGTTCAAGAAGACCTACGCCACCGGTCGGCGCGAGCTCGAGCACGAATTCGCCAAGAGCATGCGCTATCGCTCGATCCGCGATCTGTCCGATGACGAAACCGGCGTGGTCATCAACGACCTCAAACCGATCTGGCTGATGAGCCCGCTTTCGGTGTCCGACACGCTGCCGCTCTCGCCGGACCTGTTCGATGTCGTGATCTTCGATGAGGCCAGCCAGATTCCGACCGAGGAGGCCGTGCCGGCGCTGAGTCGTGCCCGACAGATCGTGGTGGTCGGCGACGAGATGCAATTGCCGCCGACCAGCTTTTTCTCGGCCGGTGGCGAAGCCGACGACGAACTGGTGGTGGAAGACGAGGGCGAGCGCATCGCGATCAGCATGGATGCCGAGAGCCTGCTCAATCAGGCCGCGCGCAATCTGCCGGCCACGCTGCTGGCCTGGCACTACCGCAGCCGCCATGAGGCGCTGATCAGCTTCTCCAATGCCGCCTTCTACGATGGACGGCTCGTGACCATTCCCGACCGCCGCATCGAGCCGGCAGACGACACGCCGGCGCTGCTGCGTTCGGACCAGCAAGACGCCGGCATTGTCGGCGCCGATGCCGTGCTGGCGCGCGCGGTCAGTTTCCACCAGCTTGCCGACGGCGTTTACCTCGGGCGGCGCAACAGCGCCGAGGCGCGCTACATCGCCCAAACGGTGCGCGAGATGCTGCGCCGCGAGACGGGCTTGAGCCTTGGCATCGTGGCCTTCTCCGAGGCCCAGCAGGACGAGATCGAGAGCGCGCTGCAGACGCTCGCCGCGGAAGATGCGGACTTTGCGCTTCGGCTCGATCGCGAATACGTGCGCGAGGACGACGACCAGTTCAACGGTCTGTTCGTCAAGAACCTGGAGAACGTGCAGGGCGATGAGCGCGACGTCATCCTGCTGAGCATCTGCTATGCCCCGGGGCCGGACGGGCGCATGCTGATGAACTTCGGTCCGATCAATCAGCGCGGAGGCGAAAAGCGCCTGAATGTCATTTTCAGCCGAGCCCGCCACCGCATGGCGGTGGTCTCCACGATTCAGGCCGAGGCGATCACCAACGTCCACAACGACGGTGCCGCCGCACTGCAGGCATTCCTGCGCTTTGCGCAGGCCAGTGCGGTCGGCGACCACCGCCGAGCCCAGCATGTCCTCGGGACACTCAACGCAGGCGCCCGCGACGCCTTCGCACGGCCTGCATCGTTCGACCCGGTGCGTACCGCCCTGGCCGATGCTCTGCGCGCGCGCGGACATCTGGTCGATGAGGACGTCGGGCGCTCGCAGTTCCGCTGCGATCTCGCGATCGTGGATCCGCATCGCGGCGACTACTCGCTGGCCGTCCTGCTGGATGCGCCCGATCAGCCCGTGGCCGATACCCGCGAGCGTTACGTGTTCCGTCCTGGCGTGCTCCGCCGGTTCGGCTGGCGGGTGCTGGACGTGCCCGGTCGCGACTGGCTGCGCGCCCCTGGGGCGGTGATCGAGCGGATTGAGCTGGCCCTGTCCGGTGCGGAGGAAGCCGATGAGGAAGCCTTCGAACTCGAAACTGCCCCGTTGGATGTGTCGACCGCCGCAAGCGCGCCTGCCGACGCCCCGGTGCCTGCGCCAGTGCCGGCGCGCAACGACGCTTCGCGGGTCGCAGACGAGGTCCGAAGCCTGAGCTTCGAGCAAGGAGCGTCAAAGAAATTCTGGCGCGTGTCGCGTGCCGGCGCAGACCTCACTATTTCCTATGGCCGGATCGGAACAGCCGGCCAGTCGATCATGAAGAGGTTCGAGACCGGCGAGCGCGCCTCGCGAGAGCTGAGGAAGCTGACGGAAGAGAAGCTTCAGAAGGGCTATGTCGACAAAGAGGTCTGATCGGAGGATACGGCGGTTCTTTTCGGGGCAGCGCGGCAACGGCAGGTCGGTCAGGAAGATGGGGCGCGTCGCGGGATGGAAGCGCACCGGCCGGCAACCCACTCGAGTCCTGAGGGCGAGCTTCTCAAGAGCTGCGCCAGAGGCTACTCGGTGCGCGGCGCCTCGTAGTCCTGGCCCGCCTGCAGCGTGGTGACGTAGGGGCCGTTCCAGTCGCGGTCGAAGATGCGTGTCAGCGTCTCGGCCGGGCCTTCGCCCTTGACGAACACGGAGGCGTCCACCGCGGTATGGAAGTAGCTCCATTCCCAGTTGCCGGTGCCGATGACGCTGCTGCGGCCGTCGGCCACCGCGTACTTGGCGTGCTCGACGCGCGCATAGGGGATGAAGCCTTCCGGCGCTGGCGGCAGGCTGCTGAACTTCACGCTGATGTTCGGGAGCGCGGCCAGGCTCTTCAGATAGGCCTGCATCGGTTCGCGCAGTGCCCAGTCGGCGACGATGATGCGCACCTGCACGCCACGCGCGGCGGCATCGCGCACCGCGCTGTCGACCGGCGCCCACCAGCCCTTGGGTCCGAAGCTGCGGATCGCCGAGAGCGTCATCACCTGGATGCGCAGTGCATGCTGGCTGGAGCGGATCATGTCGACCAGGGCCGGCTCCTCGGCGGTGACCCAGGCCGGCTGCAGCGCCGGCGGGCTGAACGCGGGAAAGGCGATCAACGGCGTATCGCTGGCCGCATCCAGCAGTACCGGATCGGCGGCGGTGGCCGGGGCGAAGTCCGGCGGCTGCACGCCGCGCGCCTGCGCCTTGGCCAGGTCGCCTTCGTCGGCCAGGCGCCAGCTGTAATCGAAGCTGGCGGCGAAGGTTCTGGCGAAGCGCGCATCGTCGATGCGCGCGCCGATCTCGTGGATCTGCTCCAGCGCCCGCCAGTCCCAGTTCTGGCTGCCGACGAACACGCTGGCATCGTCGACGACCATGTACTTGGCGTGCAGCACGCCGCCGGTCAGCGTATCGACCGGCAGCACGCGCACCGTGATGCCCGGCACCTTGCCCAGCCAGGCGACGCTGTCCGGATTCTTGGCCAGGAAGGCGTGGTCGACCAGCAGGTGCACCGTCACGCCGGCGCGGGCGCGTGCGGCCAGCGCGTCGAGTACCGGGGTTAGGCCGGTCCCGGGCTTTTCTGAAATATAGAACGCGGCGATGTCGATGCGGCGCTTGGCGCCGTTGATCATCGCCAGCCAAGTCTGCTGGGTGCGCGGCACGCCAGGCTCGCCGTAGACGCTGGCTTCGGGCACGCTTTCAACGATCTGGAACTGCGAGGGCTGCGGCCGTGCTTCGCTATCGGTAACCGCCGACAGCAGCAGGCAGGCCAGGGCGACGGAGAAGGAGCGGCGCGCGGGATACGTGCGGGCAGGGGACGAAGCGGGCACGGGGACATCCTTGCTAAGGCTGGGAAAGGGAAGCCCGGCGACCATGCATGTGCGTGTTGCCGGTGTCGCTGGTACTGATTCAGCGCACCAGCAAGCGCGGCATGTCGGCCAGTCTGGTGATGCTGTAACGCTTGCGTTTCAGCCAGGGGGCGCAAGCCCGTCCGCAGCCGGCATGCATCAGCGTACAGCGTGCCTTCGACGCGCGCACCGTGCCGTAGCCGAGTTCGCGGAGCGGCGCAATCACTGCAGCCCGCAACGACCAGGCGTCCTGCAACGCTATCCAACCTCGGCTATCATCCTGCCCAATCTGAGGTGAGTACGGATATGGAAGTGCGACTCACGCGCGAGCAGGTGCTCGCGCTTGCGCCCGATGCGGCGTCGAGCAAGGCGGCCGGCGGTCTGGCCACGGACGGAAAGTGGGGCCTGCTCGGCGCCGACGCCGAAGCCCTGTGGGGCGAATGCCAAGGCAGCGGCGCCAAGCCGTACCAGACGCAGGTGGAGCTGACCACGCTGGCGAGCCGATGCTCGTGTCCCAGCCGCAAGTTCCCCTGCAAGCATGGTCTGGCCCTGATGCTGCTGCATGCCGCCGGCAACCCGCGCTGCGTACCGAGCGAGCGTCCGGCCTGGGTGGACGAGTGGATGCAGGGCCGCCGCGCCCGTGCGATCCGCAAGGAGGAGGCCGCCGTCAGCGTGTCCCCGGCGGATCCGCAGGCGCAAGCCGCCGCTGCCGCCAAGCGCGAACAGGCGCGCTGGTCGCGCATGGAAGCCGGCGCGGCGGAACTGCAGCGCTGGGTGGCCGACCAGTTCCGCCAGGGGCTGGCCAACCTGGGCGCGGGCTTCGAGCAGGACGCGCAGCGGATGATGGCGCGCATGGTCGATGCCCAGGCCCCGGGACTCGCCAGCCGGCTGGAGCGCGCGCTGGGCGACGGCGGTCGCGACCTCGCCCAACTGGCCGAACTCGGCGACTGCCTGGGGCTGCTGCAGTTGCTCACCCAGGCGGTGCCACGCATGGAGACCTTCGGCGCAGCGCGGCAGGCGGACCTGCGCGCTGCGCTGGGCTGGCCGATGGAGCGCGACGCGGTGCAGCGGGAGGGCGAGGCCGTGCGCGACCGCTGGCACGTGCAGGGTCAACACGTGATGGAACAGCCGGGCAACCTGGTGGAGCGCCGCGTGTGGCTGCATGGCATCGAAAGCGGGCGGCCCGCACTGCTGCAGGACTACAGCCATGGCGGGCGCGGTTGGGAGCAGCACTGGCGCAACGGCCATGTGCATGCGGGCACGCTGCATTTCCATCCGGGCACGGTCCCGCTGCGCGCGGTGCCGGGCGAGATGGCGGCGGGCACGGACGCCGGTACCGCGGTCCCCCGCGACGATACGCTGGACGCCGCCGCGCAGGCGTACGCCACCAACCCATGGCTGCCGCAGGTGCCCATGCGCCTGGGAGAGGCGCATGTGGCGCACGATGGCCGCAACGCCTGGGTGCGGCATGCCGAAGGCACGCTGCCGCTGCGGCTGCCCACGTTGCAGGGCTGGGCGCTGATGGCGTTCGCCGGCGGCCATCCGCTGTGCCTGATGGGCGAATGGGATGGCCAGGCGTTGCTGCCGCTTGCCGCCTGGAACGCGGCGGGCGAGCGCTGGGACAGGAGCGGGGCATGAGCGACGCATGGTTGAAGCCGGCGCTGCTGGGCATCGATCGCCCGCAGACCATCCCCGCCGAAGGCGCGCTGGGCGAGGTACTCGCCGCCGTGGCCACGCAGGAAGACGCCGCGCTGGGATACAGCCAGCAGGTGGGCGTCCTGGCCGCGTGCCGCCGCGCGGCCCTGCGCATGGCCGCGCCGGTGGCCCTGCCGCCGCCGGCGGACGTCGATCCGCTGGTGCTGCCCAGCGACCACGCCTGGGCACCGCTGTTGAAGGCGCTGTTCGCCAGTGGGCAGCCGTCGCCATGGATGAGGCGCGTCCGCTACGAGGCCTGTCTGCAGCTCGCTGCACGCCACCGGCATCTGCCGGTGGCGGTGCTGCCGCAGGCACTGGACGCCGGTGCCCGCCTGGGCGCGTTGCGCCCGTGCCTGCGCCCGGTGCTGGGCGTGCGTGGCCGCTGGCTGGCGGCCCGCAATGCGGACTGGGCCTACGCGGCGCAGACAGCGATCGAGGCGGATGTACCGACGGACCTGGAGCAGCTGTGGAACGAAGGCGCCTTCGATGCGCGCCTGCGGGCCTTTCAGCAACTGCGCGCGCACAACGCCGAGGACGCCCGTGCGCGCTTGCAGGCCACCCTGAAGGACCTCTCCGCGCGCGAGAGGGTGGACTTCGTCGCCGCATTGCAGCCGCAACTGAGCGAGGCCGACGCGCCGCTGTTGCTGTCCCTGCTGAAGGACCGCAGCCGCGAAGTGCGCATGCTGGCGGGCCCGATGCTGGCTCGGCTGCCGTCCACGCCGCACGCGCAGTACGTGCAGGCCCAGATGCTCGCCCTGCTGCAGCACCAGCCGGGCGGGCTGCTGCGCCGGACGAGCTGGAAACTGGAAGCGCCGGCGGCGGCGGATGCAGGCTGGGCCGACGCTGCCATCGACGGCAAACGTCCCAACACCGATCTGTTGGGCGAGCGCGCCTGGTGGCTCTATCAGTTGGCGCGCCAGCTGCCGCTGGCATGGTGGTGCCATACCCTGGAAAAGGCGCCAGCGCAGGTGCTGGCCTGGGCGCGCACCACGGACTGGTACGACGCGCTGTTGCGCGCCTGGCTGGAGCGCGTGGACGCCAGCGAACCGGAATGGGTGGAAGCCCTGGTCGCTGTGGAGCAGCGCCACATGCGCCTGGGCGAGCTGCTGGCCATGCTCCCGCTGGCGCAGCGCGAACGGCATTGGCCGGCCAGTGCCGCAGACCTTCAACAAAAACGCCTGTTCGGTGACGTGCTGGACAGCACGGGCCCTGGCCAGACCCTCAGTGCCGCTTATTCGCGGCAACTGGCTGCCGGGCTGGGCGCGCTGTTCGGCGAGGAATCGTTGCGTTACGACTACACCCTGCGCGACACGCTGCTGGAACTGTTGGCCGTGCTTCACCCCGCCGCGCTGCCGCATGTGCAGGTGGCCGAGGCGCCGGCCGATGCCACCGAGGCCATGCGCGACTGCGTCCAGCAGGCACGCCAGCTTCTGGTCCTGCGCCAGACCCTGCATTCCGCTATCTGATCATCACGTCCTTTCATTGGAGCCCACATGAGCACTGCCGTCCTGCGCCAGCACGCCGAACACCAATACGCGGAAGAGTTGGAAGAACTGCGCCGCCAGGACACCCGCCAGCGACCGGCCAACTGGCTCCTTTCGCCGTGGGCAGTGGTGACCTATCTGGTGGGCGGCACCCTGGAAAACGGCTTCGTGGTCAGTCCCAAGTACATCGGCGACCGACGCCTGATGGAAGTGGCCGTGGCCACCATCGCCACCGACCGTGCGCTGTTGCTGTTCGGGGTGCCGGGCACGGCCAAGTCGTGGGTGTCCGAGCACATGACCGCGGCCATCAGCGGCAATTCCACCCTGCTGGTGCAAGGCACGGCTGGCACCAGCGAAGAGCAGATCCGCTATGGCTGGAACTACGCGCAACTGTTGGCCCACGGCCCCAGCGAGAACGCGCTGGTGCCCAGCCCGCTGATGAACGCCATGCGCCTGGGCAAGATCGCGCGCATCGAGGAACTCACCCGCATTCCGGCGGACGTGCAGGACGCGCTCATCACCGTGCTGTCCGAAAAGACCCTGCCGGTGCCGGAACTGGGCAGCGAAGTGCAGGCGGTGCGCGGCTTCAGCGTGATTGCCACGGCCAACAACCGCGACAAGGGCGTGAACGAACTGTCCAGCGCGCTCAAGCGCCGCTTCAATACGGTGATCCTGCCGGTCCCCTCCAGCGAGGAGGACGAAGTGGCCATCGTCGTCAAGCGCGTGGCCGAAATGGGCGTGGCGCTGGAGCTGCCGGCCGAACCGCCGGCGCTGCAGGAAGTCGCGCGGGTGGTCCGCATTTTCCGCGAGCTGCGCAACGGCGTGACCGAAGACGGCAAGGCCAAACTCAAGAGTCCCACCGCCACGCTGTCGACCGCCGAGGTCATCTCGGTGATCAACAACGGCATGGCCCTGGCCGGCCACTTCGGCGATGGCGTGCTGCGCCCGGGCGACATGGCCGCCGGCATGATCGGCGCCATCGTCAAGGATCCAGTGCAGGACGCGCTGGTGTGGAAGGAATACCTGGAAACCGTGGTGAAGGAACGCGACGACTGGAAAGACCTGTACCGCGCGTTTCGCGATCACGTCTGAGCGGCCTGCGCCAATGAGCGAAGGCATCTCCCTGTTCGGCATCCGCCACCACGGCCCGGGCTGCGCACGCAGCCTGCTGGCCGCGTTGGAGGCGCTGCGGCCGGACTGCGTCTTGATCGAAGGCCCGGCGGGGACCGAGGCGCTGCTGCCGCACGTGGTGGAAGCGGGCATGCAACCGCCGGTGGCGTTGCTGTCCTACAGCGTGGACGACCCGCAGCTGGCGGTATTCCATCCATACGCGCTGTATTCGCCGGAATGGCAGGCCATGCACTGGGCGCTGCGCAACGGCGTGCCGGTGCGCTTCATGGACGTGCCGCCGGCGCTGACCCTGGAATGGCAGGCGAAGGCCCGCGCGGACCGCCCGGCGCCGGAGGCGACGGAGGCGACGGACGCACTGGATGCGGCGGACGAAACCGCGATGCAGCCCCAAGGAGATGTCACATCCGCCGCCGGGGAAGACGCGGACGCCGAGGAAGACGCCGAAGCCCGCCCGGCCGACCCACTGGACTGGCTGGCGCGCGCCGCCGGCCACGCCGACGGCGAGGCCTGGTGGAACCACATGGTGGAAGAGCGGGGCGACGGACAGGGGCTGTTCGATGCCATTGCCGAGGCCATGGCCGCGGTGCGCGAGCACACGCCCGAACATCCCGGCCTGCGCGGCGAGCACGAGGCCGTCCGCGAGGCGCACATGCGTACCGCGCTGCGCGCCGCCAGCAAGGAATTCGCACGCGTCGCCGTCGTCTGCGGCGCCTGGCACGTGCCGGCACTGCAGCCGGCCGCGCTGCGCGCCAACAGCGCGATGGCCGACAATCGCCTGCTCAAGGGCATGCCCAAGCGCAAGACCCAGAGTACCTGGGTGCCGTGGACCTACCGCCACCTGAGCGCCGAAAGCGGATACCGCGCCGGGGTGGACGCGCCCGGCTGGTACGACCACCTGTGGCGCAACGCCGGCGCGCACAACCAGCGCACCGTGGGCTGGTACGCCCGCGTGGGCCGCTTGCTGCGCGAGCACGGGCTGGATTGCTCGCCGGCCCATCTCATCGAAGCCACGCGCCTGGCCGGCACCCTGGCCGCGCTGCGCGGCCATCCGGCGCCTGGGCTGGAAGACATTGCCGAGGCCAGCCGTGCCGTCTTCTGCAATGGCGACGACGCCCCCATGCGGCTCATCCGCGAACGCCTCATGGTGGGCGAGGCGCTGGGCCGAGTGCCCGACAGCGTGCCGGTGGTACCGCTGCAGCGCGACCTGGAAGCCCAGCAGAAGCGCCTGCGCCTGAAGCCCGAGGCCCTGGAAAAGACGCTGGATCTGGACCTGCGCAAGGAGAACGACCTCGCCCGAAGCCACTTGCTGCATCGCCTGCGGCTGATCGGCATCGACTGGGGCAGGCTGGCGCGCACGGGGCATTCCGCGCGCGGCACCTTCCACGAGATCTGGCAGCTGGCGTGGCAGCCGCAGTTCCTGGTGGAGTTGGTGGAGGCCAGCCGCCACGGGCAGACCCTGCTGGACGCCGCGTCCAACAAGGCCATCGCCCAGGCGCGCAAGGCCGAGGCGTTGCCGGAGCTTTCCGACCTGGTGGACCAGGTGCTGCTGGCCGACCTGCCGCAGGCGGTGCGCGCCATCGCCGCCGAACTGGAGGCGCGCGCGGCGACGGATGCCGATCCGCTGGCGCTGCTTGGCGCGCTGCCACCGCTGGCCAGCATCCATCGCTACGGCAATGTGCGTCAGACCGAAGGCGTGCAGGTGGCGCACCTGTTCGACAGCATGCTGGAGCGCGCGGTGATCGGCCTGCCGCTGGCGCTTTCCAGCCTGGACGACGCGCGCGCAGAACACGCGCGTAACGTGGTCCTGGGCGCCGACCGCGCCATCGGCCTGCGCCACAACGCAGGCGGCAGCGCCGGCTGGCAGCACGCATTGCAGCGGGTGGCGCTGTCGCCCTCGTGCAGCGCGCTGTTGCGCGGCGTCGCGCTGCGCCTGCTGTTCGACATGCAGGCGGTGGCGTCGGAAGCGGTACACCTGCAACTGCAGCAGGAGCTTTCGCCGGGTGCCGAGCCGTTGCAATCGGCGCAGTGGCTGGACGGCTTCCTCAACCGCAACGCCACCGTGCTGCTGCACGACGATGCGGTATGGCGGATGATCGACGAATGGGTGTTGGCCCTGGACGACGCGCAACTGGTGCGCGTGCTGCCGCTGGTGCGGCGCACCTTCGCGGCCTTCGAGGCGGCCGATCGCCGCGACCTGGGAACGCGTGTCAAGCGGCCTCCCATGCAGAAAGGCGTGGCCGTCCTGGCCCCGGACTGGAACCAGGCACGCGCCGACCGCGCGTTGCCGATGTTGCGTGAATTGCTCGGGCTGCCCGCATGACCGATACCACCGACACACCGAACGCCTCACCCTCGCGCGAAGAACGCTGGCGCTTGATTCTGGGCCAGGAGGCCGATCGCAGCTGCGGCGCGTTGCCCAAGCACCTGCAGGGCATCGACCAGGCCCTGGCCGCGCTGTACGAGCCCGATGGCCCCGGCGGCCTGGGGCGCCGCGGCGGGCGCGGCGCGTCTTCCCCGCATGTGGCCCGCTGGCTGGGCGACATCCGCCGCTATTTCCCCTCATCCGTGGTCCAGGTGATGCAGCGCGACGCCCTGCAGCGGCTGGACCTCACCCAGATGCTGCTGGAAAGGGAAATGCTGGAGCAGGTGCAGCCCGACGTGCACATGGTGGCCAACCTGATCGGCCTGAGCCGGGTGATTCCGGAGGAGACCAAGGACACCGCACGCATGGTCGTGCGCAAGGTGGTGGACGAACTGCTGCGCCAGCTCGATGAACCCATGCGCTCCGCGGTGACCGGGGCCCTGGACCGCGCCCGCCGCAACCGCCGCCCGCGCCTGGCCGAGATCGACTGGCACCGCACCATCCGCAGCAACCTGCGGCATTGGCAGCCGGACCTGCGCACCGTGGTGCCGCAGGAGGTGGTGGGCTATGGCCGCAAGGCAAGGAAGCCGCAGCGTGAAGTGCTGCTGTGCATCGACCAGAGCGGTTCCATGGCGGCATCGGTGGTGTATTCGAGCATCTTCGGCGCGGTGATGGCCTCATTGCCGGCGATCGCCACCCGCCTGGTGGTGTTCGACACCGAAGTGGTGGACATGACCGAGCAACTGGACGATCCCGTCGATCTGCTGTTCGGCGTGCAGTTGGGCGGCGGCACCGACATCCACCGCGCGGTGAGCTACTGCCAGGGCATCATCCGCGAACCGCACAACGCCATCCTGGTGCTCATCTCCGATCTGTACGAGGGCGGGGTGGAAGACAACCTGCTGGCCCGCGCCCGCGAACTGCTGGAGGCCGGCGTGCAGTTCATCGTCCTGCTGGCGCTCAGCGACGAAGGCGCACCGTCCTACGACCGAAACCTGGCCGGCAAGCTCGCGGCCCTGGGCGTCCCGTCGTTCGCGTGCACGCCGGATGCCTTTCCTGGGCTGATGGCCGCCGCGATCCGCCGCGACGACATTAACCAATGGGCGGGTGGGCAGGGATTGTTGACGACGCGGTGAGGGTTGTTCCGGATCTCTTGGCGCGTGGCGGGTGCGGTAGCGGGAACACTGCACGCTTAGGAAGCGTTATCGTGGTTAGAGAAAGACGGGTGCCACTCGAAACATAAACTTCAATGGCTCAAGGCCGATGGCTACGAACAACTTCCGGCAGCGTTCACCTGGTGGTCCGGAGCGCCACGGACGCGAGCGCTTGGGGTGGCACGTTCCTGTCGATGAGATCTGACAGAAAGGAAAGCACGAGTTCGCCTCTATCTTCCCAGATCAGCTCTATCGGCCTTTTATCATTGAGAGCTGGGATCTGCTCTTCGGTTATCCAGCGATAGACGTGTTCCGGGTTGCCATCGAGTTGAAGCGCAAGATTGGCGACTTGACGAACGATGCCGTGCTTCATGACCGTAGTTCCTGTGTTTGCCATGGGTAAGGCGGAGGAAGGATGTGTCCTGTTCGTGCGATCGAAGCATCACGCTCCAGATAGGCGGAGGACATGCGCATGCACGTGCTGGTCGGGGCTGAAGAGCGCAACAGACATGAAGCAGCGCGGAAGGCAAATCCCATCGGCACGGACTCGCTCGTCGAAAGCGTCCCTTCATGCAGCCGCCATTACCGAGTGACGAATGCGGCAACAAGGAGCGCCAGGAAAATCCCGACGTTGAGCCTGGGCTCCCAGTACTCCATGAACATGAAGGTGATTGCGAGCCATCCCAGTGCCGCCGCGACCGACAGGATCAGCACGGGTGTTTCGCTGAGCAGGGACATGGCCTTCCAGGCCAGAAAAATCCCGAACAGCCCGAAGGCGACCTGTCCCAGCGAGAAGGCGGAGTTCAGCCCGTAGTACAACGTCGTTTCCAGGCCCGGTTCGCGTTTCCCGCGCAGGTACTGGGACACCACGTCGATGGCGAAATGCAGTGCCCCGCTTAGGGCGATCCAGCCATAGGCCGCATAGACGATGTATTTGTGCATGGTTGGCTCTCCTGGATCGGTGTGGCGAGCGGCTTGCCTTGCGGCCCTGCGTGTCGGCGCGCCGCCAACCGGCGTAGGTAACCAAGTTGCGCGGTTGTCGGAGAAGGAATCGGGCGCAGGGATGGCAGTGCGGTGCGTGGATCACTCCTTCATGCGCGCCACGCTGGAATCCTGCGCGTGGGCCGTGGGGAAAGTCGTTCCCGCCAATCGTTCCGACTCGCGCCACAGCCTTTCGGAGGCGCCCGTGTCCAGCGCTTGCGCAGGCACTTTGGCGATGGCGGGATGGCCTCGCGTTTCGCTTAGCTTGTCCGGGCCGTAGTACGTACCACCTTGGACCTGCGGCGAAGTGGCGGCGAAGAGCGTGGGCAACGCGCCTTGCGCGGCCGGCTGGAACAGGAACCACAGGAAGCGGCGAGCCAGACCGGCAGCGCTCCTTGCACCCGCGCCATTGGGCAACAGATCGGTGCGCGAAATGCCTGGATGCGCAGCCACGCTGCGTATTCCCCAGCCAGCCGCATCGCTGCGGCGTTGCAATTCGAGCGCGAACATCAGGCAGGCCAGTTTCGACTGGCTGTAGGCGTGCATCGGGTTGTACCCGCGCTCGGACTGCAGATCGTCGAAGTTGATCGCACCGGCACGCGCGGCGATGCTTGAGAGCGTGACCACGCGCGACTGGTTGCCCCGGCGCAGCAACGGGAGCAGCTGCGCCGTCAGGGCGAAGTGGCCCAGGTGGTTGGTGCCCAACTGCAGTTCGAAGCCGTCGGCGGTCAGCTGCCGCTTAGGAGGCGTCATCACGCCGGCGTTGTTGATCAGCAGATCGAGGCGGTCGATCGAGGAGCGCAGCTGCTCCCCGAACGCCTCGATGGAATCGAGGCTGGCGAGGTCCAGCGCTTCGAACCGCACATTCGCGTCGGGAACGCTCTTGCGGATCCGGTCGATCGCGATCGCGCCTTTCGACGGGTTTCTACCGGCAATGATGACGGTCGCACCGGCACGGGACAGCGCCAATGCATCCTCGAATCCGAGGCCTCCCGTACCGGTGACGACGGCGATGCGGCCGCGTTGAGAGAGGGTGTCCGGAGCTTTGCAGTGGGTCATGATGGTCGCCCTTGAGGTGGTTGCGCTGAGTGCATTAAAAAGTGCACTCGGTGCATAATGTAGGTATCCGATTGCGGTTTTGCAATGGCTTGTTCGAACGCTATGGACGCTCCGGGGGACAGCAGCGCGGTACCGGGGGGAGAGCGCGGGATCACGCAACGGGTCGGACGGGGCGATCGTTCGTGCCATCGGACGGCACGGGACGGCCGTGGCGCGCCTGCGCGTGGCCCAACCACAGGCCCAGCGCCACCCACGCCAGCGCCAGCGGCACCACCACGCCGACCAGCCCGCCCATCGCCAGCCCGAGCCGACCCAGCGCACCTTCGGCCTGGGCGCCAACCACATCGCCTGCGCGGTGGATGAAGGTGTCCACGAGCGCCTTGGCCTTGTACTTGCCTTCGCGGCCGACCACGGTGAACAGCGCCTCGCGCGCCGGTTGGGTGATGCCACGCTGCACCGCGTGGGTCGCGGCCTCCAGCAGCACCAACACCGCGAGCGAACCGTAGATCGCCAGGCCGATGAAGCCGGCCGCGGCGACCACGGGCAGGATCGCCAGCGCGACGCCAAGGCCGAAGCGCCTGATGATCCGCCCGGCCAGGGTGAGCTGCAGGGCCAGCGCGGCGACATGCGTCCACATGTCCATCTCGCCCAGGATCGCCGCGCGCGCATCGATGCCGTCGGCGATCGTCGCGACCATCTGCAGACGGGTGAAGTAGACGAAGGTCACCATCACCGCCATCAGCACCACGTAGCCGGCGATGCCGGCCAGATAGGGCGAGCGCAGCACCAGGCCAATGCCGGCCCAGGCGCTACCGCCGATGCGCGCGGCCTCGTCCGCGCGCACCGACGTGACCAGACCGGTGTCGGCCGCACGGTCGGGCACGATCCGCAGCAACAGCCAGGCGGCGAGCAAGCCCAGCAGCAGGAAGCCGCTGGCGACCAGCAACAGGCTGGAAGTACCCAGCGGTTCGGCCAGTTGCGAGGCGAGCCAAGGACCAAAGACCGCGCCAAGCGTGCCGCCGATCGAGATCAGGGCGAACAAACGCCTGCCCTGGTCGCTGCTGAAGCGTTCGCTCAACAGCGCCCAGAACACCATGGTGACGAACAGGTTGAACACGTTGAACCAGACGTAGAACACCTGGCTGGCGCCCCGGCGTACCGCGTCTGGTGCGAACGTCATCAGGCCCCAGAAGCCCACAAGCGACAGTGCGAGGAAACCATAGGTTGCGCCGACGATCTGCAGCCGGCGCAAGCGGCTGACCAGCCAGCCGAACAGCGGGTTCGCCGCCAGCGTCAATACCGCGGTCACGGTGATCAGCCGGCGCACGCCTTCGATCTCGTGCTCCATGCCCAGGGCGTCGCGCGCGGGCCGCAAGACCATCAATGCGGTCAGCACGAAGAAGAACAGCAGCGATGCGATCAGGACCGGCCCGAGCTCGTCGCGGCGGAGATTGAACGTGGCCTCCCACAGGTGCGGGCGCGGGTTGGGCATGTCGGTCCGACTCCTGGTGGTTCCTGGACGCGCCGGGCCTTGGACACGGGCGGCCGATCGATGCTGCAGGCACACGGCGGCCTTGCCGGATGCGTGCAGGACGCAGTCGCAAACGAAACGCAGGCTCCGCACAGGAGTGCAGACACGCGCTGATAGCGTTCTGCGACCTTCTCCTGTGAGCGACGTGCTGATGCTCGGACGCTGAAGTCCAAGGCGTACGGCCGTCGCCCGCGGTGGCCGATGGGATCAGCGAGTGCGCGCGGGAAAGCGCGCGCCGGTGAGTTCTTCGCTGATCGTCCACAGGTAGGCCGCCACCGTCGCATCGTTGGCTGCGGCGGGAACGGCCGCCAGGCCGAGCGGGCCGGCGAACTCGTTCGGTCCGGTCGGGCCGTAATAGGCCCCGCCTCGCGCCTCGGCCGCGGTGGCGGCGTACAGCGTAGGCACCGCGCCCTGGCCGGCGGTCTGCATGTGCTGGCGGTTGCTGGACCACTGGCGGCCCTGTGCGCTGTCCAGACCGGGACCGCGCGCAACCAGTTCGGTCACCGCGACGCCGGGATGGGCGGCGATGCTGCGGATGCCCCAGCCTTCGGCATCGCTGTGCCGCTGTAGCTCGAAGGCGAACATCAGGCACGCCAGCTTGGACTGGGCATAGGCGCCCATCGGGTCATAGGCCCGCTTGGATTGGAGATCGTCGAAATTGATGCGGCCGCGATGTGCTGCGATGCTGGACACCGTGACCACGCGAGGGGACGGGGACTTGCGCAGCAGTGGCAACAGCTCGGCGGTCAGCACGAAATGCCCGGCGTAGTTGGTGGCGAACTGCATTTCAAAGCCATCCGCCGAGGTGCCGCGCTCCGGCGGCGCCATGATGGCGGCGTTGTTGATCAGGCCATCGAGCCGGGGCAGGGTGGTGTCCAGGCGGCGTGCCAGTGCGCGAACCGATGACAGGTCGGACAGATCGACGGCTTCGAAGCGCACCTGGGCGTCCGGCGTCCGCTGCCTGATCCGATCGATCGCCTCCTGGCCGCGCTGCGGGTTGCGTGCCGCGATCACCACCTGGGCACCCGCAGCGGCCAGGGCCTGGGCATCTTCATACCCCATGCCGCTGGTGCCGCCGGTGACCAGGAAAATGTGGCCTTTCTGCGAGGGAATGTCGGCCGGGCCCCAATCGGCCTTCGGTGGGTTCTGCGCAAGCGCGCTGCCCGTCGAAAACGCGCCACTCAACAGCACGCTGAGGACGGCGAGGCGGTTCCGCCACCCGTAGCGCATGGCACGCGTGCCCTGGGAGCTGTGGCTGCCGGTTCCGGTGGCCGGCACCGAGCGCTGGCGTCGAGAGAAAATCGTGCGAAATGTCCAGTTGGTCATGATCGTCTTCCTAAAGCGAAGGGGAGAAGGCGCCGAGTTGCGATGGCGGCATCGCGTAGGCGCGTGGTTGAACAAGGTGGCCAAACGCCATCCGAAGCTGGGGTGCGACGGATGCGCATCGCGCCGCGCCGCTGGCTCGCGCGCAATCCCTCGAGCGTGGCGGGACGGACCGATTCGGTAGCCGTGGATACGGAATCCCAGGGTGTGAATCGGCAGGGTTGGAGTCGCCAGGCGGGCGGGGCATCGATGTCCGCTCGTCGAGATGCAGCGTCGCCTCGCGTGGCGGGATCAGAAGCGCCTGCTCAGCCCGAGCACCACGCGCCCGAGTCCGTTGCGTCCAGGTTCCAGCAACGGGCTGTCGCTGAGTTCGCTCGGCAGGAACCGATACTCGACCGACCCGAGCAGCTGCCACTGCGTCGTTCCGATCGGCTGCATCAGCGTCACTCCGACGCGCGGGATCAGGGCCGACCCCGGGGCGTATGCGGCGACACCGCGCGCGACCTCCTCGTCGCGTATTCCGAAGTAGTAGTCGGCGAGATCCGACGACATCCAGCTCGCGCCTGCGTTGGTCGTGAGCGTGCTGCGCTCGAACAGCCACGTATACCGATAGTCCAGGGAGACCTGGTAACCGTCGCTGGTATCGGAGATGTCGTGGACGGCCTCGAGCGCGATCGTGCCCCACGTCGCGCCGATGCTGGCGCGAAAGCCGGCATCGATCCCGTCGTCGCGGTCGCTCAGCAGGTCGGGATCCACGCCGTTGGCGAGAAGTTCGCTCCGCCCGAGATCGCCGATGTCGAACCCGTCGAGCCGGGCGGACAGCAGCGCGTCGAGTGTGAACTGGTCGGATTGGTACAGGTGCACGCCGCCGGAGATGCCGCGCAGGAATACGCGTTCTCCCTCGTAGCCGACCAGGGGGAAGGGCCGTACCCGCGTCCCTTCGCCGGCATACGGGCTGTCGATGGCCGCGGCGCCGGCGCCGATGGACCACGTTCCGGAAGCAGACGCGGGCTGCTGGCCGAGCGCGGTGGCGGGAAGCGCGAGAAGCGCGAGCTTTGCGAGGTTGCGTGCTGTCGTGTTCATGCGATGGCTGCCGTGGTGGTGGGTGGGTTGGTGGTGCGCGGACATTCGGATTAGGGCGAGGAAGAAGCGGTGGTATGCGCTGCAGGGATGCCCGGACCTTCGTGCGTATTGCCGGAAGGCGCAGGCGCGGCTTGCGCCGGCGGCGCGCTGCGCCTGGCTTGCGCGCGTCCCAGCCACAGGCCCAGCGCGGCCCACGCCAGCGCCAGCGGAACGACCGCGCCGACCAGTCCGCCCATGGCCAGGCCCAGCCGCCCGAGCACGCCTTCGGCCTGCGCGCCGACGACGTCGCCGACGCGGTACATGAAGGTGTCGACGAAGGCCTTGGCCTTGTATTTCTCCTCGCGGCTGACCACGGTGAACAGTGCCTCGCGCGCCGGTCGGGTGATGCCGCGCTGCACGGCGCGGTTGGCGGCCTCGAGCAGGATCAGCGCCGCGAACGAGCCGTAGATCGCCAGCCCGACGAAGCCGAGCGCGGTAGCCACCGGCAGGATCGCCAGCGTCACGCCCAGGCCGAAGCGCTGGATGATTTTCCCGGTCAGGGTGAACTGCAGCGCCAGCACCGCGACCTGCGTCCACATGTCGATGTTGCCCATGATCGCCGCGCGCGCGTCCAGCCCGTCCGCCGCCGCCGCGACCATCTGCAGGCGGGTGAAATAGATGCAGGTCGCCAGCACGGTCATCAACACGATGTAGCCGGCGATGCCGGTCAGGTAGCGCGACCGGAACACCGCACGCAGGCCCGCCCAGGCGCTGCCGCCGATGGGCGCGGCCTCCTTTGCCGATCCGTCTGCGGCGCCGGGTGCCGCGGTGATCGTCCTGTCGGGCGCCACGCGCACCAGCAACCAGGCGGCAGCCAGGGCCAGCAGCAGGAATCCGCCCGCGACCAGCAGCAGGCTGGGCGTGCCGAGCGGCTCGGCGAGCCGCGCGGTCAGCCAGGGCCCGAAGATCGCGCCGAGGGTGCCGCCCACCGAGATCAGGGCGAAGAACCGCTTGCCCTGGTCGAGGCTGAAACGGTCCGCCAGCAGCGCCCAGAACACCATGGTGACGAACAGGTTGAACACGCTGAACCAGACGTAGAACACCTGCCCGCTGCGCTGCCCGATCGCGCCGGGCGCGAACGCCAGCAACGCCCAGAAGCCCGCCAGGCTGAGCACGAAGAACCCGTAGGTGGCGGCGATGAACTGCAGTCGCCGCAGGCGGCTGACCAGCCAGCCGAACAGCGGGTTCACCGCCAGCGTCACCACCGCGGTGCCGATGAACAGCCAGCGGATGCCCTCGATGCCGCGCTCCATGCCCAGCGCGTCGCGGGCCGGGCGCAGCAGCATCAGCGCGGTCAGCACGCAGAAGAAGAACAGGGATGCGATGAGTGCCGGTCCGACCTCCTCGCGGCGGAGATTGAACAGGGCCTGCAACGGGCGCGGGCGGCGCGGCGGCGGAGTCGTGGTTCGGCTCATGAGTGGGGTCCTGGGTCGGTGCACGCCGCGCGGGCGTGCGTTGGCAATTCAGTCGGTCAGGCGCGATGGAGCGCGCGCACCGCTGAGCTGTTCGTTGACGGTCCGAAGGCGGATGGCGGCCTGGGTATCGGTTGCGGAAGCGGTCGCCTCGGCGAAGCCGAGTGGGCCGCGCAGTTCCACCGCGCCGGTCGGCCCGCAGTAGCGTCCGCACCGTGCATCGGGCGTGGCGGCGGCGTGCAGCGCCGGCAGCGCAGCCGGCTGCAGGATGAGTCCGCCCAGGCTGCGGCGCACAACACGCCGGCGTCGGGCGAGGACGTGCTCGCGCGCATCCGGCAGGGGAGGCCCAACACGCACGTGGCTCGCGGTGTCGGCCGAAGCGCGAGCGCGTCCAGAGGGAGTGCCGGTAGCTGTCCAGTGGGCCATGGTCGGTGCCTTGCGGGGGAGGGGAAGAGGGAGAGGGCGCATGCGTCCATGCATCGGCGTGGTGGACGTCGCCAATTTCTGCAGGCGCGATTAATTTGGGTTTAAGGCGAGCGCGCTGCCGCAGCGGATGCGGACCTGCCGCGGCGGGCGATGGACCCAACGGGTTGTGACTGCGGCGTTTAATCCGGTATTAATGCCGGCGTCGCAACATCGCCGATCGCCCTTTTCTGCCTGCGCCGCCATGGATGCACTCCTCCTCGTCGAAGACGACCACATGCTTGGCCGTGCGCTGACCGCCGCGCTGGGCCAGGAAGGCTGGCGCGTGGTCCATTGCGAGGACGCGGCATCGGCGCGGGCCGCCCTGGTCGACCATGCCTTCGTCGCGGTGCTGCTCGACCTCGGGCTGCCGGGCGGCTCCGGACTGGACGTGCTGGCGACGATGCGCGGCCGCTATGACCCGACGCCGGTGCTGATCATCACCGCGCGCGATCAACTCAGCGACCGGGTCCGCGGGCTGGACGCCGGCGCCGACGACTACATCGTCAAGCCGTTCCAGCGCGACGAGATGCTGGCGCGGCTGCGCGCGGTGCTGCGCCGCAGCCGCGGCGCGGTGACGCCGGTGCTGCGCTGGCGCGATGTCGAGGTCGATCCTGCCGCGCGGACGGTGACCCGGGGCGGCAAGCGGGTGAGCCTGAGCGCGAGCGAGTACGGGATCCTGGTGGCGCTGCTGCAGTCGCGCGGCCGAGTGCTCAGCCGCGATCAACTGCAGGATCGGCTCTACGGCGGCGATGCGGAGATCGGCAGCAACACGGTCGCGGTGTACGTGCATCAGCTGCGGCGCAAGCTCGGCGACGAGGTGGTGTTGACCGAACTCGGTTTCGGTTACCGCGCGGGGAGCGAGGACTGATGCGCGCACTGCGTACGCGACTGCTGGTCGCGCTGGCGGCGGTACTGCTCGCCGCCTGGGGCAGCTGGTTCCTGATCCAGTACCTGGAGATGACGGCGCGGCAGGGCGGCGAGGTCGACGGCATGTTGCGCAATGTCGCCGAGCAGATCCTGTATTCGCTGCCGGCGGACATCGCCACCGCGGGCCAGCAGCGGCAGTTCTCGCTTGGCGGCGAAGCGACGGCGGCCAGCGGCAAGTTCGCGGCGCTGGGTTTCCAGGTCTGGGAGCGCGGCACCAGGCGGCGATTGATGTCGTCGCGGCCGGCGCCGGCGCATGCGCTGGTGCCTGACTTCGCGGACGGCTTCTCGGAGGCGACCATCGCCGGCGCGCCCTGGCGCGTATACGCGCTCAGCGACGCGGACGCGCGGGTGCAGGTGCAGGTCGGCCTGCCGCAAGCCGCGTTGCGGGCGGAACTGCGGCGATGGTTCGGCATCAGCCTCGGCAGCGCGCTGCTGCTGTTGGTCTGCATCGGCATCGCGATCTGGCTGGTGATCCACTGGTCGCTGCGGCCGGTGGTGCAGGTCAGCGAGTCGCTCGCCACGCGTGGGCCGCTGGACCTGGCGCCGCTGCCGGAACGCGGGTTGCCCGACGAGTTCACGCCGCTGGTGCGCTCGTTCAACCAGTTGCTGGCGCGGCTGGCGCAAGCGCTGCAGCACGAGCGCCAGTTCCTGGGCGAGGCCGCCCACGAACTGCGAACGCCGCTGGCAGCGTTGCTGGCCCAGTCGCAGGTGCTGCAGCACGCGGGCGACCGCGACGAGGCGCGCGAGGCGCTCGACCATCTGGTCGCCGGGATCGAGCGCACCTCGCGGCTGGCGCAGCAACTGCTCGACGCCGCGCGGGTGGAGGGCGGGGGTGGCATCGCGCGCGCGGCGGACGTCGATTTGGCGCTGATCGTGGGAATGGTCGCCGACGAGTTCGAACTGTTCGCGCTGCGCGCCGGCCAGGCGATCGAGGTCGAAGGCGGGCACGCGCCGGTGCATGGCGACATCGACGACCTTGGAATCCTGGTCCGGAACCTGCTCGACAACGCCTTGCGTCACGGAGGGCCTGGCACGCGCGTGCGACTGGAAACCCGGATCGAGGGCGAGGGGCGCGCGCGGACGGCGATTCTGACCGTTGCCGACGATGGTCCGGGGATCGCCGAGGACGAGCATGAGCGGGTATTCGAGCGGTTCTACCGTGCCGGCACTGGCCACCGCGCGCAGGGCATCGGCATGGGGCTGTCGCTGGTCGAGCGCGTGGTCGCCTCGCATCGGGCGCGTTTGCGTTGCGGCGCCGGACTCGACGGTCGCGGCTTTGGCGTCGAGATCCGGTTGCCTGCCGTCCCCGGCGCCGGTTTTCACAGCGGCCACGACGCGTAGCGCATACGAAAAAAAACAGTCCCGGCCCGTGTGCCGGCTACGCGCCCGGGCTGCAATGCCCGCGGAGGTCCAGGCGCGGTCTGCCAGTAGCTGTGGCGTAGGTCGCTGCGAGAGGCATATTCGAGAACGCTCGATGGCGATGCGCTCTGGTAAGCTAGGCGCATAGATCAATGCACTGGGTGCTCGGAATTCTGCGCCAAGTGCAATCCTGCAATGGGCCCCATCCACGATGTCGGAAATCCGTACCCGCGCGGGCATTGCGCCCACAGAAGGCTTGCGGGAACGCAAGCGCCGCCAGACACAGCAGCGCATCGCCGAGGTCGGTCAGCGGCTGTTCCTCACCCAGGGTTACGACAGCACGACGCTGGACGCGATCGCGGCAGAGGCCGGCATCTCGCGCCGCACCTTCTTCTCGTACTTCAAGTCCAAGGACGACATCATATTTTTCTGGCTGGACACCGACGGGGCGAGCCTGATCGCCAGCCTGCTGAAAACGTCGCCCGACGTGCCGCCGCTCGACGCGGTTCGCGATGTCATGATCAAGCACATTGCGCGGTACACGACCGAGCAGATGATCGCTGTCGACAATCTCATGCTGTCGAGCGAATCGCTGCTTGCGCGCAAGCAGGCGCATTATGCGCAACAGGAACAGGCGCTCTTCAACGCACTGTGCGAGGTCTGGCGGCAGCCCGAACGTCGCGCGTCGCTTCGGATGGTGGCCATGGTGTCCATCGGCGTGATGAAAATCGCGCTTCAGGCATGGCGGGAACAGACCGGCCAGCGCAAGCCTGCCGCCAAGTTCTTGCGCAACGCCTTTGACTGCCTCAAATCCGTACTCTGATCGCGCCCTGAAAACGAATTCGCAGGCACCGGCCGCTGGTCCGCCAATGCTGCATCGTCCCGGCGGAGGCGATTGACCCAGACAGGGGTAGCCACTCCCGCCGCGCTGCCAGTGCGTGAACACCTTCGATCTGCAGCGGATTGGGGGTCCGGTCGCGCACATCGGAGCCCAAGGCGCGATTGCCCGCGTTGCGGCAGTTCGCCCGGCGCCAGGCAGGATGCGAACGTTGGCCTCCCTGGTACCCTCCTGATCTCAAAGTTCGCGCCCAACGGCGCGGTCCAGCGACCAATGGCCGCCCCCCTTGAAGGCCATGAACACTCCGAGGAACAGCATCAGGAACGGGAACTCGATGCCGCGATCGATCCAGGGCCAAGTTGGCCCCAAGGCCACGCAGATCGCGAGCATCTGCACAGTGACCATGGCGGCAATGGCGCGCGTACCGAAACCGATGGCAAGCAGGGCGCCCCCCACGCCTTCGAGCAACGCGACGAACATCGCCAGCGCGGGCGCTGCCGGCAGGTGCAGCGTGTTCTCGATCAGGTTGATTGAACTGGCCATGGGATCGGCCATCGAGCCGTGCGACGTTCGCAGCAGCTTGGGCAGGCCATGGGTGATCAGCACGACGCCAAACACGGCGCGCAACAGGGCATAGGCCAACGGTTCGAGACGTGCATACAGGCCGTGCAGGAAAGGAACGATCAGGTGCGAGCCGGCCTCGGCTGGGCTGATGGCATGGCGCGAGGGAGGCAGCTGCATCGTGTTCTCCGGGAGGCGACGACCAAGGGCCGTCGCGTTGAGGGTCAGGGTGTGGTGTGGCCGAGGTAGGTGTGGCGGATGCGACGCGTGCCTTCAGGTTGCCGATGCGGCGCGCGACGCAGGCCGGACATCGACGAACAGCGGATGCTTGCGGTGGAGCAACATCACGTAGGCAAAGCGCTTCAGGCCGAGCAGCCGATGTGCCGTCCCCATCCGCTTGCGGCTGCTCGAGTTCCTCGATGCGGACGCGATGGCAACGATGGACATGGGATCTCTGGGCGGGTCAGGCTCGGGCGCCGATGCGCAGGGCGCGACGCTGAAGCATGGTGGCGACGCAGGCGGCCGTCGTGCCTATGCCGGCGGCCAGTCCCAGGTCGGCGAATGCGCTCCATGAGGGCGGCTGGTGCGAAGCGAAAAAAGCGACCAGCCCGAGGAAGAAGCAGAGCAGGTTGTTGAACACCGGTAGATGCCGCAACGACAGCACCACGACCGACATGGCGAACACCACCACCGTCAGGGTGGCCGAACCGAGGTGGGGCGTGAGTGCGTGCGTCGCTGCGCCTGCGGCAGTTCCCAGCCCGAGCCCGGTGAACACGCAGGTCAGATTGATCAGCCCTTGGCGAAGATTGACACCCCGCGTGAAGTAGGAGATCCATCCGACGAACATCGCCCAGACCGGAACTTCCAGCACCAGCGCACTGATCGTTGCCGCGACCGTTGCGACGACGGATTCGCCCAGCGTGATCTTGAACTCCGTGGCAACACCGGCGTCATGCGGCACGGGACACCTCCTCGGCTGGCGCAGCGTGATCGTGCGTTGCCGACAGATCGCCGGGCTGGATGCGGCGCAGGAACTTGGCGCGCATGCCGCGCGAGCCGCCGGCGACGATGGCGACCCGTGCGGCAGGGCCGCGGGGGACTGGCTGATGGGTCTGACGGGCGGTGCTGGTCATTTCATGCTCCCGTGGGGCGTCAGGGGGAGGGACGCGGGGTACGGGCATTCTTCTTGTTGTTGCTGGCCAAATAAATCAGCTTGAGTTGGCAACTGAATTCAAGAACGGGCAACAATACGCATGCCGGCGCCGAACGCATCCACGTGCGTTCCGGCTTCTCGCCAGAAAATGCCAGCGCCGCGTGCGAATGATCGGACGCCATGGACTGAGCGGCAGGACCATCGCGGCGTGCGAGCGAAGCCAGTCCTGCATGTCGTCCTCGGCTACCGTCGGAATGCCGGCTGCCGTGAACAGGGAAGCCAGGCAGGGTCGCTGACCGTCGTGCCACGGCGAACCGTGGCGCCCGGCCCGACGGCCGCGATTTTCATGGCGAACAGACTGCATCGGGGCGCGAAGGCGCGCAATGCACGTGCGTGGAAAGCGGCTTTGCTCTTCGGCCGGTCCGAGCTCGGCGCCTGCGAGCGAAGGCGGTAGGTCGAGGAAATCTCGATAAGGCACGCGAGGGGTACAAACCTCCACGGCAAGCTCCGTGATGCCGGGAGGTTGCGCAGGATGGCCCAGGCGCCGACAGGACGCCCAGGGGAGCAGCCCCGTCGGAGAGCGTCGTCGCGTAGAGTCTCCCGGCATCCGGTGCGAACTAACGGACCCGCACGAACTGCGCGCTCACCCGTCCTCCGTCCGGGCGAGTGAACGTTTCGTACATCCGATCACCCTCGACCGTCAGCTGCAGGTCCCGCCTGGTTCGCACGGCGCCCACCCAGTTGGGAAACGTGGCTCCCTCGACGCGGTTGCCGGCGAAACGACCGTGCTCGTCCACCGTGTACGTCCCGAAGAACCCGATGCTGGACGCCATGGCGCGCCTGTTTTCATCGTCGGTGCCGCCGCCCCGGGCGTTCGACGCGAAGCGTGGGGTGTCGCCATCGGTCAGTACCTCGACGAAGTGCATGTCGGTAGTGAAGACCAGCAGGCCTTGGGGATTCTCGCCATAAGGTCGCTGGGTCTTGCCGTCGATCTCCAATGTGGCAGCGACCATGCGCCACGTGCCGGCAACCTGGTTGGGTTCGACAGGGGAGGGCACAGGCTCGCTGGCTCCGACGGCGATGGGAGCCGCAAGCAAAAGCGCGCGCCACCACTTCGTATTCATACCTTGTCCGCCGTCAGCGACAACGACTTCTGCGCCACCAGATCGTCCAGACGGGCGGTCAATGCCTGATGGATGTTCTCGAACGCGGTGCTGCCCAGCGCGATCCGACGCCGCGGTTGCGCCGAATCCGCCACCTGGATCATCGCATCGACCGTGCGCTCGGCGTCGCCCTTGATCTCGAACGCGCCGCTGGAGATGGCGCGGCGCACGTCGCCGGCCGGCGTCGCATCGTAGACCTCCATCGGCGTTGCGTGATCCAGGCCATGGGCGAACCCGGTCGCGGTCGGCCCCGGCTCGGCGATGACGACGTCGATGCCGAACGGCGCCACCTCCTGGGCGACCGCATCGAGAAAGCCCTCGATGCCCCATTTGGTCGCGTGGTAGAGACTGAAGTTGGGATAGGCCACCTGTCCGCCCTCGGACGAGACCTGCACGATCCGGCCGCCGCCCTGCGCGCGCAGATGGGGAAGCGAAGCGCGCACCAGTTGGATCGACGCGGTCAGATTGGTGGCGATCTGGCGTTCGATCTGCGCATCGGTGAGCTCCTCAGCGGCGCCAAACAGCCCGTAACCGGCGTTGCTGACCACCGTATCGATCCGGCCGAACGCAGCGAAGGCGGCATCCACTTCCTGCCGCAGCGCGGCCGTGTCGGCAAGGTCGAAGCACGCGACACGCAGCCTGTCGCCCGCCGTTCGGTGGAGCGCCTCGAACGGCGTCGCCCGTCGCCCGCACGCCACCACCCGGTCGCCCCGCGCCAGCAGTTTCGTGGCCATGGCCAGCCCAAGGCCGGACGACGCGCCTGTGATCAACCATGTCTTCATCGGGCGCTTCCTGTGGGGGGGATGCACACAAGGTAAGGAACCGGGCGACGTATGATAAGTCGCACCAATACGAACAAGCTGGTGATGGAAATTCACCAATGACGGATGTGAGCCTCTCCGATCTGAAAGCATTCGCCCTCGTGGCGCGACACCGTGGCTTCCAGAAGGCGGCCGACGCGCTTGGCGTCTCGCGGTCGTCCCTCAGCCATGCCCTGAAGGGACTCGAGCGCCAACTCGGCGTCCGCCTCCTGCATCGAACCACCCGCAGCGTTGCGGTGACGGCGGACGGCGAGCAACTGTTGCAGCGCCTGGTCCCCCTGTTGCGGGAACTGGACGACGTACTGGATGCGGTCAGCCATGGCCAGGACGAACTGGTCGGCACACTGCGCATCAACGCCAACAGTGGCGGTGCACGCTGGTTGCTCAGGCACGCCGTCCCGATCTTCCACCAGCGTCATCCGCGCGTCGTGCTGGATCTCGTCGCCGAAGGGCAACTGGTGGACATCGTGGGCGAAGGTTTCGATGCCGGCGTGCGCCTGGCCGAGTCGGTCCCGAAGGACATGGTGTCCGTGCCGTTCGGCGGCGACATCCGTTTCGTCGCGGTGGCTGCGCCGGGTTACGTCGAGGCGTTCGGAGCGCCCGCCACGCCAACCGACCTGATGGCCCATCGCTGCATTCGCCAGCGGCTCCCCAGCGGCAAGCGTTATCGATGGGAGTTCGAAAAGGGCACCCAGCAACTCGCTCTGGATGTGCCCGGCATGCTGAGCCTGGACGACAATGACCTGATGGTCGAGGCGGCTGCCGATGGTCTGGGCGTAGCGTTCGTCCCGGAATCGTTCGCTCGGCCAGCCCTGGACAGCGGCGCGCTGGTCCTGCTGCTGGAAGACTGGACCCCGGCGTCGCCTGGCCTGTGCCTCTACTACGCCAGCTATCGCCAGGTGCCTGCGCCGCTGAAGGCATTCATTGCGGTCGTTCGTGAGACGACGCAGAGCCGAGACCAGCCCGGATCACCGACATCGTTCGACTGAGCTTGGCGCCGGCGGCCGCTGGTTCTGAGTGGCGCGTCGATTTGGAAGATTTATCGAGGGTAGGGCGGATGTCCGCTCTTGGCCGGAAACGGATCCACACACTGACAACCTCAAGCAGCCAGCATAAGGTTTGCTCGTAGCAGAAGGATGGCTGGCTTGATCAAACAGGGAGCGTTATCCAAGGATGAATGCGCTAGGGCCTGTCATCAATCGTCAGGATAGGCGATGCTTGTCCACCGCTCCTACTCGATGTGCAACTACCCTCCTGCGATGGCACGACGCTACGCCCTACGAGACGATCAATGGGATCGCATCCGCGATCTGCTTCCCGGCCGAGCCGGCCATGTTGGCGTGACCGCCAAAGACAACCGGCTGTTTGTCGAGGCCGTGCTCTACCGCTATCGAGCCGGTATCCCTTGGCGCGATTTGCCCGAGCGCTTCGGGGACTTCCGCGTGATCCACCTGCGGCATAGCCGCTGGAGTCGATCCGGTGTCTGGCAACGGGTATTCGAAGCCTTGTCGGAGGATGCAGACAATGAGTACGCGATGATCGACAGCACCATCGTCCGGGCGCATCAGCACAGCGCCGGGGCAAAAGGGGGGCGCCGCAAGCCATCGGACGCAGCCGGGGAGGACTGAGCAGCAAGATCCACGTCGTCGTCGATGCACTGGGCAATGCAGTGGCCTTTCATCTGACCGCAGGCCAGGCATCGGATTTGGAAGGGGCGGGTGCGTTGTTGCCGGACCTGTCAGTGGGCGCCTTGCTCGCCGATCGCGCCTACGACGCCAGGGCACGTGTCATCGAGCCGATGCAGCGGCAGGGCGCGCAGATCGTCATTCCCTCCCATCCCACACGCAAGGTACAACGGGACTACGACCGGGCGCTGTACAAGGATCGGCACCTGATCGAGAACTTCTTTGCCAAACGCAAGCAGCACCGCGCCATCGCTACCCGATACGACAAGATCGCCTGCAACTTCCTCGGAGCGATCTACTGGATCGCCTCCGTCATCCTGCTCAATTGATGACACGGCCCTAGCTGGCCGAGCTTCCGCCCTTGGCGATTCCCTCCATCAGCAATAGCACCGCGCGCGACATGACGCTATCCCTTTCTTCGGGCGGAAGGTCCAACGCGACTGCCTGAAGCATCTGGGCGATCCGGCTGATGTCGTCCACGGACAGATCGTCGCGGACGATGCCGGCATTCCGCGCCCGCTCGAGAGGCAGGGCCATGAGCTGGCGCGCCCTGACTTCGAACTCGTGCCACTCCCGTTTCAACGACGGATCGTCCACCAGGTTTCGTACGCCTGAGGCATGCAAGGCCGACAGGAGCCCGATGCGGACCAGGAAAAAGCGGAACGCGGCGCGGTCATCCGTGATGAAGGCGACCTGCGCGATCAACTCATCGAGCCGCCTGCGGACGACCTCGAGCACCAGCATCGAGCGGTCCCGGAAGTTGCGATAGAGCGTACCCCGCCCGATTCCGGCGCTTTCCGCGATGGCTTCCAGCGGCACGTCATAGCCCTGCTGCTCGAACATGTCGGCGGCGACGGCGATCAGCCTGGCTCGCCTTTCCTGCGCATCTTTCCTCATGCTTGACGAACGACCTCCTTCTTCACAATAATCGGACACAGGTGTCCGGTTGATCTTTTGCGTCGCCATTGAAGGCCGCCGCGACCACCAGGGGACCCGATCGACCAGAGGCAGGCGGAGATGCTGCACCAACGGCGGGAACGCCGTTGCGCCATCCCCGCGCTGGCTGCGCGAGCGGGCGTTGCGATCGAGCCTCGGGTCGGCTGTCGTGCCGAGCGTAAAAGGGGGATTTGGAGATGTCGAGACCAACAGGTCGGAAGCGCGCATCCACGCCGATGTGGATGACGGTGCTGCTGCGCACGTTCGCCGTCGTCGTCGGCGCGGCAGGTCTGTTCATGCTTGTCGGGGGCGTGGACCTCGTCCGCTCCGGCGGCAGCGCCTACTATCTGGTCGCCGGCGCGATGATCGCCGCGTCCTCGGTCCTCCTCTTCCTGCGGCGCAGGGAAGGTGCCTGGCTGTACTTCGCCGCGCTTGGACTGACCATCGTCTGGGCGCTGTGGGAGGTCGGCTTCGCCGGCTGGCTGCTCCTTCCGCGGCTTTTGATGCTGACACTTTTCGGTCTTTGGTTATTGCTGCCCTGGTCGCGCCGGGCGTTGCGCGGCAAGGCGACGACGCCGCTCGTCCCGGCGGTCCGGCCGCAATTGGCCATCGGCGGCGGCACGGTGGCGGCCATCGTCCTGGGTGCGCTGGCGCATGCCGCCGTCGGTCCGCAGGAGAACCCCGACCCGCGCTTCCAGACGGGCGCCGGGCTCTTTCCCGAGCATGCCGTCCCGGCGGTCGCTACGGGCTCCAGCGGCGCGGACTGGGCGAACTATGGCGGGGATCCCGGAGGCTCCCGCTACACGGCGCTCGATCAGATCACGCCTTCCAACGTGTCGCAGCTCAAGGTCGCGTGGACCGCGACGCTCGGCACCGTGTCCGCCATGGGCATGGAGGCGACGCCGATCAAGATCGGCGAAACCCTGTACACCTGCAACAACAATGAGGTCTTCGCGCTGGACGCCGCCACCGGTCGGCAACGCTGGACCTATGATGCGTCGCGCGGACACGGCAACGTCTGCCGCGGTGTCGCCTTCTATCGGGGACCGGCGGTGCAGGGCCAGTGCGCGGAGCGTGTCCTGACGGCGACGGCTGCCGCCGAGCTGATCGCGCTCGACGCCGGGACCGGGCAACCCTGCCCCGAATTCGGGGAGAACGGCATCGTCGACCTGCGCGCTGGGCTCAGCGAGGCGCCCAAGGGCTATTACCGGGTGACCTCGGCGCCGACCGTGGTGCGTGGCAAGGTCGTGCTTGGCGGCTGGATCAGCGACGGCCAGTACTGGGGCGAGCCGTCCGGTGTCGTGCGCGCGTTCGACGCCGTGACGGGCCGCCTGGCCTGGGCCTGGGACATGGGGCGTCCCGATCGGTCCGGTCCGCCGCCGCAGGGCGAACATTACACGCCATCGACACCGAATTCCTGGGGACCGATGAGTGTCGACGAAACGGTCGGCGCGGTGTATCTCCCCACCGGGAATGCGACGCCCGACTATTTCGGGGCGCAGCGGCGGCCGTTCGACGACCGTTTCTCCAGTTCGGTCGTCGCACTCGACGCGGAAACCGGCAAGCTGCGCTGGTCCTTCCAGACCGTGCATCACGATCTGTGGGACCGGGACGTCGCCTCGCAGCCCTCGCTCGTCGATCTGACGATCGGTGGAGCCCTGCGGCACGCGTTGATCCAGCCGACCAAGCAGGGCGACATCTACGTGCTTGACCGCCTTACCGGTCAACCCCTCTTCCCCGTCACCGAAGTGCCGATGCCGAGCCGTGGCGGTGTGCCGGAAGAGCGGCCGGCACCCACCCAGCCGCTTTCGAATGCGTTGCCCTCGTTCCGGGGTCCCCGGCTTCGCGAGATCGACATGTGGGGAGTGACTCCGCTCGATCAGCTGTATTGCCGGATCGAGTACAGCAAGGCGCGCTACGACAGCGACTACACCCATCCGGGCCTTGCTCCCTCGATCCTTTATCCGAGTTCGTTCGGCGCGATCAACTGGGGCAGCGTCTCGGTCGACAAGGCGCACGGGGTGATGTTCGTCAACTCCAACCGCCTCGGCAGTTACCTGAGCCTGATCACGAGGGCGGAAGCTGATCGCAGGGGACTCAAGCCGCAAGGGGATTGGGGGAAGGCCGCCGAGGTCGGTGACGGTGTCCCCCAGAAGAACACGCCCTACGGCCTTGCGATCAAGTTCTGGCTGACGCCGATCGGCGCCCCCTGCAATGCACCACCCTATGGCCATCTCAGCGCCGTCGATCTGAACACCGGAAAGCTCATCTGGACGCGGAATTTCGGCACCGCGAAGGGCAGTGCGCCCCTGGGCCTGCCGCAGCCGCTCGCCCTCCCGCTGGGTGCGCTGAACCACGGCGGATCGGTCGCGACGAGTACCGGCCTGCTGTTCATCGGCGCGGCCAAGGACGGCTACATCCGGGCATATGACAGCCGCACGGGCAAAGAACTGTGGCGAGACAGCCTTCCGGGTGGCGGGCAGGCCACCCCAGCCGTCTATTCGGTCGGAGGACGGGAATATCTCGTGATCTCGGCCGGGGGCACGCCCGCCTTGCAGTCGAAGCTGGGCACCACGGTGGTCGCCTACGCGCTGCCGCCGTCGGGACGTTGAATGCGGCTCCCGCCATCGGCGGGTGCTGTCAGGCCTAATTCCGCCTCGTCTCTGACAGTGGCGGTTGTGGCTTTGTGACGCGGGGATCAGACGAGGGTCGCCACTCGACCAGGGTGGCCGAGTGACGTTCGCGGTAAGTCTGGCGGTCGACCAGATGGCGTTCGAAGTTGAAGTGGTTGTGGACGTCGGCATGGACCGACGTCGTCGTATGTCAAGAGGGGAATCCGGCGCGCGTTCCAGCTCGCACAGTTGGGGATGCGCAGGTGCGTACACAGGCATTTTCATCTTCCGGGGATTGACTAGCATGCAAAACGCAACCCAGTTCGCCCGCTTCACCGCCCTGGCCGTCGGTATCGTCGGCGCCATGACCATCGGCCAGGCCCACGGCGGCGCGTTCCAGCTCAACGAAAACAGCGCCAAGGGCCTGGGCCGTGCGTTCGCCGGCTCCGGCAGCGCCCAGGGCGATGGCTCGATCATCGCCGTGAACCCGGCCGGCATGCGCCAGCTCGACGGCACGGTGTTCCAGGCCGACGTCAGCGCGATCCAGCTCTCGCTCAAGTACCAGGGGGACGGCGGCACCTACGCCACCGGCGCGCCGATCTCCGGCGGCCGCGGCGGCGACGCGGGCACGATCGGGCCGGTCCCGGCGGTGTACTTCCATGTGCCGTTCGGCGAGAACAACAACATGCACTTCGGCACCTCGCTGACCATGCCGTTCGGCACCAGGACCAAATACGACCGCGACTGGGTCGGCCGCTACAGCGGCGTCAAGACCGAGTTGCGGGCGATCGACCTGAACTCCGCCTTCTCCTACGACGTCAACCCGTACGTGTCCTTCGGCGCGTCCTTGTTCGCCGAGCGCCTGGACATCGACCTGACCACCGCGATCGACTTCGGCACCATCCTGGCCTCGCTTCGCGCGCCGGGCTTCGCGCCGGGCAGCGCCGACGGCTTCTTGCGCATCAAGGGCGACAACACCGAGGTCGGCTTCACTCTCGGCGGCCTGTTCAGCATCGACGAGAACACCCACATCGGCTTCAGCTACCGCTCGCAGGTCGAGCACAAGATCACCGTCGACGCCGACTTCACCGTGCCGGACACTGCCGCCACCGTGCTGGGCGTCGCCGCGCCGGGTATCTTCGTCGACACCAAGGGCCGCGCCACGGTCACGCTGCCAGCCAGCGCCGCCGCCAGCTTCACCCACAACATCAACGCGCAGTGGACGGTGATGGCCGACGTCAGCCGCACCGCTTGGAGCAAGTTCGACAGGGACTACGTCGATACCACCTTCGTCTCGGTGGGCGCGGACTATCGCGTGAGCGACACGTTGACCCTGCGCGGCGGCCTGGCCCACGACCAGACCCCGACCACGGACCAGCACCTCGACGTGCGCGGGCCGGACGCGAGCCGCATGTGGGCCTCGCTGGGGCTGAGCTGGCGTCCGTCCGAGCAGGCCGAGTACAGCGTCGGCTACACCCACCTGTTCACCAGCGATCCGGCCGGCGACACCACCAGCGTCACCGGCAACCGTCTGGTCGGCGACTACCACCTGAACATCAACGTGCTGGGGGCCTCGGTCAACTACAAATTCTGATCGAGCGCTTGCACGCGGTTACCTGAAATCCGTTGTCTGACATCCCGGATGGTTCTTGACAATTTCTTTCCAAGGTAAAGATCATGACCAATTCCATACTGCGTTCTCCGGCCGCGCGCGACACCTTCATCGATCGCGCGACCACATCGCTTTTATCAAAGCAGGATGCCAGTGGCCTGTTTGAAGGAGAGGTTGTCTGGTGCCCGGCTATCACGGCTCAGGTCGTGATTGTGAAAGTCGCAATAGACATGGGGGTGGAGCCGGACAGCCGGGTGGATATTCTAAAATACTTTGCCGCTACGCGCTTGCCCGACGGTGGGTGGGGTTTTCATCCCGAGAGTCACTCTTACTTATACGTCACAGTCTTGGTTTACGTGGCGATGCGTCTGCTGGGGGTGGAGGACGAGGATCCCCAATTGGCTCCCACCCGGGCCTTCTTGGCGGCGAAAAGGGACGAAACGTGGGGAATACCGAGCATAGGAAAATTTTGGTTGTCGCTCATAGGGGTGTATGACAGGCGGGATCTTCACCCGCTTCCGCCAGAGATCTTCCTGGTTCCGAAAGCCTGGCCATTCTCGCCATATCGGTTTTATTGCCATGTGAGATATTCGTATATTGCGATGGCCTACCTTTGGGGGCGGGGGTATACGTTCGACATAGGTCCTCTCGCCAAAGAATTGCGTCATGCCATCTTCGGAACCGATCAGCGCGGGGCGAGCGCAACGCAACGTCACGCTCTTGCTGCATCAGATGCATATGTGCGACCTGGCTACATTCTCCGTGCTTCGTACGAAGTTTCCCGGTTCGTGGAGCGTTGGCGGCATCTCGTGCCAGGCAGCAGGTGGGTCCGTGCCCGAGCTCTTGAACGATGCCGCGCCGCCATTCTCTCCGAGCAGCGAGCGACAGGCTTTCAAGCACTGTCCCCGGTGAACGGGCTGTTGAATACGCTTGCCCTATGGTTCGATGATCCGGGAAGTGACGTGGCCAAACGAAGCTTGGCTGGACTAGAAGCGTGGGCCTGGCGGGACGACTCGGAGGGAATGCGTTATGCTGGCGCTCGATCAGGCGTCTGGGATACGGCATTCGCGCTTCAAGCCCTGTGCGCGCAGCGACTAGATTCGCCTGGGGTCACGGCGAAGATCTTGCATGCTGCGCGGCGCCTTCAATCACTGCAAAATCGTGTGCCTCTGGAAGGAGACGTACTGCACCGGGATCAGATCCAGGGTGGCTGGTGTTTTGGCGATAATGATCATCGCTGGCCGGTTGCGGATTGCACCGCTGAGTCAGTCACCGCTCTTTGTGCTGTGCGGCAGCGATTGCCCGATGCCGTCACGAGCGATACAGATCAACTGGAAGCCGCCGCACGTTTTATTCTCGAGCGCCAGAACGCTGACGGCGGCTTCGCCTCATATGAGCGGGGGCGGGGTGGTGGGTTTCTCGAGCGCCTGAACCCGTCCGAAATGTATGGCCAGTGCATGACGGATAGCTCCTATGTCGAATGCACTGGCTCCTGCCTGCAAGCACTGGCAGAAGTCGCAGCGCTAATTCATGACACCGGGCTCCGCGATCGAATAGCGGGGGCGATACAACGGGGGCGTCGCTTTCTACTTGGGCGGCAGTCCGATGATGGATCCTGGTCGGGGTTCTGGGGGATAAACCGGGTGTACGGTACCCTCTTTGCGTTGCGAGGCCTGCGCGCCATTGGCTGCACCAGTTCGCACCCGGCACTCCGCCGAGCCGCCTCCTGGTTGAGGTCGATTCAACGAAGCGATGGTGCTTGGGGAGAACATTTCTCGGGTTGCCTGTCGGACACGTATGTCCCAAGCCTGCACGGGCGCATCCCCAGTACTGCATGGGCAATGTTGGCCCTGCTCACGGCGACGGACGAGGCTGACACCAGCCTGGATCGCGCCGCCGCCTGGCTGATTGCCAGGCAGGAATCAGACGGGGGCTGGCCGCATGACGGAGTGAATGGCGCGTTCTTCGGAACTGCCATGCTCGACTACAGGCTGTATAACAGCATCTTCCCGCTTTGGGCGCTGGCCGAACTTGAGCAGCGTCGGGAGAGATCCCGTGATTGACGTCGCCGTCGCCGGAGCAGGCGTTTCTGGAATCGCTGCGGGTAGCGAACATCCGCGATTTTCGGCTGGAAGGTGCTTGATTGCCGGTCCTGGCTAGACCAAGACAGGTGCCGAAGAAGCGGTTCGCCCCGCCGACGAAACGCTCTATGGCCTGGCTGCCACGCTCTGGGGGCGCAACCTGAAAAAGCGCTCGGGATGTGCGTGTTCACGCGGACGGTTTCAGGCATCGATCCACGGCACAAGGGTCGTCTTGGATATTCGTCAACATCGTAGATGTTCAAACGCGGCATCGTATGTGGACGGATTATGTTAGCGGCTCTTGCGTTTATTCCAAGGAAATATCGGGCGTCGGCATTGTCCATGCCAAGTAGAGGCGAGCCGGACGCGCTCGGGAGAGTGGCATGACTGCGGCGGTCGAAACGATCCGCGTGGCGGCGAACGGCCTCGACTTCGAGGTCGACCAGATGGGCAACGGCGAGAAGCTCGCCCTGCTGTTGCACGGCTTCCCGGAGTCGAAATACTCTTGGCGGGCCCAAATGCCCCTCTTCGCGGCGCGCGGCTATACGGCTTGGGCACCCAACACGCGCGGCTATGGCAACACCACGAGGCCAAAGGAAAAGGCCGCCTATACGGTCGACCATCTCATGGCCGACGTTGCCGGCCTGATCGATGCGGCCCGGGCGCGCGGCATCACCGGTCCGGTGACGCTGGTCGCCCATGACTGGGGCGGCATCGTCGCCTGGACTTTCGCGATCGAAAGGGTGCGGCCCCTCGAACGCTGCGTCATCCTGAACATCCCCCATCCCGTCCTGATGAGCCGGGACCTGCGCTCCTGGCGGCAGCTTCACCGCTCCTGGTACATGTTCTTCTTCCAGATCCCCTGGCTGCCCGAGTTGCTGCTGGGAGCCAGGCGGGCCGAGGCGATCGGCCGGGCCTTCCGCGACACGGCGGTGGACAAGAGCCGCTTTCCCGACAGCGTGCTGGACGAATACCGCCGCAACGCCTCCAGGCCGGGCGCCCTGACGGCCATGTTGAACTACTACCGGGCCAATGTCTTCAACCGGAAGAACCGCACCCGCTGGAGCACGGCGCCGGTGCTGGAGACCCCCACCTTGATGATCTGGGGCGAAGAAGACACGGCCCTGGGCAAGGAACTGACCACCGATACGCACACATTGGTTCGCGACCTCACCCTGCGCTACCTGCCGCGCGTCTCCCACTGGGTGCAGCAGGAGGCGCCGGAAACGGTGAACGCCATGGTCGAGGCCTGGCTGGACGGCCGCCCCGTGCCCGAGGCGGCTTGATGTCGCCCGTCTCGTCCATTCGGGGGGAGGCGCCCGCCGTCGCAGCGTCATAGCCTTCCGGATAAGTACCGCAGAAGCCGTGATCCAGCGCCTCGCCACGCTGGAGGACATCGAACCCGCTTTAAGCGAAGGCTGATCGCCGATGCTGCGTCGGCGTGCGGCTCGTCACGCGGCGGAACGCCCTGCACTGGATTCCGGTCGAGGGCGTGCATGAATTGCCCTTGATCCGGGCGTTGGTCGGGCAGGGACGAGGGTTCGTCAAGCCGTTGCGGTATGACGCGGCGCTGGCTGGCGGTTTCCCGAATGCGTTGCTGCTCGATGCCGGCTGGGAGAGCGTGTTCCCGGTCGGTCCGATTGTCCTACGGGTCAGGGCGATAGAAACGCAGTGCGTTGGACGCGAACAGCGCGTCGCGTTCGTGATGAGAGAACTGTGAGCAGATCGACAGGTAAGCCGACAAGACGCGATCGGCACTGGCATGGAGGCGATCCGTGGGAAGATCGCTCGCAAACATGCAGCGATCCACGCCAAACGCGTCGATGGCCTCGAGGATCAGTGGACGGATGCTTTCCGCCGTCCAGACGTGATCCATGATCCCGAATCCTGACAGTTTGCAGACGACGTTGGGACGCGCGGCCAGCAGGCGCATGCCGTCGCGCCAGGTGCGCAGGCCCGCATTGTCGCCCTTGATCGGCATGCCCGCATGGTTGAGTGCGATCTGGACATCGGGATGCCTCGCCGCCAGGGCGGCTGCCTCCGCCATCTGCCCGGGGTAAATCTGCAGGTCGAGCGAGAGCCCGTAGGAGGCCAGCAGGGCGACCCCGCGGCGCCAGGCGGCGTCCTGCAGAAGATCCGCCGACGTGTAGGAGTAGTGGGGGTCCGGATGCCAGTTGGCGATGTGACGAATCCCGCGCACATGCGGGTGCTCGCAGTGCAGCGCGAGTCTCCGTTCCAGGTCGGTTGCATTCAGTGGCGCGAACGCCACCAGCGCGAACGGCAGCCCCATGCCCGACAGGGAAGTTTCAAGCCAACGGGTTTCCGCCAATGCATCGTCAGGATGCGCGCCCGCCTCGACATGCACCAATCCGCCGACGGGCCAGGCATCGAGCTCGCGCAGATAGTCGCCGATCCGGTAAGTGCTGGCGATGGGCGAGACGTCGCCGTTGACGCCTTGATCCGAGAACGGCGGTGACAGCCAGGGGTAGCGCAGATGATCCAGATCCCACAGATGCATGTGGGCATCGACGAAGCGAGCAGGTTTTGACATGAGCAAACGCCTACTGCAGGTTCACGAACAGCCCGCCGTCGGCGAGCACTGCCGCGCCGGTCACGTAGCGGGCCATGTCCGAGGCCAGGAACACCACGACCGAAGCGATATCGTCCGGCCGGCCGAGGCGTCCCAACGGAATGCGCCCTTCCATGGAGTGGCGTTTATCCGGATCGGCCAAATCGTCCTTGTTGATGTCGGTGGCGACCGTGCCGGGCATGACCGAGTTGCAGCGGATGCCGTGCCTGCCCAGGGCGATGGCGCAGGATTGCATCAGGCTGTGGACACCCGCCTTGGTGGGGGTGTAATGCGTTTGCATCTCGCCACCGACCAGGGCGCTGATCGAACTGATCGCCACGATCGCACCGCCCTGGCCCTGTTCGGTCATTCGGCGCGCGGCGGCTTGGACCATGTAGTAGCTACCCAGCAGGTTGACCTCGGTGGTGCGCTTGAGCAGGTCCGCGGGCATGTCCAGAAAGCTGTGGAACGGGCAGATCCCGGCATTGCTCACCAACACGTCGATCCGACCGAACGCTGCCACGGCGGCCTGAATGAAGCGCGGGGCCGCCGCCGGGTCGGCGACATCGTCGTCCACCACGATGGCGCGCCGACCGAGATGCTCGATCTCCGCCACGACTTCGGCCGCCATTTCCGCATCACGCCAGGCATTGATTGCCACGTTCGCGCCCTGGCGCGCGCACTCGATGGCGGTAGCGCGGCCGATGCCGCGCGATGCGCCGGTGATCACTACGACTTTGTCTTCAAGCAGACCCATTTGTTCCCCTCCCGGGACCGATGCGTCGAAGCGGACGTGCTGATTCAAGGGGGCGCGGCCTTGCCGCCCCGGTCAGTCCAGCCCAGCTCGCGACTGATGTTGGTGGTGACGTTCTGGACCAGCGGCACCAATGCCTGCATGCGCGCATCGTCCATGTACTGGGCCGCGCTGGCGACGCTGATGGCGGCAACGATGCGGCCGCCGGCATCGCGGATCGGCGCGGCCACGCAGCGGATCTGGTCTTCGTTCTCCTCCAGGTCGAAGGCATAGCCATGGCCAGCGTAGCCACGCATGCGCTCCAGCCATACCGCCAGATGGCGGGCGTCGTTGTCCTGGCCGCTGTCCTGGGCGTACAGCGTGCGCCACTGCGCCTCGTCGAAGTCCAGGACGAGGGCCTTGCCCAAGCCGGTGGAGGCGATCGGATGGCGCTCGCCAATCCGCGAGCCGACCACCACGCGCCTGCGCCCCTCGACCTTGTCCAGATACAGCGCCATGTCGTCATCGAGGATGCCCAGGTGCACCGTGTCCTCGGTCTGCTGCGCCAACTCTTCCAGGTATGGCCGAGCGATGCGCGGCAGGTGCAACTGCTGGCTGGCGCAGTGGCCCAACTCCAGCAGCTTGGAGCCGAGGTTGTAGCCCTCGCGCTGGCGGAACGCCAGGTAGCGACGATCCACCAGCGCCGAGGCCAGTCGGTGGGTCGTGCTGCGGCTCAGACCAAGCTTCAGCGACAGCTCGGCCAAGCCCAGCGGGCCGTTTTCCAGCGCCTCCAGTACGTCCAGGCCGCGCAGCAGGGTCTGGGCCCCGCCGCTGGCCTTGCCGGTGTCTGGATCGAGGTCCTGGTCGGAAATTGCTGCACTGCGAGTTGACACCTTCTTTCCCATTTTCTAGTTTCCATTCCCACGATACGGGATGACTGAGCGTTGAGCAACGGATTCCCTGGCAACGATGGTAGCCGAATTGAGTGGTATCCCGAAATATGGGATGCGATTGCGACACTACGGAGAAGACATCGCGTGGCAATGCCCAAGATCAAGCAAGTGCGTGCTTTCGTCGTGCGGGGCGGGGGCGCGGACTATCACGACCAGGCCGACGGCCACTGGATCGACGACCACATCGCCACCCCGATGGCCAAGTATCCGGAATACCGCCAGAGCCGGCGCAGCTTCGGGATCAACGTCCTGGGCACGCTGGTGGTGGAGATCGAGGCCGACAATGGTGTGGTCGGCTTTGCGGTGACCACTGGCGGGGAGCCGGCCGCCTACATCGTCGAGAAGCACCTGGCGCGCTTCCTGGAAGGGCGCGACCCGCGCGAAGTGGAGAAGATCTGGGACCAGATGTACTTCTCCACCCAGTATTACGGGCGCAAGGGCCTGGTGATCAACGCGATCTCCGGCGTGGATCTGGCGCTGTGGGACCTGCTGGGCCGGCTGCGGCAGGAGCCCGTGTACGCGATGCTTGGAGGGGCGGTGCGTGACGAGCTGGTGTTCTACGCCACCGGCGCGCGTCCGGACCTGGCCAAACAGATGGGCTTCATCGGCGGCAAGATGCCGCTGCACCACGGCCCGGCCGAGGGAGAAGAGGGGCTGCGCAAGAACATCGCCGAACTGGCGCAGATGCGCGAGCGCTGCGGCGAGGATTTCTGGCTGATGTTCGACTGCTGGATGGCGCTGGACGTGAACTACGCCACCCGCCTGGCGCACGCCGCACGCGAACACGGGCTGAAATGGATCGAAGAGTGCCTGAGTCCCGACGACTACTGGGGCTACCGTGAACTGAAGAAGCGGGCGCCGCCGGGGATGCTGGTCACCACCGGCGAGCACGAGGCCACCCGCTGGGGCTTTCGCATGCTGCTGGAAATGGAGTGCTGCGACATCATCCAGCCGGACGTCGGCTGGTGCGGCGGCCTGACCGAGCTGATCAAGATCTCCGACCTGGCCGACGCCAAGGGCGTGCTGACCATCCCGCACGGCTCCTCGGTCTACAGCTACCACTTCGTCGTCACCCGCCACAACAGCCCATTCGCCGAGTTCTTGATGATGGCGCCGAAGGCCGACACGGTGGTGCCGATGTTCGACCCGCAGTTGATTGGCGAGCCGGTGCCGGTGAACGGGCGGCTCAAGTTGCCGGACCTGCCCGGCTTTGGTGTCGAGCTCAATCGCGAACTGCCCTTGCATCGCCCCTATCCGCGCTAAGACGCGCGCACAACCCGAGAAACGCCCATGAAACTGCTGCGATACGGTCCAGCGGGCCAGGAGAGGCCTGGCCTGCTGGATGCCCAAGGACGCATTCGTGATCTGTCCGCCCATCTGCCGGATCTGACCGGGCCGGCGCTGGCGCCGGCCCGGCTGGCTGCGCTGGCCTCGATCGACCCGGAGAGCCTGCCGCTGGTGGAGGGGCGTCCGCGCTACGGCGTGCCGGTGGCCGGGGTGCGCAAGTTCATCGCCATCGGCTTGAACTTTGCCGACCACGCCGCCGAGTCGAATTTGCCCATCCCCTCCGAACCGGTGGTCTTCACCAAGGCGGTCTCTTGCCTGATCGGGGCCAACGACACGGTGATGCTGCCGCGTGATTCGCAGAAGTCGGACTGGGAAGTGGAGTTGGGGGTGGTGATCGGCAGCACCGCCTCCTATGTGGACAAGGAACGGGCCCTGGAGCATGTGGCCGGCTACGTGCTGGTCAACGACGTGTCCGAGCGCGCCTTCCAGATCGAGCGCGGCGGCACCTGGGACAAGGGCAAGGGCTGCGACACCTTCGGCCCGGTGGGGCCCTGGCTGGTGACCGCCGACGAGATCGGTGATCCGCAGCAACTGGACATGTGGCTGGACATCAATGGTCAACGCATGCAGTCCGGCAACAGCCGCACGATGATCTTCGGCATCGCCGAGATCGTCTCCTACGTCAGCCAGTTCATCACCTTGGAGCCGGGCGACATCATCACCACCGGCACGCCGCCGGGCGTGGGCATGGGCCAGAAGCCCGAGCCCGTCTATCTCAAGCCTGGCGATGTCATCACCTTGGGCATCGAGAAGCTGGGGCAACAGCGCCAGGACGTGATTGCGTGGCAACGGCGCACGGAGGTGGCGGCATGAGCGTGCATCGCGAGCGGTTCCAGGGGCGCCGGGCGGTTGTGACGGGGGGCGCTTCCGGGCTGGGCCTGGCGGTGGCAAGCCGGATCATCGCCGAAGGTGGGCAGGTCGCGCTGTGGGATCTGGACGCGCAGCGTCTGGAGCAGGCCGGGGCCGATATCGGCGCCGCGCACGTGGTCGCCCTGGATGTCGCCGACCCGGCCGCGGTGGCGGCGGCGGCGAAGGACTCGCTGGCGGCGCTGGGCGGGGTGGACATCCTGGTCGCCTCGGCCGGCATCACCGGCGCCACCGTGCCTGTGACCGAATTCCCGATCGACAGCTGGAAGCGGGTCATCGACATCAACTTGAACGGCCTGTTCTATTGCGCCCGCGCACTGGCCCCGGCGATGCAGGCGCAGGGCTATGGCCGGATCATCAACGTCTCTTCGGTGGCCGGCAAGGAAGGCAATCCCAATGCGTCGGCCTACTCGGCGTCCAAGGCCGGGGTGCTCGGCTTCACCAAGTCCCTGGGCAAGGAGCTGGCCACCCACGGCGTGATCGTCAACGCGGTGACGCCGGCCACCTTCAACAGCCCGATCCTGGATCAGCTGCCGCAAAGCCAGATCGACTACATGCGCTCGCGCATCCCGATGGGCCGGCTCGGCGAGGCCGAAGAGATCGCCGCGCTGATCTGCTGGCTGGCGAGCGAGGAATGCAGCTTCTCCACCGCCGCGACATTCGATGTCTCCGGCGGACGTACGACGTACTGAGCATCGCATCCGTATTACGCCGGCGCGGAACGCGTGCCGGCCGACCGCGCAACCCGCGGCATTTCGCCGCTGATCACAAGCAACGACAGGCGCCTTGGGAGGGGCATTGTCATGCAGCCGAACGCTCTTCAAACCGATACCGTTCGTCCCGCGCCGGCGACTGGCCGGCTTTCGTTGAATCGCATCTCAGCGGCGGTTCTGCTCGCCCTCAGCGTGCCCGCCCTGGCCATGGCGCAGGAACCGCAGGACACCGCGAGCGGCACGGACGCCGAGACCGCCGCAGCGCCATCGCAGCCGACCAGGCAGGGCGTCGCCACGCTCGATAGCATCCAGGTGACCGCCAACCGTCGCGTCGAATCCGTGCGCGATGTGCCCATGTCGATCGATGTGGTCAACAGCGAGGATATCTACCGGGACAACTTGCTGGACGCCAAGGACATCACCAAGCTGGCGCCCGGCTTGGAGATGACCAACAACGACGGTCGTCAGAACATCGCCTCGCTGCGGGGGGTTTCTTTCAACCCCGACACCGGTGTGTCGGTGGCGGCGGTGGGCATGTACGTCAACGACGTGGCGGTGGATGCCAACGTGGCCTTCAATGCCCTGTACGATCTGAGCCAGATCGAGGTGCTGCGTGGTCCGCAGGGGACGCTGCGCGGGCAGATGACGCCGGCCGGTGCGATCACCATGACCACGACCAAGGCGGACCTGGGAGCGGTCGGCGGCGAGATACAGACAACGTTCGACAACAAGGGGGGGCGCAATTATCGCGGCGCCTTCAACCTGCCGCTGATCCAGGACCGCCTGGCGCTGCGCTTTGCCGGGGTCAACGACGAAAACGAAGGCAACCACGTCTACGACATCACCAACGGTCGCCGCTCGCACAACGACACCGACAGTTACCGCGTCAGTTTGGGCTGGGCGGTGACCGATGCCCTGAAGATCGACGTGATGACGCAGAAGCTCAAGGTCGACTCGGTCAAGAACAAGCAGGTGATCGGTGACGGGGTGGTGACGCCCTTCAGCCTGGGCCGGGATGCACGCCGGATCGACATGGATGATCTGTATGGCGTGACCGACGCGAGCGATCGCTACAAGACCGATTCCCGGCTGACCACGCTCAATGCGACCTACGACATCGATGAGCGGCATTCGCTCAGCTTCGTCGCCAGTTACCAGGATTACGACCTCGACCAAGGCTTCGATCGCGATATCGGCAATATCCTGCCGGACACGGTGATTTGGCAGCAAACCGACACCTCGGTCAAACAGAAGAGCGCTGAACTCGTGCTCAGCTCCAGCGCCAACGACTATTGGAGCTACACCGCAGGCCTGTACTACTCCAAGATCGACGCGCAAAGCAACGTGGATGTGGCCTCCAGCGTGCAGATCGGCGCGCCCGGAGGTTCGACCAGCAAGGCGGTCTTCAGCCGCCAGACCATCCGCTTCAACGACAAGTGGTCCTTCGACTTCGGCTTCCGGTATTCCGAGCTGACGTCGGATCGGCAGAGCAACCTCACCTATTCCGGATACGATCTGGGGCCGACGGTGCCGGACAAGTACGCGCGCGTCGTCGACAAGCCGTTGACCTGGGGATTGAGCCTGCGCAGTCGGTTTACCGACCAGACCAGCGGTTACGTATCGCTGGCCCATTCTTTCCGTCCTGGCACCTATCAGGTGGCGATATTCAATCCGATCTCCGCGGATCTGCTTTACAAGGGGCCGGAGAAGTCCGACACGCTGGAAATCGGCAGCAAGAGCCTGTTCAACGACGGCAAGCTGTCGTTGAACATGGCCGCCTTCGGCCAGCGCTACAAGGGCTTCATCGATCTGATCAGCGAGGTCTCCTACCAGTACGTCAGCCCCTTCACCGGCGAAACGCTGCGCGATGTCAGTCCGCTCAACTCCTCCGGCGACGCCGACGTGTACGGTATCGAGTCGCAGTTGGCCGCGCGCTTCACCCCGAACTGGGACGTCAATGCCAGCGTGAGCTGGGTGAAGAGCCGCTACACCTCCGGGCAGGCGCCGTGCGACGACTCCAATGGCGATGGGGTGCCCGACAGCGATGGCCCCTCGCGGATTCCAGCCGGTCAGCAGGTTGCCTTCTGCCCGCTGCGCGGGGCGATCGCCAATGTCTCGCCCTTCTCGGCCACGATCGATAGCGAATACCGTTTCGATGCCGATCGCGTGCAGCCTTACATCGGGGCACGCGTGAACTTCCGAGCGGGCTACCACTCGGACAAGTCGCTGTACGACTACTCGTCATTCACCAACGTGTCGCTGTACGCGGGTGTGCGCAGCTACAGCGGCAGCTGGGAGGTGGGCCTGTTCGTCAAGAATGCGCTCGACCAGCGCCGGATCACCAACTACAGCCCGACCAACATGCGTACCGCGGTCGGCTCGCTCGGCCTGTTCGACGCAGGCTACCGGGAAATCGTCGGCACCGTGCCGCGTACTGTCGGCCTGACCGCCCGCTATTCCTTCTGACGGATCTCCAGCATGCAAGCTACCTCGCACGATATCCCGGCGCCTGCCGTCCCATCGCTTGAGCAACCCCTGGTGCCCCTGAAGGCGGGATTCCTGAGCGTCTACACCTTCGCCTCGTTCGCGGTCTGGGTGGCCTTGATCACTCCGATCGCGGTCACCCTGGCCATGCAGGTGCAGCGTCTGGATCCAGCCGGCAAGGCGGGGAGCCTGGCTCTGGCGACCAGCCTGGGGGCGCTGTGCAACATGCTGGTCGGCCCGGTGGTGGGCCTGTTGTCGGATCGCACCACGCTGCGGATGGGCAAGCGCCGACCGTGGATGATCGCCGGCGTTTGTGGCGGCTTCCTCGGCTTGCTGGTGGTCGCCAGCGCCACCTCGATTCCGATGGTGGTGATGGGCTGGTGCCTGACCCAGAGCATGTTCGCGGTGTCCGGGGCGGCGATCGGCGCGATCATGCCGGACATGGTGCCCGAATCGCAGCGCGGCAAGCTGTCGGGGTTGATCGGCATGTCCCAGCAGATCGGCGTGGCCACCGGCATCACCATCACCCAGCTCGTGCAGGGACACTTGTTCTACGCGTTCATGATCCCGGCCACGTTGGGCGTGATTGGCGTGCTGTGGCTGGTGTGGATGCTGCCGGACCGCCCGGCCGACCACTTGCGTCGGCCGCCGCTGGACTTCGCGGCGCTGCTGAAAAGCTTCTGGGTCAATCCGTGCCGGTATCCGGACTTCGGGTGGGCGTGGCTGGGACGCTTCCTGATGGGCATGGGGTTCGCGATCATGGCCAACTATTCGGTGTACTACCTGACCGACAAGCTGGGCTACCGGGTGGAGGAGGTGCCCAAGCTCATGCTCATCGGCAGCGCCATCGGCATCGTGGCCACCACGGCGGCGGCGATCATCGGCGGGATCCTGTCCGATCGGCTCGGGCGGCGCAAGTTGTTCGTGGTGCTGTCGGCGCTGATGTATGCGATCGGGATGGCCGGTATCGCCAGTGCGCACAATTTCCCGACGTACCTGGCCTGGTCGATCCTGACCGGGGTCGCGATCGGCATGTACAGCGCAATCGATCTGGCGTTGGTGACGCAGGTATTGCCGAATCCCGACAATCGCGCCAAGGACATGGGCGTGTTCAACATCGCCTCGGTCCTGCCGCAATCCATCGCACCGGCACTGGCGCCGCTGTTCCTGGCGATCGGAGGGCCCAACAACTATGTGGCGCTGTATCTCGTCGCCGGCGCCTTCGGGTTGCTCGGCGCCCTGGCGACCCTGCCGATCCGGCGCGTGCGCTGACCCTTCTCCTGGAGACCCTTGCCCCGTGACCGCTTCCTGCATCCCCTGCGACCTGCGCGCCGATCACCTCGTTCCTGCGTTCGGGATCGGTAATGCCACGCCAACGCTGAGCTGGAGAACCCGCACCGAGATTCCCGGCTGGCGCCAGGCCGGCTACCAGATCGAGTTGTGCCGCGGCGACGCGCGGGCGTTGAGCGAAGAGATCCCATCGCCGGAGTCGGCGTACGTGGCCTGGCCGTTTCCCCCCTTGCATTCGCGCGAACAGGTCCAGGTCCGGGTCCGGGTCCGGGGAGAGGACGGCAGTACCAGCGAGTGGAGCGAGCCGTTGACGATCGAGGCAGGGCTGCTCGACGCGGCAACCGACTGGAGTGCGGCCTTCATCACGCCGGACTGGGAGCAGGATACCTCCGTCTCCCAACCCAGCCCGCTGCTGCGTCGCGAGTTCGACGTGGCTCCCGGGCTGGTGCGGGCGCGCCTCTATCTGACGGCCTGCGGCTGTTACGAAGCCTTCCTCAACGGGCAGCGGATCGGTGAGGAGGTGCTCGCGCCGGGCTGGACCTCGTATCGGCACCGACTTCGCTACCTCAGCCACGACGTCACCAGCTTGCTGATGCCGGGACGCAATGCGCTCGGCGCGGTGCTGGGGGATGGCTGGTTCGCCGGGCGCCTGGGGTTTGGTCAGGGCACGCGCAATCAATGGGGTGAGCGGTTGGCGCTGCTGGCGCAACTGGAACTGGTCTATGCCGACGGACACGTCGAGCGGGTGGTCAGTGACGCGCACTGGCGGGCCGCCACCGGCGGCCTGCGCAGCAGCGAGATCTACGATGGCGAGTGCTACGACGCCCGCCTGGAGCCGATGGGCTGGCAACTGGCCGGCTTCGACGATGCGGCCTGGTCCGGGGTGCGGTTCTGCGATCGCTCGCTCGATACATTGGTCGCGCCCGAAGGTCCGCCCATGCGCCGGATCGAAACGCGCGCACCGCAACAGGTGCTGACCACGCCCAGTGGCAAGACCGTGCTTGACTTCGGTCAGAACCTGGTCGGCTGGCTGAGGATCCGGGTGCGTGCCGCGCGCGGCCGCCGGATCACCCTGCGCCATGCCGAAATCCTGCAGGACGGCGAGTTGTGCATTGAGCCGCTGCGCACCGCCAAGGCGACCGATGTCTATCTGTGCAAGGGGGAGGGCGAGGAGACCTGGGAGCCACGCTTCACCTTCCATGGTTTCCGCTATGCCGAAATCGATGGCTGGCCCGGCGCGCTGCAGGTCGGCGATGTGGAGGCAGTGGTGGTGCATACCGACATGCGCCGCAGCGGCTGGTTCGAATGCTCCGAGCCGCTGGTGACGCAACTGCACGAAAATGTGGTGTGGAGTATGCGCGGCAACTTCCTCGACGTGCCGACCGACTGCCCGCAACGCGACGAGCGGATGGGCTGGACGGGTGACCTGCAGGTCTTCTGCCCGACCGCCAGCTATCTGTACGACTGCCACGGCATGCTCGGTTCCTGGCTACAGGATGTCGCCGCCGAACAGGCCGAGAAGGACGTCGTGCCATTCGTGGTGCCGGACTGTATGGGCGGACTCGCCAGCCCGCCGACCGCGGCCTGGGGCGATGTGGCGACGCTGGCGCCATGGACGCTATACCAGCGCGGCGGCGACCGTCGGGTCCTGGCCCGGCAGTACCCCAGCATGCGCGCATGGGTGGAGCAGGTGGCAAGAATCGCCGGCGACGCCTGCCTGTGGAACAAGGGATATCAGTTTGGCGACTGGCTCGACCCCTACGCCCCTGCCGACAACCCCTCCGCCGGCAAGACCCATCCCTACCTGCTGGCGACGGCGCACTTCGCGCGCAGCGCACAGGTCTTGGCCGACGCGGCCGGCGTGCTCGGCAAGGAAGACGATGCCGCGCATTACGCCGCGTTGGCCGAGCGCATCCGCGTCGCGTTCCGACGCCAGTACGTGACCCCCGACGGCCTGATGCTCGGCGATTCGGTCACCGCCTACAGCATGGCCCTGGTGTTTGAGCTGCTGCAGGACGCGCAGCGCGAGGGAGCGGCCCGGCGCCTGCGCGAACTCGTGCAGGACGGCGGCTACCACATCGCCACCGGCTTCGTTGGCACCCCGCTGGTGTGCGACGCCCTGGTGCTGGCCGGGGCCGAAGCAATGGCCTACAAGCTGCTGCTGCAGCGCGAGTGCCCCTCTTGGCTGTACCCGGTCACCCAGGGCGCGACCACGATCTGGGAGCGCTGGGACAGCCTGATGCCCGATGGCCGGGTCAACCCGAGCGGGATGACCAGCTTCAACCACTATGCGTTCGGCGCGGTGGCCGATTGGTTGCATCGCCATGTCGGTGGCCTGTCGGCGCTGGCACCCGGGTTTGCACGCCTGCGGGTCGCGCCGCGTCCGGGTGGCGGCATCAGCCACGCCAGTACCCGCCATCTCACCCCGTATGGGGAGGCCTCGGTGACCTGGCGGATCGAGGGTGACGTATTGCAGGTGGCGGCTGTCGTGCCGCCCAACACCACGGCCGTGGTGGCGCTGCCCGGCGCCGCGGAACAACAGGTGGGCAGCGGCCACCATCAGTGGCAGGTGCCGTTCGTCAGCGACACCAGCGGTCCGCGCCGCCGCCTCACGATCCACGACAGCGCCGCCGACCTGATGGAGGACGCCGAGGTCTGGGCGACGGTGAAGGCGGCCATGATCCGGGCAATGCCGGCGCTGGCCGAGTACCTGGACAACCCGAATACCGCCAGTCCGCAGGGCCACAGCGTGCCGTTGGCCGAGCAACTGACGCTGATCCCGGCTTCGCTGCGGATCATCGAGACGGTGGTCGAAGCCCTGGACGCGCTGTACGCGGCGCGTGCGCGTGGCGAGGTTGGCGCGACCGAGGCGCACGAGGACGTGAGGACGGACCAGGCGGCGCCTGCGCTGGCCGACGCCATGCCACCGTCCGGCCTGGGCGCCGCGGTGGCGGCATTGACCCTCGAGGACAAGGCCGCGCTGGTTTGCGGGCAGACGATGTGGACCACCCATGCGGTGGAGCGGCTGGGCATCGCCTCGCTACGGTTGACCGACGGCCCGCACGGACTGCGGCGACCGTCCCAGGGGGGCGACCATTTGGGGCTGTACGCTAGCGAACCGGCGACCTGTTTCCCGACCGCCGCCGCGCTGGCCTCATCCTGGAACCCGGAGTTGCTGGAGCAGATCGGCACGGCATTGGGACGCGAAGCCCGCGCCGCCGGCGTGCACGTGCTGCTCGGGCCAGGAGTGAACATCAAGCGCTCGCCGCTGTGCGGGCGCAATTTCGAGTACTTCTCCGAGGACCCGCTGCTCAGCGGACGGCTTGGCGCGGCCTGGGTGCGTGGCGTGCAAGGGCAGGGCGTCGGCGCCTCGCCCAAGCACTTCGCGGTCAACAACCAGGAAACCGACCGGATGCGGGTGGACGCACAGGTCGATGAGCGGACGTTGCGGGAGATCTACCTGCCGGCATTCGAGTACATCGTGCGCCAGGAGGCGCCCTGGACGGTGATGGGTGCGTACAACAAGGTCAACGGCGAGCACGCCTGCGCGAACAGCTGGCTGCTGGACACGGTGCTGCGCCGCGAATGGGGCTTCGACGGGCTGGTGGTCTCGGACTGGGGCGCCGTGACCGACCAGGCCGCCTGCCTGCGCGCCGGCACCGACCTGGACATGCCCGCACGTGGCGCCGAAGGCCCGGCCGCGGTGGCGGCGGCGGTGCGCTCCGGCGCGCTGCCCGAAGCAGCGCTCGATCGCGCGGTGGGCAAGGTGCTGCAACTGGTCGAGCGGGCGACGGCGGCCGACGCCCCGCCGTCCCAGACGCCGGACCTGGAGGCGCACCATGCGCTGGCACGGCGGGCCGCGATCGAATCCGCGGTACTGCTGAAGAACGACGGCGTCCTGCTCCCGCTGGATCCGGCCGATGCGAACCGCATCGCGGTCATCGGCGAATTCGCCCGCAGTCCGCGTTATCAGGGCGATGGCAGCTCGCGGGTCAATCCGACCCGGCTGGACAACGCGCTGGAAGCGTTGAGGGCGGTGGCCGGTGAGCGCATCGGCTTTGCCGCCGGCTTCCCACTCGAGGGCGAGGACGCTGCGGGCAGCCTGCGCGACGAAGCGCTGGCGCTGGCCGCACGCAGCGATGTGGTGCTGCTGTTCCTGGGCCTGCCCGACAAGGCCGAGAGCGAGGGCTTCGATCGAACCCATCTGGACTTGCCACGCGTGCAGTTGGAGCTGCTGGCGGCGCTTTCCGCGAGCCAACCCAGGCTGGCGGTGGTCCTGTCCAACGGTGCGGTGGTGCGGACCGCCGACTGGGACGGGCAGGCGCAGGCGATCCTGGAATTGTGGCTCGGCGGCCAGGCCGGCGGCAGCGCCGTGGCGGACCTGGTGTTCGGCCGGGCCGACCCGGGCGGTCGGCTGGCCGAGACCATTCCGCTGCGACTGGAAGACACCCCGGCCTTCCTGAACTTTCCTGGCCACAGCGGCGTCGTGCGCTATGGGGAAGGCTTGTATGTCGGCTACCGCGGCTACGATACCCGCAAACAGAAGGTGGCCTATCCGTTTGGCCACGGCCTGTCCTATACCCGCTTCGACTACTCGGATCTGCACGTGGAGGTCCACGGCAGCGGCCAACAGGCTGGGCTGACGGTGCGCCTGACCGTGGTCAACGCGGGCGAGCGTGCGGGGACCGAGGTGGTCCAGGTCTACCTGCGCGATCCGAGTTGCGCCCTGGATCGCCCCGCACAGGAACTCAAGGGGTTTGCCAAGGTGGCGTTGGCGCCAGGGCATAGCCGCCAGGTCGTCATCGAACTGGGGTCGCGTGAGCTGTCCTATTACCACCCGCAGCTCAGGCGCTGGGTGTTGGAGGGCGGCGAGTTCGTGGTCGCCGTCGGCGCTTCCTCACGCGACATCCGCCTGCAGGCCGCGGTCACCGTGGAGGCCGAGCTCCCAGCCGAGGCAATCAGTGGCGAGCACAGCATCCTGGAGTGGCTGCAGCACCCCAAGGGTGGGCCGGTGCTGCGGGCGCTGATGGCGCAGGCGCCACAGCAGCCTGGCGCGGACGCCGAAGCGATGCTGCGAATGGTCGAAGGGATGCCCATGAATCGATTGATCGCGATGAGCCAGGGCGCACTGACCAGGGAGATGGTCGAGCAGATGGTGGCGGCGGCCAACGCATGAGCCGGGACGCGGACGCGGCGCTGGCTCGGATCGATCCGACGCTGCGGGTCCCGAGCCTGCCGCGGACCCGGTCGCAGGACCTGGCCGGACGAAGCCTGGCTGGGCCGCGGCACGCCGGACCTGTTCCATGCCGAGCACCGTGCCTACGCCCAGCGCCTGCGCGCGCCCGGGGGGCCTGCGACTGGGTGGAAGTCGCAGGCGGGCCACCACGGCTTCGATAGTTCCGCCGCGGGTGCTCGGCGTGGATTGGTTCCAGCGTCAACTGCGTGCGTTGCAGCGGACGCTCCATGGCACCTGACTCAGCCGCCGCGCGGCTCGCCACGCTCGAGGAGACGACATGCAAAGCCGCAAGACCGTTTTTCTGACCGGCGCCACCGGCAATATGGGCGCGGCGACGCTGCGCGAATTGATGCGTCGCGGTCACTTTCGCGTCCGCGCCCTGGTCCTGCCGGGCGAGTTGGACCACCCCGTGTTGCGGCGCTACGCCGGCGATCCGAATCTCGAGACGGTGGTCGGCGATCTGCGTGAGCCGGGCGACGTGATGCGCGGTGTGGTTGGCGCCGACCAGGTCCTGCATCTCGGCGGCATGGTCTCGCCGTTGGCCGACCACCATCCGGAACTGACGATGGCGGTGAATGTGGGCGGTGCCCACAACGTCGTCGAGGCCATCAAGGCCCAGCCGAACCGCGATCAGATCCGTCTGGTCTACATCGGCACGGTGGCACAGACCGGCCATCGTGGCGTCCCGATCCATTGGGGCCGCACCGGAGACCCGATCAAGATCAGCCGTTTCGATCGCTATGCGGTCAGCAAGACCTGCGCCGAGGCCATCGTCGCCGAGTCCGGGCTGCGCCACTGGGTATCGCTGCGGCAAACCGGCATCGCCCACCCCGGCATGCTGAAGATCTTCGACCCGATCATCTTTCACGCCACGCTCAACGCGGTGCTGGAATGGGTCACCGTGGAAGACTCCGGGCGGCTTGCGGCCAATCTATGCGAGGACAGCGTCCCGCAGACACTCTGGCGCGGCTTCTACAACATCGGCGGCGGCGCACCGATGCGCGTGGTCAACCATGAACTGGCGGCCAGCATATACGCAGCCACCGGCATCGACGACTTCCGCACGGTGATGGAGCCGAACTGGTTCGCGACCCGCAACTTCCACGGACAATGGTACAGCGACTCGGACGAACTGCAGGCATTGGTGCCGTTCCGCCAGGACACGATGGACGATTTCCTGACCCGGCTGCGCGCCGCGGTGCCGTGGTGGCAACGCGTCGGGGCGCGGCTGGCCAAGGGCCAGGTGCGCAAACGCGTCGAGGGCCTGGCACGGGCGCCCGGCGGCCCGCTGTACTGGCTTGAGCATGACGACCGCGCGCACATCGAGGCCTACTTCGGTTCCCGCGAACAGTGGGCGGCCCTCCCTGGCTGGGACCGCTTCGAACTGGCGCAGCCCGAGCGCACGCCATCGCGCCTGGCGCATGGCTTCGATGAAGCGCGCGCACCGCAGGACTGGCGCATCGAAGACCTGCGGCAGGCCGCGGAGTTTCGCGGTGGCGTCTGCCTGTCCGAGGCGATGCCGATGGACGCCTTCGCTCCGGCGCGCTGGCGCTGCGCGCTGGGCCACGGGTTTGACATGTCACCCAACCTCCATTTGCGCGGCGGCCACTGGTGCCCGCAGTGCATGCTCGACCCGGAGTGTTACGCCGCGGCGGCGGCACGCAACCCGTTCTTCGCCCAAGTCGCGCTGGAGGCGGGGTAGGGATCCGCACTTGTGGCCGGCGCGATTCCAGACAGCACGCGGATCCGCGCAACAGCCCGATGCGCCCTCGCATCGGTGGCCGTTTCCGCTATGGGAGACAGGCGACAAGGGCTGGTTGCTGTGGGAGGCCGATGTCGAGGAGGCTCAACAGCAACTGACGAGCCTCCGAAAAGAAGCCGCCCCAAGTTCCTAAACCAGCACGCTCCATGGGTAGTCGCGGCGAGGTGGCTGCAGTCTGACGCCAATCAAGCGGCTCTGCATGGCGACGCTGGCGCGAAGAGCGTCCAAGCGTTACCTTGGATCGTGTCTTGGTGATTGACGACAAGAATTCATCGAAGAGCTAAAGTGTTGAATAATTTAAGTATTTATCGGACGACGGGGCGAATCCCTAGTACGGTGAGTCGAAAAGACAAGTCGCCACATTCGCGGTGAACTTCGCTCAAACACCACCAACTTAAAATTCGGTACCGACAAATCGCCCCGGAGTCTGCGTTGGCGACGGCAATCCGCCCCGTGGTTCTATCTGCGTCGCCGCGAAGCGGCAGGGCGCGACCGCCTCTACGGAGGGGCGGTCGCTGTCTTGGCCGTGGGTATGGTAAGTGGAATGTCCAAGATTCGACGTCTTTCGGGCATTGGCATCCGCGGCCAAGTGATTCGGATCTGGTCGAGATGTCCCGGTCGAGCCCGAACCTCGATCGACGGCAGCCACCAGCTCACACTGCTCTTTACACGGCTTCGAGATGTCCGCGGAGCACCAAATTCAGACCTTGGGCGTAGCCGCGTCGGATCGGGCCTTCGAGTGCGCGCAACAGACAGTCTCGCCCGACAATCTGTTCCAGAGCGTGACTGCGCGCCGCCTGCAGTGATCTGGCTTGTTGGACGTGTGACATCGGAATCAGAAGAGCAAAAGACGGCATTCAACTGCCTCCGCCCCTACGCACTGCTCAGAAGCCCCTGACCAACTGTAACCATGCCCGTGCGGAGCTGCGCTTGCCGAGCGCTGTGGGCGTGGCGCCCACCGGCGTGGCCAGTTGCACTTGCGCCTGCCAACGGCGCGTGCCGACCCAGCTGAAGCCGATGCCGACGCCATCGAGGTCGAACTGGTTGCGGCCGGCGATCCACGGGTCGGCATTGACGCGCAGGCTGCCATGGTCGACAAACAGGCTGCCCTCGCAGCGGCCGGCGCAGTCGAACGGCAGGTCGTGGCGTAGCTCTGCTGTGCCCAGCCAGCCGCTGGCGCCGGCGATGCTGGAGACGGCGTATCCGCGTACGCTGTTCGACCCGCCCAGCAGGAACTGCTCGGAGGAGTCGAGGTTGCGGTTGCTGTACTGGCCGCTGAGGCTCACATACACGCGGGTAGCGGCACTGAGGTTCTGCAGGCGGGCGAGGCTGGCGTTCCAATGGGTGTAGCTACCTTGCGTGCGCGCGGTGGCGGCGTCGGCGGCCGCTGCCTCTGCCGCGGCATTGGCGAAGCCGAGCCGACCGTGGCCGAGACTGAGGCTGGCGCTGCTCAGCCCGCCGCCGCCCCAGTCGTCGCTGTGCTGGCTGACGACGCTGGCGGTCCAGTGGTTGCTGTGGCGGTCGTTGCGCAGGGCGGTGCTGTCGATGCGGTCGCGCAGCTGCTTGCGGTCGAACTGCAAACGGACGTCCAGTCGCCTGTCGTGCGTGCGCACCAGCGGCTGCGTCAGCCAGGCACTGGAAACCTGGGCGGTACCGTGTGCGTCCAGCGCATCGATCGGACCACCCAGCACATAGGCCAGCGTCGAGTACGCCGCGCCGATCCGGGTGCCATGCCCGTTCAGGGTGAACTGGTAGCCCAGCCGGCCGTAGCGCAGGCCGCGACCGGAGGTGAGCGTACCCAGGCTGAGCAGGTCGCCGTGGCGCAGCGGATTGTTGATGTCGAGAGAGGCTCCCACGCGCAGGCGGCCGGTGTATCGGTTGCCTGCGGTGTCGGCGACCAACTGGCCTTGCAGAGTTGGTTCGGCGTCGGCCTGTACGTCAAGGGTCGAGGTGCCCGGTTCTGTACCGGGGCGCAGGGTGGCGTGGGGTTCCACGCCGGGCAGGTCGCCGAGCAGCAGCAAGCGGGTATTCAGCGTGGACTGGGTGACCACCTCGCCGGAGTGCAAAGGCGCCAGCGTGGCGCGCAGCAGGCCGTCGCCGATGCGGCTTTGGTTGGCCAGTTCGACCTGGTCGTAGCGCGCCTCGACCAGCTGCAGGCGCACCGTGCCGCCGCTCAAGGTTTGCGCCGGTACAAGCGCGCGGGCCTGCGGGTAGCCGTGCGCGTGGTAGTAGTCGGTGATCCGCTGCGCCAGCGCGTTGAGCTGGGTCAGGGTCTGCGTTTTCCCTTCGCCGTCGGCGATCAGCGCATGCAGGGTTGCGTTGTCGAAGAGGGTGTTGCCTTCCACCTGCAGGTGCGTCACCGCGAACGGGGTGGTGTCTTCAGTGATGTTGCTGGTCGGCGATTCGATCACCAGGCCCGGTGCGGCGACGGGTTTCTCCAGCGGCTTCGGCGGCACTTGCTGCAGGATCTCGCCGCTGTTGGGGATCGTCTGCGCTCGCGTGGCCAGCGGCAGGGCGAAGCAGGCCAGTGCCAGCGGAGCGAAGCGAAAGCGGAACGGTGACGGCATTCGGTGATCCTTGCGCGGGGCGCGCGATGTGCGGGTTGCGTGATTCACGGCAGGCGAACTCCACCGTTGACGATGCGCACATCCGGGGCATACGGCGCGTGGGCAGCATCTGTGTGGTCGGGGGATTGCTGCAGCCCGGCGACGGTGCTGACGACAAGGCGCGGCGCGCTGCCGTCGACCACCTGTAGCGCGGCGGCGTTGCCTGGTGCCTGCGCAAACAGATAGTTGAGTGCGGACAGGCCGCTGCCGTCGATGGCGTACGACCCGGCCGGGCTGGCCGCGGTGGCGGGCGTCTGCCATGTCAGCGTGCCGTCGGTGGCATCGGCCAAGGTATCGCCACCGACCAGCCCGGTCACGGCACCGCTCAAGTTGCCCGGCACCTGTCCGATCTTGAAATGGGCGATATCCGCGCGGTACGTCAACGTCGCGGGAGTGACATCGGCGGTCGTGGTCGCGGTGGTGTTGTAGCTGTAGTTGCCCGCATCGGCACCGCTGGCGGCGATGCCGAGGACGCTGACGGTTTTGCCGGTACCGACATTCTTGTCGAGGAAGCTGCCGATACCGGTGAAGTTCACCGTATCGCCGGACAGCACGCCGGCACTTGCCAGCGTGACCGCATCGGCCGTGCTGCCGTCGTAGACGCGGCTGGTGCCGGTGGCATCGACGATGATGCCGAGCGGGCTGATGTCGGCCGTCGTGTGCGCGGTGGTGTTGTAGCTGTAATTGCCCGCATCGGCACCGCTGGCGGTGATGCCGCTGACGGTGACGACCTTGTTGCTGCCGGCGTTCTTGTCGGCGAAAGCCGCCGAGGCGTTGCCGAAGGTGACGGCATCGCCCGCCACCAGGCCAGTTGTGCCCAGTGCTGCGATCGCGGCGGCCGTGCTGCCGTCGTAGACCTTGTCCACACCGATCGCGTCGACCGTGATCGTCTTGGCGGTAATGTCGGCTGTCGTGTTCGCGGTCGTGTTGTAGCTGTAGTTACCCGCATCGGCGCCGCTGGCGGCGATGCCGCTCACACTGACGGCCCTCGCCGTACCAACATTCTTGTCGAGGAAGCTGCCGGTACCGGTGAAGGTCACCGTATCGCCGGACAGCACGCCGGCACTTGCCAGCGTGACCGCATCGGCCGTGCTGCCGTCGTAGACGCGATTGGTACCAATGGCGTCGACGGTGATGCCCCGCGCGGTGATGGTGCTGCTGCTGTTGTCGACGTAGGTGACAGCATAGTTGCCGCCGTTGTTGCCGTCGCTCACGGTGACGCCGTTGATGGTCACGCGCTTGCCGATGCCGACGTTCTTGTCGGTGAAGGCGAAATTGCCGCCGCTGAGGGTGTCGCTGCCGAACAGCGTGCCGCCGCTCACTACCGCTGTGCCGATCGCGCTCAGTCCGCCATCGTAGGTTTTGCTGACGTTGCTGCTGCCAACCGTCAGCGCGGCCTGGCCCACGGTGAGGCGGCCATTCCTGTAGGTGATGGCGTAGTTGCCAGCGGTGAGGCCGTCGGGCGTAATCGAGTAGCTGCCCGCGTTGGTGGCACCCTGTGCATCGCCGGCATAGCCCAGCGCGCCGCCGAGCACCGTGGTGGTCTCGCCGTTGACAAAGCCGCTGTAGGTGACGCCGTGGCCGCCCGTATAGGCGAGGCCGTTGTAGGTCTTGCTGTCGTCATTGGCGGTGACCGTCAGCGCC